>JAEEGK010000302.1_pt1 | contig 124179 bp, 109 predicted proteins | sample 8958771 | NCBI WGS metagenome assembly JAEEGK01 (sample SAMN16246547, study PRJNA631951) | gut metagenome | biome: gut microbiome; feature: rumen; material: SC-attached | host: Bos | place: Iran: Karaj | collected 2018-10 | reverse complement strand
AAAGGCCTGCCGGTCATCCCCCCGCAGGATCCGGACCGGGGAACTGGAACGGGTCTCCGGTGCGGTAAGTACCGTCTGGGGATCTGCAAAACCGCGCAGTCTCCTTTCCAGCAAGGGAAGGGCAGAACGGAGCGAAGATGTGATCACGCCGGGCAACACCTGCTCCAAATCGCCGAAGCGAACACCCGGCAGATAACTCGGCCTGACCTTCCCTTCCCTGATGGTCTCGTGCCGCTCCAAAAAGTCCCCAAGGGTCTGTGCCGGCGCGGTATAGCCGCCGCCACCATACAGGAAGGCCCGCTGTTCCAAACGCCGTTGCCAGCGCATACCGCCCAGGGGGCCTTTTTCCGGAAACTGTTCCGGTTTCAAGGAGACCAGCAGCGCGCTGTTGGAATTCTCCCCCGCCCGCCCGGAATAGCTCATCCCGTTGGTGACGACACCGCCTTCTTCCGAGGCGGCGGCCATCACATATCCGCCGGGACACATGCAAAAGGTGTAGACTCCCGTTCCGTCTGGCAGGTGCACTGCAAGCTTATAGGGCGCGGGACCCAATGCCGGGTGTCCGGCAAAGGCGCCGTACTGCGCCCGGTCAATGCTTTTCTGCAGGTGCTCGATGCGGACACCCATGGCAAAGGGCTTCGGCTCCATGGCCGCTCCCCGTTTCAGCAGCATCTCAAAGGTGTCCCGCGCACTGTGACCGACGGCGAGGAACAAGGCGGTACATTCCAGTTCTTCTCTGCCGGATGCAGACGCTGCTGCGACACCTCTGACCGCCCCGTCAGCCAGGAGGATATCCTCCACCCTGCATCCGAAGCGGATCTCTCCGCCCAGGGAAAGGATATGATTTCGGAGATTTGACACCACTTTCTCCAGCACGTCCGTCCCCACGTGGGGCGCCGCGTCCCAAAGGATCCGCTGCTGTGCTCCAAATCCCGCGAAACGGCGGAGGACATAGGAGACTTCCGGCCCGCCGATGCCCGTATTCAGTTTCCCATCGGAGAAGGTACCGGCGCCGCCTTCTCCGAATTGCACGTTGCACTCCGTATCCAGGATGCCCTTCTCCCGGAAGAGCCGCACTTTCTCCCGGCGCTGCTCTACGCTGAGGCCCCGTTCCAGCACCAGCGGACGCAGGCCGGCTTCCGCAAGGGCCAGGGCAATAAACATCCCCGCAGGGCCGAAACCGGCTATGATGGGACGCTTGGAGGGTTCTCTGCCGGGTACAGGCATCGTGTAGGCTTCCTCCGGCGGCGCTGCGGAAGCCATGCCAGAACTCTCTAATACGGCAGCTTCGTCTCCCACAGAAACGTCGACGGTATACAGCAGCCGGACCTTGTCCCGTTTCCGTGCGTCGATGCTGCGGCGGACGATCCGCAATTCCTGAATCTCAGCCGCAGAAAGCCCAAGGGCAGCGGCAGCCCGCTTTCGAAGCCGGTCCGGTTTGTCCTCTTCCGGTGAAAGAATGATATTTCTGATGCGCAGCATATCACACCTCTGCGGCGCTTCTGCCCGCCAGCCTTCCGCTGGACCATGCCCACTGCAGATTGTATCCGCCGCAATCCCCGTCGATATCCAGCACTTCGCCGCAGGCATAGAGGCCGGGGCAGCGGCGGCTTTCCATCGTCTCCGCACTGAATTCCGAAGTGATTATCCCCCCTACCGTGACCTGGGCGTTTGCCGCGCCCATATCACCGGTCACAGAGAATTCAAAATGCTTTGCCAGCCTTGCAAGCTTGAGCGACGTCCGTTCATCGAGGGTAACAATGCTTGCGGAAGCCTTCAGGCCGGCGGCAGCGACCAGCACCCGTCCGATCCGGTTCTGCACAGTGCCGACAAACGCATCCCCCAAGGTGAGTTGGGGGGTATTCCGTGCACGCCGGAGCAGCATAACCACCAGTTCTTCTTCGCTGACGTCACGCAGCAAATCAAGAACGACTACCGTGCCTGTACGTTCAAGTGCGGCGCGGGAGACCTCGAATATCGCGGGACCGGAAAGGCCATAGTCTGTGAACTGCACTTCTCCAACGGAAGACGCAACCGTTTTCCCGCCGGATCGTACCGACACCCCCGCGTCCGCGCGGATACCCTTGAGGCTTCGGCAGCCCGGATTGTCGGATCGCAGCTGCACCAGGCTCCAGCGCAGCGGCGTGCAGTGGTGGCCCATTTGTTCCAGCAGCCGGTACCCCAGCCTCGTTCCGCCGAACCGCTCCCCCGCCATACCGCCGCAGGCGACGATCACGCGGTCGGCTTCCAGGCTGCCGTCCTGCCAAATCAGGCGGTAACCCGTTTTTGTCTTTTCAAGTCTGCTGACTTCGCAGCTGTCATGCAGCTTCACCCCTGCCGCCTCCATGCTCAGGCGAAGCACGTCCACAACGCTGCCCGCCGTATCGGACAAGGGATAGACGCGGCCGTCTGCTTGCGCAGCGGTAACGAGGCCCAGGCTTTTGAAGTATGCCAGGGTTTCCTTCGGTCCGAATTCCTTCAGTGCGTAACCTGTGAAAGCCCTGTCTCCCCCGTGGTAGAAAGCGGGAGAAGCATGGATATTGGAAAGATTGCAGCGCCCGTTGCCCGTGACGGCGAGCTTTCTGCCCACTCGGCTCTGGCGCTCGAATAGAGAAACCGCGGCGCCGCGGGACGCGGCTTCCAGAGCAGCCATCATCCCGGCGGCGCCGCCGCCGATCACTACGACCGTGATCATCCTATTCCTCCTTCAGTAACCGATGATTACATCGGTTACTTAAATATACTCCAGCGGCAGGGCGAGCCTTACCGTGAAGCCCTTGCCCGCATTGATCAGGAAGCTTCCCCCCGCCTTTTCCGCATAGCTGCGAAGATGCTGCAGGCCGAAGCCCTCCTGCGGCTGGTCTTCCGGCACATCCCCGTCGTTCCAGACCTCGATGGCGATGGTATCGTTGTCTACCCCGGCCTTCAGTCGATAATGGTGGGCTTTGCCGTGCTTCATCCCGTTCGTCACGCATTCCTGGACCATCCCGTAAAGGAAGCTTATCCGCTCGCTGCTCATGGGTATCTCGGCGGCGTTTTTCAGCCCGGACAGGTCCGCATCTATGTAAATATCCGAATCCTGCTCCGTTTGACGGCAGCAGAGAATCAGCAGCTTTTCCAATTCCTGCACGTCCATCACGTTTTGGTCGTTCATCATCCGGACACTGTTGCGGATAATGTCCATGCTCTCCCGCATGCGCGCGATCGCCCGATCGGTTTTTTCATCGGCGGCTTCCGGCTCCTTCGGGCGCTGCATTTTAGCGGCCTCCAGAGCGAATATGGCGGCGGTGATGGTGTGTCCCACGCTGTTGTGGATATCACGGCTGATGCGTTCCCGTTCCTGCATGCGGCCCCGGAATTCCGCGGTTTCCTTTTCCAGGGACAGCATTTCATTCTTCTTGCTGGTATCGTAGAACTGGCGGATGACACCCAAGGTCCTTCCGTTCAGCACTTGGGCCAATACGGCAAAGCACAGATAGTAAATAGCCTGGGGGATCGCCGTGTCCACGATCACATAGTGAAAGCCGAAGCGGTTGCGGAACATCGGCGGCAGCAGCAGATAACTGGCGACAAGATAAGAACCCAGCATCACGATCACGGAAAGAGCGCAGGTGTAGATGCTGAGGGCACGGTTGTAGAAGATAGCCACCAGCGCGGTAGGAAAGGCAAAGAGCAGCAGTGCCTGGGCGTTGAAGATAATGTAGCTGAGGCCGCTGGCCAGTACGCTGCAGGTCATGATCGCGTATTTTACCCAGCGCCCCTTGGCGCCGATCAGCTTTACCAGGATGGTCGGGATGCAGAGCAAAAGTACCAGGCCGACCTTCCAGATGTTCTCCGTCGCATAGGAATAGACGGTGAACACTCCGAAAACATCCATCGCGAAGATGACCGCGATGATGATCAGCTCATAGATACAGACCATCGCGGTGCTCTGGTTGATCTCTACCTCGTTTTTTCGCAGTAGGTCCTCAAAGCGTTCCATCCCTATGACCTCACGGCTCAGTCTGACCCGTCCTGGTCAGACTGACGGCCAGAGCTGTCCGATCGCGGACGCCAAGTGCGCCGTAGATATTGGAAAGGTAATTCTTCACGGTACCCTCCGTGATATGCAGCACCGCGGCGATTTCCCGATTGGAGCGCCCGTCCTGGATCAGGCGGCAGATCTCCCGTTCCCGCTCCGTCAGCTTATTATACTGTTCAAAGAACTGCGCCCGCTTGGGGTCCGAGCTGTTCAGCTCGCTCCCCAGCCTCCGGGCGTTGCGGTGCAGCACGGACATGACCTTCTGGTCCAGCACGGTGTGGCCGGAGGCGACCATCCGGGCGGCTTCGATGATCTCACTGGAACTGACGCTTTTCAGGATATATCCATCCGCCCCTTCGGAAAGGGCCGAGGTGATGCTCTGATCGTCATAATACGTGGAAAGAACCAGCATGCGCACCTCCGGCATGCGGCGCTTGACTTCCCCAATCAGGCGAACGCCGCCGATGCCGGCCATGTTCAGATCCACCAGCATCACATCCGGGTGGATGTGGGCCAGCTTTTCAAGCGCTTCCTCTGCGCTGGGAGCACTGCCCACAACTTCAAATTCCTCATCGGTGGAGAAAAATACGCTAAGGCTTTCCAGAAGGAGCCTTTCGTCATCCACGAAAAAAATCTTAATGGCCATCTTAAACCACCTCATCGTTATTATGCCATACAGCGCGGCACCGTTTCAAGCCTTTTGTAGAATTTCACAGATTCCTGGTCCGGAAGCAGGGGGAAATGATTGACTTTTTCATATCCATATCGTACTATATATTTACTGAACAGGAATATGGAGGTCCGAAATGACAGAATACAAGCTAACACCCAAAGAGAATTACATCCGCGCCATGCGGGGAGAATTCCCGGAATACCTGCCTATGTGGGACATGTTCGGCTGGGGCGTACGCTCCAGCGCCACCGCGCACTTCACCAAACGCCTGCCCAACGGCAACACCGTCAACGAATTCGGCGTGGAATCCGTATCCGTCCCGGACGCGGAGGGCGGTTCCATCCCCGTTCCCGGGAAATTCATTCTTGAGGACATCACCAAATGGCGGGATGTGATCAAGGCCCCCAGCCTGGAGGGGATCGACTGGGAGGCCGCAGCCAGGCGCGACCTTAAGGATTACGACCGCAGAACAAAGCCGGTCATGAGCCATATCGGTGGATTCTTCCTGACCCTGGTTTCCTTCATGGGCTTTGAAAACGGCCTCTGCGCCATGTACGAGGAACCGGAAGAGGTCAAGGCGCTGTTCCAGTACCTTCTGGACTATTATATCAAGGTCTATAAGAACATCCTGTATTATTACAAGCCCGACGTCATGAGCATGGGCGACGATACGGCGACGAAAAACAACCCTTTCTTCTCTCCGGAGATGGAAAAGGAGCTGCTGCTCCCCTTCCAGAAGGCGGAGGCGGACCTTGCCCACGACGCAGGGATCCCCATCCAGATGCACAACTGCGGCCGCTGTGAGGATTTCGTTCAGGACTGGGTGGACATCGGCATCAGCGCATGGGACCCGGCCCAGACGGACAATGACCTTCTGGGCATCAAGGAGAAGTTCGGCAGAAAAATGCTCATCGTAGGCGGCTGGGATTATTCCGGTCCCGTCAGCCACCCTGGCTCCTCCGATCAGCTTCTCAAGGATGAGCTGGTGAAATACGTGGATACCATGGCCCCCGGCGGCGGCTTCGCCTACTTCACCCGCTTCCTGGGCAAAACCGGCGATCCGGAAGCAGCCCGGAAGATGAAGATCATGAACGACTTCTATTATGACTATGCCCGCGACTGGTACAAGCGCAACGGGTACGTATGATTTCAGACAGCTTTTTTGCCCCGCATATCTGACCGATATGCGGGGCATTGCTTTTTCACGGTTTGCGGCTCAGCCGGTCTCGGCATTGCGGAAGATGGATTCTACACGCTGCCGCAGGGCCGGATGGCTTTTCAGCGAGGGGTCCGCCGCCAGCAGACGCGCCGCCTCCGCCTGGGCTTCCTTCAGGACATCGAGGGATGCCGCCAGGTCCGCGATATGCAGCGTAGGAAGACCGTGCTGCCGGGAACCGAAGAAATCACCGGGCCCGCGAAGCTTCAAGTCTTCCTCGGAAATGCGGAAGCCGTCGCTCTCCTTCACAAGAGCGTCCAGCCGCTCGGCGCTGACGCCGCCGCCCTTGCCCTTGAACAGGACGCAGTAGCTTTTATGCTTGCCCCGGCCCACGCGCCCGCGCAGCTGGTGCAGCTGGCTCAGGCCGAATCGGTCCGCATTCTCCACCACCATGAGGGCAGCATTGGGAACATCGACGCCCACTTCCACCACCGTGGTGGAAACGAGGATCTGCACTTCCCCGGAAACGAACTTTTCCATGACCGATTCCTTTTCCGCGGTCTTCATCTTCCCATGGAGAAGTCCCAGCCTGTACTGAGGGAAAACCTCTGTGCGAAGCTGTTCATAAACCTCTGACGCGCTGCGCAGATCCAGGCTTCCATCTTCGTCCTCCTCGATCATGGGGCAAACCACATATACCTGACGGCCTTCATCTACCAGCCTGGCAATGAAGCGCTGGATCCGGGGACGCATGCTCTCCTCTACGGCATAGGTCTCCACCTTCTGCCTTCCGGGAGGCAGCTCGTCGATGACGGAGACATCCAGGTCCCCGTAGAGGATCAGGGCAAGGGTGCGGGGAATGGGCGTTGCGGACATGACAAGCACGTGGGGACTGGAGGTCTTGGCTGCCAGGGCGCTGCGCTGCCCCACGCCGAAACGATGCTGCTCGTCCGTCACCGCCAGGGCCAGTCTGGGGTATTCCACCCCTTCGCTGAGAAGGGCATGGGTGCCGACGGCAAGGTCCGCTTCCCCCAGGGCCAGCCGTTCTACGGCTTCCCGTTTCTGTTTCGCGCTCATACTGCTTTTGAGCTGCACCACGCGGATACCCATGGGCTCCAGCAGCTGAGAAAAGGTCCGGAAATGCTGGTCCGCCAGCAATTCCGTGGGCGCCATGAAAGCTGCCTGGAAACCCGCACGGCAGACAGCCCAGATGCAGGCGGCGGCCACCATGGTCTTGCCGGAGCCCACGTCGCCCTGGACGAGCCGGTTCATGGCATGGCCGGAGGCCATATCGGCGATGGCCTCCCGGATCGCCCGCGTCTGTGCTCCCGTAAGGGAAAAGGGCAGAGATTTGGTGAACTCCTCCAACGCGGGCGCCGGGATCACATGTCCCGCTTCGTTCCGCCGCTGGTTTTTCATGCTGCCCAGTGCGCAGGCCAGCACGAAAAGCTCCTCGAACACCAACCTTTCCCTGGCCCGCATGGCTTCCGCCATATCCGGCGGCATATGGATAGAGCGATAGGCCCGGCGGATCTCCGGCAGCCCGTAGCGCCGGATAGTTTCCTCCGGCAGCAAGTCCCGCAGTTCATTCAGGCATTCATCCAGGCCCTGCCGAATGGATTTCAGCAGCACATTCTGGCTGATGCCCGCGGTGAGCCGGTAAACGGGCACGATGCGGCCCGTGGTCTTCCCTTCCTCGTCGCTTCTCTCATAGGTTGGGTTTTGCAGACTCAGCTTCGTGCCGAAGCGCTGGAAGCGCCCGTAGAAGCTGTACCTCGTTCCAACGCGGAGGTTGTTCTTGACATAAGGCTGGTTGAAGAAGGTCACCTCCGCCGTGCCGCTGTCGTCGGCGATGCGGAAACGGGTCAGATTCAAACCCTTCCGGATGCGGCTCAGCATCGGCGTGCTGACTACCACGGCGCGGACGCATGCGGTCTCCCCATCGCCGATCTCGCTGAGATCGCGGATGATGCTGCGGTCCTCATAAGCGCGGGGAAAGTAAGAGATCAGGTCGTAGACCGTCCGGATATCCAGCTTTTCAAGCAGCTTGGCGCGGGCTTCCCCGATGCCCTTCAAATAGCGCACATCGTCATACAGCTGCATATCCGTCGCCCCCCTTTCTCCAATTACTTGCCCTTCTTGATCTTTTCCCAATAGGCTTTCGCCGCAAGCTCCGTCTTGTTGTCCCCGTATTCATAATACTTCGCGTCCTTGATGGTGTCCGGGAGATACTGCTGGCGCACCCAGTGATTCGGGAAGTCATGGGGATAAAGATAGCCCTGCTCCCGCTCGAAGCCCGCGCCGTCGGCATGGACGTTTTGCAGCTCCCTGGGAGGGGTGCCGCCCTTGCCTGCCTTTACATCCGCCATGGCTCTGTCGATGGCCACCACCACGGAATTGGATTTCGGGGCCGTGGCTAAAAGGATCACCGCCTCCGCCAGGGGGAGTCTGGCTTCCGGCATGCCCAGCTGCAATGCGGAATCCACGCAGGCTTTCACGATGGCCGCCGCCTGGGGATATGCCATGCCGATGTCCTCGCTTGCGGAGCAAAGGATCCTTCGGCAGGCCCCGGCCAGATCCCCCGCCTCCAGGAGCCGGGCCAGATAGTGCAGGGCAGCATCCGGATCGCTGCCCCGCAGGGACTTCATCAGGGCGGAAACAGCGTCGAAATGCTGGTCCCCTTCCCGGTCGTATTTCATGGCGCTCTTTTGGGCGATCATTTTCACGTCGTCGGCGGTGGCGGTGACCGTTCCGTCGGTGCTTTTCCCGCCGTAGAACAGCAGCTCCACGCTGCTGACCGCCTTGCGCACGTCTCCCCCGCAGCCATAGCAGATACCCCGGATGGCCTCGTCTGAAAAATCGGCTTTAAGCCCCGTCTTTTCCTCCATAATGCCTATGGCTCGGCGGACCGCCGGTTCCATCTCCTCCGGGGACACCGGCTTGAATTCAAAGATGGCGCTGCGGCTCAGTACCGCGCTGTACACATAGAAATAAGGGTTTTCCGTAGTAGACGCAATGAGGCTGATCTTGCCGTTTTCGATATACTCCAGAAGGGACTGCTGCTGTTTTTTGTTGAAATACTGGATCTCATCCAGATACAGAAGGATGCCGTTTGGCGCCAGCATGGTATCCAGGCTGCTGATGATCTCCTTGATATCCGCCGTCCCGGCCTGAGTCGCATTCAGCTTCCGCAGGGTACGCTGTGTCGCTTGCGCGATGATGCCCGCTACGGTGGTCTTGCCGGTGCCGGAAGGGCCATAGAAGATCATATTGGGGGCCTGGCCGCTTTCGATGATCCTCCGAAGCATTCCGTCCGGTCCCAGGATATGCCGCTGCCCCACCACTTCGTCCAGGGTCTTCGGGCGTATTTCATCTGCCAGTGGTCTCTGCATAATCATCACCTAAATGATTATATCATACTTCCATGTGGAAAACCATGCAGAAGCATGGTATAATACAAAAAACGGTTCAGAGGTAACGCGATGGAATACATAGACGAGATCATCCGCCTGCTGGAGGAGGAATACCCCGCCGCCCTGTGCAGCCTGGAATACGATGTGGATTGGCAGCTGCTTTTCTCGGTGCGGCTCAGCGCCCAGTGCACCGACGCCAGGGTGAACATGGTGACCCCCGCCCTCTTTGCCCGTTTCCCCACCCTGGAAGCCTTTGCGGAAGCGAAGCAGGAGGACGTGGAGGAAATGATCCATTCCTGCGGTTTTTATCACGGCAAGGCCAAGGACCTGATCGGCTCGGCACAGATGCTTTTGCGGGACTACGGCGGCGTGGTGCCGGACAAGATGGAGGAGCTGTTGAAGCTTCCCGGCGTCGGAAGAAAGACGGCCAACCTGGTGCTGGGCGATATCTACCATCAGCCTGCCGTCGTCACCGACACCCACTGCATTCGCATCGCCGGCCGCCTGGGACTGACGAAGAACAAAGAACCCGTCAAAGTGGAACGGGACCTTCGGAAGCTCCTGCCCCCGGAAAAGTCCTCGGATTTCTGCCACCGCATGGTGCTGCACGGGCGGAAATACTGCATGGCGCGGAAGCCGGATTGCGAGCATTGCCCGCTGACGGGGATTTGCAGAAAGGTTTTGAAATAAAGCTCACCCCGGAGGTCTCCCTCCGGGGTGGTTTTTTTACTCGGTCGCGTAGTTCGTGAAGTAATTCTGGATGAGGATCACCGGGGTCCCCCGGTCGCCGCTGCCGCTGGTCAGGTCACAAAGGCTGCCCAGCAGGTCCGTCAGCTGACGGGGCGTGGTGCCCTGGGAGTTCATGGCGCCCTTCAGGTCGCTGTCCTTGGCGCGGATCTTCTCCCGCATGGCGTCCATCAGTTCCTGCCCGCTGAGGTCCTTCAGCTCGTTATCGGCAAAATACTTCATTTTCAGCTCGTTGGGGGTGCCGCGAAGCCCCTCGGTGAAAGCGGGAGAGATCACCGGGTCGGCCAGCTCCCAGATGCCGCCCACTGGGTCCTTGAAGCCGCCGTCGCCGTAGATCATGACTTCCAGCTTCTTGCCGGTGGCTTCATACAGGGACTTCTGCAGGCTGTCCACGAAATTCTGGCAGTCTCTGGGGAACAGCTTGACCTTCTCTTCCGTGGCCTTGTTGGCGCCAAGGAGGCCAAACCGCTCATTGTAACCGCTGCCGTCCACCGGCGCGGTCATGATGTCGTCCAGGCTGAAAACGCGCTCGGCGCCGTTGTCCTTCAGGATGCGCTTGGTGCGGACGCGGGTGTGGATATCGCAGTTGAGGACGTTCTTAGTATAATGGAGGATATAACGGGGATCATTGGAGAAAACGATCTCGATGTTGCTTCCCAGGCTCTTGTAGTAATTCACATAGTCGATGCCGGTAAAAGGATGAACGGTGTTGTTGCCGAAGATGGCGCGGAAGCCCCGCTCGTCAAAGCTGTCGGTATAGGGGTTGATGCCCTTACGGTCCATCTCGTCGTCGCTGATGAGGCGGTTGCCCACTTCGTCGCTGGGGAAAGAGAGCTGGAGATAAAGCTTCTTGCAGGACATGCTGATGGCCCGAAGCATGATCGCAAAGCGGTTGCGGCTCATGATGGGGAAAATGATGCCCATGTCTTCTCCGCCCAGCTTCTGACGCACATCCTCGGCGATCTGCTGCACGGTGGCGTAGTTGCCCTGAGTCCGGGCTACGACGGCCTCGGTGACGCCGACGACGTCCCGGTCCTGCAGCTGAAAGCCCTCGTTTTCGGCGGCAGCGATCAGGCTGTCCCGCACCATGGAAACCAGATCATCTCCCTGCCGGAAAATCGGCGTGATGATGCCCCTGGAAGTAACGCCCGTATATCTCATGATGAACAGCTCCTTTACTTATTCATGGAACTGAAAAAGTATACATGGAAACTCTCAGGCTGTCAACGGGCAGATTCCACATCGTTTTTTCTTCTTTTGTTATGTCTTTTGGCACGAATAATCAAAAGGATGACCACGACGATGATGATGGGAATAATCAGTACGGGGATGGCCGAGATGAAGAACAGGACGCCGTTCTTCACAGCCTGAAGGAGCCACTGGCAGGAGGAGCGGAAGCGCTCCACGATATCCTGGCCGAAGGTACGGGTGATGGGCGTCTCCTGGGTAAGCTCCTTCACCTCGCTGATGCTCAGCTCCAGGGTGGAAAAGTTGATCGCGCTGTCCCAATTGGTCAGCTTGGTGGTGAGGGATTCGATATTGTAGCGGACGCTGGCCAGCCGGTCTTCGATATTCAGCATATCCTCCACCGTATCTGCTTTGCTGAGCATATCCAGCAGGCGTTCTTCCTCGGTACGGTAAGTGCTGAGGCGGGACTGGGTATCGTAATAGGAGCTGGTGATGTTCTGGGCCTGCACGGAGGAGCGGGTCAGGTTCCCCAGCGTCTCCAGCGCGCCGGTGAAGCTCTGGAAGCTGTCGCGAGGAACCCGGATGGTGAAGGACGCATTGCGGTAGCTGGGCCGGTTATAATAGGTGGTGCTGTAATCCTTGCCGGTCACGTAAGAGTTTTCCACGAAACCGCCGTATTCATCGATCAGGGCGTAGACCTTTTCGATGGTCTCATCAAAGCGGATGGTCTCCACGTTGGCGGAGCCGGAGTAGATGATCTTGTCGAAGGCGTCCGCTCTGGCAGCGGTCTCGCCGCTGTTGCCGGAATTTCCTGTGACAAGGGAACTGTATTCCTCCTCAGGCATATAGTCGTCATAAGCTTCATAGTAGGCACTGCCGCCGGCAGCCGTATCCGCCATGGAAGGGGCCAGGGACATGCCGTTCTTCATAGCGCCGCCGGACTCGAAAGCAGGCGCAGCAGGAGCGGTTTCATGCTTCATACCTCCGCCGCAGCCGGCCAGCAGGACGGTCAGGGTGAAAAGCGCAAGGACAAGGGCCAGGGTCTTTCTTGTCATTTTATTCATGTAAGCGGCCTCCTTTTGTTGGTATCACTCCTTTGGACGCAGCAAACGGAAAAAAGTTCCGCAGCCCGATTCGGCTGCGGAACTCGTTTTTGATTCTCAGTAGGCGATGCCCCAATAGATCATATGCTTCGCGGGCTTGCCGCAGATGGGGCAGGTGTCGCTCAAGTGCTCCTGCTTAAAGGGGATGCACCGGCTGGACATCCCGGCCTTCTCCTTCATGGCAAGCTCACATTCCAGATCGCCGCACCACATGGTCTTGATGAAGCCTCCGTTTTTCTCCTGCAGCTCCTTCGCTTCCTCCAGAGAGTAAGCTTCATAGATGTGGTTGTCCAGGTTCTCCTTGGCTTTGTCGAAAAGCCCCTGCTGCACGGCGTCCAGCAGCTCCGGCACCCGCTCGGTAAGCTCCGCCAGAGCCACGGGGATCTTCTCGAAGTTATCCCGGCGGACGCATACGCACTGGCCGTTTTCCATATCCCTGGGGCCAAGCTCCAGCCGCAGGGGAACGCCCTTCATCTCCCACTGGGCGCACTTCCAGCCCAGGGAATTGTCGCTGTCGTCGATCTTCGCGCGGATCCCGGCGGCCTTGAGGGCATTCAGCAGCTCGTCGGCCTTCTCCAGCACGCCGGGCTTGTGGGCCGCCACGGGCACCACGATCACCTGGATGGGGGCTACCGCAGGGGGCAGCACCAGGCCGTTGTTGTCGCCGTGGGTCATAATGATGCCGCCGATGATGCGGGTGCTCAGGCCCCAGCTGGTCTCATGGGGGACCTGCTGCTGGTTATTCTTGTCGGAAAAGCTGATATCGAAGGCCCGGGCAAAGCCGTCGCCGAAATAGTGGCTGGTGCCGGACTGGAGGGCCTTGTGGTCATGCATCATGCACTCGATGGTATAGGTACGCTCGGCTCCGGCGAATTTCTCCTTGTCCGTCTTGACGCCGCGGACCACGGGCATGGCCAGCAGCTTCTCGGCACAGTCGGCGTAGACCTCCAGCATCTGCTCTGTCTCCTGGATGGCTTCCTCCGCCGTAGCGTGAAGGGTATGCCCCTCCTGCCAGAGGAATTCCCTTCCCCGCAGGAAGGGCCGGGTGGTCTTCTCCCAGCGCAGGACGCTGCACCACTGGTTATACTTCATGGGCAGATCCCGCCAGGAATGAACGACATGACTCCAATGGTCGCAGAACAGGGTCTCGGAGGTGGGGCGGATGCAGAGCTTCTCCGGCAGTTCCTCGCTGCCGCCCAAGGTGACCCAGGCGCACTCCGGCGCGAAGCCCTCCACATGGTCCTTTTCCTTCTGGAGCAGGCTTTCCGGGATCAGCAGGGGCATGGACACATTCTCATGTCCCAGCTCCTTGAAGCGCCGGTCCAGCCAGCTCTGGATATTCTCCCAAATCGCGTAGCCGTAGGGGCGTAGGATGAAGAGGCCCTTCACGCCGGAATAGTCCACCAGCTCCGCCTTGATGCAGACGTCCGTGAACCACTGGGCGAAATCGACCTCCATATCGGTGATCTGTTCGACCTTCTTATCCTTAGCCATAGTTTATCTCCTTATCGTTGCAAATCAGATAAGCGCAATTCTACACGCGCTTGCGGGAATTGTCAAGGCAACACCGTACAATTCCCGGCACGCATCGAGCTAGCATAATGTTCCGTCACATTGCCCGGAAATTTTGGCCAATACAGGAAGTATTCCCCGCGATTTTCGGACAATCTGACGAAAATTCTGACTGCGCAATCTGCGCGCCAGAATTGTGCGGTATTGCCTCAAGCGCTCAGAGCTCCACCAACTGCCGCCAGCAGCCGGGGCTGAATTCCGCCTGCCTGCGGTAGGCCTGGGAGGCCCGGTATTTGAAATCGGAGTGTTCGATCAGCCGGAAAAGATCTGCCAGCACGTCGGCCATATCCTCCTTGCTTTCCCAGCGGCCAAGGTTCCCCGTAAAAATGAACTTCACGAAAGCACAAATCGCGGCGAGGCCATAGAAAGCCCGCTCCCCGTCGTTCGTACCGCCTACATGGGGGAAGTTATTGTAGAACATATGGGTGACGATCAGCCGCTCCGCGGCGTCCTGCCAGCCCTTCAAGCCGCGGAACACATGTTCTGCCGCCTCACGGTATCGCTTCACCAGCTCCGCCGCGTCCTCACGGGAGAGCTTTTCCTTGCCGCTCATGCCGAAGAAGCGCAGGGCTTCCATGCAGAGAGGCCCCGCCACCTTATTCTTTCCGCTGAAATCCGACGCCAGCTGATAGAGGACCCTGACGGCGTCCAGCTGCCCTTCCTCCTCGCCGCAGCGCTCCGTGCAGCCGAAAAGCTCCTCACCCAGCAGGGCAAACCGTTCCGGTATGGATTTGCCGCGATCCCCCATGATCTCCAGGGCCCTCTGACACTCCGCATACTGGGCGGGGCTCATGTCGATGGAAAACAGAGGTTCTTCCCCGATCTCCGTCTCCGTAAAGCTTATGGGCTCGCGGGAAAACAGGATGGACTCCATGACGCCTTCGCAGCTCAGGCTGAGGGCGCACTCCGCAACACCGCCCACGCTGCGCCGGTTGCGGGGATAGAGCCGGCACACATCCGGCAGGACGCCCTCCCCCGCCGCTTTCTGGAGGGAACACAGGCCATCCTCTCCCAGGAGGCGGCAGCGGGCATGCTTATCGTGGACGATATGGGCATAGCGATCTTCATCCGGTGCGAAATTCTGCCGCAGGGCTTCCTTGATCTCTTGTCGGAAGTCTTCGGAGCAGGGGGCTTCCATCATCCGGTCGTATTCTCTGCGGCTGATGGTGACCGGCCAGCCCACGCAGCAATTGGCGCGGCAGTCGCCGCATTTGCAGCGGAAGGCCGGGTAATGATCCGCAACGATGTATTTCATTGTTCCGCTCTCTTTTCTATTCTTCGGTAGATGATCTCCTCGTTCATGAAGTCTCCTTCAGATAAAAGACGAGTTCCTTTGGCCTGCAATCCAGCAGATAATCCGGACACTGCCGGCAATCCGCCAGCAGCGCAGTGTCCTCGGTTTCTTCCGCGTTCAAATGCAGATAGAATTCCGGCTCCCTCGCAGCGATCCACAGGGCACTTTCCCCCGCTTCCCGCGCATAAGCAAGGCAGCGCTCCGTAAGACGTTTTCCCAAACCCAGCCCCCGCGCCTCGACCTTCACCGCCACATAGTCCAGTACCAGCCGGTCAAAGCGGCAGGATACCGTAGCCGCACCAAGGAGGGCTTCCCCCCTTCTGGCCGCAACGGAGAAGACGGGATTGTTCTCCTCGATCCAGTTATCTGTGATCTCCAGCCCGTATTCCCGATACAGCGACGTCAAGGTTCCGTGGGCCGCTTCCCGTTCCAACCGTATCTCATCCAATTGCGGACTCTCCAAACAGGGCGCCGACGTCTTTACCTTCCCGCAGCTGACGTGCAAAATCTCCCAGCAGCTGGCCGGAACGCTCCCGCACGAACTTCACCTCCGGATTGGAGCCGGGGTCGATGCCCGCCATGCGGGAATAAACGAAGGTCACGTCGCTGAAAAGCTGGCCCAACACGGCGGAATGGGCCATGGAGAGTTCACCGCAAACGCGGATCAGGATAGAGGGCATGACTTCGCTGAAACGCTTGTAGTTAGCCAGGGCAAGGATGACCTCCTCATCCCCCAGCTTCAGGCCCAAATGGGCCGGGTCCGCGGGGTCGATCTCCTCTCTCACCAGGGGATGGATCGGGCCGGACCGCATATCGTCCCGCAGGAGGAAAAAGCCCAGCTTGGTTTCCCGATTGCCCAGGACGCCTTCCAGATTCATATGGCTGTCCCTTGGCAGGCCGAAAAAGCGGGAAACCAACAGGTCGTTGCCGTTTTTGTTAACGCCCTCATTCCAGAATTGGATGAATTCATCGGCCAGCAGGCCCAGCTCTTCATCGTTGCAGCCCAGATAAATGAAATCCGTACCATTGGCTTTCTGGAAGGCCAGGATGAAACGGGCCAGCAGGTGGGGCAGGGAATCCGGGTCTTTCAGGTCAAACGCCCGGATCGCTTTCTGTATCATCGCCCAATAATCGTCGGTATCCATGCCGCAGGCGAGCATGGGGGCCAGGAGGATGGGGGTCTTGTTGCGTCCGAAGCGGCCGGATACCCGGTCAGGCATGGGCAGGATGAGGTTCCCGTCCCGCTCGGCCAGCTTCTTCAGGTTGCCGCCGTTGGTGAAGACGATGCGCCTGAGCTTCCGGGAGGTATACTCATGGAGCTTGATCGTTTCCTCCGTAACGCTGCTGCGGCTGAATTCCATGAAGAGGGTATTATCCTCCCTGGCATCCGGCGGCAGGAGCTTCAGCTGCAGGGGGGAGTGGATCACGATCCAATTTACTTTCCGTTCCTTGCTGCGGTTGTTGAGAGCGGCGGCATAGTGGCAGAACTGCTCGTTGGCGCCGATACCGGTGGTCACCAGATATTTGAGACCATCCGGGCCGAAACGACGCTGTATCTCTCCCCGGATCAGAGGCGCCGTCTCCGTCATGAAGGAATGATAATACTCCCCTACCTGCTCATGATAGAGCTCCAGGAACGGATCGTTCGCGGCGCTCTCCGCTACCTTCCGGGACAGGGCGTACACGGATTCCCCCAGTCCCTTTGGCAAAGAGACCGGTCCTCTAGGGTCCGGGGAAGAATAGAAGCGAAAGAGCTCCGGGAAAGGCTCCAGCCGGGATGCATCCTGGCAAAGAGGCAGCGCCTCCGTCTCTTCCCCGCCAACGCCGCCGCGCAGCCTCTGCTGTGCGATCAGCTCGCCCAGGCCCAGCTCGGAAACAGCGGCTTCCATCTGTTTGGGGGAAAGGCGAAACACTTCGGAAAGGGCGTTCACCAGCTCCTCCGCATTCAGGGAGGTCTTCAGCGCACCGGTCACCTGCTGCCGTGCTACGCCCTTATCAGGCCAGCGTCTGAGCAGCTCATCGGTGAAGTGAGAAAAAAAGTCCAGCTCCATATCGTTCTCCATTCCTTCGATCATTACGGATACTTTATCACAATCCTGAGGGATTACAAGGGGCAAAAGGCGGCGAGCCTTGACGAAGCAGCGGCGAAATGCTATCCTTTTATCAGCAATTGGCAGGAGGCGCACATGGAACGGGATTACCCAAAGCTCAAGGTCACGACAAAAGCGGAGCGCGCCATACGTCAGGGCCACCCCTGGGTCTACGGGGAAGAGGTCACTTCCGCCGAAGGCAGCTGTGAGGGCGGCGATATTGTGGACGTCCTGAGCTCCAAGGGGAAATGGCTGGGCTCCGGCTATATCAACGACCATTCCAAAATCAGGGTCCGCATCATCTCCCGCAATACCAATGATCGCTTTGACGAAGCGTTTTACCGCCGCCGCGTCATCTATGCTCTGCAGTACCGCCGGACGGTCATTGGCGAGGATTTTGGCGCCTGCCGCCTGATCTTCGGGGAAGCCGATCAGTTTCCCGGCCTGACGGTGGACCGTTTTGAGGACATTCTGGTGGTGGAAGTGCTCTCCCTGGGAATGGACAGGCGCAAGGAGCTCATTTTCCGCCTGCTGGCGGAGGAGCTGCGCAAGCTGGGGGTCAGCGTCCGGGCGATCTATGAGCGGAGCGATTCTTCTCTGAGGGCCAAAGAGGGCCTGGAAAACGTCAGCGGGTTCGTTCCTCTTCCCGGCCTGGGGACAGACCTTGACGGCCACGTGATCATTTCGGAAAACGGTATCCGCTACGACGTGGACTATATCCACGGGCAGAAGACCGGTTTTTTCCTTGACCAGAAGTACAATCGGGCCGCTGCCGCGAAGCTGGCGAAGGGACGCCGGGTGCTGGACTGCTTCACCCATACCGGCGCTTTTGCCCTCAATGCCGCCAAAGCCGGGGCGGCCCAGGTCACTGCGGTGGATATTTCCGCCGACGCCCTGGAACAGGCCGCGAAAAATGCCGCGCTCAACGGCCTCACGGAACAGGTGGAATTCCGTCAGGCGGACGTTTTCCGCTTTTTGACGGACGCCGCCAAGGGAAGCGCAGACTGGGACTATATCATCCTGGACCCGCCCGCCTTCACGAAAAGCGGGGCTACGGCGGACAGCGCCTACCGGGGTTACCGGGAGATCAACCGACGGGCCATGCAGCTGCTTCCCAGGGGCGGCTATCTCGCCACCTGCTCCTGCAGCCACTTTATGCCTGCTCCGCGCTTTGAGCAGATGCTTCGGGACGCCGCCGGGGACGCGGGCGTCAGCCTTCGCCAGATTGAGGCAAGGCAGCAGGCACCGGATCACCCGATCCTATGGGGCGTCCCGGAAACGGATTATCTGAAATTCTATCTGTTTCAGGTGGTTTAGTCGCTTTTCTTCTCCTTGAAGCAGCGGCCTTCGTCGTAAAACTCACAGTTTTCACAGACGGAGGGTTCCTCCTCCAGAGACCAAAAACCATGGCGAAACTCGGCGCAGGAAAACTGCGCGTCCACGGGCTTTCCTTTGTTTTCCATTCGTTACGCTCCCTTCATATCCTGCCTGAGATTCTATTATTCGAAGGACACAGTCATTGAAACCCGGCAGGACAAATGTTATAATTGTATTACAAGCTACAGTATATCGGTCCAAAGGAACTATCTGAATGAGGTGGAGACATATGGCACAGAGAACCATGCGAGAAATGTACCTGGACATGGCAAAGGGGATCGAGCCGGATTTCCTTTTGCAGTACACCTATGGCGGCAACCCCTATTCCGATCGTGCGGAAATCTGCTCCGGCTGCTTTCCTTCCGTCCTGCGGGGGGATCGGGGACCCGGCGGCGGCAACAAGGACATCTGGGGCGTGACCTACGTGGCCAACAAGGAAGCCGGTTATGCCGGTCTTCCGGAGCCCGGCAATTTCATTCTGGACGATATCACAAAGTGGCGGGACGTCATCAAGGCCCCCGACCTGAGTCATGTGGACTGGGAACAGCTGGCGAAAAAGGATATGGCCGCCGCCCGCCAGCGGGGCGTCGATCCCACGCAAAGCGCCATGGCTTTCCATATCCACGGCGGCTATTTCCAGACTCTGATGGCTTTTATGGGCTTCGTGGAAGGTCTCTGTGCCATCCAGGAAGAGCCGGAGGAGGTCTACGCTCTCTTTGATTACCTCTGCAATTTCTATAACGACATCGCCGAAAAGTGCATCGACTACTATAAGCCCGACCTGGTGCAGATCACCGACGACGTGGCCGCCTGGGGCGCTCCCTTCGTATCCCCCACCCAGTATCGGGAGCTGATCAAGCCCTTCCAGATCCGGGACGCTAAATGCGGCAACGACCGGGGGCTTCCCATCGCCATGCACTGCTGCGGCAAGTGCGACATGCTGGTGGGCGACTGGGTGGAATTCGGCGTCCGCTACTGGGATCCTCCCCAGACCTGCAACGATCTGGTGGGCGTGCAGAAGGAATTCGGAGACAAGATCATCCTGGAGGGCGGCTTCGACGCCATCGGCGACCTGATGAGCGAGGACTGCACCGAGAAGCGCTTCAAGGACGCAGTGGTGGAAGCCATCGACACCTACACGGAAAACGGGCTCTACATCTTCGACCACTGGCTTTTCGGCGACCCTGACAACAACATGTTCAACGACCGCAACCGCTGGATGACCGAGGTCGTGGAGGACTACGGCCTGACGAAATACGGCAATCATTGAGCATGGGCTCCGCGTTCAAACCGGGCAGCTTCGGCTGCCCGGTCGTTTTTCTCACGGAGAAGCAAAACGCAGACCGCCGGGAACGACCTCCACCCGGAAGGACTCCCCCTCCACGATCTCCCCATCAAGGGAAACCATGAAGCCCGGTTTTCCGCTGACGTCGATGACGCGTCCGCGGCGATAGAACACCATGCCGTTAAACCGGGGGTCCTCCAGGTGGCTTCCTGCCTTATAGGCGTTCATCAGATTCAGGAAACGGAAACGGGACACCGGCGTGACCAGGCAGATCTCCGCAAGCCCGTCGTCGGACAGGCTGCGCGGGGCGCAGCGATAAGAACCGCCCACGTACTGGCCGTTGGCGACGGTGCACAGGAGGATATTACCCTCATGGAAGCTCTCTCCGTCCACCGCCATCCTGCACCAGGTCCGCATATTGAAAATAAGCGCCTTTGCCACCCCGGTGGGATAAGCGTTCCTCCCGCCGATGATGGGCTTGGGTTTCACGTCGATCATCGTTTTTGCAACCGCAGCATCCAGTCCGAAATGGAAGGCGTTGACCGCCCACCGCTCCCCCACCTTCAGGATATCGATCGGCCTGGGTTCTGCGCGGAGCAGCGCATCCACATCCATAAAACGCGCCGCGCCGCCGAAGGCTTTTACAAAATCATTGCCGCTGCCCAAAGGAAGCACGGTCATGCATGCCCGGGGATTCATGGCGACGCCGGAGGCCACTTCGTTGACCGTCCCGTCGCCCCCGCAGGCCACAAAGCACAGCTGCTCCCCTGGCGATTGCGCGCAGCGGCTGAGTACAAAGCCGGTAGCGTCCCGCTTACCCTTCGTTTCGTAGATCTCACAATCCGGCCTGCCGCCGATGGTCTCCCGCACAAAGGTGGGGACCGACCCGTTGCCGGCGGCCGGATTGACGACGAAAACGTGTTTCATATCTATCCCTCTCTCACTCTTTACCGGGTGTTCCGATAGGAAGCAGGAAACGATGTTCGCCGGGGCCGAGCAAGGCTTCCCGCCCATCCGGAAGGCGGGCCTGGGCTTCGCTGCCGAAGGGCACGGAGAGCGACAGCGACAGCCCCGTCTCTTCATATCTCCATTCGGAACGTATCTCTCCCAGCGGGCTTCTCAGCCGGCACTGAATAAAACCAACGCGCGTATCGGGCTGCGGCTCCCAGCGGAATCTTCGGAATCCGGGAGTCTCCGCAAGGGGCCGGAGGCCGCACATATATCCGTAGAGCCATGCGGCGACGCTGCCGTAGGCGTAGTGATTCAGGGAATTCATCCCGGTTTCGGAAAAGCAGCCGTCCTCCGTCAGGGAATTCCAGCGCTCCCAAATGGTAGTCGCGCCCAGCTTCACTTCATACAGCCAGGAGGGGTACTCCTCCCGCAGCAGGAGCCGGTAGGCTTCTTCCTTCGGAAGCTCCGCAAGCAGCCAGGGCGTTCCCAGGAATCCGGTGGTCAGGTGCCCCGCCTCCCGGACGAGGCGGCAAAGCAGCTTCCGCGTCTTTTCCGGGTCCGGCGCGAGCCTGAGATGCAGGGCCAGCACACAGGCCGTCTGCGTTTGGCAGAGAAGCTCTCCCTTCGGAGAAAAATACGCTTCCCGCAGCCTGCTTTGATAGACGCCCGCCAGCGTCTGCGCCCGGTGGGCCAGGGTCCGGTCCCCCAAAACCAGGGCGGCATGGGCCGACAGTTCGGCACTGTAATAGGCATAGCAAAGGCAGAGGAAGCTAACGTCCGTCTTCCCTACCCGCTCCGCCGGTTCCTCCGGGCGGTCCAGGGCGAGCCAATCCCCGAAATGGCGGCAGGCTGTGGGCCAGTCGGGCCGAGCGGCTACCCACTCCATCCAAGCTTGCATATTGGGCAGCTGGCGCTTCAGCAGCGTTTTATCTCCATAGTGGAGCCACAGCGTCCAGGGGATCACCGCCGCCGCGTCTCCCCAGCCCACGGCCCCGCCCTCGAAGCCGCGGCTGCGGTTACGGGCGAAGGGCACCACATAGGGCACGCAGCCATCCGCTTTTTGCTGCTCCTCCCACATATCCGCCATGTATTTCGTGAAGAAGGACGCGCAGTCCATGTTATAACAGGCAGTATCCGCAAACACCTGGGCGTCCCCGGTCCAGCCCTCCCGCTCGTCCCGCTGCGGACAATCCGTGGGCACGTCCAGGAAGTTTCCCCGCTGGCTCCACAGGACGTTCTCGACCAGCCGGTTCAGGCCCTTGTGCCCGGTGGTGATGCTGCCTGTCTCCTCCAGTTCGGAGCAAACGACACAGCCGGTAAAGTCCTCAGGGTCCACCGGTTCGTCAAAGCCTTCCAGCAGCACATAGCGAAAGCCGTACCAGGTGAAGAAGGGCTCGGCAAGCCTGGAAACACCGTCGCTCCGCCAGGTGAACGCCGCCTGGGCCGTACGCAGATTCGCGCGGGAAAAGCAGCCATTTTCCAGCTGTTCGCCGAATTGCAGCTTCAGCGTCCGCCCCCTTGGCGCATGCACACGGAAGCGGAGCCAGCCCACCATGTTCTGCCCCATGTCCAGTACGGTTTCCCCCCGCGGCGTACGGATCAGTCGCAGCGGTTTTCGCTCCATGACCACCTTCACGGGAGGGCTCAGCCGATCCCGCAGCGGGCCCACCGGCGGCGAACAGGCCAGGGCTTCGCCGCTTTCCGTTTCCCTGCCGGGCTCCCATACTTCCCCGTTATAGATGCTGCTTTCCACGATGGGGGAAGTCCGCCAGCGCCAGCTTTCATCGGTCCCGATCACGGTCTCTCCCCCTGCGGATACGGCCCGCAGCTCCGCGATGGCGCAGTCATAGGGACAATACTCGTAGCCGTCGGAAGCCGTAAAGCTGAAGCGGCCGCGGGAAATCCCCCCGCCCAGCCATATCTCCAGCTTGTTTTCTCCCTTTTGCAGGAGCCGCCCCACGTCGAAGGTCTGCACCTGTACCCAGCGGTCATAGGCGTTGAGACCCGGCGTCAGCACTTCGTCGGAAGCGGGGCTTCCGTTGACAAAAAGCCGGTACAAACCCAGCCCTGTGATATAAATACGGGCAGATTCGGGTACTTCTGCCAGCGTGAAGCGCTTTTCCAGAACTGCGTTACGGCGCTCCCCGGGGCTGATCCACTGTCCGACCCAGGCTTCCTCCATTTTTCCTGTTTCGAAGAAGGATTCCGCCTCCCCGCAGTCACCCTTTTCGCCCCATACGGTCACCTGCCAGCGATAGCGGGTGCGGGGCTGGAGCCTGAGCGGCAGTTCCGTTCCCAGGGAGTCCAGCGAAGCCGAAATGCCGGTGTCATAGATGCAGTCGCTCCCGAGAAATACCTGCAGTCTGGCCTTTTCCTGTCTTTCAGACACGCTCTCCCCCACAATCCAGGAAAAGGAGGGCTCCCGCAGGTCATACCCCAGGGGCGAGCGCAGATGATTCACGCTCAAATGGCTTATCTGCATTGGTACCCGTCCCCTCCTTCGCGGTTTTTTTGTATTTTACCATACTCTGCCGGGAGTCTCAATACTGCGACTGTCCCGAACGGACATAACATGCAGTCAGGATATCTAAATTCGTCAATTCTCGGAATTCGGCTCTTGACTTATCCATCCGCGAATGGTAATTTATTGTAATGAGTAAAAGTCTGTCTCAATGAATGAAAGAGGAATCGGAATGAGCAATCCATTCAAAACCAGAGAAGGCGGCGCAACGGTGACCGTATTCGCGCCTTACGACTGCGGCAATCATTGTCCTTTTTGCATCAACAAGGAGGAATACGCGGACACCAGCGGCTTCAGCCTGGATAAGATCCTGGATAGTATCCGGCAGATCGAAGCCTTCACCCCCCGCTGTGACTTCGTTTTCACCGGCGGCGAACCGCTTGCTAATCTGGAATCCCTGCAGCTGATGCTGGATGCCGTGCCCACCACCCATCGGGTCTTTATCAATACCACCCTCCCCGTAATGAACGAATACTCCGAGGACGATGTCGTGGATTTCCTCAATGGGAACAAGGGCAAGATCACCTGTATCAACGTATCCCGCCACCTCTATAAGTTTGTGGAGGAGGGCAACGACGAGATCTTCGGCAAGCTCCAGGTACCCACGCGGGTCAACTGCGTTCTCTTTTATAACCATGCTGCGGAAAGGATGCTCTCCTTTGTGCGCCGCTTTGCCCCATGGAACGTGCCCATCCAATTCCGGGCCGACTACACGAAGACGACGCCGGAGAACCTCTACGATGAATCGGAGGACGAGATCCTGCGGGATCTGCGCAGCATTCTGAAGCCTACGCTGCTGGAAGGCTGCCGCATCCGCTGCAACTATGAATTCCTGGATGGGGATCACAAGATCTCCTACCATAAGACCCTCCCCTACAGTACCATCACCGAAACGGATGAAAACGGGAATACCTACGATATCCTCTATGATGTGCTCATCAAGCAGAATGGGGATTTCCACTCGGACTGGACCGGCGTTCCGATGGATCTTGAGGACTACAAAAAGGTGGTTTTTGAGCCCTACGATCTCCACAGGATATTCTGAAACTACAGACTCCCGGACGATCTGTCCGGGAGTTACGATTTTATGGAGGTACAGAAATGAGGCATTACGGCGATCGGGTTGAGGATCTGGTCATCACCTATATCGGTGGAGGCTCCCGCGGCTGGGCCTGGACCCTCATGAGCGATCTCGCAAAAGCGAAGGATATCAGCGGCACCGTTCGGCTTTACGATATCGACAGTCAGGCTGCCCACATCAACGAAGTCATCGGCAATTCCATCCCTCACAATTTCCGCTATCAGGCCTTTGATGACCTTTCCGAATCCCTCAAGGGGGCAGATTTCGTCGTCATCTCTATCCTGCCCGGCACTTTTGAGGAGATGGCTTCCGACGTGCACTGGCCGGAGAAATACGGCATCTGGCAGTCCGTGGGCGATACCACCGGCCCCGGCGGTATCATCCGCGCCCTTCGCACCCTGCCCATGTTCGAGGTATTCGGCAAGGCCATCCGTGAAAACTGCCCCAACGCCTGGGTCATCAACTATACGAACCCTATGACCCTCTGCGTCCGTGCTTTGTATAAAGTTTTCCCGGATATCAAGGCTTTCGGCTGCTGCCACGAGGTCTTCGGCTCCCAGGCTTTGCTGGGAAGGATCTACGGGGAGGCCTTCGGCACAGAACCGGCCCCCAGGCAGGAGGTCAAGGTGAACGTCCTGGGTCTCAACCACTTCACCTGGATCACCTCCGCCAGCTGCCATGGGCACGACCTCTTCCCCGCCTACCGCGAATTCAGCAAAAAGCTTCTCAGCGAACCGGCAAAGCCTATCCTTCGCGACGAGCATTTCAGCTATTTTGCTTCCCAGGACCGGGTCAAGTCCGACACCTTCCTGCGCTATGGCTGCATGGGGGCTGCCGGTGATAGGCACCTGGCGGAATTCAGCCGCGGCGCCTGGTATCTCAAGGACCCGGAGACCGCGGAATCCTGGGGCTTCACCCTGACCCCTGTCAGCTATCGCGTGGAGGACAGAAAAGAACGCCTGGCGCTCAGCGAGGCATACTTCAGCGGGAAAAAACCATTTGAATTCAAGGAGACCGGCGAAGAAGGCGTGGACCAGATGCGCGCGCTTCTGGGACTGGGCGACATGGTCACCAATGTGAATCTGCCGAACAGGGGTCAGATCCCCAACCTGCCGCCGGACGCAGTCGTAGAAACCAACGCTTCCTTTACCGGCGGCAAGCTTCAGCCGGTGATGGCGGGCAAGGTGCCAGCGTCCATCTATCCTCAGATCGCCAATATCTGCGCTATTCAGGAATGCATCGCCGAAGCAAGCCTCCGCCGCGACCTGGACGCCGCCTTCTGCGGTTTCATCTGCGATCCCCTTGTGACGATTTCTTTCCGGGATGCGCGGAAGCTCTTTAACGAGATGGTGGAAAACACAGGAAAGTATCTCACGGAATATAATACTGATCTTCCATAAAACGGTTAAAAACCGTTTTATGGATGCGGTGAAATCTCACCGCATTTTTCCAGCCCTTCGGCTGGAAAAGATCGTATTGCACTGCAAATCACCTCGCATTGTATGCGAGACACCGGATGCGTTCGCATCCGGCCAATAAAAACATTTCAATGTTTTTATTGAATTTGAGTATAAGAGATGAGACAGAACTGCGCCGGCGGGTCTGACGATCCGCCGGTGCATATTTATTCCAAGCAAAAGGACGCAGGCAATGCCTGCGTCCTAGACTGTCTTGTTTATGTATCAGTCGTCGTATTCGTACTTCTTCGCGTAAGCGGCGCGGATACGGTAACCGATGAACCAGCAAACGACCGAAACCACCACTACGATCGCAGCAAATATGAGGTTGTTCACGATCTGCTGATTGTGGGAGGTGCAGAAAGTCATTCCGAAGAGAGCCATGGCAGGAGAATAGAGGCTGTAGCCATAGCCGATCCAGAAGTTGAAGTTGGCAGCAAGGCCGATCAGGGGAACCAGGTTCATGATGACCACGGCGATCAGCCCGCCGGGATTGCGGTTGTAGCCCATCAGCATGCAGAAGCCCCAGATGCCCAGCACCAGAACAACAGACCAGGTGATGAAGTTCCAGCCCACGTTGGTGCCGACCTGCGCCAGGTTGGTGACCTTGCTCATGGACATACCCATGCACTTATCGGCGGCCGAGCCAAATTCGACAAAGCGATAAGAAGAAAGCACCCCCATCTCGAACAGGCAGAAAACGTAGATCAAAATCGTGTAAATCAGAGATTTCGGTTTGCTTTCGGTAAATTTCATGTGAAAACACACCCCTTTTAATTGTTGCCAGCTTTGCTTATAGCGGCATTATAGCATATACATGCCCGATTGACAAGAGGATTTCATAAGTTTTTCCCAAAAACAAAGCTCTGACTTAGGCGCTTTGCATAATCGCACTCGGCTTGCGAAAAGCAAGCCTTCGTGCTAAAATATCATATAGAGTAAGGAAGGGGGCTGGTCACTTGCCTGGGATGGAAGAGCTTCGCCATGACTGCCAGAATTGCATGAAATGCGCCCTCGGCGCGACCCGGACCAATCTTGTTTTCGGCGTCGGCAACGAGAACGCAAAGCTGATGTTTGTGGGAGAAGGGCCCGGCGAACAGGAGGACTTGCAGGGAATCCCTTTCGTCGGCAGGGCCGGAAAGCTGCTCGACGACATGCTGGCCATGTTCGATCTCAGCAGAGAAGACGTCTATATCGCCAATATCGTCAAATGCCGTCCGCCGAAAAACCGGGATCCGCTGCCGGATGAGCAGGATGCCTGTTTTCCATGGCTGGAGCAGCAGATCTCCCTCATCCGCCCCCGCCTTCTGGTCTGCCTCGGCCGCATCGCGGCTATGCGTCTGATAGACCCCCATTACCGAATCACCCAGCAGCATGGCCAGTGGATCGCGCGGGACGGGATGGAGCTTACCGCCATCTATCACCCTGCGGCCCTCCTCCGCGACCCCCGCAGGCGGCCGGAGGCCTTCGACGACATGAAGGAGATCGCCAGGAAACTGAAGGAGCTTTCATAGGCTTTTTCCTCTGCCTATACAATTAATAACAGCCAGGGAGCAATTCCGCTCCCTGGCTGTTTCTGTAAGAAACTTACTTGATCTCGACGGTGGCGCCGACTTCTTCGAGCTTCTTCTTGAGCTCTTCGGCCTCTTCCTTGGCGACGCCTTCCTTGATCTTGGCGGGGATGCCCTCGACGAGAGCCTTGGCCTCGGCCAGGCCCAGGCCGGAGACGATCTCACGGACAGCCTTGATGACCTTGACCTTCTCGGCGCCGAAGCTGGTCATAACGACGTCGAATTCGGTCTTCTCTTCCACTTCCTCAGCGGGAGCGGCGGCCACGGGGCCGGCGGCGACGGCGACGGGAGCGGCGGCGGAAACGCCGAACTTCTCCTCCAGGGCATGAACGAGCTCGCTCAGCTCCAGGACGGTCAGGTTGGAAACTTCTTCAATCAGAGCATTGATCTTTTCGCTAGCCATTTTCATTTTCCTCCTATAATTGAGTAGTGGTCGCTTGCCTCAGGCAGCGCCTTCGGATTTCTTGTCGGCGATCGCCTGGAGAGCGACGGCCAGACCGCGGATGTTGGCGTTGAGAACCGTTGCGAAGCTGGTCACCGGGGCCATCATCGTACCCAGCACCTGGGCCACGAGCGCTTCCTTGGAGGGCAGTTCGCTCAGGGCATGGACTTCCTCGGCGGAAATGACTTTTCCGTCAACAAAGCCGGCCTTGATCTTGATGGTGCTGTCCTTCTTGTCGGCATACTCGCAGATGATTTTGGCCGCGGCTACCGGGTCGGAATGACACACCGCCATGGAAGTCGCCCCATGCAGGATGGGATCCAGCTCATTGAAGCCCACCTGGTCGGCAGCGATCCTTGTGAGGGTGTTTTTGATGACGGCGTATTCGACACCGGCGGCGCGCATTGCGCGGCGCATTTCCGTATCGGCAGCGACGGTAGTTCCCGTGTAGTCCACGAAAACGCCGCCCTGGGCCTCACGGAACTTTTTGACGAGATCGCTTACGATCGCCTGCTTCTCACTCAGTACCCGTGCGTTAGGCATTGTTTCACCTCCGTACTGTATTCGCGCCCAAAAGAAAAATCCCCCCCGCCAAAGGCAGGAGGACAGTAAGCATCCAAGCATCAGTTCAGAAGCTCTCCTCGGCGGGACTTCCGCATTTCTGCCGCCCGCTGTCTTTGGAACGCTTGGATATAATAACAAACGCATATATGCTTGTCAAGGATTATTTTCTAATTTCTTCAAAAATCATTCGAGTCAATCGAGATTCCCGGTTTCGTACATGAGCGCGGCCAGCGCACAGAGCGGCGCAGTCTCACAGCGAAGGATGCGCTTCCCCAGGGTAACGGACGGAATACCGGCCTCCCTCGCCTGCGCTGCTTCCTCTGCCGAAAAGCCGCCCTCCGGCCCGGTGATCAGCGCGGCGGAAGAAAAAGGCGCGCTGCGCTGCATCAAACTCCGCAGGCTGCATCCGTCGGCATCCTCCCAGAGAAACGCCCGCAGTTCCGCTCCGGCCGCTTCGGAAAGCATATCCACATACTTCGGCACCCAGCGCACGGTCGGGATCTTTCCCCGCCCGGACTGCATGGCTGCCGCCTCGGCGACCTTTCCCAGCCTTTCGATCTTTCCGGCGGCTGATTTGTTATCCGGCCTTGCGACGCAGCGGGAGGACAGAAAGAAAACGACGCTTTCCGCCCCCAGCTCTACGGATTTCTGCACGATCGTCTCCGCCTTGTCGCCTTTCGGGAAAGCGGCGTAGACCACGGCGCTGACCGTGGCCTCCCCCGCCGCGGGCATCCGTTCCAGCACCTGGAGACGGCAGCCGTCCTTTCCGGCCAGATCCACGGCGCAGCGGGCTTCCAGCCCGCGCCCGTCGGATACGATGAGTTCCTCCCCTGCACGGACGCGCAGCACCCGAAGATGATCCGCATTCGCGCCGGAAATCACGATGTATTCCTCCCGCAGATCACACTCTGATGCGAAGAACTTCGGCATGTGCCCTCCACGTCCTTTTCTTCATAGTATATTCCGATCCTATGCCGGAGAAAGGATGATCGAAATGGAAGCTGACTTTGCGTCGGTCTGGAGCCGCGTAACGGGTTTGAATCCCGCGGAGAATGAGCTGACGATGCTGCAGCGCTGGATTCGGGATGAAACGGAATCTGCGCGTTCTTATGAAGCGCTTCTGCGCCTGAGGCTCCCCGGCCCAGCGGCGGAAACGCTGCGTGCGCTCCTGCGGGAACAGCGCAGGCTCCTGCTGCGGCTGCAAACGCTTTATTACCTCCGCACCGGAGACACGCTCCTTGTGTCACCGACGGAAGCGCAGAAGAAACAGCCGCTGATGAAAGCCCTGCGGGAGCGCTACGAAGCGGCGCTGAACCAGGCAGACAGCTATCGTCGGGCCAGGGCGGAGCGGCGGGACGCCGCTGAACTCTGCGCAAAACTGGCAGAAGCAAAAGACGCCCAGGCAGATGCGCTGCGGCGGCTGACGGCGCGCTTACTCTGAGCGGCGGAGCATCCCGTCCATCTCCTCCTTGATGGAGACCCGCGGGAGCAGCGCATTCAGCTTATAGCTGACGTAGTGGCCGTCCTTCTTCGCTGCCAGGATCTCCATATCCTCGGAGAATTCCCGAAGCACCTGCAGGCTGCTTCCGCAGGGCATACAGTATTCTTCGGAGTAAGCCGCCACCGCTATGCGCCGGAAGCTGCGCCGACCTTCGCTGACTGCCTTTACGACGGCTGTGCGCTCGGCGCAGATGGTATCGCTGAAGGAGGCGTTTTCCACATTACAGCCCAGGAACACACTGCCGTCCGCACATTCCAGGGCAGCGCCTACCCGAAGGCCGGAATAAGGCGCATAGGCGTTTTCCGCGGCTTCAAAAGCCATGTTCAGGAGTTCTCTGTCTGTCATATCTTTCTCCTCTCAGTGGTCCGCCGTCACCCAGGCGGTGAGGTTTCGGAAGGGATCGGTCCAGCTGGGGTCCATTTCCCGAACAGAACCCTGGCGGGAATACATGACCCGCCGCTGGAAGACCAGGGGGATGATCCGGCAGCATTCAGCGGAATAGGAACAGAGCTCCGACCCGATCATGGCCCGCTCCTCTCCTTCGGAAGCGCGGAGTTCTTGGGCCAGCTTCTGGAGCATATCGTCCCCGTAATCCCTGTAAAGCTGGGTCAGATCGAAATCCGCCGTCAAGCGCGTGGCGCCCAGGAACATGTCATAGTCCCGACGCTTCACCGCCTGAAGGTATTCCGCTTCGTTCAGGAGACGAAGCTCGATCCGTATCCCCTTGCTTTTCATATCGTCTGCGATACTGCGGGCGGCTGCTGTCGCGGCTTCGTTTTCGGAGCAGACCAGCAGTTTGAAGCTGAAATCCGTGGGCGTCCCGTCCCGGAAGTATTCCAGGATGCCGTCCCCATTGTAGTCCTCAGTGAGGATCTCAATGCAGTATTCGCCCAGGTCCGACGGGATCCAGGCCTTGGCCGCTTCTGCGTCGTATTCCGGCAGCAGCGGGTGCAGCGGCGTCAGCGTCGCTTCCCCGCCCAGGATGCCGGAAAGGCTGCCCCGGTTGATGGCGGCGTTCACCAGACGGCGGCGCGCAGGGTCGGACAGAGGTTCGCAGGAGGGGTTTATGCCAACATAGTACAAGACCGTAGTGGGAAGGCTGCGGCGCACCGCCCCCTCGAAGCCGGACTGTCCCATGACGCCGGGGTCCGAAACCAGCAGGTCTACTTCTCCGGAAGCAAAGGCGGACGCCAGTTCTTCCACCGCGAAGTACTTCAGGTCGATGCGCGCAAAGGGCAGCCTATCCGCCTCCGGGCTGAAGGGATTCGGGGTCAGATATGCGCCGCTTTCATCCTCCTGAAAGACATAGGGACCCGAACCGACGGGCAGGCTGCGGTAGGCGCTCCCCTCCTTCACGATGGGAACGTCCAACAGCACGGGGAAATCCGGCTGGGGGGACGACAAGGTGATGCGAAGCTTCTCCCCCGTCCAGGAGATATCCGACACGCTTTTCAGCCGGCCACAGAAAAAGGAGGTCTCCTCCTTCGCCCGGTTCAGAGAATAGAGCAGGTCCCAATAGCTCATGTCGGTCCCGTCCGAAAAACGGACGCCTTCCCGCACGGTCAGCTCAAAGGTCTTTCCGCCGTCCGCCGTGGTCCAATCGGTGCACAGGGCGCTCTCCGGCTGAAAATCCGCCGAAACGCGGATCAAAGGCTCGAAGAGCAGCGAGCTGAGAAGACGGTTCACTTCCGTCCCGCAGCTGTAAGGGTTCAGGGTGGAATCATCGGCATAGCGCAGGGTGAACCGCCCGTCGTCCGGCCAGTCCTCCTGCACGGCCATGGGTCTCGCCGTCGGCGCGGAGGGATACTCCGGATAGTCCGGCGTCGGCGTGGGCTTCGGCGTGGAGGCCGGAGCTGTCAGACTGCAGGAGCAGAGCAGCAAAAGGGAAAGGAATATCACTAGCAGCCGCTTCAAACCGTCTCCTCCCTGCCGTTCAGCACGATCACACCGCACTGGACGCCCCGCTCCCCCGCCGTATAGCGGTGGGACCAATACTCCTCGTGGCTGCACATGGTGCAGATAGGGCTGACGTCGATATTGCGGACGCCGCTTCGCTCCAGCAGGCGGCGGTTGAAGCCCTTGAGATCCACCTTATCTCCCAGGATGAAGGGCTCCGTTTCCTCCCCCAACTGCTCCCGCAGGGCATCACGGACTTCATCCCCCACCTGGTAGCAGCAGGGGCCGATGGCGGGACCGATCCAGGCCCGGATCGTCTCCGGCGGACAGCACATTTCCCGCACCGCCTTGGCAGCGATGCCTTTCACCGTTCCCCTCCACCCTGCGTGGACGGCGGCCACGACTCCGTCCCCCTCCATCAGGATAGGGACACAGTCGGCGGAGAAGACCATGAGCGCCAGCTCCGGCGTCCTGGTGACGAGACCGTCCGCCTCCGCAAGGGGCTGGTAGACGTCGCCAATCGCGTGGGACGCATCCACATGAAGGATCCGGTCCGTATGCTGCTGGCTGAGGAACACGAATCGACCACAGCCGATCATCCCCCCCACCCGGCGGAAGTTCTCCCGAACATTGGCCGGATCGTCGCCGCAGCTGCGGCGGAGATTCAGGCTGGCCCATACGCCGGAGGACACGCCTCCGGCCCTTGTCGTGAACAGATGTCTGGAAAAAGCCATCAGCGGTCCCTTCCGTGACAGAATTTGTATTTCTTCCCACTGCCGCAGGGACAGGGATCGTTGCGCCCGATCTTGGTCTTTCGGATGGGCTGCTGCTTTTCACCGGCGCCGCCCAGATTGTTCAGGGATTCCTTCGCCACGCGGCGCCGCTGTACGTCCTCTTCGGGGCGCTTGATCTCCACGGTCAGGATGCGGCGGCAGACCTCGGACTTGATCCCGTTGATCATGGCGTCGAACATCTCAAAGCCTTCCTGCTTGTAGGCGTCGATGGGCTTGGTATTGCCGTAGCCCCGCAGTCCGATGCCCCGGCGCAGGTCGTCCATAGAGTCGATATGCTCCATCCAGTATTCGTCCACCACCCGCAGCAGGATGACCCGCTCCAGCTCCCGCATGATGGGGATCTCCGTGCCGGGCATCATGCCGAAGCGCTTCTCCTTGGCGTCCAGGAAAGCAAATGCCATCTCTTTGAGCCGCTGGGAGAGGTATTCCTTGGTATAGCTGTTGAGCTCCACCACGCTGGGCTGAAAATCCTCTTCCTTCACGAACAGGCCCTTGTACGGCGCAATGATGGTCTGCAGCTCCTGAAGGTCGCTCACATACTCCTTTGACGCCATGGCGTCGGTCATATTCATCTCGATGGAATCGCCCACCATATTGCGGACGCTCTGGCTCACGTCCTCCCCGTCCAGGACCTGCTTGCGCTCCTTGTAGATCAGCTCGCGCTGCTGGTTCATCACGTCGTCAAATTCCAGCACCGTCTTACGGGACTGGAAGTTGCGACTTTCCACCCGCTTCTGGGCATTTTCCAGAGCGTTGGAAATGAGCTTATTATCGATGGGCATGTCCTCTTCCATGCCCAGACCTTCCATCATGGCCTGCACCCGCTCGCCGCCGAAGAGGCGCATCAGGTCGTCGGTCATGGCGATATAGAAGCGTGTCTCGCCGGGGTCGCCCTGACGGCCGCTTCGTCCGCGAAGCTGATTGTCGATGCGTCGGGATTCATGCCGCTCGGTGCCCACGATGAACAGGCCGCCCGCTGCTTTGACCTTTTCCGCCTCGGCAGAGGTCTCGGCCTTATGGCGCTCCAGGGATTCCTGGAATAGCTGCCTGGCGGCGAGGATCCGCTCATCGGTGATTTCCCCGTAGCCGGTGGCGGCGGCGATCTCTTCTTCGGTGAATTCCGCTTTCTTCAGGTCGCTCTTCGCCATGTACTCCGGGTTGCCGCCAAGCATGATGTCGGTACCGCGGCCGGCCATATTGGTGGCGATGGTCACGGCGCCGAATTTGCCCGCCTGGGCCACGATCTCCGCCTCACGCTCATGCTGCTTTGCGTTGAGCACGTTGTGAGGGATCTTGCGCTGGTTCAGCAGGCGGCTCAGGTGCTCGCTCTTTTCGATGGAGATGGTGCCCACCAGGACCGGCTGGCCTTTGGCGTGGCATTCTGTGATCTGCTGAAGGATCGCGGCGTCCTTCCCTTCGCCGTTCTTATAAATGACGTCAGGGTGATCCACGCGCACCACCGGCTTATTGGTGGGGATCTCCACCACGTCCAGATTGTAGATGGTATTGAATTCTTCCTCTTCCGTCAGGGCCGTACCGGTCATGCCGCTGAGCTTATGGTACATGCGGAAGAAATTCTGGAAGGTGATGGTGGCCAGGGTCTTGTTTTCCGACTGGACCTGGACGCCTTCCTTCGCTTCGATGGCCTGGTGGAGACCCTCGTTGTAGCGGCGGCCGAACATCAGACGGCCGGTGAATTCATCGACGATGATGATCTCCCCGTCCTTGACGACATAATCCACGTCCCGCTTCATGATGCCGTGGGCCTTCAAGGCCTGATTGATGTGGTGGCTCAAAGTGCTGTTTTCCAGATCGCCCAGGTTCTCGATGCCGAAATGCTGCTCCGCCTTGGCGATGCCGCGGGCCGTCAGCGTGGCGGTGTTGGCCTTTTCATCCACCACATAGTCCGCATCCAGGTTCTCGTCCTCTTCCTGCTTTTCATCGGTGCTGGTATAAACGATCTTCTTCAATCGGCGGACAAACAAGTCTGCCTGCTGATAGAGATCCGTGGATTCATCCCCCTTGCCGGAGATGATGAGAGGCGTCCTGGCTTCGTCGATCAGGATGGAGTCCACCTCGTCCACGATGGCAAAAATATGCCCCCGCTGGACGAGTTCCGTCTTATAGACCGCCATATTGTCCCGAAGATAATCGAAGCCCAGCTCGTTGTTGGTCCCGTAGGTGATATCCGCAGCGTAGGCCGCCCGGCGCTCCTCGCTGCTGAGACCATGGACGATGAGGCCCACGCTGAGGCCCAGAAAACGGTGGATCTTGCCCATCCACTCGCTGTCACGCTTTGCCAGATAATCATTGACGGTGACGATATGCACGCCCTGGCCGCTCAAAGCATTCAGGTAAGCGGGGAGCGTGGCAACCAGGGTCTTGCCTTCACCGGTCTTCATTTCGGCGATACGGCCCTGATGGAGCACGATGCCGCCGATCAGCTGCACGGGGAAATGCCGCATGCCCAGCACCCGGTCGCCCGCTTCACGAACCGTCGCAAAGGCTTCCGGGAGGATATCGTCCATGGTCTCCCCGGCGCTGAGGCGCTGCTTGAATTGGGCCGTCTTGGCTTTCAGCTGCTCGTCGGAGAGCTTGCGGTATTCCTGCTCCAGCGCTTCGATCTTCGCCACCGTGGGCATGATCTTCTTGACTTCCCTGCTGGAACGCGTGCCAAATAGTTTCGTAACGATGCTCATGTATTATGATCCGCCTTGTCGTTGGTGATTGGAAGTTTCCATTTAATTATTATATCACCCGATTGTGAAAAAATAAAGTACCGGAGGCCAAAAGATACCGCGCATTCTCCGCCGGGCCACACAGATGCTTACTCATTTCCTTTATTATTTTATATTGTAAATCCGCCAAAGGAATGCTATAATGATAAATAGCACTTTATGCACAAATCTGCAAAACTTCATAATATTGTAATATTTGTGTGGCATAATGGCTGCGTATCGGGGGCACGGGCTCCCTTTGCATCCGCGGTGGACGGATACCGCCGCGGCTCTGCGGCACGACTGCAGGAGGAAAAAAGGATGATCGAAGTATCCAATCTGACCAAGACCTACGGGAAGAAACGCGGCATCGACCGCCTCTCCTTCACCATCGGCGAGGGAGAGATCGTGGGCTTCCTGGGGCCGAACGGCGCGGGAAAGTCCACCACCATGAACATCATCACCGGCTATCTGTCCGCCAGCTCCGGCGCCGCCCGGATCGGCGGTATCGACGTGCTGGAGGATCCCATCGCGGCAAAGAAGCAGATCGGTTATCTGCCGGAACAGCCTCCGCTGTATCTGGACATGACCGTGGAAGAATACTTGGACTTCATCTATGACTTGAAAGCGAACAAGTCCCTGAACCGGAAGGATCACGTGATGGAGATCTGCGAGCTGGTGGGGCTGAAGGACCAGTACAAGCGCGTGATCCGCAACCTGTCCAAAGGCTACAAGCAGCGCGTGGGCATGGCCCAGGCCCTGATCGGCAACCCGGAGGTCCTAATCCTGGACGAGCCCACAGTGGGCCTGGACCCGAAGCAGATCATCGAGATCCGCAACGTCATCAAGACCCTGGGCAAAAACCGCACCATCATTCTCTCTACCCACATCCTGCAGGAGGTCAGCGCCATCTGTGAACGGGTCCTGGTCATCAACAACGGCCAGATCGTAGCGGACGACAAACCGGAGAACCTCTCCGCGATGATCACCGGAGACCGGAAGCTCTCCGTCCGCGTGGCCGGCCCGCAGGACATGGTTCGGAAGATCCTGCGGGGCATCGAGGGCGTCCAGTTTGCGGACGTCACCGTGCAGGCGGAGAAGGGCTCCTATGACTTCCTGGTGGAAGCCAGGCCCAATGTGGACGTCCGCAAGCCCATGTTCATGGCCCTGGCGAAAGCCGGATACCCGATCCTGCAGCTCAAGAGCATGGACCTCAGCCTGGAGGACATTTTCCTTTCCCTGGTGGAAGAGAAGAAGCGCCAACGCAATCCTCAGAACAAGGCACCCAGGAAGATTTCCGCAGACACCGCCCTGAATGTCAGCGGCGGCGAGGAGCCTTCGGATGCGGACAGCGATAACAATAAGGAGGTCGATGACTGATGGCCGCCATATATAAGCGCGATCTGCGCGCCTACTTCACCTCCCCCGTCGGTTACGTATTCATCGCGGCATTCGTCTTCGTGATGAACCTGATTTTCTACATCCAGAATATGATGACAGCCCAGAACCGGCTGACCACCGTTTTTTCCGTCATATTCTACGCGCTGATCGTTCTGGCACCCGTGCTGACCATGCGCACCTTCAGCGAGGAATACAAGCAGAAGACGGACCAGCTGCTGCTGACCTCCCCCGTGAAGCCTGTCGGCATCGTTATGGGGAAATTCCTGGCTGCATACACGGTCTATGTGATCTCCCTCGCGCTGCTGCTGATCCAGGTCATCATCATCGCCGCCGTCAGCACCCCCAACGGCGCCATCATCTTCGGGAATTATATCGCCCTTCTGGCCGTAGGCGCGGTCTTCATCGCCATCGGCACCTTCGTCTCCTCCCTGACGGAGAACCAGCTTGTGGCCAACATCGCCACCCTGGCCATCAACGTGTTCCTGTTTCTCATGGACTATGCCTACAGTCTCATCAACCTTACCTGGCTGAAGCGCATCCTCTACTGGATCTCCGTATTCCGCCGGTACAACACCTTCTATGTGGGCGTCTTTTCCGTGGCTGACTTTTTCTTCTATCTCTGCGCCGCCGCCGTCTTTCTTTTCCTGACGGTCCGCGTTCTGGAAAAGAAGCGCTGGAGCTGATCCCGCCCCCAGTATCAACGAGGGGTCACTAGGACTGCGGCCCCATTCCCAAGAAAGGAGCTGCCTGCGGGCAGATTGAGATACCATGAAAAGAAAACCGGATAATGAGATCCTGAACGAGGGCTTGATCGACCAGGCGCTGGTCGCCGAAGAGGAAGAGATAAAAAGCCGGAAATTCAAATACGGCACTCTGGCCACCGTCTTCACCGTCATCTTCATCATTGCCATCATTCTCGTAAACGTGCTCCTGGGCTATATGACCGAGCGTTTCGTCTGGGAATTTGACATGACAAAGGAGCAACTCTTCGACATTTCCGAAGACACGAAAGAAGTCATAGACGATATGACACGGGAGGTGACCATCACCGTCCTGGCGGATGAAACGGTGTTCCGTGACGCCGAACAGATGCTTTCCAACGTCTATGAGATCCTGCAGCGATACGAGGCCCTGGGCGGCGGCAAGATCAAGGTCCGCTACGTGAACCCCAACATGAACCCCAAGATCTTTGAGCAGTACAACACGCTGGGCGACCTGGGCAACAACTACCTGATCGTGGAAAGCGACCTCCGGATGAAATCCATGTCGCCCAACAGCCTTTACAACATCAAGGTCGATGAGGAATCCAACATCAGCTACTTCGTGGGCATTCGGGCGGAGCAGCAGCTTACCTCCGCTCTCCTGTTCGTCACCCAGGAATCCGTCAACACTGCCTGCTGGCTCCGGGGCCACGGGGAGGATTACTCCAAGACCCAGCTGGACAGCATCCTGAACAAGATGAACTATGACACCCAGGTCATCATCCTGGCCCAGGATGAGATCCCGGAGGAATGCACACTCCTCATCATTAACGCCCCAGAGACGGACTACGGCCCGGACGAGATCGAGAAGCTGGACGCCTTCTTCAAGCGGGGCGGTGACGCCATCGTCGCGCTTTCCCCGGAAACCAGCGTCGCTCTCACGAACCTGAACAGCTTCTTCGAAGAATGGGGCGTCCGCTACCGCAGCGAATTCGTCCTTGACAACTACCAGAGCATCAGCAACATGCCCTTCTACGTCGTCCCCACCATCACCAATATCAAGAACGTTACCGACCGGCTGAACACCAAGAATTACTATGCTCTGGTCCCCGGCTGCATGCCCATCGAGCTGACCTCGACTGAAACCAGCAACCACAATCTGGCAGTGCTCATGTCCTCCTCCCGCCGGTCCTACTCCAAGGATCTGAACGAGATCACCCTGGGCTACGATTACGATGAAGCCAACGATCCCTCCGGCCCCTTCAACATGTGCGTGATTTCGGAGTACCTGGCCACGGACAAGAACATGAATTACACCCGCGGCGATATCCTCTTCTGCTCTGCCGGCATGATCTCCGATACCGTTCTGCAGGCCAGCAACTACCTCAACGGCCAGTTTGTGGAGCATGTCCTGGACTATATCAGCGAATACAGCGACGGCGTGGTGATCCCCGACAAGAATTTTGAATCCACCATGCTGAATCTCCTCAGCTGGCAGAGCCGTCTCGTCCTTTACATCGTCGTCATCGCTCTTCCCCTGCTGATCCTTGTGGCGGGCATCCTGATCTGGTCCAAAAGGAGACACCTGTAATGTCCAAGAATATCCGACGCATCGTCATCGCCGCCGCCGCCGTGGTGGTCCTGGTGCTGGCTTTCGTCCTGCTGAAATACGTTTTCCCCGAAAAAGAGATCATCATCGAGGAAACACCCGCGCCTACGGACGCGCCGATCGAATACCTCGTACACAGGAGCGGCGACGAAGTCTCCAGCATTGCGTTCCGCTATGAGGACGGGGAGGAGTTCGTCATCCGGGCGGAACGGCAGGAGAACGGGGGCTATCAATTCACCGCAACGCCGGAGGATTCCTTCTTTGGCTATAATGCCTCCCGTTTCCGTTCCATGATGTACACCGTTTCTTCCATTACCGCCACATCAAAAATCGAAGAGAATCCCAAGGATCTGAGCGACTACGGGCTGGACGATCCCTTATTCTCCCTCACCGTCGGCTTTACCGACGGCAGTTCCACCACCGTTTTCCTGGGAAATCAAACGCCGATCCTGAACAATTATTACGCCAAGACGGATCATGACAACACGGTGTATACCATTGGCGGTTACCTCACCAGCCTTATGATCCGTCCCCCTCATTCGTATCTGGCTATCGACACCTTCCCTGTATACGAGGAAAGCGACATCTACGAAAACCTGGTGCATTTCATACTCACCCGCCGCGATGGGGTCAGCATCGAGGTGGTGCTGGACAAGGACCTGAGCATGGAGGGCAATATCACCTCCTCCGCTTACATGATGCTTCAGCCTTTCGTCTCCCCCTGCACCGCAGAAAAGATCGAAGACCTTCTGGACGTGCTGGGTACGCTTTCTATGGAGCAGATCGCAGGCAACATCACCTCCGTGGATGAACTGCATGAGTATGGTCTTGACCAGCCAGCCCGGCTCTATTTGGAGGATTCCTTCGGAAACAGCCTGGATCTTGTAATCGGCACCGCCCGCGACGACACGGCGATCGCTGCCATTTCCCGGCAATACGATGCCTTTGTTGCCGGGGAAGTGGACTACCTCACGATCCTGGAATACAAGGAAACCGATTTCAATTGGATCGACCTCAACTATATGAACCTGCAGATCCGGACGCCGTGGGTCATCAGCATCCACAACGTGGACGCCGTGATCTATGATTTTGAGGGAGAGGTCTATGAGATGCTGCTCTACGAATACGACGACGTGACCGGTTCCGGTCTGGACGTCGTTCGCACCTGCAGCCATATCAACGGCAAAGATGTGGGTGAGACCAACACCAAGCGAATCTACAGCCGCACCCTCAACTTCCGCCAGGTCAACTCCGTATCCCCGGATACGACCTTTGAGGAGGCCTTCTCCACCTCCATCACCATCCGCCTGAAGGATGGAACGGAGCGCTTCATGAGCTTCCACAAAATCAACGACCGCCAGTATGCCTGCAAATTGGACGGGAATGTGGAATACTACATTTATGCCAGCAATCTCAGCACGCTGCGTACCGCTTTGGAGCGGGCTATGGATGACCGTGAGGTCTCTCTGGTATACGAGAGGTAATCCTTCTTCGGTTGAACAAGCCCGTCTTTGCGGCCTGATGAATAGTATAAAGCATAAAGATAGGACGACAGCCTTAACTCAGCTGTCGTCCTTTGATTTTATATTGATTCTGCGTTCAATCTGCGGTATACTCCTTCAAAAAGCCGATGATGCTCGGGGACACGACCACATTCAGCTGTGGATGATCGCTGCTCACCTGGTAGAACCGCAGGAGAGAGTTATCCAGCATTCCGTTGACGTACAGAAGCTCTTTTGCATTCCGGTCCGATGTGCACACCATCATCAGAGCCGAGAAGTGCAGCCAATTCATCTTTGCCCGCCCGGATTCGATTTGAGAGATCGTCACGCGGCTCACGCCGCTGACTTTGCCAAGTTCCTCCTGCGTCATCCCCAAACGGGCACGAAGCATGGGAAGCAGCTGCGTCATTTTCCCGCAATAGGCTTCCTTCTGCTCCTGACTCAGTATGTTTTCAGCTTTCATATCGCACTTCCTTCCGGCAATTGTGTCGATCACCCCTTACCGTCCCAAGGGTAGGCGACAGGTTAAAAAACAGTTCAATTCCAGATGTGGTAGCCCGGAACGACGGGCCGTGCAGTCTAAGGAGGCAGCGAATCGGATGAGTGATTATTCCCCCCAGGCTGAAGCCCTGCTTAACCAGTGGATCTGCCTTTCACAGAATATGCGATCCGCCATTGCCAGGGCTAAGTATCTGCAGCGAAAAGCGGAGGATAAGGGTGAAGAAATCTCTTTGGCGCAGCAGCTCCATGCAAAGCGGATAAATGCGCTGTATCGGGAGATCGGGCGAGAGATGCGCTCCATGATGTCCTCGGATGGTATCGAAAAGTCCTTTCCAGAGGATGATTCTGATTACATGATGCGCCGTTTCGTGGATTTCCGCATCAGCGAGGACGCCATCCCTTCCCTGCGGCTCCGTATGGACCGACTCAACGACCTGGTCCTGAATCTTTTGATCACGCTGTGCACCATCCGCATTCCATGAGAATGGCCCGTCGTTCGCCGATGGCACGATTCGATGGGTTATACTCAAATTCAATAAAAACACTGAAATGTTTTTATTGGCCGGATGCGTTCGCATCCGGCGAAACGCATACAATGCGAGGTGATTTGCAGTGCAATAAGATCTTTTTCCAGCCGAAGGGCTGGAAAAATGCGGTGAGACTTCACCGCAGCCATAAAACGGTTATTACCGTTTTATGGAAGATCAGTATTATTCATCAATTGGCACAATTATTATACATGGATTTATATATGATTTCAACATAATAATGAAGAGCGGCACGGTCTATGCCATGCCGCTCTTATTTGTTGCCATCTTATCATCCATGCAGGTGATCATTTCTTATTCTACATAGAAAGAGAACTTTGTGCGGGATTTGAAGATTTCTCCCGCTCGGAGCACCGTGCCGGGGAAATCCGGATGGTTCGGCGAATCCGGAAAATGCTGCGTTTCCAGACAGAAGCCAGCAAAAGGCTGATAAATCTTACCGCCCTTCCCCCGGATCCCGCCCAGACCGCCGCCACAGTAGAGCTGCACGGCAGGCTGGTCTGTTTCCACGCGCATCCCTCTGCCGCTGGCCGGGTCCCAGGCGTCTACCTGAACACCGCCGGGATTCAGCACGAAGCAATGGTCATATTTCCCGCTGCCGATGGGGCGGCGGGTGCGGAAATCGAAGTCTGTGCCGGTCACGTCGATGCATTTTCCAGTGGGGATGAGGCCCGCGTCCACTTCCAGGTAGCTGTCCGCGTTGAGATACAACTCCTGATCCAGCATCTGTTCTTTTCCGGAGAGATTGAAATAGCTGTGGTTCGTCAGGTTGATGACCGTATCCGCGTCGGTCTGGGCGGTATAGTCCAGAATGAGTTCATCTGACTCCGTCAACTGTACGTCCACGCGCACACGGACGTTTCCGGGAAACCCCTCCTTCCCATCCGGGTCAAAGATGGTGAGGGCGGCCCCCTTCTCCGTCGGCACCAGATCCCAACGGCGCAGGTGGTAGCCATAGCCGCCGTGGAGGGTATTCTCCCCCTCGTTCCGCGTCACGGCATAGGTCTTTCCGTTCAGCTGAAAGGAACCGCCTGCAATACGATTGGCGTAACGCCCGACAAAAGCGCCGATGCTTCCCATACCGGGATAATCCGCAGGGTCGTCAAAGCCCAGCACGATGTCGCCCAGCTTCCCCTCCCGGTCCGGCATAAGGATGGACTGGATCGCGCCGCCGGTCTCAAGCAGCGTCACCTGATATCCATGGGAGTTTTTAAGCGTCAGCATTCTTCTTTTTTCCTTTCCTGATGAGCTTTGCAATCTCCGACACGATAATGTTGATGAATGCAAAACCAAGGGCGATCACGAATTCCTTGAAGCTGATGGAAACGAGGCCGAAAAGCCGGCAAAGCGGGGGTATAAAGAGGACGCCGCATGTAAGCACGATGGTCCAAAGTAAAGCGCCCCAGAGCCACCAGTTCTGGTGCTTCATCTTGAAAATGGATTCCGTCAGGCTGCGGTTGTTGAAGGCGCTGAACATCTGAGAGAAATTACAGGTCAGGAAGGCCATCGTCGTGCCGTCCGCACTGGCGGTCAAAGCCCATCGACCGTTTTCCAGCCATTCGCCGAAAAGGAAAGAGAAGAAGATCAGCACGCCCATGAGGATGCCCTGCACCAGCATTACCACGCCGCTGCCATTGGAAAACAGGCTTTCGTCGGCGGGCCGGGGCTTGCGCTTCATCAGTCCTTCTTCTGCCCGTTCCATACCCAGAGCCAGACCAGGGGCGGAGTCAGTCACCATGTTGATCCAAAGAAGATGCGCTGCGCTGAAGATTTTGAAGCCCAACATGGATGCGGCAAAGACCGTGACGATCTCACATAGGTTGGTCAGCAATTGGAACTGCACGACCTTGTGTACATTATCATAGATCTTTCGTCCTTCTTCCACTGCGTGTACGATGGTAGCGAAATTGTCGTCCGCCAGGACCATGTCGCTGACGCCCTTGGTCACGTCGGTGCCGGTGATACCCATGCCCACGCCGATATCCGCCGCTTTGATGCTGGGCGCGTCGTTGACGCCGTCGCCGGTCATGGCCACGACCATGCCGCGAGCCTGCCATGCGCGCACGATCCTTGTCTTGTGCTCCGGCTGAACGCGGGCGTACACGGAATACTTGGTGACCGCTTCCACCAGTTCCTCGTCGCTGATATCCTCCAGCTTCGCACCTTCGATGGCCTCAGACTCATCCGTGATGATGCCCAGATCCTTTGCGATAGCTACGGCGGTATCCCGATGGTCGCCGGTGATCATCACCGGGCGGATACCGGCACTGCGGCATTCGGTGATGGCGTCGTATACTTCGGGGCGGCAGGGGTCGATCATACCCACAAAGCCGATGAAGACAAGCTCCTGCTCCAGCGTCTCCGCCTCATAGTCTTCCGGTTCTTCCTTCCAGATCCGGTAAGCTGCGCCCAGGACGCGAAGGGCCCTGTCCGCGAATTCCTTGTTGCGCTTCACCACGGACTGGCGATATTCCTCCGTCATGGGCAGCACATTGCCGTCCTTTATATAGCCGACGCAGCGTTGGAGCAGCATCTCGCAGGCGCCTTTTGTATATTGGTGGATGCCGTCCGATTCCTGATGGACGGTGCTCATCATCTTCCGCATGGAATCGAAGGGAGCTTCTCCGATGCGCGGGCAGGTTTCATCCAGCTCGTCCTTGTACAGACGCAGATCGTGGGCATGGTTCACCAAAGCGTTTTCCGTGGGCTCGCCCACCGCTTCATGCATGCCCAGGCCTCGTTTGGAATCGCTGCAGCAGGCCATGGCCTTGGCCAGAAGCATGGGATCGTCCGTATAGGTGTCCACCACGGTCATTTTGTTCTGCGTCAGCGTGCCGGTCTTGTCCGAGCAGATGATCTGGGTGCAGCCCAGGGTCTCCACTGCCGTAAGCTTCCGGATCAGGGCCTGCCGCTTGGACATGCTGGTGACGCCGATGGACAGGATGATGGTCGTCACGGCCGGAAGCCCCTCCGGGATAGCCGCTACGGCCAGGGCCACGGCGATGATAAAGGTATCCAGGATCATACTGAATACCGCGGTCTCTCCGGGCGAGAAGAAAATCTCCCGCGCAACGCCGAAGAGGAAGACGAAAATGCTGATCCCCAGCACCAGCTTGGTAAGCGTTTTGGAAAGAGCCGCCAGCTTTTTCTGGAGGGGGGTCTTGTCATCCTCCGCCATGTTCAGAGCGCTGGCGATCTTGCCCATCTCCGTGTCCATACCGGTGGCGGTCACGACGGCGGTGCCGCGGCCATAGGCCACCGTGCTGCCGCTGTAGAGCATGTTTTTCCGGTCACCCAGGGGAACGTCCTTCTGGCTTTCCTTGAGCATCAGGGCATCCACCAGCTTGTTCACCGGCACGCTCTCACCGGTGAGGGCGGATTCCTCCGCCTTCATGCTGTAGCTCTCCAGGATGCGGCAATCCGCGGGCACCGCATCGCCCGCTTCCAGGACCACTACGTCGCCCACCACCACGTCTTCGCTGTGGATGACCTTGATAAGGCCGTCCCGCATGACCTTGCTGGTGGCCGCCGTCATTTCCTTGAGAGCGTCTATGGCTTCCGCCGCCTTGCCTTCCTGCACGACGCTGAGGACGGTGTTGATGATCACCACGAAGAGGATGATGAACAGATCGGCATAGCTCTCATTCTCATGCTGCACCACATTCTGATAAATCGTCGTCAAGGTGGAGATCAGGGCTGCGCCGAGGAGCATGAAGATCATCGGGTCGCACAGAGCCTTCCAGAAGCGCTTCAGAAGGCTGTCCTTCTTGCCTTCTTCCAGCTTGTTCTTCCCGTTTTTCTCCAGCCGTGCTGCCGCCTCCGCTGCACTCAGGCCTTGGGGCGTGGAATCCAGTTCCTGCAGGACCTGTTCCGGGGTCTCAAGATACCGCTGCATATCGTTTCTCCTTCCGAAAAAGAAAAGACTCTTGCCCTATGGCAAAAGTCTCACTCATTAAGGCTGCGGCGGATGCTCCGCATCGTATTGACGCTGCAGCCACGGCTGATAAGCCGCAAGTTACTCCCTTTTCGGGGCGTATTATATCTTAGGTGCAGAGAGAAAGCAAGTATTTTTTATGAAAAGTACCCGCCCCAGGGCAAGGGCGGGTGCTTCGTTCACCTCAAAAGAGTGTCCATCAAAAAGATCACGATAAAGTAGCCCAAGCCGAAGACCAGGGCGATCAGCAGCGCCGCCAGCACAACGGCAAAGATAGTGGCTTGCCGCTGGGAACGGTCCAAAGGGGGCTTTGCCTTTCCGTCCTCCCGGTGCTCCTTATGGGCCCGGTCGTACCAGGGCATTCCCTCTACATTCATATTGGCGATGGTATGTCCATCGTCATCGTCGTAGATCCTGGGTTTCCTGGCCATATCAGCCGGCCTGCTTTGCTTCCGCTTTGACCGTATCCTTCATGATCTGCTCCAGCTCCGCATTGCGCTGGGCGCTGTTATACAGATGGCAGGCGCAGAAGTGACCGGGCTCCACCTCCGCCCAATCCGGTGCGATATGCTTGCACAGCTCCATGCACTTTTCGCAGCGGGTGTGGAATTTGCAGCCGCTGGGGGGATTGGCCGGTGAAGGGATGCTCCCCTGCAGCACGATACGCTTCATTTTATAATTCGGATCGGGAATGGGGATGGCGGAGAACAGCGCCACGGTGTAGGGATGGAGGGGATGGCTGAAGATATTCTCCGTCTCCGAAAACTCCACCAGGTTCCCCAGGTACATGACGCCCACCGTGTCGGAAATATGCTCCACCACGGACAAGTCATGGGAAATGAAGAGATAGGTCAGCCCGAACTGCTTCTGCAGATCGCGCAGCAGGTTGATGATCTGCGCCTGAATGGATACGTCCAGGGCGGAAACGGGCTCGTCGCAGAGGATAAACTCCGGATTCAGGGCAAGCGCCCTGGCGATGCAGATGCGCTGCCGCTGGCCGCCGGAAAACTCGTGGGGATAGCGGTCCTTGTGGTATTCCTGGAGACCGCATTCCTTCATGATCTTGGTGATATAATCGTCGAATTCATTGGCGGGGACAAGATTATGCTCCCGCACCGCCTCACCGATGATCTCGCTGATGGGAAGACGGGGGGAAAGACTGGAATAGGGGTCCTGGAAGATGATCTGGAGCTTGGTGCGCATCTTGCGGAGCTCCTGCCGGTTGAGGCTGAAAATATCCACCCCGTTGAAGCGCACTTCCCCGTCGGTCTTCTCCTGCAGGCGCAGGATGGTGCGGCCCACGGTGGATTTCCCGCAGCCGCTCTCCCCCACCAGGCCCATGGTCGTGCCCCGCTTGATGCGGAAGCTGACGCCGTCCACGGCCTTTACCTGTCCAACGGTATGGGAGAGGAGGCCGCCCTTGATGGGGAAATACTTTTTCAGGTTGTTGACCTCAAGGAGGTATTCGGATTTTTCGTTTTCCATCGTCACTTCCCTCCCTGTTTCTGATCGTAATAGCGATAGCAGCTGACAAAATGGGTGTCGGAGATTTTGATTGTCTCAGGGTATTTCCCGGCGCATTTCTCCACGCACATTTCACAGCGGTCCCGGAAATAACAGTAGTCCGGCATGTTGACGGGATTCGGCACCTTGCCGGGGATGGAATAGAGCTCGTCCACCTTTTTGCCCACCACGGGCTTGGAGTTCATCAGCCCGATGGTGTAGGGGTGCGCGGGATGATAGAAGATATCCTCCGCGGTGCCCTTCTCCACGATGCGCCCGGCATACATGACCACCACGAAATCCGCCATCTCCGCGATCACGCCCAGGTCATGGGTGATGAAGATGATGGAAGCATTGGTCTTGTCCTTCAGCTGACGGAGCAGGTCCAGGATCTGGGCCTGGATTGTCACGTCCAGGGCGGTGGTGGGCTCGTCCGCGATGATGACCCTGGGATTGCAGGCCAGTGCCATGGCGATGACTACGCGCTGCCGCATGCCGCCGCTCAGTTCATGGGGGTACATCCGGAATACGCCCTCGGAATTGGCGATGCCCACCATCTCCAGCAGCTCCAGGGTGCGCTTTTTTATCTGCTCCTCGCTGCGATTCTCCTGGTCGTGCAGGAGCAGGACCTCCCCGATCTGCTCTCCGATGCGGAACACCGGGTTCAAGGCGGTCATGGGCTCCTGGAAGATCATGGACACCATATTGCCCCGGATGCGCTGCATGACCTCATTGGGGGCTTTGGTCACGTCATAGGCCTTATCGCCCAGGTTCAGCCGGATCTCGCCGTCCACTACCTGGCCCTGGGGCCGCTGCAGCAGCTGCATGAGGGAAAGGCTGGTGACGCTCTTGCCGCAGCCGCTCTCCCCCACCACGCCCACAGTCTTGCCGATGGGCACTTCAAAGGTGACGCCGTCAACGCTGTGAACGACGCCGGTATCCGTGAAGAAATAAGTGTGTAGATTATCGAATTCCACCATATTGTTCGGGTCGTGCATCTGCGTGAGATACTCCGACTCCGGCACGTTCTTGCGTTTGCGCTTCTTTTCATACTGATTGGTGATCTTCCGGTTTTCCCTGGAAATGCGCCGGGATTCACGGGCGGAGAGATAGCCGTCGTTTTTTCCTGCCATTTTGCTTCCTCCCTCCTTAACGCTTCATCTTCGGGTCGAAAGCGTCCCGAAGTCCGTCGCCCACCAGGTTGAAGGCCAACACGGTCAGCAGGATGCAGAAACCGGCGGGGATCCAGATGAACCAGTAGTTTGTCAGCACAAAGGTATTGTTGACGTCGGTGATGATGTTGCCCCAGGAAGCGAAGGGGAACTTGACGCCCAAGCCCAGGAAGCTCAGGGTCGCCTCCGTGAGGATGGTGCCGCCGATGCCCATGGTGCAGCTGACGATCAGCTGGGGAATGACGTTGGGCACCAGGTGGCGGAAAATACGCCGGGACACGCGGATGCCGCTGGCCTCCGTGGCGACCATGAATTCCTGCTCCCGGAGGGAGAGGATCTGGCCGCGGACCAGGCGGGCCAGGCTGGGCCAGCCAAGGAAGCCCAGAATCAGCATCAGATAGAGCATGCGGATCTGGGGATCCACGGCCATGGCGTCCATGGCGGCGCCCAGGATAATGATGATGGGCGTGGAGGGGATGCAGTAGAACACGTCAACGATACGCATGATGAGCTGATCCACCCATTTGCCGAAGTAACCGGCCAGACCGCCCAGGATGACGCCGATCACCAGAGCGATGAACTCCACGATGAAACCGATCACCAGGGAAACGCGGCCGCCGTACATGAGGCGGGCCAGCATGTCCATGCCGTTGACGTCGGTGCCCAGAGGATGGGTCTTGTTGGGGTAGGAATACTGGTCGTAGGTCCGGGTGGGGGTCTCCTGCAGGATCACCCAGTTCTTGATATCCGGCTTATAGGAGATATAGTATTCGCTGGTGACGCCGTCCTCGTCGGTAAAGGCGAACTCCTCATCCCCGTTTTCCAAGGCCACCACCAGCTCCTCCTGCAGCTCGCGGGAAAGGAAGATATCCGGCATGATGGCCGAGACGATGTAGCGGCTGATGAAGGCCACTTCCTCTTCGCCGGATTCCACCAGGCCGCCTTCGCTGATGGTATATTCCCTGCCGTCCAGGGAAAATGCGCTCTGCTCGTTGCAGTAAGCCTTCAGGACGTTGTAAACAAAGCTGAAATCCAGGGAGGCACCAGCGGTGCTGGCGCTCACTACGTCCTTGTAGGCGATTCCGATCACCGTCCCGTCGTCGAGAGAGACGGAGTAAAAATCGGCGCCTTCCAGGTTGATGTGGTAATTCACGTCCTTGTAAGTGACAACGTCCTTGTGGGTGGTGATGCCCAGTACGGCCTGGGCCTGGATGATGGAATCGAATTTCTGCCCTTCCGCCGCCATGAAACGGGTCTCTTCGTTCTTCACGGCGCCGGCAAAGTCCTTCTTCTGATAAGTAGTCGTGTAGAAAAGCTGATCCTGCCTGTAAGGATTCAGTACGCCGCCCAGGAAGGAAAACAGGAACATAAAGGCCAGGATGGCAAGACCGACCACGGCGATCCTGTTGCGGAAAAAGCGCTTGGCAACCATGGCGCCGGGAGACAGGACCTTGACGCGGCGTTCATCATCCAGGGCATAGATCTCGCCGTTTTCCGGCGGATTCCCTTCGAGCTTTTTTTCTTCTTTCTTGTCGCTCATCGGATCCCCTCCTCTCTCAGGACAAGCGCACACGGGGATCGACCACGGCGTACAGGAGGTCCGAGATCAGATTGCCCAGAAGCGTCAGGATAGCCAGGAAAGCCAGATAGAACATGGAGAACGGGATATCGCCCGCCACCATGGCGTGGTAGGAAGCATAGCCGATGCCGGGGATGGAATAGAGGGTCTCGGTGATCAGAGCGCCGGAGAAAAGGCCGGGAAGGCTGCCGCCCACGATGGTGACCAAGGGGATCAGAGTATTGCGGAAGGCATGGCGATAGATGACCTTCCGCTCGCTGAGACCCTTGGCCCGCGCCGTGCGGATATAGTCCGCGTTCAGCACCTCCAGCATGTTGGTGCGGGTGTAGCGCATGAGAGAACCTATGCTCAGCACCACCAGCGTCACGATGGGGAGCACCAGGTGGTGGGCTTTATCCAGGAACTGTCCCCAGGAATCCAGCTGCGCATAGTTGCGCCCCACCAGGCCGAAGAGGTCGAACCAGCCCAGCTTCACGGAAAACACCAGCTTCAGGAGCGAGGCGAAGAAGAAGGTGGGCAGGGAGATGCCGGCAAGTGCGATGATGGATACCGTGTAGTCCGTCTTGGAATACTGTTTCGTAGCGGCCAGGATGCCAAGAGGGATGGCGATGATCAGCTCGAAGAACATGGTGATCACGCCCATGGCGAAGCTGAGCCATATGGTCTTGTGGAATTCTTCCACCACCGGCACGGTCCAGAACCAGCTGTCGCCGAAATTACCGGTAAAGAAATTCTTCAGCCAATTGAAATAACCGAACAGGTAGCCCTTGTCCATGCCGTACATTGCTGTGAGCTGCGCCATCCATTCCTCGTAGCTCTTGGAATTAGGCTGCATGGATTTTTGCAGCGCGACACGCTCGATGTATGACGTGGGCAAGCACCGCAGGATCACATAGATGATCAACATTACAAAGAAAAAGATGATCACCGAATAGATCAGGCGCTTGATGATATATTTGTGCACGGTCTGACCTCCGTTCCCGGACGTAATCTCAGGGCCGGTATCCCCTGCCCTGTGCCGTCATACAGCAAAAAGCGGCTCTAATGGGAGTCGCTTTTTGCTGTACGGCGCCAACCGCATCCCCGCCGAAGCGGGGATGCGGCCATAAGCTCACACTGCCGATCAGTTCATCTGAATGCCCTGAATATCACTGTACCAGTTATAGAAGGTGGTGATATCCGGAGTCATCGTATCCATATCAACGCGCTCGGTGCTGAAGATGATGGCGTTCTGGCGCTGATAGGTGGGGATCTCCACGGCCCAGTCGATGATGATATCCAGGCAGGCCTTGTACATGGCCTTGCGGTACTCCTGGTTGGTGGAGGCGCGGGCGGCCAGGATCAGCTCGTTCAGTTCGGGGTCGTCGATGGCGTACTGATAGTTGGAGCCGCCGGCGTCATGGCTGTCATCGCCGGAGAAGTAGATCTGGTACATGTCGGGATCGACGGTGGCGCCCCAGGCAGCGGCCCAGAAGGCCACGGTCTGCGCACGCAGGGCATCCCACAGCTCGGAGGAGTTGGTCAGGTCCTTGATAATAAGGTTCATGCCCATCTCGGCCAGAGCGTTCTTGGTCTCGGTGACGATCATGAAAGCGGGATGGTCGCCGGTGCCGTCAGCGGGGATCCAGAAGGTGTACTCCAGGCTGGCGCCTTCGGGCGCGGCGGTCAGCTTGCCGTCCTCCACGGTATAGCCGGCAGCCTCAAAGAAGCCCAGAGCAGCCTGTGCGGCGGCGGCGTACTTCTCTTCGGCGCTCATGCTGGAGGTGTAAATGGGCTCGCCGTTCACATCGGTGGAGAAGGCCACCTTGTAGTCCGCGTCGGAGGGACGGGGAGCGGCCCAGGAGGTGTTGGAAATGGGGTAGTTGATGACGCTGGCCCGCTCGCCGTAGTAGGAGTCGATGGCCACGTCGCGGTAGACGGAGAAGAGGGTGCCGAAGGCCTTGCGCAGGTTCTTGGAGGCCTCGGAAGCGGGCTCGCCGCCCACGTTCATGACCTTGGCATTCATGCCGATGTAGCCGTAGCCCAGATTGTCAACGGTATTGGTGGTGATGACGCTGCCGGTCACGCTGCCGCCGTTGTAGGTCTCGATCTGGTTGACGGTGCTGGTGGAGAAGGAAGGATCGGTGATGTCGATGGTGCCGGTGACGACGCCGTTGAGCTTGTCGTCGTCAGTGGTGCACTGCACGAAGTTGAGGTACTTGGTCTTGGGCTCGCCCAGATAGTAGTTCTCGTTGGCTTCGTAGTTGATCACGCCGTTCTCAAAGCGGATGAACTTGTAGGGGCCGGCGCCCACAGGCTGGGTGGTCTTGGCGCGGACGCCGCTCAGGTCGCCCTTATTGAAGCCGAACATGTTGTTGTCATAATCATAGAGGCTGGCGTCGCCGTAGTAGTGCATGGGGGCGATGGGGAAGCCGAGGTGATAGATGGCGGTGGCGTCCACCTGGGTCATGACGATGCGCAGGCTGTTGTCACCGGTCTTCTGCACGCCGGCGATGCTGGGAGCGCTCTCACCGGTCTGCACGCCGGCCTGCATCTCAGCGCCAAGGGCGGCGATGGTGATGGTCAGACGGGTGTTGCCGGAAGCGGTCTCAGTAGCCTCGGCAGTGTCGGTATCGCCGTCATAGGCTTCCACGATGGCGGCCCAGAAATCGGCTGCGGTGGCGTCGTCTTCCAGGGCGAAGCCCCAAAGGGCGGCGGAGGTGGCCACGTCCACTGCGCCGTAGTCGGCGTAGTTGGACATGCAGTAATCCACGATCTCCTGCGCGAAGTCAGCGCCGGCCTGGTTATTGTAGTAATCCCAGAAGGTGTTGTACTGTTCCTCGGTGTAGAGGTCGTTGGCGACGTAGCCGTCGGGGCCGGCGGCGAAGATCACGTTGCCGCGGCTGTCCATGCCGGAGCGGTAAGCCTCCATGCCCTGAATAGGCTGGGCAAAGAGGGTGCTGGATCCATCATAAGTAGGATCGCACAGGACATAGATGTTGAAGATGACGTCGTCGATGGTCACGGGCACACCGTCGGAGAAGACGATGTCGTCCCGCAGCACGAAGTCATAAAAGACGGTGCCGTCGGCATTCTCGGTCATGGTGAGGTCGGCAGGTCCATAATAGGTGTACGGAGTGCCGTTGTAAGGAATCGTCTCACCCTCGATGCCCTTCAGGATGATGGCACCGGTACGGTCGCTGCTCAGCAGGGCGATCTGGGTCATAAGCCAGGCGTCCTGGTCATAAGCAGTTTCGGAGAAGAAGGGGGAGAACTTGGAGTTGAAGGGGCTGTAGCCGACAGCCAGGGTATCGCCCCGCACCTTTTCGGTGGGCTGGGGTTCCTCGGTGGGCTGAGGCGCTTCGGTGGGCGCCGCGGTGGGAGCGGCAGTAGGCGCTTCCGTGGGAGCGGCGGTAGGTGTCGTGCTGTTCTTGCCTGAATCGCCGCCGTTGCAGCCCGCTAGGACAGCAGCCAGCAGCACGATGCAGAGCAGGATCGCAGTCAGTTTCCTGGTGTTCATGTTTTTCCTCCTGTGTATGAATTCTGGATTTATATCACAGCCGGACGGCAAGCGCCGAATGGCCGCAATAATCAGTGGGAAATAGTCACTGCCCGGATGGGATCTCCTCCATCCGCAGGTCGTCCTTTCCGCGGAAGATAAGCGCGCCGCAGAGGAGAAGGACAATGGTACAGACGGTGACCGGGATACCTCCGGCATCAAAGGCGCCCAAGTAAACGATGATCTGGCCGGTCAGGGAAAACACCGAAAGGACGATCAGCACGACGCTCCACCCGGCGAACCGGTTATGGATACGGTCACTCTGGTCACGTCTTACGGATTCTCCTGCGGTAAGCAGATTGTATATGCCCATCCACAGCAGCACCGTGGGAAGGATGCACAGTACCAGCGGCATCACGATGTATATGCGCGTCAGCAGTTCCGAGCGGAGAAGCATGGTGACAAGAAGCGCCGCGGTTGCAAGGGCCGTGAGCAAAAGCAAACGCCGTTTCGCGGCTTTCACCGCGCCATTTTCAGCTTTAAATCGGAAAAGCGGGCCTCGATAGACGGGCACCGTTTTGAGTTTTCCCCGGCGATCGGTTACGTTCTCAAGACGGTAATCTCCAACATACTTTCTGGATACCACAGACGACCTCCCGCGTCACTTTCTCAAGGGCAGGAACGCATAACAACAGCACTTAGTATAAAACCACATTTTCCGAAAGAATGCAAGAGAGATTGAGGTGTTTTGTCCTTTGTTTTTCGATAAATCCCTCTATTATTCTATAGATTCCGGTATTGAAAGCAGAATATTTTAACAATATGATGATTTAAAACAGTTATTCGTTATCAGGGAGAAACGGTCTGCAACCACCGGCAAGCAGCTTCTCCAGGGCGCTGGCGAGCCCGGAACGCTCGCAGCTCTCCGTAACGAATCCTGCCACCGCCCTGACCTCCGGCGATGCGTTCCCCATGGCAACGGAGAGGCCGGCCCAACGCAGCATGGGAAGATCATTGTGCCCATCCCCCACGGCCATGACTTCGTCTCTCGTCAAACCCAGAGCTTCGGCGGCTGCCTGCAGTCCCGCGCCCTTGTTCACGCCCTTCGCCATGAATTCAAGATAGCTCACATCGGAGGTGCAGCATTCGGAGCCCGGGATCGGCGCTTCTTTGAACGCCTCTTCCAATCGGGCGATCCGGCTGGGTTCTCCCGCCCAGATGACCTTGGTGACGCCCTGCTGCGCCAGGGCTTCCGGCGCTTTGAGTTCAAGCTCCCGTATACCGTACATCTCCGAATAGCCCTGAGAATACCGTCCGGCCTGGTCGATATAGAGCACTCCCCTGCTCCAAACGATGACGGAAAAGCCGTAGGACGACCCTTTTTGAATGATCTCCAGCGCGCTGGTCTCCCCCAGGCAGGTTGCGGAAAGCAGCTCCCCGCTTCCCGCTCGGCGTATCTCTGCGCCGTTGTAGGTGATCACCGGCACTTCCGGACTGAGCAGATCCCGGAACTGATGCAGGCCGCTGATGTCCCTGCCGGTGGCGATGGTGAACAGGATGCCCCGGTCTTTGACAGCTGCGATGGCGTTTTTCACCGCGCCGGTCAGTTCCTTTTTGTTGTTGAGCAGCGTACCGTCTACATCGGCGGCAATCAGGCGAATACTCATTTTCAATACTCCGATGAGGGCATCTTTTCAATCAGTATTCGGCGGCAGGGCTGATTGAGCCCTGCCGCCGAGCGCAGCTTTTATTGGATACTTACTTGCCGAAGTAGCGGTCCAGCAGGCCCTTCAGAGCCTTGCCGTGCCTCGCTTCGTCGCGGGCCATCTCATGGACGGTATCGTGGATCGCATCCAGGTTCAGGGCCTTGGCGCGCTTGGCCAGGTCTGTCTTGCCGGCGGTGGCGCCCATCTCGGCCTCCACGCGCATCTCCAGGTTCTTCTTGGTGCTGTCGGTCACGACTTCGCCCAGCAGTTCGGCAAACTTGGCCGCGTGCTCGGCTTCTTCCCAGGCAGCCTTTTCCCAATACAAGCCGATCTCAGGATAGCCTTCCCGATGGGCCACGCGGGCCATGGCCAGATACATGCCCACCTCAGAGCACTCGCCCTGGAAATTGGAGCGCAGGTCGGCGATGATATCCTCAGGAACGCCATTGGCGATGCCGACAACATGCTCGGCAGCCCAGGTCTCCTTCTCGACCATCAGCTTGAACTTGGAAGCGGGAGCCTTGCACTGCGGGCACTGGGAGGGAGCCTTGTCGCCCTCGTAGACGTAACCGCAGATCATGCAAACAAACTTTCTCATTCTGATATCCTCCTATCGTAAAATAATGGTCTTTATTTGGTTGACTGGGTGATCCCGGCGCACTCTCCGCATAGGCCGCGGAAAATGAGCTCATGATAACTGACCTTGATGGGATTCGTCACCTCCGCTTGACGGTCCAGCGACGGCGGCTCCGGCAAGCCCTTCACATCCAGCACGGTGCCGCATTGCTCGCAGATAAAGTGGGGATGGGGCCGGGTATTGGCATCATAACGCTCTCTTCCGTCCACCACGCCGACGCAGATGACGCTTCCTTCCTCCCGAAGCTTTGTGAGGTTGGCATACACCGTCGTTCTGGAGATATTGGGGTAAACCTTCTGCAGGTCGCGGTAGAGGGTGTCGGCGGAGGGATGCAGCTTGGTGGCTGCAAGGGCGGAATAGACTGCGCTTCCCTTACGGGCATATTTGGTTTCCAATGGCTCTTCCTTTCTTTGCAGGTATCGGGCGGACGTTTGTATCACTGATAAATAAACCATAAATCCGGCCTTTTGTAAAGGGCTTTCTGACAGATATTCTCTTCCCCGTGAGGCATCCCGTGCTTGACGATGGACCCTTGTGTGATATATTATTAAGCTATGAAAAATACTACGCTATGTTATATTGAAAAAGACGGCCAGTATCTGATGCTGCACCGCGTAAAAAAGGAAAATGACCTGAACCACGACAAGTGGATCGGCGTCGGCGGCAGGTTCGAGAAGGATGAAAGTCCGGAAGAGTGTCTCCTCCGTGAGGTCTGGGAAGAGACCGGACTCACACTGGATCGCTGGTGTTTTCACGGTGTGGTGACCTTCATAAGCGACGAGTGGGAAACGGAGTATATGTACCTCTTCACTGCCGACCGCTATCACGGCGACATGATCGACTGTGACGAGGGCGTTTTGGAATGGGTGGACAAGGATAAAGTGCCGCTGCTCCCACTGTGGGAGGGGGACAAGCTCTTTTTCCGTCTGCTGGCCCAGGGGACGCCGCCCTTTTTGATGACTCTGCGCTACACAGGAGACAAGCTCGTATTCGCCTCCCTCAATGGGGAGCAGATAGTACCATCGGGAAAGGAAGGTAAGAGATGAAATCCATTCGCTGCGTGAGGATCGGTTCCCTCCGGGAAAAGGATCCAGAAAAGAAAGGAAAGATCGAAGTCTGGGACGTCCCCGAAGACCCTGTGGGGCCGGAGGACGTGAAGATAAAGGTTGCTTACTGTGCCATTTGCGGCTCCGATCCCCATTTGGTGGAGGGCATTTTCGGCTGGCCCGTCCCCTACGGCATGGGCCATGAGGTTTCCGGCGTCATTACGGAGGTCGGGGAAAAGGCCACCAAGAAAGGGCTCAAGGTGGGGGATCGGGTTGCCGGGAACTTCCTCAAATTCTGCGGTACCTGCTACTACTGTCAGAACGGGCAGCAACAGTTCTGCGAGCATGCGGACGAATCCAATCACCCCGGCTTCAGCGAGACCCTGGTTTGGCACGAAAGCCAGGTATATAAGCTGCCGGACAGCGTCAGTCTGAAGAAAGGCTGCCTGCTGGAGCCGGTGAGCATCGCTGTCCGGGCCATGGACAAGGCGGAGCTGCGCTTCGGCCAGCGGGTGCTGGTCAGCGGCGGCGGGCCCATCGGCCTGCTGATCACCCAATGCCTGAAAAAGGCGGGGGCCACGGAGCTGACCCTTTCCGAGCCCATCGCGGAACGGCGGGAGCTGGCCCTGCGCTTCGGGGCGAAGAACGTCATCGATCCCATAAAGGAGAACATCCGGGACGCCGCCGAGCGCATTACCGGCGGCCGGGGCTTCGACGTGGTTTTCGACTGCACGGGAAGCACCAAGGCCGTGTACGATCTCCCCTTTGTCACTGCCAAGGGCGGCAAGCTCATCTACTCTGCCATGTACCCCAATGACTTTGAGATGCCGCTGAACCTTTATAAATTCTGCTACTACAACGAGTTGACCATCACAGGCATGTATGTAGCGCCTTACGCTTTTCCCAGGGCAGCTCAGATGCTGCCGGAGCTGGATCTGGCACCCCTGACCACCAAAGTTTTCGAGCTTGAGGACGCGGTGGCCGCCTTTGACGCCCAGGTCAGCGGCAAATACCCGAAGATCCTGATCCGCTGCAACAAGGATTTGGAATAAGGAGGATTGAATGTGAAAACCGTTTCTCCCATCGACGAGCAGGAGGTCCGCAGGCTGGAGGAGACCTGTTACCGCGTGCGCAAGGGCATCCTCACGCTGGTCTACAACATCGGAATGGGACATCTCGGCGGCGAAATGAGCATGGTGGAGATGGCCGTCGCCCTCTATTACCGCTACATGAATTTCGACGTACTGGATCCCCATAAGCCGGACCGCGACCGCTTCATACTCAGCAAGGGCCACTGCTCCGAAACGCTCTATACCATTTTCTCGGATCTGGGCGCATACAGCATGCAGTACATGATCGACAACTTCGAATGTCTGGACAAGTCCAAATTTGGGATGCATACCAACCGCAAATACTGTCCCCAGGTGGAGGTCTCTGCCGGTTCCCTGGGACACGGGCTCCCCATCGCCGTGGGCATGGCCCTGGCGGGGAGAAAGCAGAGAGCCCCCTGGCGGGTCTTCGTCATGACCGGCGACGGCGAGCTGGACGAAGGCACCAACTGGGAGGCCATCATGTCCGGCGGCCACTATCAGCTGGGGAACCTGACCCTGATCGTGGACAAGAACCAGCTGCAGATGACCGGACCCACGGCCCAGGTCATGAACCATGACCCGCTGGACAAGAAGCTGGAAGCCTTCGGCTGGGACGTGCGGGTCATCGAGGACGGCAACGATATGCTCCAGGTCTGCAAGGCGCTGGACGCGGTGCCCCAGGCGGACCCCATCACCCGGAAAAAGCCCATCGCCATCATCTGCAATACGGAGAAGGGACACGGCGTGGACTTCATGGCCGGTAACGTGAAATGGCATGGCGGCGGCCTGGGAACGGAAGACTATGAACACGCCATCAGCTTTGTGGAATCCGAATGGGAAAGGAGGAAGGCCTCATGGCGGTAAAATCCACCTTTGACTTTGACCAGATGCTTTCCAGTGCCAGAGAAGCTTACGCGGAGGAGCTGCTCCGCATGGCCGATGAGGGGCTGGACTTCACCTTCACTTATTCTGACAACGTGGCCCCCTCCTCCTCCGCCGGAAAGCTGGTCGCGAAGTATCCCGACCGCTGCTTCAATTTCGGCATCGCGGAGCCGGACCAGGTGGGCGCTTCCTGCGGCATGGCCCTGGCCGGGGAGATCGTCTACGCCCAGGTCATGGGCCCCTTCCTCAGCCTGCGCAGCGCGGACCAGATCCACACCGATATCGCCTACAACGACGTGAACGTCCGCCTCATCGGGACCCACGCCGGCGTCACCGCCGGGGGCGGTCCCACGCACAACTGCATCGCCGATCTGGCCCTCTATCGGGCGATCCCCAACCTGACGGTGGTGGTGCCCGCCGACGCTGCCCAATGCTGCAAAGCCATCCGCCAGTCCCATGCCTTCCAGGGCCCCATGGTCATCCGCATCGACAGAGCCGGTATGCCCGCCGTTTACGCGGACAATGATTATGAATTCACCTTCGGCAAAGCCATCCAGGTCCTGGACGGCACCGACGTCACCATCATCTCCGCCGGAAGCCCCGTCTACTGGTCCATGATGGCGGCCAAGCGGCTGCAGGAGCAGCACGGCGTCAGCGTGCGCCTCATCGACATGCACACCATCAAGCCCCTGGACGTGGACGCCGTCCTGAAGGCTGCCGGGGACACGGGGAACGTGGTCACCGTGGAGGAGCATTCCATCAACGGCGGACTGGGTTCTGCCGTAGCGGAATGCCTGCTGGAAAACGGTTTCTCCGGCCGCTTCAAGCGGATCGGCCTGCCGGATGAATTCGCTGTGCTGGGTGAGACCGACGCCATCTATCACTATTACGGCATGGATCCGGAAGGGATCGCAAACACAGTATTTGAACTGCTGACCAAATAAGCTGCATACAAAACTGCCGTGGGGACGCTCCCCACGGCAGTTTTTGTTTATCATCAGAGCATGAAGGAAGTCTTCAGCACTTCTCTCCCCAGGAGCTCCACCGTCCGGTTGTCCGGCTGTCCGCCGCCGACCCAGAGGGTGTAGCTCCCCTTTTCTATAGCGCGGCTTCCGTCTTCATGATAGGTATAGAGGGTTTCCGGCTGGATTTGCAGGCTCATCTGCTTCTTTTCTCCCGGCTGCAGGAACAGGTCTCCCAACGCGCAGAGATGCCAACGGGGTTGCATATCGTCGCCGCCGTCCCAGCGGACATAGGCCTGCACCACTTCCCTGCCCGCGACAGCGCCCGTGTTCTCCACCGTGACCTTCACGGCGACGCCGTCCGCCGTCTCCGCCCGCAGCTCGCTGTAAGCGAAACTGGTATAACTGAGGCCGAAGCCGAAGGGATAGAGGGGTTCGCCTTCAAAATAGCGGTAAGTGCGGTTTTTCATGGCGTAGTCCGTAAAGGGCGGCAAGTCATCGATGCTTCGATAGAAGGTGACCGGCAGCCTGCCGGAGGGGCTGTATTTCCCAAACAGCAGCTCGCCCACCGCCTGGCCGCCCAGAGCGCCGGGATACCAGGCCTGCACAATGGCCCCGATCCTGGGATCGTCCGCGTTGAGGGCGCTGCCGGAAAGGAGCACCACCGCCGTGGGTTTGCCGAGAGCCAGCACATCCTCCAGAAGCTTCCGCTGGTTGGAGGGCAGCAGCAGCGTCTTTTTATCGCCGCCGGCGAATTCGTCGCAGCCGTAGCCTTCCATCATTTCCTCGCCTTCCACGGACTCGTCCAGCCCCAGCACCAGGACTACGGCCTCTGACTCCTCCGCCATGGCCAGGGCTTCCGCTTCCCTGTCCCCATGGCCCATAAGCTCAAGAAGGTTGAAGGTGGGGGCCACTTTATCGAAGAAGGAAACGGAAGCGTCGTCCCCGCTCTTGTTCTCCCGCTTTACCGGGGCCTGATAGGGCGTCAGTTCGCAGCCCACGCCGTAGCGGATGCGGACGCCCTCCCCCGCCGCGCGGCGGATGCCGTCCAGCACAGTGATATACTCCGAGGCTTCGCCGTGGTAGTTGCCCTTCAGGGCGGAAATGCTCATGGCGTTGGGGCCGAGGACGGCGATGGAGCGGTATTTGCCGGTGAGGGGCAAAATACCGTCGTTTTTCAGCAGGACCAGGGATTCCCTGGCCGCTTTCAGATTCATTGCGCGGTGTTCGGGGCCGTCCAGCAGATCGTGATCCACCTGCAGGCACTTGGGCGTCTCGTAAAGGCCCAGCCGCAGGCGCTGGATCATCACATTGACGCAGGCATTGTCGATATCTTCTTCTGTGACCAGGCCCCGCTCCAGGGCTTCCGGAAGGTCCATGTAGACGAAGCCCAGGTTCATATCGCAGCCATGCTTCAGCGCCAGGGCTGCGGACTCCGGGGCATCCTTTGTCACCTTATGGCCCGTGTGGAAATCCTTCAGCGCCGTGAAATCCGAGACGACCATGCCCCGGAAATCCCAGTCCTCCCGAAGGATCTTCTGCAGCAGCAATTCCGAAGCGCAGCAGGGCTCGCCCAGCGTGCGGTTGTATGCGCCCATGACCTGCGCCACCCCCGCTTCCTTTACCGCGGCCTCAAAGGCGGGGAGATACGTTTCGTGCAGGTCCTTCGCGCTGACTTCCGCATTGAACTCATGCCGGATGGGCTCCGGGCCGGAATGGACCGCATAGTGCTTGGCGCAGGCGGCGGTCAGCAGGTAATCGGGGTCGTCCCCCTGCAAGCCCTTGATGTACGCGACGCCCATGCGGCTGGTGAGCCAGGGGTCCTCCCCGTAGGTCTCCTGGCCCCGCCCCCAGCGAGGATCGCGGAAGATATTGACATTGGGGCTGTAAAAGCTGAGGCCCTTGAACAGGTCACGCACGCCATGGGAGGAATACTGCTCATATTTGATCCGCGCCTCCTTGCCGACAGCCCTGCCGATCTCGCCGACCAGCGCTGGGTCAAAGGTCGCTCCCAGGCCGATGCTCTGGGGGAACATGGTGGCCGTTCCTTCACGGGCAACGCCGTGAAGGGCTTCGCTCCACCAGTCCATCTCCGGGATCCCCAGCCGCTCCAGGGCCGGCGCTGCGGAAATGATCTGGGCGATCTTTTCTTCCACGGTCATGCGGGATACCAGGTCCTTTGCTCGCTGGGCAAAGCTCAGGCCAGTGTTCCGGTAATCTTCCATTTCCTTCTCTCCTTTTCCGTATTCTTACGAGATACAGCAAACGGGCCCGCCTTCCGGCAGGCCCGTTGGAACCTAGATCAGATATCGTTGTAACGCTGCCCGCCCTTTTTCTGGACCTCCAGGTCCTTGGGGATGTTGTTGCGGGTCTGGAAAGCGGCGATGCCCTTCTCCATTTCCTGATAATAGGAATCCTGGATCTTCACAGTCTTGGAGCCATCCTTGAAGATGAACTCGGCAGAGGTGTTGTTCACGCGGGCGGCGCGGGGGTTCATGGGGTTGATGCCGGGGAACTGCCAGATGATGGCACGGACTTCGTCGGCGCGGATCACCCGCTGATTGAACAGGTTATGCTGCACCAGAGTATCCTCAAAGATATCCAGCCGCAGAGTGAAGATCTGACGGAGCAGCAGCACGAGGACGATCACGAAAACGATGCCCGCGGCAATGGCAACGCCCATCAGATTCCTGCCGCCCTTCAGCGTAGTGACGAGGCAGGCTACGAAAACGACGGCGAACAGGATCGACAGCATAACAAAGGGAAGATGGATCATGCCGGAGAGCTTAAGCGATGTATACTTTTTCCCGTATTTTTCTTCCATACTGAAACCTCCAAAGAATCTTCGAATATGAAAACAATATAGCACGCGCTGAATCGGAAGTCAATTGCGGATATTCCATTCTTTCAGGTCTTTCAACTCCTCCTTCAGCCGCAGATAGCTGCGGTAGCGGCTTTCGCTGATTTTCCCCGCTTCCAGGGCGGCGCGGACGGCACAGCCGTCGTCCCTTCCGTGGCCGCAGTCGTGGAAGCGGCATTTTCCCAGGAAGGGGCGGAATTCCCGGAAAAGCTCCGGCAGGCGCCGCTTCATTTCCAGGGAGACATCCTCCGCATCAAAGGCGGAAAAGCCCGGCGTATCGGCAGCCAGCGTATCCCGGCCAAGGCGGAAGGCTTCCACATGACGGGTGGTATGTCGGCCGCGGCCCAGCTTCATGCTGATCTCCCCCGTCTGCAGCAGCAGGGAGGGCTCCAGCGCGTTCAGAAGGCTGGATTTCCCCACACCGGAATTCCCGGTGAAAGCACAAAAGTTTCCCTCTAGAATCCCCTTCAGACGGTCGATGCCTTCGCCTGTAACGGCGCTGGTCTCGATACAGTCGATCCCGGCAGCCTCATACACCCGTACCAGCTCCGGCGCACGGCTGAGGTCGCATTTATGGAAGCATACGACGGGCCGGCATTTTTTCAACTCGGCAATGGCGACCATGCGGTCGATCAGGAAAGGCTCCGTGACCGGGATCACCGCGGAGGCAAGGATCACCAGCACATCCAGGTTAGCGACAGCCGGGCGGATGAAAGAATTCTTCCTGGGATAGATCTCCTCCAGGCTCCCTTTACCGCTTCCCAGGGGCTTTACGGCGACACGGTCCCCCACCAGGGGCGTCTGATGCTCCGTGCGCAGCTTTCCGCGGGCGGTGCAGCCGAGAGGTCCATCTTCCGTCTCCACATACCACAGGCCCCGGACCGCCTTGAAGACGAAGCCGTCAGCCAACGCTGCCGTCTCCCTCCTGGGGCGGCTCTGCTTCCTGCTGCTCCGGCGGGACTTCGCTGTTTTCTTCCGGCGGTGGGGTTTCCGCAGGTCCGGAGGAAATGATCACGTTGATCTTCGTCTTTTCCTGCACGGACTCTCCGGCGCTCCTGCTCTGCCAGGTGACCGTACCCGGATTGGCGTTGTCCGGTTGTTCGATGACGCTGCCCATGACCAGGTTCAGCCCTTCCAGCTTCGCCTGGGCGGTGCTGATGCTATCCCCTATCAGATCGGGCATGGTCGCGTATTTGATATCCGGCCCGGTGCTGATCTCCAGGAACACCGTGTCCCCGGCCTTCATTTCCGCGCCGGCGGCGGGGATCATGGAGATGACGTAGCCTTCCGTTACGTCCTCCGATTTTACGAAGCTCTCGTCGTGGCTCAGGCCAAGCTTGTTGAGCTGGATGATGGCGTCGCGGTAATCATTGTTGATCAACTCCGGCAGGATGACGACCGTGGTGCCGCTGCTGACGACCAGCTTGATATCCGCCTTCTTTTCGGACTTGATAACGTTGCGGTTGGGGGCGGGATTCTGGCTCATGACCTGGCCTTCCGCCACGCTCTCGCTGGATTCATAGGTGGGGATGATGTTGAAATAATCCGTATAGGCCGGGTTAGCCAGGATATCCTCCAGCTTCACACCGACGAAACTGGGCACCGATATGGTTTCCGGCTCAGAGAACATGTTATCGAACCAGGAACGCCACAGATAGAGGAATATCCCAAGGATGAAAATGATCACGAGGAACATGCCGCTGAGGATCGACACCGTTCTCGCCCGGCGGGAATTATCCCGGTACTCCTCCCTGGTGAGCTCACCGCTGCGGCTCACCGGCGGCAGATCGTAACCCTGCTGATCCGAAAGCTGGCGGTTGTCCGTCTTTTTTGGTTCATTCCTGTCGGTCTCTCCGGATTGGAATTCCAGATCCTGCTCGGAGAAATCCACATCCGGGTTCTTCCGGAATGTTTCCAGGTCTTCATACAGCTGCTCGGCAAACTGATAGCGCTTGTCCAGGTCCGGGTTCATCGCCTTCATGGTGATGGTCTCCAGGCCCACGGGGATATCCGGGTTGATTTCCCTGGGCATCAGGGGAATGGAACTGATATGCTGGATGGCGATGGAGACCGCATTCTCCCCTTCGAAGGGAAGCCGCCCGGTGAGCATCTCGTACATCACGACGCCCAGGGAATAGATATCGGTCCTGGCGTCGATGCTGCTGCCCTTGGCCTGCTCCGGGGAGATATAGTGGACGCTGCCCAGGGTCTGCTGGGTCAGGGTGTTCTGGGTGGAACTGAGGCGGGCGATGCCGAAGTCAGCCACCTTCACGCTGCCGTCCTTCAGGATCATGATGTTGTGGGGCTTGATATCCCGGTGGATGATGCCGCGGCTGTGGGCATGGATCAGGGCTTTGCTGATCTGCATGGAGAAATGGAGGGCTTCCTTCCAGCTGAGCTGGCCCCGCTTCTGCATATACTGCTTCAGCGTCATGCCCTCGATGAGTTCCATGACGATGTAATTCACATCCTGGGTCCTGCTGACGTCGTAGACCGTCACGATGTTGGGGTGGCTCAGCATGGCGACGGCCTGGGCTTCCGTATGGAAGCGGCGGCGGAAATCCTCGTCCACCGCGTAGTCGTCCTTCAGTACCTTCACCGCCACATAGCGGTTCAGCCGGTGGCAGAGCGCCCTGTATACGATGGCCATACCGCCGATACCGATCCTTTCCAGGATCTCATAGCGGTTGTCCAGCATTTTTCCAATATACTTATCGTTCGTTTCCATAGTCTACCCTCACAGTGTTTCGGGCTGCGGATCGTCGGCAGTCAGGATCAGCGCCGTCACGTTATCCGGCGCGCCGCGCTCCAGCGCGATGTTCACCATTCTCTCCGCGGCCGTCTCCAGCTCGCCGCCGTAAACGACCTCGAAAAGAAGCTCCTGCGCATTGACGACGCCGCTGAGCCCGTCGGAGCAAAGCAGAAGCACATCTCCCGGCTCCAGATCCCGGAAAAACAGGTCACAGTCCACCTGCTCTTCCGCACCGAGGGCGCGGGTGATGTAGTTCCGCCGGGGATGCTTCCAGGCATCCGCCCGCTCGATCTCGCCCCGATCCACCATATCCTCCACCACGGAGTGGTCCTTGGTCAGCTGATGGATGCTGCCGTCTCGGATCAGATAGCAGCGGCTGTCCCCCACGTTGGCGACGGTGACGCGGCTTCCGTCGGTGACGGCTGCAACCAGCGTCGTGCCCATACCCTCGTAATCCGGGTCGGATTGGGCCTTTTCGTAGATCAGGCGATTGGCCGTCTTGACGGCGCATAGCATCTGTACATCCGTGACGGAAGGCGAATAAAAGTCCTTCCGCAGTTCCTCCATAAAAGTTTCTACCCCGATCTTGCTGGCAATATTCCCGGCTTTCGCGCCGCCCATACCGTCGCATACGACGGCGGCCAGCACTTCCGTGCCGTCTCCCAGCTCAAATTGGAGGAAACTGCAGGCATCCTGATTCTGACTTCTTACCCGGCCCTGATCGGTCAGGCTCCAAGCTCTCATTCAGGTGGCCTCCTTTCGTCGAAGCTGTCCGCAGGCCGCGTCGATATCAGCACCAAGGCGGCGCCGCACGGTCACGTTCACGCCCAGCTTCTTCAGCATATCGGCAAATGATTTGGCGTCCCCGGGAATGAGAGGGCTTCCCTCCACCCGGTTCAGCGGGATCAGGTTTAAGTGTCCATGGGTCCTGCGCATGATCGCAGCCAGCTTTTCCGCCTGCCATGGCGCGTCGTTTAAGCCCTTGATCAGCGCGTATTCAAAGCTGATGCGCCGTTCCGTCCTGCGGAAATAATCGGCACAGCAGTCTATCAGCGTTTCCATATCGTATTTTCTGGCGATGGGCATGATGGTCCGCCGAGTCTCATCGTCCGGCGCGTGGAGGGAGACAGAAAGGGTCAATTGCAGGTTCTCTTCCGCAAGACGCCGGATCTCCGGCACCAGACCGCAGGTGGACAGGGAGATATGCCGCATGCCGATGTTCATGCCCTGGGGATGGTTCGCCAGGCGAAGGAAACGGAGCACCTGTTCGTAATTCTCCAGGGGCTCCCCGATGCCCATGAGCACGATGCCGGAAATGGGGAGGCCGCTGTCTATCTGGCTGAACAGCACCTCGGCAAGCATTTCCCCCGCTGTGAGATCCCGCTTGAACCCCAACCCCGTGGAGGCGCAGAACACACAGCCCTGACGGCAGCCCACCTGGGAGGAGATGCAGACGGTATTCCCATAGGAATAGCGCATGACGACGCTCTCCACCGCGTTCCCGTCCCACAGCCGCCATAGGTATTTCACCGTCCCGTCGGCCTGGGAGACCTGCTTGCGGAGCACCTGAGGCGCATAGAGGCGGAACTGCTCTCCCAGCAGGCCTCGGAGCTCCATCGGAAGATTCCGCATCTCGCTAAAGTCCCAGGTCCCTTTGCTCAACCAGTCGAAGACCTGCTTTGCCCGGAAGGGGGCCTGTCCCAGCTCCCGCAGCTCCGCGGCCAGCTGATCCGGCAGCATGGAAGCTATATCTTTTTGCGCATCCTGCATAGATAAAACCCGTCCGTCTCAAATTCAAAGGGCCAGACCGTCCTCTGACCGCTCTCAGAAGGGCCGAAGGGCTCCGGCAAGGTGAAGGGCTCCCGCTGGAACTCCGGATGGCGGGCGAGGAAGGCATCCGTCACTCCCTCGTTTTCCTCCCGCAGCAGCGTGCAGGTGGAATAAACCAGCGCACCGCCGTTTTTCACGCAGGCAGCGGCCCCCTCCAGGATCGCCAGCTGGGTTTCCGGCAGAGGTGATACCTGTTCCCTCGTCTTGTAGCGGATCTCCGGTTTTTTTCGGATCACGCCCAGGCCGGAGCAGGGCGCGTCCGCCAGTACGATGTCGAAGCGTCCCAGCATGGCGCTGAGCGGCTTGGACGCGTCTGCGGCGCAGGTTTCGACGATGCCGATGCCCAGCCGCTGCGTGCCCTCCTCGATGCGCCGCAGCTTACTAACATGGAGATCGCAGGAAAGGATACTGCCCCGGTTCTCCATCTGCTCCGCCAGCAGGAAACTCTTCCCGCCGGGGGCGGCGCAGCAATCCAGGATCTCCATGCCGGGCTGAGCGCCGGATGCATAGACCGGCAGGGCTGCCGCCTGATCCTGCACGGTGACCAGGCCCTCGCGGAAGGCCCGCAGAGAAGTGACATCCCCGGCGTTTTCAGCCAGGAAAAAGCCCTCCATCGCCGCGGGGCGTACTTCTGCCCCGTCCTGCTTCAGGATTTCCGCGGCTTCTTCGGGCGTGGCCTTCAGCCGATTCACGCGGAAGCTGACCGGCGCTGGCAGATTGTTGAGCGCCAGCAGCGCTTTCGCCTTCTCCGGACCCAGCAGCTTCAGGAAATACGCCGCCCAGGGCTCCGGATGGCTGAAGCGGACAGAGAGGCTTTCGGCATCGTCCCCCTGGGGCAGCTTCGGCAGCGTTTCGTCAGTGAGCCGACGCAGGACGGCATTCACCATCCGGGCCGCGCCGGGATTCCCCATACGCTTGGTCAGCTCCACGGCTTCGTTGACCGCAGCGGATACCGGGATGCGGTCCATAAAAGCGATCTGATAAACGGCGCTGCGGAGGATGGCCCGCACGCTGCTCTGCAGCTTCCCCTTGATATAAGGCTGAAGATAGAAGTCGCAGGCTTCCCGGTTTTGCAGAACACCGGCGCAGATGCGATAGGCCAGCGCCGCTTCCCGCCGGTCCGGTTTTTCCCTGTCAAACAACCCGTTCAAATATGCGTCGGACCATGCGCCGCGCTTCTCGCAGGCCAACAGGGCCCGTACCGCTGCCTCTCTGGCTTTCATATCAGCTTATGGCCCCGGAGATAATCCGCAGCGCGCATGCGCTTTCCTCCGGGCGCCTGCAGTTCCCGGAGGAGGACGGTGCTTCCGCCGCCGCAGGCGATCTCCAGGCCGTCTTTTCTCTGGGCGGCCACCTGGCCGGGAGAGATTGCTGCCTTCGTCCCGGTCATTTCCGGCGAAAACAGCTTGAATTCCGTCCCCGCGATCAACGCCCTGGCGCCCGGTTTCGGGTCCAGCCCGCAGATGCGGCTGCATATCTTTTCCGCCGTCCAGTTCCAATCGATGAACGCATGTTCTTTCAGGATGGGCGGTGCATAGGTGGCCTCTGCTTCCTTCTGGGGCACGGCTTTGGGCTTTCCCCCCTGAAACCGGGGAAGGACCTTCACAAGCAGCTCTCCCCCCAGGGTCTTCATGCGATCATAAACGCTGCCGAAGGTTTCGTATTCTCCGATTTCCAGGGAAGCCGTGTCGATCACATCCCCGGAATCCATACCCTCCGCCAGGTACATGACGGATACGCCCGTCACCTTTTCCCCGTTCAGCACAGCCCACTGGATGGGCGCTGCCCCCCGGTATTTGGGAAGGAGGGAACCGTGGACGTTGATGCAGCCCAGTTTCGGCAGGTCCAGTACACTGCGGGGCAGCAGCTTCCCATAGGCGACCACCACGAACAGATCCGCGCCGACACTGCGCAGCAGCTCGACTGTCTCTTCCGTTTTCAGCGTTTCCGGCTGCAGGACGGGGATGCCCGCCTGCAGGGCATATTCCTTCACCGGGCTGAAGGCCATCTTCATGCCCCGGTTTTTCGGCCTGTCCGGCTTTGTGCAGACCGCCGCAGCCTCATATCCCGCGCTGCGCATGGCGTCCAGGCAAGCCACGGCATAATCCGTGGTGCCCATAAACAGTATCCTCATTCTTCCGCTTCCGCGCTCATATTTTCGATCTCCTCATCGCTGAGGAAACGGTCCGCGAGAGCGTCGAACAGGACGCCGTTGAGATGGTCGATCTCATGGCAGCAGGCGCGAGCCAGAAGTCCTTCCGCCTCCAGCTCAAAGGGTTCGCCGTTGCGGTCAAAAGCGCGGACCTTCACCTTCTCCGGTCTGGTGACGATGCCCCAGATGTTGGGCAGGCTCAGGCAGCCCTCGGGGCCGATCTGCTCCCCCTCGGAGGAGACGATCTCCGGATTCACCAGCTCATAGATGACCGGCTCTTCTCCGCTGATATCCGCCACCAGGACCGCCCGGCGCAGTACCCCCACCTGGGGTGCAGCGAGCCCAACGCCGTTGGCCTCCGCCAGCGTATCCCGCATGTCGTCCAGCAGGATCTTGAGCCGTGCATTGTATTCCGTGATGGGACGGCTTTTCTTCATCAGGCTGATATCGCCCTTTTTGATGATTTTACGGATTCCCATGATCTACCTCACTCACAACTATAACTCACTCCAACGGGTCCACATCCCCGTAGAGCACCAGGTTTCGATATCGTTTATCGGCGGAATACTGCCGAAGCGCCGCCGCGATCAGCTTCCGCGCATCCCCGGAGGGCTTGCAGCACAGCATGACCCGGTAGCGGAAGCGGTCGTTGACCCTGAGAACGCCCGCAGGCGCCGGACCGAGGATCTGCGCTTCCGGCCAACTCTTTACCGCGTTCCGCAGCGCGCTTTTCAGCTCCGTCACACATCGGAGAGCCAGCGCCTCCTCACTGCCGGTCACGGTGATGGCATAGAGGGTCCGGAAGGGCGGCACCTGAAGAAGCTGGCGCGTCTTTATCTCCGAAGCGTAGAAGGCATCATAATCCTGCCTGGCGGCGCAGAGGATGACCTCGCTTTCGGGGGTATAGGTCTGGATCACGGCTCTGCCGTTGAGACTGCCCCTCCCCGCTCGGCCCACCACCTGGGTGATGAGACTGAAGGTGCGTTCCTGGGCGTGGTAATCCCCCGCATAGAGGGACTGATCCGCAGAGAGGACGCCCACCAGGGTCACATTCTCGAAATTCAGGCCTTTGGTCACCATCTGCGTCCCGATCAGGATTGGGATCTTTTCCTTTTCGAAGCGGCGCAGCAGCTCCTCATGGGGGTGGGCGGCGGATACGGTGTCCGTGTCCATCCGCAGGACCTCCCGGTCGGGATACAGCTCCCGCAGCTCCTCTTCCACCTTCTGCGTGCCCAGGCCAGCGAAGCTAAGGCTCCCGCCGCAGACGGGGCACCGTTTTTCCATGGGCTGGGAATGGCCGCAGAAATGGCACATGAATCTCCCGTTTGCCGCATGGTAGGTGAGCTTGACGCTGCAATTGGGGCAGGCATACACATAGCCGCATTCCGGGCAGTGGACCACGCTGCTGCTTCCCCGCCGGTTCAAAAACAGGATGCTCTGTTCCCCGCGGCTGAAGTTTTCCTCCAATTCCCGTCGGAGGACGGTCCCGATGCTCCCGCCGCTGCCCTGCCCCAGCTCCCTCTTCATGTCCGCGATGATCACCTGGGGCATCGGCCGGGTATTGTATCTCCCCATCAGCCTGAACAGCCGGTATTTGCCCTCCAGGGCTTCGTACATGCTCTCCACCGAGGGGGTGGCCGAACCCAGCAGAAGCATGGCGCCATGCTGCACACAGCGGTATTTCGCCACGTCCCTGGCATGATAACGGGGAGCATTTTCCGACTGATAGGTGCTTTCGTGCTCCTCATCCAGCACGATAAGGCCGATATCCTTCAAAGGCGCGAATATCGCGCTGCGGGTCCCCACTGCCACATCTACCAGACCTGCGCGGATGCGTTTCCACTCGTCATAACGCTGGGCTACGGTCAGGGAACTGTGCAGGACCGCTACCCGGTCCCCGAAATGGCCGTAGAAAACCGAAACCAGCTGGGGGGTCAGGGCGATCTCCGGCACCAGGACCAGCGCCTGCTTCCCTGCATCCAGCACATCGCGGATAAGGCGGATGTAAACGGCGGTCTTTCCGCTGCCGGTCACGCCGTAAAGAAGGGACGCAGTGGCTTTATCCTTTCCCAGCAGCTCTTTCAGACCTTCGTAAGCCTTCTGCTGCTCCTCATTCAGAGAGGTGATGCGCAGCTTTTCCTCGCTGCTGTACTGCGGGCGGCGGAATACCTCCTGCTGCCGGAAGGTGATGAGTCCCGCTTTTTCCAGGGCGCGCAGACTGGTCATTTTTGCGCCGGTGAAGTAGCAAAGCTCTTTGGTCCCTGTCTCCCCCAATTCGCTGAGCAGACGAAGGAGCTCCGATTGCTGCGGCGCGCTCTTCTTTTTGCGCTGGGAAATGGCCAGGGCTTCCTCCGCGGAGACCGCCAGGCGGGCCAGAGTGGCCGTCCGGTCGCTCACCGCCCGCTTGATTTCCGCGCTTTGCTGCACGATGCCCGCTTCCGTGAGCGTCTCTACCGCCTGGGATGCGGCAGTCCCCAGGGCGCTGCGCACTGCGCTCATGCTGCAGCTGCCCTCCAGGTCAAAAAGCATATCCAGCAGCGTTTCCGCTGCCGGGTCACCCGCTGCGGCTTCATAGGCGCTTTCCTTGTCCCTGGGTTCGACAAGGGCGCAGACTTCATCCGCTTTCAGCCAGATCCCTGCGGGGAGCATCGCCTTCACCGCATCATAATACGTGCAGAAGAATCGCTGGTGCATCCATCCTGCAAGCTTCAGGCTCCCCTCGTCCAGGATCGGTTCTTCATCCAGGAATCCGTCGATGGGCTTCAGCCTTCGGACTTCGCTTTGTTCCGCCAGGGCGAATACCATGCCCTCCTGCCGACGGTTGCCGCGCGCAAAGGGGACGCTGACCCGCTTTCCCGCGGCAGCCACTCCCTCCAGGTGCTCCGGTACCAGATAGTCATAGAGCTTGTCCATGCTATACACGGCGCCGGACAAAGCCACCCGGACGACCATTCCTTATTCCGCCTCGTGCCTGGCCGGGACAGCCGTGAATTCTCCCTTGGCCAGCTGGTCGATGGCGATGGAGACCGGCTTCTTATCCAGATGCTCGTCGTTTTGCTCCGCTTCCTCGGATATATCGCGGGAGCGTTTGGCGATCACGTTCACCAGCAGATAACGGCTGTCGATACGCTTCAGCAGCGACGACATGGAGGGATACAGCATCATAAGGTTTCATCCTCCTTCAAGATATGCAGCCTCTCGGCTGTCCTGCACTTTTCGGCAGTCATCACGGCGGCAGCTTCCGCTGCCGCGGTATCCAAATCATCATTGATGATGATGTAATCATAATCACCGGCGTGGGTGCACTCCTGACGGCTCCGCTCCAATCGGCTGCGAATGCGCTCCTCCGTCTCCGTCCCCCGTTTGCGGAGCCGCCGTTCCAGCTCGCTGAAGGAGGGCGGATAGACGAACATGGTCACCGCGTCGGGCCTCAGAGCCTTCACGGAATACATACCGTTTGTTTCCACGTCCAGCACCACGTCGCAGCCGGCCTGCAGTTTTTCATCCACAGGCCCCGCAGGGGTGCCGTAATAATTCCCGGCGAATTCCGCCCATTCCAGCATCTGGCCCTTCTCTATCCTGTCCAGGAATTCTTCACGGGATATAAAGAAGTATTCCCGCCCGTCCGTTTCATAATCCCGCTTGGGTCGGGTGGTAGCCGATACGGAGAAATACAGGGTCGGGTCCTTTTCCAGCAGCTTTTCCACGATGCTGCCCTTCCCCGCCCCGGACGGGCCCGAAATCACAAAAAGCTTTCCCGCCATCAGTCCTCTTCTTCCTCCATTTCCTCCGGCTGGATCGGCGCGTCGGATGCACCGATGATCCGATTCGATACGGTTTCCGGTTGGATCGCGGAAAGGATGATATGGCCGCTGTCGGCAACGATCACCGCACGGGTCCTGCGCCCATAGGTGGCGTCGATGAGGCTTCCCCCATCCCGCGCATCCTGGATCATGCGCTTGATGGGCGCGGATTCCGGGCTGACGATGGCGACCACACGCCCGGCGGACACCATGTTCCCATAGCCGATGTTGATGAGCTTCATTCTCCGCTCCCCTTACTCGATGTTCTGAGCCTGCTCCCGGATCTTCTCGATGCAGGATTTCATTTCCAGAACGGTCTTGGTGATGTCCAGATCCGTGCATTTGGAACCGATGGTGTTCACTTCCCGGTTCATCTCCTGGATCAGGAAGTCCAGCTTCCGCCCAATGGCGCAGCCTGCGGAAAGCAGCTCCCGGAACTGCCGGATGTGGCTATCCAGCCGGACAAGCTCCTCATCCACCGCGACCTTATCGGCAAAGAGGGCCGCCTCAGTGAGGATGCGGCTCTCGTCCACATCGGTGCTCTCCAGGACTTCCCGCATCTTATTCAGCAGCCGCTCCCGGTATTCCTTCACCGATTCCGGCGACCGGAGGGACACGAACTGACGCATCTGCTCCAGCTCATCCAGCTTGCCGCTTATGTCCTCGCTGAGGCGCAGGCCTTCCTTGGCACGCATGGCACAGATCATGTCCAGAGCTTCTCCCCCGATGCGCAGGAGATCGGCGGTGAAGGCTTCCGCGTCCACCTGCTGCTTCTCTACGATGAATATGTCCGGCAGGCGGCTGTAGGCGGTGATCCCCGCGTCGTCGGGGATCAGATACCGCTGCTTCATTTCCGAGAAAGCGGCCTGATAGGCTTTCAGCACCGGCTCATTGAGCCGGATCACCACGCTGTCATCCTTGCTGGCGTCGATATTGACGAAAACATCCACCTTCCCGCGGATCAGGCGCTTCTGTACCAGCCCCTTCAAGGCCTCCTCCGCGAAGGAATAGAGCCTGGGGAGACGCACGGAGGCGTCCAGAAAGCGGTTGTTCACACTTTTGAGTTCCACGGTAACGGCCAGATTCCCGCTGCTGCCGGCGGCTGTACCGTATCCTGTCATGCTGCTTATCATAAGTTATACTTCCTGTTCCTCGTCGATATTGATGATGGTGTATTCCAGGGGCCGGTCCCGCCGGATAAAGCGGTTGACCGCCACGGCGCAGGCACAGCCCACGACCAGGCCGCCCAGCCCCGCCAAAGCCTGCACCGTTTCGCTGCCGCCGAGAGCATATCCAAGGAAGCAACTCAGAAGGAGTGCTGCCAGGGGAAGGAGATAGACCAGCGCCGCCGCCTGGATGATGCGCTTCGTCATGGTCTCCACGGTGACGAGATCGCCGGGACGGGCCTGCAGGGGATTGCTGGCCTGCACGGTGATGGTTTTCTTTGCGCCGCAGATCCCGGAACAATCCGAACAGTCATGGCTGCAGGCGGACTTCTGGTACACCCGCACCATGGCGTCCCCGTTGGCAGCCAGCTTTTCCACGATGGCGCTCTGCGTCATGGCTCCTGCGTCTCCTCTTCCTCTTCTTCCGGTACGTCCAGCTCCAGGGAGACCACCACGTTGTAGTTGTCCCCCACGACCCCCGCCTCCCGGTAACCCAGGATCTCCACGGTGGTGGGCACACTGTAGCGCCCGACCGCATTCCCGATGTCCGTAAGGTCGCCGACAATGCGGATATTGTCCTTATCGATCAGGTCGATGATCTCCTTGGGCCCGCGGATCATCACTTCCTTATACTGGGTGATGCTCCTCGCCTTGTAGCCCTCGGACACATTGATAAAGTCGATGTTGGTGGTGATGACCCGCTTGGTCTCCAGGCCTTTGATGGAAACGGTCACCGTGGCTTCCTTCTCGCCGGATAGATTGTTGACGCCGTTGGGTAGGACGATGGCAAAGGTTTCCGAAGTGGACTGGGCAAAGGAGGCCAGGTCGATGGTTCCGAGCTGAAGCTGGTTGATGCCGCTGAGCAGCTCCGCATCCCCGGTGATGGACACGGTGGGAGGATCGATGCGCACCACGGCATTGTCTTCCGTGGCTCCGCCGCCGGGCAGGAGATTCACCGTGAGGCCCACGTCCTTCATCATGACTATGGGGATTGTATATTGTATCTCATTCACGGAAGTTTTGATATCCGCACTCTCGATGGTCTGTCCGTCGCTGTCCACCAGGGTGAACTCCGCTACGCCGCTGACGGTCCGCGTCAGTTCCTCCCGGTCAATGACCACCTTGGCATAGGCGATGCGGGAAATGACGCTCTCCGGCCCGCTTACCTCGATGGTTTCGGGAGAATAGATGATGGGTTCCCGCATATAACCCTCGGCTACGGTACCGTCGAAGACGCCGCGCACCACGACCTCAGGATTCACATCCATGCGGTCGATCTTCACCTTCATGTATTCCGGGACGCGGCGGGTGACGATCACGTCCTCCTCATCCACGTTGTCATAGCTGATGGTATATACCCTGTCGTAATCGCCGCTGCTCCGAATATCCCGCAGGTCCACGCTGACATGCACGGTATCGTTGTTCAGCTGCGACACCAGGCTGCGCTTCACCAGCAGCGTCAAAGTCACATCCTGCACGTCCTTATCCGTCACCAACAGGTTCCGGTCCTGCAGGATGTCTTCCCCGCCGATATACTTTACCTCCAGCCCCGACAGTGTGACGGACTGGGTGGTGTTCTCATAGCTCGCCACATACATCCAGAGGATCACCGAGGCGATGCAGGATATTACGATATAGAAGGTCTTGCTCCTGATGATCTTATCAATTACGGCCATCGTTTTTGTCCTTCATGAACATGTTCTGAGCGATCGTCTTCAGCTTCGACTGCTTTTCTTCCCGGTCCTGCAGCAGTTCGTTTTTCAGGATGCGCTCAAAGGTCTCCTCCGTCAGGTGACGCTTCAGGATGCCCTCCACAGCCACGCTGATGGAGCCGGACTCCTCGCTGACCACGACCACAACGGCGTCGGAAGCTTCGCTCATGCCGATGCCGGCCCGGTGGCGCATGCCCAGTTCCCGGCTCAGATGGGTCTGGCTTGTGAGGGGAAGCATGCAGCTCGCCGCTTCGATGCGTCCACCCCGAATGATGACGGCGCCGTCATGGAGGGGAGTGTTGGGATAAAAGATGTTCTTCAGCAGCTCCGCCTTTACGTCCGCGTGGATCATCGTCCCCGTCTTGATGGGTTCATCGAGCATATTGTCCCGCTCAAAGACGATCAGGGCGCCGGTCTTCGTGGCGGCCAGATCCCGGCAGGCCAGCACGACCTGGGTGATGGCGCCTTCCACCTCCATGGGGCTGTTGCGGCCGGGAATGTACTTGGTGATGCCGCCCATCTTCTCCAGCAGGGAACGGATCTCCGGCTGGAAGATGACCAGCAGGGCCAGAACGCCCAACTCAAAGGTCTTGCCGAATACATAGTTCACCACATAGAGATCCAGGGTGCGCGCAAGCAGCAGCGCAAGCACCAGCAAAAGGATGCCGCGAAGCACCCGCCCGGAGCCTGTCCGTGCCAAAAAATACAGGACTTTGTAGAAGACGAACGCCATGATCGCCATATCGATGATGTCGTTCAACCGGATCGTCCTGACGATATCAAGAAATCTGTTCAGCAGAATCATTCTGCTTCCTCCATCCGGAAAGCCATAGTGCGTCTATTATGATACCCTATATTATATCTTATCTGTGAAAGCATTACAAGCCGTATTCAGCATTTCATCTCAAGTTTTCTTGCAGAATCCCGGCGAATCTCCGCACCTCCGCCGGGGTATTGAAGGCGGAAAAGCTGAGGCGGACCGTACCATCGCTGCGGGCGGTATCGTGGGCCAGCGGTGCGCAGTGGAGGCCCGCGCGGACGGCGACCCCCCGCGCCGACAGCTTTTCCGCGGTCAGCTCAGGGTCCTCTCCCGCAACGCGGAAAGACAGTACGCCCGTCTGCAGCTCCGGCTTTTCCGAAGCGTATAATTCCACTTCCGGCAGTTCCCGGAGAAGAGAAACCGCCGTTTGCAGCAGAGCGCGTTCATGCTCCAGTATCGCAGCCGCCCCTTTCCGCCTTACAAAGCGCAGGCCCTGATGCAGACCGGCGATGCCGGGCATATTGAGGGTCCCGGCTTCCAGCCGATCCGGCAGCAGGTCCGGCATCCGCGTATTCCTGGAATCACTGCCGCTTCCGCCCTCCAGCAATGGCCTTGCCGGCGCGCCGCAGATGAGCAGACCGGTGCCCTGGGGCCCATAAAGTCCCTTATGGCCCGGCATGGCGATAAATGCCGCCTGAAGCCGCCTCAGATCCAGCGGCAGGACGCCGGCGGACTGGGAAGCATCCACGACGAGGGGAATTCCCCTGCTGCGGCAGAGCACGGCCAGCTCCTCCAGGGGCTGCACCGCGCCGAACACATTGGAAACATGGTTCACCACCGCCAGCTTCGTATCCTCCCGCAGCTCACGTCGGAAGGCATCCAGGGTCTCCTCCGGCCGGAAAAGCGGCGCCGCTGCAACGGCGATCTTTGCCCGGATGGCGGTCAGGGGCCGCAGGACGGAATTATGCTCATACCCCGAAATCACCACCCGGTCGCCGGGAATGGCGAGGCTTTTGATCGCCAGGTTCAGGGCATGGGTGGCATTCATGCAGAAAACCACGCAGCCGGGGTCCGGCGCGCCGAACATCTCCGCTGCCAGGCTGCGGCAGGCGTAGGCTTCCTCTGCTGCCTTCATGGCCGCCGCATGTCCTCCCCTTCCGGGGCTGCCCAGCCGACCGATCGCGGCGGCCATGGCTTTCGTAACGCTTTGCGGCTTTATCAGCGTCGTCGCCGCATTGTCAAAGTAGATCACGCTCGACTCCGCCGTCCTCCCGGCGATACACGGTTTTGCCTATGCGCAGGCTGCCCGCTTCCAGAATTCGCCGGGCGTCTTCCTCCCGCCTGGCAGGCAGCCTCAGTCCGTAAGCGCAGCTGACGCCGGGCGCGGACGGCATCCGCACCACGCGGGCGCGGATGCCCCGATGCTCCAGCATCTCCCCGGCGTGCAAGGCATCCGTAAGGGTCAAGAATCCCATATAGGCATATCTCAACGGATATCCCCCCAAAGCTCAAAATGAAGGAAGACCGGCGGCCGAACGCAGGCGTCTGTACGCCCGCGCGCGTCTCCGCACGGTCTCCCGTTTCATTCTATTCTTCGGGTACTAACCTTGTCTCAGTTGGCTAGGCTCCGCTCCGCCGGGCGCTCCGGCTCCGGCGCGTGCACGCCCAGCAGGGGTTTATCCGGCTGCTTCTCCGGCTTCCAGGGTTTGACGCCGGTGAAATCCAGGGCCACATGCAGCACGTCGTCGATGTGGGACGCCGTGATGAATTTCAGCCTGCTGCGGACATCCTGGTCGATCTCCGCCAGGTCCGATTCGTTGTCCTTGGGGATGATGACCGTATCCGCACCCGCCCGGAGGGCAGCCATGGTCTTTTCCTTCAGGCCGCCGATGGGAAGGATGCGTCCCCGCAGGGTGATCTCCCCCGTCATGGCGATATTGCCCCGGACCCGTGCGCCTGTCAGGGCGGAGATCATGGCCAGGGTCATGGTGATGCCCGCGCTGGGGCCGTCCTTCTGCACCCCGCCTTCGGGGAAATGCACCAAAATGTCCTTTGTGCGGTGGAATCCGGGGTCGATGCCCAAAATGGCGGCACGGCTGCGGATATAACCCAGCCCCGCGGCAGCGGATTCCTTCATCACCTCGCCCAGGTTGCCGGTCAGCCGCAGCATGCCGGTGCCGTCGATGACGGCCACCTCCACGTCCAGGGTAACGCCGCCCACGCTGGTCCAGGCCAGGCCGCGGGCCAGGCCCACGGCATCCTCCCGGCGCTTTTCCTCCGGCTTGTACTTGCGGACCCCCAGGTAGTTCTCCAGCTCCTTGAGGCTGACGGTCACAGAGCTCTTATCCCCCTCCACCAGCTTCATGGCAGCCTTGCGGCAAAGGGCGCCCAGCTCCCGTTCCAGGGTCCTGACGCCGGATTCCTGGGTCCAGCCGCTGATGATGGAGCGCAGCACCGCGTCGGAAACACGCAGCTGCTTCGCCTTCAGGCCGTGCTTCTGCCGCTGCTTGGGCAGCAGATGCTCCTTTGCGATATGTAGCTTCTCCTCGTCGGTATAGCTGCTCAGCTCAATGACCTCCATCCGGTCCAGCAGCGGCCGGGGAATGGTGGAGGTGGTGTTGGCAGTGGTGATGAAGACCACGTTGCTCAGGTCGAAGGGCACTTCCAGATAATGGTCCCGGAAGGCATGATTCTGCTCGGAATCCAGAGCTTCCAGTAGGGCGGAGGACGGGTCGCCCCGGTAATCCGTGCCCAGCTTATCCACTTCGTCCAGCAGAAGCACGGGGTTGGCGCTTCCAGCCTGGGCCATGGCGTTCATGATCCTGCCGGGCATCGCCCCCACGTATGTTTTCCGGTGGCCCCGGATCTCCGCCTCGTCATGGACGCCGCCCAGGCTGATGCGGCTGAGCTTCCGGTTCATGGCGCGGGCGATGCTCATGCCGATGGAGGTCTTGCCGGTTCCCGGCGGGCCCACCAGGCAGATGATGGCGCCCTTCATATCCGGCGCCAGCTGCCGCACGGCCACGAATTCCAGGATCCGTTCCTTCACCTTTTGCAGGCCGTAATGATCCTCGTCCAGGATCCTGCGCGTATTCTCAACGCTGATGACATCCTCCGTATATGTTCCCCAGGGCAGTTCCAGCACCTTGTCCAGATAGGTACGCAGCACGGCCCCTTCGGAGGAACCCATGCCCTGGTGGCTGAGGCGGTTCAGCTCCTTCATGAGCTTTTCCTTGATTTCATCGGAGGCGCTCAGGGCCTCGATCTTCTTCTTGTATTCCTCGAATTCGGACTCGGCTTCCTGTTCCTCGTCCATGCCCAGCTCCTGCTGGATGGTGCGCATCTGCTCCCGCAGGATGCTTTCTCTGTGGGCAGCCATCATGCGCCCCTGGGTGCGCCGCTGCAGCTGGGATTCCACTTCCAGGACGTCGATCTCATACTCGATGATATCGTTCATCTTTTCCAGCCTTCGCAGGGGCTGTAAGATCTCCAGGATCTGCTGCTTCTTTTCATGGGTGATGTGCATGTTCTGCGCCAGGAAGTCCGCCAGCGCGCCGGGATCGCGGTAATCGTCGATATTGCCGCTCACGGGGCCGTTGCCCTGAAGCAGCATCCTCATATGTCCGATCAGACCGCGGGTCCGCCGCATCAGCGCTTCCTTCAGCCGCTGATGCTCCAGATCCGGCTCCTCGGCAATGACCTCCACTTCCGCTTCCATCCAGGGGCGGAAGAGGGTGAGCCGGTTCAGCCGGGCGCGGTTCTTGCCTTCCACCAGCACACGAACGCCGCCAGAGGGCATACGCAGGATCTGACGGACATAGGCGATGCAGCCTATGCTGTACAGGTCGTTCTGGCCGGGCTCCTCCACGTCCGCGTCCTTCTGCGCCAGCAGGAAAATGCGGCGCTCCTCCTCCATGGCCCGATCCAGGGCGGCGATGGAAATGGGCCGCTCGATATCGAAATTGAGGATCATGGAGGGAAAGACGGAAAGGCCCCGGAGGGCGATCATCGGCAGCTTTTCTACATTCTCGAACATAGCAAACCTCCAAGAAAAAAGCGCACGGGGACGGTCTGGAGACCGCCCCCGGATCAAGGCAATGCCGCGTTAGTTCTCGGCACGCATCTTGCTCGCATAATGTTCCGTCATATTGCCCGAAAATCTTGACCAATACAGCAAGTATTCCCCGCGATTTTCAGACAATCTGACGAAGATTCTGACTGCGCAATCTGCGCACCAGAACTGACGCGGCATTGCCTATTTGTTTTTCAGCCGGCAATCTCTTTGGCTGCGTGGATGAGCCTGGGCTGGGATTCTCCCCGGACACAGGCCGCTGTGATCTCCACCGCCGTGATGGTGGGATCGGAGGGTATCTGGAACATGATATCCCGCATCAGGTTTTCCATGATGCTGCGGAGCCCGCGGGCTCCCAGGTCCATGGCCATGGTCTTGTCGGCAATGGCTTCCAGGGCTTCCCTGGTGAAGTGCAGGTCCACGTGGTCCATGGCAAGCAGGGCCTGATACTGCTTCGTCAGGCTGTTTTTCGGTTCCGTCAGGATGCGGATCATATCCTCCCTGGTGAGGCTGCGCAGAGGCGTGACCACCGGGAGACGGCCCACGAGTTCGGGAATCAGCCCGTATTTCAGGATATCGTGGGGCTGCACGTTCTGCAGGACTTCCCCCAGGTCCATCTGCTTGCGGCTCTGCACTTCGCCGCCGAAGCCGATGGTGGTCTTGTTGCGCCGGTCCTCGATGATCTTTTCGATCCCGGCGAAGGCGCCGCCGCAGATGAAAAGGATGTTGGAAGTGTCGATCTGGATGAATTCCTGGTGGGGATGCTTCCGCCCGCCCTGGGGCGGCACGTTGGCCACTGTTCCCTCCAGGATCTTCAGCAGCGCTTGCTGGACGCCTTCGCCGCTGACGTCCCTGGTGATGGAGACGTTTTCGCTCTTCCGGGATATCTTATCCAGCTCGTCGATATAGATGATGCCCCGCTGGGCAAGCTCCACATCGTAATCCGCCGCCTGCAGGAGGCGCAACAGGATATTCTCCACGTCGTCGCCCACGTAACCCGCTTCCGTCAGGGTCGTGGCGTCGGCGATGGCAAAGGGCACGTCAAGCAGCTTGGAAAGGCTCTGGGCAAACATGGTCTTTCCGCAGCCGGTGGGTCCGATCAGCAGGATATTGCTCTTCTGCAGCTCGACCTCATCGTTTCCCCCGTAGAGGATGCGCTTATAGTGATTGTAAACCGCGACGGAGATGGTGATCTTCGCTTCTTCCTGCCCGATGATGTATTCGTCCAGGAATTCCTTGATCTCCGTGGGCTTGGGCAGCCCTTTCTCCTCCATCTGCTTTGCTTTTTGCTTCAGCTGCTTGGAGCGGGGGGCAAATTCATCCCCCATGACATTGAGGCAAAGCTCCACGCACTCATTGCAGATATAGGCGTTTCTCCCGGCGATCAGCCGCTCTACCTCGTCCTGGCTTTTGCCGCAAAAAGAGCAGCGCGGGGTCCTTCTATCTTCCATTTTGACGCTCCGTTATCGCTTATAGATGACGCTGTCGATGAGGCCGTATTCCTTCGCTTCCTCGGCGCTCATCCAATTGTTGCGTTCGCAGTCGGCGTAGACCTGCTCATAGGTCTTGCCGCAGTTTTTGGCGATGATCTCCGTCAGGGTCTTTTTGATCTTCGCCATGTGCCTCGCTTCGATCTGTATATCGGTCTCCTGGCCCTTGGTCTCGCCCAGCACCTGATGGATCATGACCTCCGCGTTGGGCAGGCAGATGCGCTTGCCTTTGGCGCCGGCAGAGAGCAGGAACGCGCCCATGCTGGCGGCCATGCCCACGCAGATGGTGGAAACGTCCGCCTTGATATACTGCATCGTGTCGTAGATGGCCAGGCCGTCCGTCACGCTGCCGCCGGGGCTGTTGATATAAAACTGGATATCCTTGTCCGGGTCCTGGGCTTCCAGATAGAGAAGCTCAGCCACGATAACGCTGGAGGAGGCTTCGTTGACTTCCCCGTTGAGAAAGACGATGCGGTCATTCAGCAGTCTGGAATAAATGTCATAGGAGCGTTCCCCTCGAGAGGTCTGCTCAACTACATAAGGGACAAGCGTACTCATGTTCATTCCTCCTTCTTCCCGCTGTGGAGCATAGCCCATTTCAGAGGATTATATTCCCTGGGAGGCGGTCTTTACTCCGCCTTGTCTTCCGATTTTTCCGCTTCGGCGGCCTTTTCGGCCTCGGCAGGCTCCACCTTCTCCGGTTCGGGCTCCGGCAGTGCGGTGGCATTCTCGATGATCAGGTCGGCGGCTTTCTTATAGAGGATGCTCTCATCCATCCGCTCGGTGTCCATGAAGGTCTTGATGGTATCGAGTTCCATGCCGTATTGGTCGGCCAGCTTCTGCAGCTCGGCGTCCCGATCCTCGTCGGTCACGGTGATGTTCTCCAGCTCGGCGATCTTGGTGAGGGCCAGCTCCTGACGGATGGTCTTCTCCGCGTTCACGCGCTGGGACTTGGTGAAGTCGGCCAGGTTGGTGCCCATCCAGCCCAGATAGGTCTCCAGGGAGATACCCTGCTGCTGGATGCGCTGCCCGATATCCTCCACCATCTGGCGGGCACGCTGATCTACCATGGCGTCGTTGAGGTCCACCTTCATGCCGTCCACCACCTGGGCCAGGAGCAGATCCAGGAAATCATCCCGGGTCTTGTCTTCCTTCTGCTTGCGCAGCTTGTCCTCGATGTTCTTGCGGAAATCCGCCAGGGTGTCGAATTCGCTGACGTCCTTGGCAAATTCATCGTCCGCTTCCGGCAGCAGCTTTTCCTTGACCTCGTGGATATGGCACTTGAAGACGGCGGGCTTTCCCTTCAGCTCCTCGGCATGGTAATCCTCAGGGAAGGTCACATTCACTTCCGTGTCCTCGCCGGCGGAGGTGCCGATCAGCTGGACTTCAAAGCCGGGGATGAAGCTGTTGGAACCGATCTCCAGGCTGTGCTTCTCATCCTTGCCGCCCTCGAAGGGCACGCCGTCGATGAAGCCCTCGTAGTCCAGGACGACGGTATCGCCGAACTTGGCAGGCCGCTCGGCGGTCTGCACGGTGGCGTTGCGGTCTCGCAGCTGGTCCACTTCCATGTCGATCTCGGCGGGATCGACCTTCACTTCCTTGCGCACGGCCTCCAGGCCCTTGTACTGGCCCAGCTCCACTTCGGGATAGAGGACGGCGTTGAACTTCAATGTGAGGGACTTGTCGTCCTCCACCTTGGCATCCTCGATGGAGGGGTCGGCGACGACCTTCAGCTCCTTCTCCTTGACGGAGAAGAAATAGGCGTCGGGCGCCAGCTCATTGATGGCGTCTTCATAAAAAACAGATTCGCCGTACATGGCTTCCACGATCTTGCGGGGAGCTTTGCCCTTCCGGAAGCCGGGAATCTGGATGCTCTTCTTGTTCTTGTTGAAAACCTTGACCAGAGCGGCCTCAAATTCTTCGGGGGTGACGGAAACGGTAATTTCTGCGCTGTTTTTCTCTTTCTTTTCGATGCTCTTGACTTCCATGACGGCTTATCCTCCCATGCAGATTGACGCTTTTCAGCGGTATTTTCAAGCAGTGCATAGTATTGTATCACAGCCCGTCGATTTTTGCCACACTTTTTTTCGCTAAGGGTAGCAGAGACGGGCATAAAGGCAATACCGCACAATTCTGGTGCGCAGATTGCGCAGTCAGAATTTTCGTCAGATTGTCTGAAAATCGCGGGGAATACATGGAGTATTGTCGAGAATTTCCGGACAATATGACGAAACATTATGCAAGCAAGATGTGTGCCACGAATTGTACGGTGTTGCCTAAAGTTCAATCGCGGATGCGGCGGGGCGCAAACCCCAGGTAATCGGCGCTGGTGAGCTGATAGTGGACGCCCTCCACCCAACCCTGGACGGCGCCTTTCTGGCCGGGCCCGTGGAGATGGCCGTAATAACACTCCCGGACACCGTAGGCCTTCAGCAGATCGGTGATTTCCCGGCAGACATAGTCCGCGCCATAGCGGGGCGGATAGTGGAGGAAACAGAGCTTCTCCCGCTCCCCCGCCGCTTTCAGGGAAGCCTCCAGGCGCATGACCTCCCGGTTCATGATCTTCCGGTCATGGTCGCCGCCGCTCTCCTCCTCGAAGAACCAGCCTCTGGTCCCGCAGAGGGCAAGTTCCCCATACAGGCGGCAGTTGTTGTGCAGGATCTCGATGCTGCCGATCCCCAGGCGTTCAAACAGCGCCTGCATTTTGGCGGCGGTGGTCCACCAGTAGTCGTGGTTGCCCTTGAGGATGATCTTCCTGCCCGGCAGGGCATCGATGAAGCGCAGATCCTCGGCGGCTTCCTCCAGGCTCATGGCCCAGCTCAGGTCGCCGCAGAGGACGGTGGTATCCTCCTTCGTCAGATATGCGAAGCTCTCCTTCAGACGGCGGGTATGGCCGGCCCACTTTGCGCCGAACACGTCCATGGGCTTGTCCGAATTAAGGGAGAGGTGAAGATCACCCAGCACATAAAGGGCCATCAGACGATCCCCAGCATCCCCAGGACCGCAGAGGGCATCTCGTTCTTTTCCACCACCTGGTCGAAGCGCACTTCCCGCTTGTCCAGGCCGGCCAGAGGCCGGGGCACGGCGGTGCCGGTCACCCCGGAAAGGGTCTCGATCAGCTGGGTGCCGCTGCCCTCCGCCCCTGCGCCGATGGCGCGCAGCACATGGTCGCAGAATTTATAGGGGCTGGCGGTGGACAGGACCACCGCGGCCTTTCCGTCCCCCGACGCGGCCCGGTAATCCGCCAGCACGCGGGAGGCCACCGCCGTATGGGTGTCCATCAGATAGCCCTCGGCATAACGTCTGCCGATCTCAAGGGCGGTATCCTCCTCGCTGCACCAGCCGAAAGCAAAATCTTCCTGCAGGGTCTTCAACAAATCGGCGGGAATGCTGTAGCTTCCCTTTTCCGAAAGGGCGGTCATCCACGCCTTTACCTGCTTGTCGTCGCCGGTGGCCATATAGAGCAGCCGCTCCAGGTTGCTGGAAATGAGGATGTCCATGGAGGGGGACATGGTGGTATGGAAGGGGCGTACCCGATCGTAGGTGCCGGTCCGGAAGAAATCGGTCAGCACCTTGTTTGTGTTGGAAGCGCAGATCAGCTTATCCACCGGCAGACCGCACTTTTTGGCGATCCAACCTGCCAGGATATCCCCGAAGTTGCCCGTGGGCACGCAGAAGTCGATGGGTTCCCCGAAGGGCAGCATCCCCTGCGCCACCGCGTCGCAGTAGGCGGAGAAGTAATAGACCACCTGGGGCAGCAGCCGCCCCCAGTTGATGGAATTGGCGGAGGAGAAGAAATAGCCTGCGTCCGCCAGCTTCCGGCGCATCGTTTCATCGCCGAAAATGGCCTTGACCCCGCTCTGCGCGTCGTCGAAATTGCCCCGGACCGCGCAGACGCCCACGTTATTGCCCTGCTGGGTGCGCATCTGGAGCTTCTGCACATCGGAGACCCCGTCGGAGGGATAGAAGACGAAGATCTTCGTGCCCGCCACGTCCCGGAAGCCCTCCAGGGCAGCCTTTCCGGTATCCCCGGAGGTGGCTACCAGGATGCAGACCTGCTTCTTCTCCCCGGTCTTCACAAGGGCTGCCCGGAGCAGGTGGGGCATGACCTGCAGGGCCATGTCCTTGAAGGCGCAGGTGGGCCCGTGCCAAAGCTCCAGATAGGCGGTGGTTTCGTCCAGCTTATGCAGAGGCGCAGGTTCGCTGCCGAAGCGTTCCTCCGAGTAGGCGGCTTCGGTGAATTCCTTCAGCTCCTCCGCCGAATAGTCCTCCAGAAACAGGCCCATGATCGCGGCTGCCCGCTGGGCATAATCCATGCTTTCCAGGCTGCGGAGCATCTCCGCGGAAACCTGAGGCAGGGTTTCGGGCACAAACAGTCCCCCGTCGGGGCTCAATCCGCGGGCAATGGCCTCGGCGGCGGATATTTTCAGGGACGCATCCCTCGTGCTGACGTATCGCATGGTGTTCCTCTCCTTTAATCACAGTCCTGCACCGGCAGGACCCGGAGCAGATTGTTGTAGAATATGTCGTCCAGAAGGGCTTCCTCATAACCTCTCAGTGCCAGAGCGTCCCGGATGAGGTGAACGTCCTGGACGCCCCGGATCCCATCGGGCAGCCGGTCGCAGCCATCCAGATCCCCGCCGATGGCCAGGGTCTTTTCCCCGCCCAGGTCCAGGAAATGGTCGATATGCCGCAGGACCGTTTCCACGGTCACCTTTTCCTCTCCCAGGAAGAGGCTGTAGAGGTTGATGCCGACGGCGCCCCCGTGGTCCCGGATGGCGCGGAACATATCGTCCGTCAGGTTCCTGGGATGGGCATGGACGGTGCGGGAATTGGAATGGCTGGCGATGAAAGGCCCTTTTGCCAGCTTTTCCACATCCCAGAAGCCCGGATCGCTGAGGTGGGACACGTCCACCGTCAACCCCAATTCCATGGCCAGTCTGACCAGGTCCCTGCCTTTTTCACTCAGGCCCCGGTCCGGCTCCTGGGCATTGGTGCCGGTGATCTCGTTTGCCCGGTTCCAACAGACGCCGAAGCCCCGCACGCCCTTTTCGGCGGCTTCCTCCAGCTTCTCCGGACGGCAGTCGATCACCTCCGCGCCTTCGATGCTGAGAAAAGCGGCTGCCTTCCCCGCCTTGGCCGCGTTCAAAGCGTCGCTGCGGCTGCGGCAGAAACGGAGCTGCTCCCCGCAAGCCTCGGCTTCCGACAGAAAGCGGCCATACAGCGTGTCGAACAAATCCGGGAAGCCCATTTCACGGAAGCCGAACAGGGCGAAAACCTGGGCGTAGGCCTCCAGCTCCAGTCCCCGCTTCAGGTCCACCTGCAGCTCGTTTTCATACAGGCTGCCCACGGGCAGCGGCCCCGACTTGGGGTTTCCCAGCAGGCCCAGCAGGGTATCACAATGGCCGTCAAAGAGCTTCACGGACGGAACGCCTCCTCCAGATGATTGATCTTTTTGATGCGGCTGCCATTCTTTTCCAGGTAGACCTCAATGATATCGAAGCGGCAGGGCACGTCTTCCAGCCCGTTTTCTGCCAGCCAGGTCTCCGCGGCGATCTCCAGCCGCCGCTGCTTGGCAGGGACGACAGCTTCCGCGGCGGAGGCAAAGCCCCCTTCGCGGCGGAGCTTGACCTCCACGAAAACAAAGCACTCCTTCTGCCGGGCGATGATGTCCAGCTCCCCCAGGCGGCAGCGGTAGTTCATACCGAGGATCTCATATCGCTTCTTTCGGAGATACTCCGCGGCGGCAGCCTCTCCGAAAGCGCCCAGCAGCTTCTCCCGGCTCATTTCAGCACCTTTTTCAGGAAGCTGCGCCGGTGGATGGGGCAGGGCCCGAACTGCGCAAGGGCCTCGTAATGGGCTTTGGTGGGATACCCCTTGTGGCGCAGGAAACCATACTGGGGATAGAGGGCGTCCATTTCATCCATCCACCTGTCCCGGCTCACCTTGGCCAGGATGGAGGCGGCGGCGATGCAGGCATAGCGCCCGTCGCCCTTTACTTCACAGCGGGTGGGGATGCCCAGGATGGGATCCCGGTTCCCGTCCACCAGGGCATAGTCCGGCGCCAGTTTCAGCCCGGCCAGCGCGCGGCGCATGGCGAGGAAGGTAGCCTGGAGGATGTTCACTTCGTCGATCTCCAGCTCTGTGGCGAATGCCACGGACCAGGCAGCCGCTTTCGCTGTTATCTCCCCATAGAGGACGTCGCGGCGCCCTGGACTCAGCTTTTTGGAATCGTTCAGCCCTTCCGGCTCCCAATCCGGCGGCAGGATCACGGCGGCGGCATAGACCGGCCCCGCCAGGGGGCCTCTGCCCGCCTCGTCGATGCCGCAGACGAGGCCCAGCTCTGCTTCCGGCCTCAGCATTCCGGCGCCTCCAGGGTGAGGCGGCCCAGCTTCCCCGCCCGGAATTCGTCCAGCAGGATATTGGCCATCCGGAGGGTGTCCGCTTCCCCGCGGGAAATGAGGAAGCCCCGCTTTTTCGCGGCGGCCTCCAGCAGCTCCCAGCCCTGGAGCCCCGCCGTCTCCGTCAGCTTATAGCGCTCCGCCAGAGCCTGCGGCGCGATATCGGCCAGCAGGGAGAGGAGATGGGACGCCAGCTCCTCCGTATCCAGGATCTGGTCCTTCACCGCGCCGGTGAAGGCCAGATGCTCCCCGATCACGGGATCCTCGAATTTCGGCCAGAGGACGCCGGGGGTGTCCAGCAGCTCCAGGCCGCGAGAAACGGTGACCCACTGCTTGCCCCTGGTGACGCCGGGCTTGTCCGAGGCGGCGGCAGCCTTCCGTCCGGCGGCCTTGTTGATAAAGGTGGATTTCCCAACGTTGGGGATGCCCACCACCATGGCCCGGAGGGGGCGGCTGCCCTGCCCCTTCGCTTCCAGGGCCTGCAGCTTTTCCCGCAGGAGGCTGCGGACCGCCTGGGGAAAGCGATCCACGCCCTTGCCGCTGCGGCTGTCCGTTTCCAGGGCCTCCATGCCCTGGGCCCGGTAGAAGTCGATCCAGCGGCGGGTCATGGCAGGGTCCGCCTGGTCCGCCCGGTTGAGAAGGATGAGCCGGGGTTTCCGCCCAAGGAGCTCATCCAGCGCCGGGTTGCGGCTGGAACGGGGGATCCGCGCGTCGGTGATCTCACAGACGCAGTCCACCAGCTTCAGGTCGCTCTCCATGTTCCGCAGGGCTTTCGTCATATGGCCCGGGAACCAATTGATATTTATGGCCTGGTCACCCATCACTTCACCGCCCCGATTTTGTTCAGGGGCCAAAGGCGAAGGACCACCCGCCCCAGGACACAGCGGGTGTCGATCATCCCGATGATGCTGCGGCGGCTGTCGGTGCTGGCGTTACGGTTGTCCCCCATGCAGAAAATGCACCCCTCCGGCACCGTTACCGGACCGTTGAAATCCATCTGCCTTTTGGTCTTCTCCGCGATATAGGGTTCCTGAAGGACCTCCCCGTCCACCGTGACGATGCCCTCGTCGAAGTCGATGTCGATGGTCTGACCTTCCGTGGCGATTACCCGCTTGACGATGCTCTCGTCGTCGAAGGCGGTCTTGGTGAGCACCACGATATCCCCATACCTGAAGTCTCTTGCCAGGCGGGAGATGACGATCTTATCCGATTCCCGGAGGGTCGGCACCATGCTGCTCCCCTGTACGTTTACCACGCGGAAGAGGAAGAGGAAAATGACGATGCAGGCAACGATGGCCGTCACCAGGCTCTCGATCCAATCGTATGCATTGCCTTTGGGGTCCTTCTCCTTTTTTTCAGGCTCTGCCTCTTTTGTCTTTTCTTCAGCTGCCGGCTGCTTGTCTTCCATAGGGCACTCCTCCCGAAAAAACAAAAGGGGGCGCTGTCAGCACCCCCGATTGTCTGCTTAAAGTTTTTCCTTGACCTTCGCCTGCTTGCCGACTCTGTCCCGCAGATAGTACAGCTTCGCACGACGGACCTTGCCGCGCCGAATCGTGTCGATGGAGACGACGTTGGGGGAATGGATCGGGAACACTTTTTCATAGCCCACGTTGTAGGCGATGCGGCGGACAGTGATCGTCTCATTGACGCCGCCATGTCTCTTCGCGATGACGATGCCTTCAAACACCTGAATACGCTCGCGATTGCCTTCCTTGACCTTGACGGACACGCGCACGGTATCGCCCACGTGAACGGAAGGCACTTCAGCCTTCATATACTGCTCGGAAAGCGCTTTTACCAAATCCATGATGATTTCCTCCTTTCCGCAAAAAGGCATTCGTACCGCTCCTCACGGCATAGGACTGCCCTATTAGGTCTGTTCAGTACAGACTAAGGGATATTACCACAGCTTCCGGCAAATTGCAAGAGCTTTTATTGAAAAGATTCCTTATTTTCTGTCAGCAGACGGAGGCGCAGGCAGCGCATGGGTCTTTCCTCCCCCAGGCTGCTGTTTAGGGCTTTCCGGAGGTCCGCTGCGTTGATCGTGGGGGAATCCGCCCGGAGCCAGAGGCGCAGCGTATTCCCCTCGCGGGAAAGGACGCGGATGTGAGGCGCGATATCCAGGGTGGACAGGCCCCGCTTCGTTTTCTTTTCCACCGGAAGGGAGGGACGCCGGAACACCTGCTCCGCCTGCTCCGCCGCAGTTTCTTCCGCAAAGCGGAGGGCCCACTCCGTCCAGGCGATCTCCCGCACCGGGTTCAGGGGGTCCCCCACGCTTAGCACCTCGATCCCTTCGGGAAGGGCGCGGTTCAGAGCGGAAACCATATCCTCCGGCCCATCCAGCACCGAAGCGTCCAACAGCTCGCAAACACTTTCACAGCCCAGCTGGAGGGGCAGAGCGATGGACATTTTGGGATGCGGATTGAAGCCCTCGGAATGACGGATGCGGATGCCGGCCCGGATGAAGGCCCGCTGGAAGGTGCGCATCACGTCCAGGTGGCTCAGGTAAGCCGCCCTCCCCTGCTTGGCGAAACGGAAACGCTTTTCAGGCATCGCACTTCCCTCCCTTCACCAGGCGGTTGGCGCCGCAGCCCAGGCACTGTTTCCGGCAGTCGGGGCTGACCTTTCCCGCCTCGGACAGGTGCTTTTCCCGCAGGAGATGGGCTTTGGTGACCCCGTCGTCGATGATGTCCCAGGGCAGGACCTCCTCCTCGCCCCGGCTGCAGCATACATAGAAATCCGGGTCCAATCCGACGTCACGGAAGGCCTGCAGCCAGGCTTCGTAATCGAAATACTCCTCCCAAGCCTGCAGCCCGCCCGCGAGCTCATATAGCCGCTCCAGCACCTTCCCCTGCCGGCGGTCGCCCACGGCCAGGGCCGCTTCTACATAGCTCACGTCCGGCTCATGCCAGGAATAGCTGATGGCCTTGGAGCGCATGGATTCCTTCAGCAGCTTCTGTTTGCGAATGAGCTCCTCCCGGCTGTCCTGAGGATACCACTGGAATGGGGTCATGGGCTTGGGGATGAAGCAGGAGGTGGAGACCGTGATCCGCACGCCGCGGCTCCGGTTGGGGGTCGATTCCCGCCAGACCTGGAACACCTTGCAGGCCAGATCCGCGATGCCCATTACGTCTTCGTCCGTCTCCGTGGGAAGACCCAGCATGAAATAGAGCTTGACCGTGCTCCAGCCCCCGGAAAAGGCAGTGCGGCAGGCATTCAGCAGGTCCTCCTCCGTCACGTTTTTATTGATCACGTCCCGCAGGCGCTGGGTCCCCGCTTCCGGGGCAAAGGTAAGGCCGCTGCGGCGCACCTTCTGCACCCGCTGCATCAGATCCAGGGAGAAGTTGTCCGCCCGGAGAGAGGGCAGGGACAAGCTGACGCTTCGGGGCTCGCACCAATCCAACAGCCCGTCGCAGAGGGCGCCCAGCTCCTTGAAATCGCTGGTGCTCAGGCTGGTAAGGCTGATCTCCTCATAGCCGGAATACTGCAGGCTCTCGATGCCCTGCCGGACCAGGGTCTCCGCCTTCTTGGCCCGCACAGGCCGGTAGACATAGCCCGCCTGGCAGAAGCGGCAGCCCCGGATGCAGCCCCGGAACAGCTCCAGCATGGTGCGGTCATGGACGATCTCCGTGGAGGGGATGATGGTGTGCACCGGGAAATCCGCGGCGTCCAGATCCTGAATGATGCGCTTACGAACCCGCTGCGGCGCCCCGTCCTTCGGCGTGATGCTCTCTATCCTGCCGTCGGGCAGGTAGCTCACGTCGTAAAGAGAGGGGACGTAGACGCCCTCGATCCCGGCTGCGGCGGCCAGGAAGCGCTGCTTTGTCCAGCCCTCCCGCTTTGCCCGGCGGTAAAGCTCCGTCAGCTCCGCGTCCACTTCCTCTCCCTCGCCGATGACGGCCAGGTCGATGAAATCGGCAATGGGCTCCGGATTATACATACAGGTGCCGCCGGCAAAGACGATGGGCTGCAGCCCCTTCCGCTCACAGCTGCGCAGGGGGATGCCCGCCAGGGAAAGCATGTCCAGGATGCCTACGAAGGACATCTCATAGCCCACGGAAAAACCGATCAGATCGAAATCCCGGATGGGATCGCCGCTTTCCAGAGCATAGAGGGGCACGCCCGCCTCCCGCATGGCCTGGGCCATGTCCCGCCAGGGCTCGAACACCCGCTCGCACCACACGCCCGGCAGTCTGTTCAGCACACCGTACAGGATGCGCAGGCCCAGGTTGGACATACCGATCTCGTAGGTATCCGGAAAACAGAGGGCAAAGCGCACCTCGGTCTCCGCCTTATTCTTCAATACTTCGCCGAATTCGCCGCCGGTATACCGGGCGGGCTTCTGTACTTTCGGCAGGATCGCTTCCAGCGACGGATGCATCGTATTCCCTTCCTTTGGTAGAGTCAGATTATCATACATGATTTTCCGCCGAAAATCAATCACGCAGGCGTATTCTCAGCTGCCGCAGAACGAGCCACAGGCCATAGAGAAAAAGCTGGGGGCTGTAAAGGACGCCAAGCGACGTGGTCAGCAGGATTGAGAAGATGCCCAGCGCCCCGGAAAGGCGCTCCCACCGATGCATAGCCATAAGGCCGGGAAGCAGACAATCCAGCACTCTTCCCCCGTCAAGCCCAGGCGCGGGCAAAAGATTCACCAGGCTCAGCATCAGGCTCATATCCGCCGAGGCCTTAAGGAAACCGCTGCCGCTGCAGCGTAGCAGCAGCCAATAAAGGAGGCCCGCCCCCGGCCCTGCCAGAGCTCGCACAAGCTCCTGCCGGGCGCCGGGTTCCGGCCCGAAGCAATAGAGGCACGCCCCGGAAACATCCAGAGTCAGCCGCCGGGGCAGGTTCCCCTGCCGGAGGATCAGCGCCAAATGCCCCAGCTCGTGGGCGGCGGCAGCCAGGATGGCGGCGCAGAGGGCTTTGCCTCCGCAGAGGAAGCCGGTCAGGGACGCAAGCAGCAGGAAGCCGCCGCTGATTTGCAGAGAAAAAGGGAAGCTCTCCTCGGAGAGAGACTTTTCGTTTGACATACCGTCTCTTCCTGTTATAATATTAGGTATTAAACTGGCATAATTATCATTCAGGGGGCAGCATGGATTATCGGGACGAAGCCCCGGAGGTCATCCGGGATTTTCTCAGCTATCACGAGGTCGTCCGGGGCCATTCCCGGAAGACCATCGATGAATACTATCTCGATCTCAGGACCTTTCTGCGCTATCTGAAGCAGAAACGCGGCCTGGTGAGCAAATCCACCCCCTTTGAAGAGATCCCCATCGACGACGTGGACCTGGCCTTTCTCGGCGCCCTCACAAAAACCGAAGTCTACGACTTCATGAGCTTTCTGGGCAGGGACAGGGTAAAGAATCCCCAGAGCCGGGAAGCGGAATACGGCCTCTCCCCCGCCTCCAGGGCCAGGAAGCTGGCGACCCTCCGCTCCCTCTACAAATACCTCACCATCAAGACGGGGAAGCTGGAAAAGAACCCTCTGGACGGCTTCGATTCCCCCAAGCTCCGCCGCAGCCTGCCGAAATACCTGACGCTGGAGGAGAGCCAGGCCCTGCTCAGCAGCGTGGGCGGCCGGAACCCGGAGCGGGACCGCTGCATCCTCACCATCTTCCTCAACTGCGGCCTGCGTATCAGCGAGCTGGTGGGCCTCAACCTCGGCGACGTGAATGAAAACCGCCTGCGGGTGGTGGGCAAGGGCGACCGGGAGCGGATCGTCTACATTAACGATGCGGTGGCGGACGCCATCAACGCCTACTTTCCTTTCCGGAAGAAATACGGCACAGCGGCTACCCCGGCCCTCTTTGTCTCCGAGCGGGGAGAGCGTATCGCCCGCAGTACGGTGCACCGGCTGGTGAAGGTACACCTGGGGGAAGCGGGGCTGGAGCAGGACGGCTACAGCGCCCACAAGCTGCGGCACACCGCCGCCACCCTCATGCTCCGCAGCGGCGTGGACGTGCGCACCCTGCAGGAGCTGCTGGGGCATGAGCATCTGAATACCACGGAGATCTATACCCACATCGAAAACACCGACCTGCGGATGGCCGCGGAGGCAAATCCGCTGGCGAAGTATAAGCCGGAGAAAGGATAAGAGAACGAATCATGGTTTTTTCCAGCCTGCTGTTCCTCTTCTTCTATCTGCCGGTCACGCTGCTGGTCTATTATCTGTGCCCCGCCCGCTGGCGCAACCTCTGGCTTTTCCTCGTAAACCTCGTGTTTTACGGCTGGGGAGAGCCGGTCTACGTCGCCCTGATGGTCTTCTCCATCGCCGTGAACTATGCCGCCGGCTGGCTGGTGGACAGGCACAGGGACAAGGGAAAACGCATACTGGCGCTCAACGCCGTGGTGAACCTGGGCCTGCTGTTCTTCTTCAAATACTATGATTTCCTGGCCGAAAGCCTGGGCAGCATCCCCGGCCTTGGCTTCCTCCATCCCCTGGGCATTTCCCTTCCCATCGGCATTTCCTTCTACACCTTCCAGAATATGTCCTATCCCATCGACGTATACCGGGGGGATGCCCGCAGCCAACGAAGCTTCATCCGCTACGGGACTTATGTGGCCCTCTTTCCTCAGCTGATCGCCGGGCCCATCGTCCGCTATAAGGATATCGCCGACCAGCTGGACCATCGGAAGGAAACAGCGGAGAAGTTCGCCTCCGGCGTTTGCCGCTTCTGCGTCGGACTCTCGAAGAAGGTCCTGCTTGCCAACAACATCGGCGCCCTCTGGGACGTTTACAAGGCCATGGATCCGGCTTCCCTTTCCGCCGCGGACGCCTGGCTAGGCGCGCTGGCCTTCACCTTCCAGATCTATTTCGATTTTTCCGGCTATTCCGATATGGCCATCGGCCTGGGACGCATGCTGGGCTTTGACTTTGTGGAAAACTTCAACTACCCCTATATTTCCCGCAGCATCACCGAATTCTGGCGGCGCTGGCATATCTCCCTCTCCACCTGGTTCCGGGACTATGTATACATCCCCCTGGGGGGCAACCGCAGGGGCAAGGGCCGCCAGCTCCTGAACCTGCTGATCGTCTGGACCCTGACCGGCATTTGGCACGGGGCCAGCTGGAATTTCCTGTTCTGGGGCTTGTATTACGCCATTCTGCTAATCCTCGAAAAGGTATTCCTCTATGACCGCCTGCAGAAAGCCCCCGCCTGGATCGGCCATTTCTATGCCCTGTTCCTGGTGGTGATCGGCTGGGTGCTCTTCAGCGTGGAAGACCTGTCCGGCTGCCTCATGTATCTGCGCAGCATGTTTTTCGGCGGCGCGGGGTTCTTCTCCGGCACCTTCCTGTACTATCTGCGCAGCTTCGCGCCGTGCATAGTGGTGATGGCGGTCGCTTCCACCCCGCTGGCGAAAACCCTGTACCGCCGCCTGCCTGAGCGGCTTACCAAGATCATGAATCCCCTGCTGGTGCTGGCTTCCCTCCTTCTGTGCACCGCTTATCTGGTGGACAGCACCTATAATCCCTTCCTCTATTTCCGTTTCTGAGGTATGCTATGAAGAATCGTAGCCGGGGCGTTCTGCCTGTCATCCTCTGTTTTGCGGTCTTCCTTACGCTGCTGACGGCCCTCCATCTGGCGCTGCCGGACAGGGATCGCAGCGAAAACGAGAACCGCATGCTGGCCAAGGCGCCGTCCTTCAGTCTGGGCGCGCTTTTCTCCGGCAGCTTTACGGAGGATTTTGAAGACTATATCACCGACCAGTTCCCCTTCCGTGACCGATGGCTGGACCTGAAATCCCGCGTGGAGCGCGCCAGCGGCAAAACGGAGAACAACGGCGTGTTTTTCTGCCGGGAGGACACCCTTATTTCCCGCTTCAAGCCCCCCGCCGAAACCGCGACGGAGGACTGCATCCGGGCCGTGAACACCCTGGTAGAAAACACAGGTCTGCCCGTCTTCCTGGCCCTCATCCCCTCGGCTGCGGAGATCTGGTCCGACCGCCTGCCTCCCAACGCCAACACTGCCGACCAGGCTGCCATCATCAGGCGCATCTATGACGGCGTGACCGCGGGGACCGTGGATATGCTTTCTACCCTGCGGGACCACGCGAAAGAACCGATCTACTACCGCACAGACCACCACTGGACTACCTTGGGCGCATATTACGGCTATGCCGCTACCGCCAAGGCGCTGGGGCTGACGCCCCGCAGCATGGACAGCTACCAGCCGGAGACAGTCAGCACAGACTTTTACGGCACGGTATATTCCTCCTCCGGCGTCCGATGGGTACAGCCGGACAGCATCCAGATCTTCGTCCCCGCCGGGAAGGCCAGGCTGACCCGCTATGATACGCCGGAAGGTATCGAAAGCCCCGTTTACGACATGGATAAGCTGGAAACGAAGGATAAATACAGCATGTTCCTGGGGGGGAATACCTCCCGCCTCACGATCCGCACAGGCTCCGAGGGCGGAAAGCTCCTGGTGATCCGGGATTCCTATGCCGACTGTGAGCTCCCCTTCTTTTTCGATCATTATGCCGAGATCCATGTACTGGACCTGCGGTATTACCGACAGAGCGTCTCCGCATATGCCCTGGAGGGCGAGTTCGACGCCATCCTTATTTCCTACAGCCTGGCTGATTTTGTCACCGATACTTCCGTTTTTCTGATGGGCACCTGACTGTCAGACGGAAAGGAGAAGATATGAAACGCAAGAAAACACCGGCTGTAAACAGCTGGATCGGGCTGCTGCTCCTGCCCTGCGCAGCACTGCTTCTGCTTATCATTGCCTGGGCCGTCGGCACAAAGGGGACTTTGAGGCTCATTCTTTGCGGCTTGAGCTTCCTGGTTTCCGCGTTTGCCCTGCGGGAGGAGCTTTTGACCGCGCTGCGGACAAAGGATATCCGGTCCGGGCTCCTGCTGCTGGTCATCGCCGGCATCATCTGCTTCTTCACGGGAAGAGCATCCTACGCCGCGCTCGCCCTCCTTCTGCGTCAGTTGGGCGCTCTTCTGCTGCCCCGGCTCCGCAAAAGCGTTCTGAACCTTCTGGATACCCGGCGGGAACTGAATCCATTGAAGGAGCAGCTGCCCAGGACGAAGGACAAGACCCTGCTCATCCACCCGCATGAGCATTTTCTGAACAATTACCTCACCTATGTAATGCTGCTGGTGGCGGCGATCATAGCCGCTGTCTCTACCGTGGTCAGCAACTTGTCCGCGTCGGAGGCCGTGAGCCGCGCCGCCGTGATCCTCGCGCTGGGCGGCACCTTCCCCCTCTTTTCCGCCTTCCCTCTCAGCGACTATGCCGCCGCGATCAGCGCCGGTGAATCCGGAGTCCTGTTCCGCCGGGATACCCTCACCCGTCTGATGGGGCTGAAGCTGGCCTGTGCCAGAACGGCGGAGCCCACCGTCATCGGCACTGCCGCCGTCTTCCCCGCCCGTCCGGAAGCCGTCGGGCCGGAGCTGATGCTGCGTCTTGCGGCCACCGCCTACGCGGACACGGAGTTTGAGGCCGCCGAAAAGCTGGCTGCCGTCAGCAAAAACACCAGCAGTGCGGATATCCAGCGCCAGGAGCTTCCCGGCCTGGGCATCATCGCCAGGGTCAAGGATATCGTCGTACTGGCCGGAAGCGCCGAATTCATGAAGCGTTCCGGGCTGCCCGTCCTCCCCTTCCCCGAAAACGCGCAGGTCCTTCATATGGGCGTCAACGGCCATTATGTGGGCTGCATCGACTTCACGGAGCCCCAGCAGGCCGAAGCCAGCGAGAGGTCTATGGACAACGCCGGTTTCTTCTGCTTCAAGGACGAAGCCGAAGCCGGGGAAAAGCGGCTTCCCGGGGAGAAGCTTCTCTTCATCCGTCCTTCCACGAAACCCGCGTCCAGTCAGAAAGACGACCTGAATGCGGATTCCGGCGTGCTGGACCGCTTCGACCAGATAACCGTGGAGCGCTGCGGCCGCGCCGGTATCTCGGCTTTGATGGAACAGCTGGGCAATGCCAGACTGGGGCGGAAGGGCATCCTTCTGGTGGCCCTCATCGTCAAGGCTTTCCTTCTGCTGCTGACGGTCTTCGGCATCTGCCCCCTCTGGCTGGCAGTTCTTCTGGAAACGGCGGGTATCGCCTTCTCCTATCGCTATTCCGTCCATCTGTTGGATTACATCGGAAAATACTGATAGCATAAAACAGATTGAGCGGCAGCCTTTTCGGGCTGCCGCTCAGACTGTAGACAAAACTATGATACTGTGTTTCGATTAGCATGGGGGATTTGTGAAGGGGGCGGAGAGGTCCCCTTCACTTTATATTCTTGCAAAATCAGAAAACATTTTCTGATTTTGCGCTCAAGCTGTCGACACTTTGTCGACAGCTTGAGCGGCAGCCTTTTCGGGCTGCCGCTTCCATTATGCGCAGAAACGGTGTTTTCCGATGGTAAGGATCAGGGGTCTGGACCAGATCCATGCGCTGGTGGCTGTGCTGGGATTGAAATAATAGATGGCACCGCCGGTGGGATCCCAGCCGTTCAGGGCGTCGTCCGCGGCCCGGTAAGCGCTTTCCGCCACGGGCTGGTCGAATTGCCCGTCGGCGATGCAGCTGAACGCGCCGGACTGGTAAATAACGCCGGGGATGGTGTTGGGAAAGGAAGGGTGCTTCACCCGGTTGAGCACCACCGCCCCGACGGCCACCTGACCAACATAGGGCTCTCCCCTGGCTTCCGCCGATATCAGCCGGGCCAGCAGCGCCCTGGTATTCCGATCCGCACTGGCGGTGGGTACGCTGATCCCCAGGGCTGCCAGGGTCTGCGTACCGCAGATCCCGTCCACGGCCAGGCCCTTCGCCCTCTGATACTTCTTTACCGCCGCCGTGGTACGGCTGCCGTAGATTCCGTCCACCGTGTAGGTATAATACCCGGCGTATTTCAATGCCTGCTGTATCTTTGTCACGACGCTGCCGCTGGACCCCTGTTTGTAGGCGACGGCCCCCGCCTGCTGGCTGAGGCTGATGAGCAGGATATTTACCAGAAACAGTGCGGCAAGTGCCGCCGTCAGTTTTGCTTTTCTCATAAATCGGCTCCTCCGTAAGCTATTTTACGGAGGAGCCGAAAATCTATGTCAGGGAATCCGTGGAAGAGGTCAAATCGCTTTTTCTGCCACTTCCTTGCGTATCCTCTCGATGAACTCGTCCACGGACATGGTCAGCTGTTCGCCGGTACGGGTACGGACGCTGAGGGAACCGTCCTCCGCCTCCTTGTCGCCGATGACCAGCATATAGGGGACCTTCTGCATCTGGGCCTCCCGGATCTTATAGCCGATCTTTTCATTCCGGTAGTCCGCCTCCACGCGGAACCGCCTGTCGTCCAGGATCTTGACCAGCTCTTCACAGCGGGCGTGGGCACGATCGGTGATGGGAAGGACCTTCACCTGCACGGGGCTCAGCCACAGGGGGAAGGCGCCGGCAAAATGCTCGGTAATGACGCCGATGAAGCGCTCGATGGAGCCGAAGACCACGCGGTGGATCATCACGGGGCATTCTTTCTCGCCTTTAGAGTTGATGAATTCCAGGTTGAATCGTCCGGGAAGCTGGTAGTCCAGCTGGATCGTTCCGCACTGCCAGGTGCGGCCCAGGCAGTCTTCAATGTGGAAGTCCAGCTTCGGCCCGTAGAAAGCGCCGTCGCCGGGATTGATGACATAAGTCTTGCCGAGGCTTGTGATGGCGTCAGCCAGGGCGTTGGTCGCAACTTCCCAGTCGGCCTCGGTGCCGATATGATCGTCCGGCATGGTGCTGAGCTCTATCGTGTAAGGCAGGCCAAAGAGAGAATAGACCTCGTCGAAGAGCTGGGCGATACGCATGACCTCATCCTTGATCTGCTCCTTTGCCAGCAGGATATGCGCATCGTCCTGGGTGAAGCAGCGGACGCGGAACATGCCGTGGAGGGCGCCGGAGAGTTCATGGCGGTGAACGGTGCCAAGCTCGGAATAACGCAGGGGCAGCTCACGGTAAGAATGGGGTTCCAGGTCATAGACCAGGATGCTGCCGGGGCAGTTCATGGGCTTGATGGCAAAGTCCTCGCCGTCGATCAGCGTGGTATACATATTGTCCTTATAGTGATCCCAATGGCCGCTGGTCTCCCAAAGGGTCCTGCGCATGATCTGCGGCGTCATGATCTCCAGGTAATCCCACTTCTTATGCACCTGACGCCAATAATCGATCAGCGTGTTCCGCAGCGTCATGCCGTTGTGCAGATAGAAGGGGAAGCCGGGAGCTTCGTCGCGGAAAGCGAAGAGGCCCAATTCCTTGCCCAGCTTGCGATGGTCGCGCTTCTTGGCTTCCTCGATGCGCCGCAGGTACTCGTCCAGCCCTTCCTTCTTGGGGAAGCAGGTGCCGTAGATCCGCTGCAGCATCTTGCGGCTGGAATCACCGCGCCAGTAAGCGCCGGTGCAACTGGTGAGCTTCAGGCCGTTGCCCTTCAGCTTGCCGGTGCTGGCAAGGTGAGGTCCGGCGCAAAGGTCGGTAAAGGTCCCCTGGCTGTAAAAACTGATGACCGCGTCTTCGGGAAGGTCGTCGATGAGTTCCATCTTGTAGGGCTCATTCAGGCTCTCCACGAACTGACGGGCCGCGGGACGGGGCATTTCGAAGCGAACGACGGGCAGATCTTCCTTGATAATCTTCCGCATCTCGATTTCGATCTTCTCCAGGATCTCCGGTGTGAACACGGTCTCGGAGTCGATGTCATAATAGAAGCCGTCGTCGATGGCGGGGCCGATGGCCAGCTTGGAATCGGGATAGAGCCGCTTGACCGCCTGCGCCAATACGTGAGACGCCGTGTGGCGATAGGCAAGCCGCCCATCCGCATCGTCAAAGGTGTTGAAGGTGACCTCGCAGTCATGCTCCAGCGGAAGGGGCAGACCATGCACCTTCCCGTCCACAGTGGCGGAAAGCACCTTCCGGGCAAAGCCCTCGGAAATCTTCTCGGCCACCTGCAGCAGCGTAGAGCCCTTCTCGACCTCGATGATGCTGCCGTCTTTCAGTTTGATCTTGATCATAGTTACCTCCTCGGGCGTCCATACGAAAGACTACCCAAATAATCTATATCATAGGCAAACGCCTATAATATGCCAAATACCCAGCCGATCAGGAAGCAAAGCCCCGCCAGGATCGGCTGATGCAGGATGTAGATCAGCAGGGCGTGACGCCCCACCTTCGGAAAAAAGGGAAACTGCGCCGTATAAAACTTCTCCGGCAGCTTTCCCTCGCGAATCTTCCCGCCCAGCCAGGTCCCCAGCAGGAACACGAAGACCCAGGGCAGGATCGGAAAATAATCGGCGGAATAAAAGCTCTCGGTGATAAAACCGAAGAAAAAGAGCCACGGAGTGTCTGTGGAGTATCCCCCATCGGCGCACTTTGCCGTCACCACGACTAGTACCACGCACAGCGCAGGCATCAGCCAATCCGGCAGACGATCCCACAGCTTCCTTGTCAGCCCGTAGAAAAGCATACAGAAGCCCAGCAGGTGCAATACGCCGAACAGGATCAGGATGCCCAACTCCCCGCCCATAAATCTCGCGGAGAGCCTGTCTCCCAGCCAGGTCACCAGGGTCATCGCCAGGGCAATGGCGATCACCTTCAGCCCGCGCCTTATATTGGAGCGGCTGAACCGGGAGGACACGCCGGAAAGAAGAATGAAACAACCGGCAAAGATATAGTGCAGAACGTCAAAGACCGGATTGGTGAAGAGCCACCAGGGAGCGCCCAGGAAAGCGGCCAGGTCATAGAGCAGATGGTGGATGCACATGAGGATCACGCACAACCCCCGCAGGGCGTCGATGCTCTGTATCCGCTCCGGTTTCGTCTGACTCATTTGCTGACGTTGAAGCGAAACAGGACGATATCCCCGTCCCGCATCACATAGTCCTTTCCTTCGCTGCGGATCAGGCCCTTTTCCTTGGCGGCCTGCATGTTGCCCACCTTCACCAGGTCGTCAAAGGAAACGACCTCCGCCCGGATGAAGCCCCGCTCAATATCGGAGTGGATCTTCCCGGCGGCCTCCGGCGCCTTACTGCCCTTGCGGATGGTCCAGGCCCGGACCTCCGGTTTCCCGGCGGTGAGAAAGCTCATGAGGCCCAACAGGTCGTAGGCGCAGTTGATAAGGCGGCTGAGACCCATTTCCGTAATGCCCAGGTCCTCCAGGAAGGGGGCCCGTTCATCCTCCGGCAACTCCATGATATCCATTTCCAGCCGGGCGCAGATAGGCATGCAGGACTCCCCCGCTTCCTCGGCGAATGCCTTCAGCTTGAGGTAATTCTCGTTGTGTTCCAGGTCGGCATAGCCGTCCTCGCTGAGGTTCGCCACATAGATGACCTTCTTCAGACTGAGGATGCCGCCATCCTGGAAATAGGCCAGATCGGATTCCTCCATGGGATAGGTGCGGGCAGGCTGGCCTTCGTTCAGATGCTGCAGCAGCCCCTCAAAGAAGGCGGCCTCGCGCTGATACTTCTTGTCGCCGCCCTTCAGGTTTTTGCGGGCTTTTTCCACCCGGCGCTCCACCACTTCGATGTCCGCGAGGACGAGCTCCATATTCAAAATCTCCACGTCCCGCAGGGAATCGGCAGGCTCGTCGAAGATCTCCTCGTTATCGAAGCAGCGCACCACATGCACCAGGGCATCCGTCTGACGGACGGCAGCCAGGTACTTGTTGCCCAGGCCCTCACCCTTGGCCAGTCCGGCGATATCCACGAATTCGATGGTCGCCGGGGTCACCTTATCCGGCTGATGCAGCTCCGCCAGCCAGTCCAGCCGGCTGTCGGGCACCTTCACCACGCCCAGGTTGGGCTGGACGTCAAAAGAACGGTAGGTGGCGGTCTCCGCCTTTTCCCCGGTCATGGCGTTGAAGAGCGTACTCTTTCCCACATTCGGCAGCCCGACGATACCAAGCTTCATATTTATCTGCATCTCCTTTGTTTTCAATGGTTTGGGCATTTCGGATCACGGCAGTTCCGACAAGTGTTCCAAGCCAGATGAGAAGCGGTATACTCCATCCAAAGCTTGTACCATCCACCAGGCGTTATTTCCGAAAATGCTGCAAGTGGGCGAATCATGATCCAGCATGTCATCCGCAGCCATTTCAAATGGCGCAAAAGCGCAGCCCTTATATCTGGCGTCTTCCTGCCGGCTGCAGGCTTCCGGAAGTGTATGGGAGTACCTCTCCGTTCTCTTGTCAGCCCGTGCAGCAAACCGCGCGGAATATCGCCCGTCTTGCCCCTGTGCCAGGCCTTCCTCCGCTCTTTGCCTTTCGGGTTTCTGCCCGCATTGCGCTTCTTCCTGAGGATGAGCCCAATATAATAGATTGATTATAATACCGCCGTCGCATTCTTTCAAGAGTTTCGCTTTCCAAAAATCGTTGACATTCGCTTTCCAGAAACCGTTGACAAAGGACTGTCGTATTCTAATGGGATTTTAGTATTACTTCTGAACGACACGTTTTATCTTCTGTTGACTTTGGCTGATGTATGAATTGATGAGCTCGCTTTCGGCTCTCGTCTGCGCATAAGCGGTCACGGTGATCGTTTTAGTGTCCCAGTCGCGGGTGTAGCTGTCCGCTGCAACGTTTGTGATGTGATGGTGGGCGAGATAGTCCCGCAGGTCCTGCATAGCCTCCTTGTTGTCCGACATGAGGATGTTGACATAGAGCCGATCCTTGGACAGCTTCTTGTTGATAGCCATCGCCAGGCAGCATCCGAAGCCGCTGGCGACGGAAACCGCGATCATGGCCATATTGCTGTCAGCGGTGACGATCTGCTTCGTGATGCGGTATCCGATATAGTTGGAAACGGCCAGGGTCGCCCCGGCCAGGATGCTTCGCCCGTGCTGGATCAGAATGGTCTTGGAGGTGCCGAGTGCGTTGTCCAGGATCTTTGCGAGGAAAAGTATTCCGAGGTGTAGTATTGCTGTCATAGTGAAAATGCGTGAGTCTCCTTTTTGATATAATGGTTGTAATAGGCGTTGGCGAGCTGTGTTCTTCTGCGGCTGGCGAGGATAAGGACCCATTCGAATCTATTAAGGCAATACCGCATAATTCTGGTGCGCAGATTGCGCAGTCAGAATTTTCGTCAGATTGTCTGAAAATCGCGGGGAATACTTCCTGTATTGGCCAAGATTTTCGGGCAATATGACGGAATATTATGCAAGCAAGATGTGTGCCGCGGATTATGCGGTGTTGCCTTAACGGGTGTGTGCCAGAAGAAACAACGACTCGCGGGAAAAAAGGACAGCCATGGATCTCCACAGCTGTCAAGGCTATATCGGCAAATGTGCATACCGAAGTGAAAGAAAAGCCATCGACCCTCGGCAGACAACCGGGGATCCAATACCCGGAAATCTGTATCGAGTCAATGGCTTTAAACAGGATAGCATAGCAGGCGGGTACACTCAAGACAAAGCAAATGGAACGGAGCCATGGCGGCCGATACAGTTCAGGATACGATTCCCGTCGCGCCAGCCCTTGCTTGACTCCGCAGGGGAAGATAGCAGATTCTAAGGGAGAAGTCAATAGGTGTTACGAAACTGTAAGAATGTGGACAACCGGATCGTCAGAGGAATAAGCTCTCCGATCGCTTCCTCGAATGGCTTGTTCTCTCATCTGACGGGAACTGCCCCGCTTCCTATGTTCTAGGTCGTTTTTTATTCCGCCCCGCGCTGCAATCCCAATCCATCGATCCAACGCTGCACCGAATCGCGGGAAGCATTGCCGCTGAAACGATTGCCGCTCTGCCAGTCGGCGTCCGGGGCGCTGCGGCTCAGGCTCGCCGTGCTGCCGGCGATACCGCTGCTGCCCGATGTGCAAAACGGGATTATGGTCTTTCCGCCGAGGTCATAGCTCTCCACAAAAGTATATATGATTTTCGGCGCTTGCCCGTACCAGATGGGATATCCGAGGAAGACGACGTCGTAATCGGCCATATTCTCCACGCTTCCGCTTATGGCAGGGCGGGCGTCGGGGTCGCTGTTCTCCGTTGCGGTGCGGGAAGAACTGTTTCTATAGTCAAGGTCGTCGGCGGTATAGGGCGTCTCCGGCGTGATGCAGTATGCCGTCGCACCCAGCTCCTCCGCTATATAGCCTGCGATCTTCTCCGTGTTGCCTGTGCAGGAGAAATAAGCAACCAGCACCTTGCCGCCATCCTCGCCGGCCTTCGGCGTCGCGCCGCTCACGGCGTCGACCTCAGAGAATTTCTCCAGCAGCTGCAAATAATGGTACACCATGTCCGCCACCTGTGCGCGGGTCGCCGCGGCGGTAGGCTCGAAGCCTATGGCGTCGGTGAGCAGACCGTCCACCCGTGCCCAGCGAACCGCGTCAAAAGCCCAATCGCTCGCGCCGTTTTCTATCCCTGCGGCATCCGCGTATTCACTGCCGAGCACATAGGAACCAGCACTTCGCCACAGCATCACGGCAAGCTGCTCCTGCGTCGTCGGGTCGCCTGTCCCGAACAGTCCGTTGCCGTAACCGCCGACGATGCCCTCCTGCGACGCCCACAGCACGGCGTCGGAATACCACTTGCCGGGCTCTGTGTCGGTGAAGCCGTCCTCCCCCTGCACGGCGGGTTCGCCGGCCAGACGGTAAAGCACCGTCGCCAACTGCGCGCGGGTGAAGACGCCTTCGGGATCGAAGCGGTTATCCCCGACGCCGTCCATAATGCCCTTTTCCCGCAGCGCCGCCACCGCTTCGGCATACCATTCCTCTCCGGTCACATCGGAATAGCCGTCTCCTGCGGCGCAGGCAAATGCAGCGAGCGAAAACAGCATCAAGGCGCAAAGGGTCATTGACAGGATCCTTTTCATCAAACACACCTCCATGTTTATGCGAAGTTTCGTTTATTATTCCTCCTGGTCTTTATGTTCCGAGGAGCTTTCCCTTGCCATTATGGGATCCGGTTTATCAGAACACCCGTGACGAAAGAACAGGCCATGACAAACGACAAACAGGGCAAATAGCACCGGGTTCCCCCAAAGAAACGACGGAAACAGTCTGTGCGAAGCTCCCTTACCCCGCCTGCGTCTGGGCTTCCGCGTCCAGCCGTTCCATGGCTTTCCGCATGGCAGGACGATAGATCGCCAGCAGCATCACGATAGCGATGAGCCAGCCGATGGGGTAGGAGATATAAAGATGGAATAAAGTGCGATGGTGGGGAAAGTAGGTGAATGCCCAGATCAGGCGGAAAGCGAACAGCGCGAAGATATTGATGACCGCCGGTGCGACGGAAACGCCGTAACCACGCAGAAAAGCGTTCAGCGTGCCCATAACGGAATAAATGAATGCGAATGTCGCCACCGCTTTCGCCCGGTCAGCACCGAAAGCCACCGCTTCCGGGGTCTCGGGTAGGAACAGCCCGACCAGCTGATACCGAAATATAAGGCCGACGGCGCCGCAGATCATCCCGGCCAGAACCGTAACGATCATACTGTCCCTTCGCACGGTCTTTGTCCGCTGGAAGAGCCTGGCCCCCACACACTGGCCGGTGAACACGGTACAGGCCTGGGTCAGGTTTTCTATGGTGACGAAGATAAGGCCGTCGATATTCAGGCCTGCGGCGTTGCCGGAGACCGCCAGACTGCCCAGAGAATTCACGCAGGTCTGGAGCGGGATGTCAGAGGCGGCCAGCATAGCGGCCTGGAGGCCTGCCGGAAAGCCGATCCGCAGGATCCTGCCGATCTTGTCCTTTCGCAGGCAGAGCTTTCTCAGATCCAGCCGCCATGCCTCCTCCTCATGCAGCAGGGCGCGGATCGCGAGGGAGGCGGAGAGATACTGGGTGATCACCGTCGCCACTGCGACGCCCACGACATTCCAGTGGAAGAGCGCGACAAAAACGATATTCAGCAGGAGATTCGTTGCTCCGGAGATAGCCAGAAAAATGAGCGGATGACGGGAATCTCCCCGGGCTCGCATGAGAGAGGCCCCGGCATTGTATACCATCTGGGCGGGCATACACAGGAAGTACAGGCGGAGATAGGTGGTCGCGTCTCCGATGATGTCCTCCGGCGCATGCATCATGCGAAGGATCGAACCCGCCAGTCCTTCTCCCAGGAAGAGGACAAAAACCCCGATAAGGAAAGCCAGCAGCAGCGAGACATGCATGGTCTCACGAAAGCTTTTCGGGTCGCCTGCCCCCGCATCGTTTGCCGCACACACGGTGACGCCGGCAGAGAGCCCGCCGAAGAAGCAGATGATGAGCATGACGAAAGCAAAGGTAGCGCCAACCGCAGCCAAAGCGGCGCTTCCGGCATAGCGTCCGACCACCAGGCTGTCTGCCGAGCTGAACAGTGTTTGCAGCCAACCTGTGAGCACAAGGGGAATTGAAAAGCGCAGAAGACTGCCCATCACATTCCCATGTAGCATGTCGATCCTGTTTTTCATCGAACTATATCGCCTCTTTTGATCCGGATGGGAAACGCAGCCGTCGCCTCCCAGCAGGCGTCGTGACTTCAGACCATCGTGGGAGCCTCTGCGGGCGCGGCAGTGATGCTGCTCCCTGCTTTGGCACTTCCGGCCGGAGCTTCTGCCCGCCACGATCTTGCTGCTGCCGTACTAGCTTTGCTGTGCGAGGGATCGGGGTTACCTGCCCGGCTTACTGCCTTCCATTCAGGGATTCACAGGAGGGGGCTGTATGGCAGCCTTGTCAAGCTTTGATCCCCCGCGCACGTCGCATTCCACAGGAATCCCGATCATGTATCCGGACATTATCCCGCTTTTCCCGATGACATGTGATTTTCGAAGGTGCAGTATTCCTCTTCTGCGCACATTCCTCCGCCTCCTCACGCCGTCCATTCGTTGCCCTAATCCCCTACAGGCTCGGATACTGGGCATCTTTGGCAGGCTGCTCCTTTTGATAGTCCTTTTCTGTCTTAAGGCAACACCGCGTTAGTTCCCGACACGCATCATGCTTGCATAATGTTCCGTCATTTTGCCCGAAAATCTTGGCCAATACAGGAAGTATTCCCCGCGATTTTCAGGCAATATGACGGAAATTCTGACTGTGCAATCTGCGCACCAGAACTAACGCGGTATTGCCTATATTTGGAATCGTGGGGAGTTAGCACTGGTTCAGCATCCGCCAAAGCAAAACTCTTGGTTATGCATACTCTACTCTCTTCGTCAAATGTTGGCAAGCAATAGACGATGGGTGTAGTATACTGTTCCCGCACTTCGGGTATTTCCTGCTCGTACAGGTCATCGTACTCCACAGGCAAAACATTATTCGCCCGCTCAGCTGGCTTCCGGCATTCTGCTTTAGTAACCGATGGTTAAATCGGCGTGTGCGGATTGTCGAGCAGATTTTTGGCCTGATGAAGGCGAAAAATCGCAGGCAACTTTAGCCGAAACGCAGCCAGGCTCGCTTTTCGCCTTTGCTCCGGTTGGCCCGCCTGACAGCAAAGATATCCCAGCGACCCATCCGCGCTGAAATGCCGCCCGCTGCACTTTTCCACAGGGCTTTCGTCCCCTGCGGGTGGGCGTCAGCCGCTTTCTTTTTATGATACCATATCAAACGTGAAGAAATCAAGAAACGACGTTATATGAAACCAGGCAAGGATAAGCGGGGATGTTTTTGTCAGGCGAAGCGGAGGATGCAGAGGGGCTGACGCCCGTCAAAGCCGACAGGGAAGCATGACGGGAATCAGACCGCAAAGATCGTCTTATTTTAATCAGAGTGCAGCATTATGCTTCCCATCTATCTGATCGGGAGAAAACAGCCGCCTGCAGCGCTTCCGGTTTCTTGAATAGAGATTTTCGCTTTTCAGGAACAGGATTCCGTGGTAGAATCATCTCACCATAGTGCGCCGTTTTTCGGAGGGCAGGAAATGAGCAGCAGGATCGAGATCATGCAGGACTTTTACGGTCAGGCGGATGAAGACGCCAGGCTTCAGAGGACCAGGCACGGCCAGCTGGAATACCGGACGACCATGGCGTATATTCACCGCTATGCACATAAAGCGTCGAAGGTCCTGGAGGTCGGTGCGGGGACGGGCAGGTATTCCATCTCCCTTGCAAAGGAAGGTATGGACGTGACCGCCGTTGAACTAGTGGAAAGCAATCTGGCAGTATTGCGGGAACGCGCCGAAGGCGTCGACCGTCTCCGCTCGTTCCGGGGCGACGCCACGGACCTGACGCGGTTTGCCGACGGAAGCTTTGACCTGACCATGGTTCTCGGCCCCATGTATCACTTATTTGAGACGGAAGACGTCAACAAAGCGATCGATGAAGCCATCCGGGTCACGAAACCCGGCGGTACGCTGCTGTTCGCCTTTCTCTCCGTTTTCGCCATCATGTACGCGAACTATTTCTCTGGCAACTGGGCCTTGGGCGAGGCGGAGAACTTCACGGAGGATCATCGGGTGAAGCATTTCAAGGAGCAGCTGTTCACCGGGTATGACGTAGTGGAATTCGAACGTTTGTTCGACGGAAAGCCGGTGGAATGGATCACGACGGCGGGAACGGACGGAATGCTGGAGCCGATCGAAGACCGCCCGGACTTTTGCATCCGGGACGAGGATTTCGATGCGTTTGCGGCGTGGTATCTCGCCTTCGCGGAGAAGCGGGAGCTTTTGGGCAGTACGAACCATCTTTTGTATATCTGCCGCAAAAAAGCCGCGGATTGAGCGCAGCAGCCGGCACCATCGGGCAGGGAGGAAAAACATGCTGGTAAAACTGAGCGTCAGCACATCGAAGCACACGCAGATGGTGGATATCACTCACCTGATCCAGAAGGCGGTGGAAGACAGCGGGATCAGGGAGGGCATCTGCACCGTCTTCATTCCCCACACCACCGCCGCCGTGACGATCAACGAGAACGCCGACCCTGACGTGGTCAGGGATTTCACAACGGAGATCAACAAGATCGTCCCCTGGGAAGACGGGTATCGGCACATGGAGGGGAACTCCGCCGCGCACCTGAAGGCCAGCATGATCGGCTTTTCCCAGCAGATCCTCATTGAGGAAGGCCGCCTGCTCCTGGGGACCTGGCAGGGGATCTGGTTCTGCGAATATGACGGACCGCGGCACAGGAGCGTTTATGTGAAGCTGATGGGCGATGCGCGCTGAGGTCTCCCCTCTCCCGGCATCTCCCCACAACTATCGATTCACGGAGGAATCGGATATGGCTTCGAGCAAAGAATACCTGGATTATATTCTGGATCAGCTGTCTTTGCTGGACGGCGTTTCATACAAAGCGATGATGGGTGAATACATCATCTATTACCGGGGAAAGATCGTCGGCGGCGTCTATGACGACCGTTTTCTTGTGAAGCCGGTCCCCGCCGCAAAGCGGCTGATGCCCGGCGCCCAGGCCGAGCTTCCCTACGAGGGAGCGAAGGAGATGCTGCTGATCGAGAACACAGACGATCGGGAGTTTCTGAAGGAACTGCTGACGGCGATGGCGGAGGAATTGCCCGCACCGAGACGGCGACGCTGACAGCGGAGGCAGCTATGGTCATACTTATCACTGGGGCATCCCACGCGGGGAAAACAATGCTGGCCCAGCGTCTTCTGGAAAGGTACGGGTTTCCGTATCTCTCCATCGACCATCTGAAAATGGGTCTCATCCGTTCCGGGCAGACTGGATTGACGCCGGAAGACGACGACGCTCTTACGTTTTATCTCTGGCCCATCGTCCGGGAAATGGTGAAGACCGTCATCGAAAACAGGCAGGACCTCATCGTGGAGGGCTGCTATATCCCCTTCGACTGGCGGCGGGACTTCGACGAAAGTTATCTCCCTTTTATCCGCTTCCTCTGCCTGGCTATGTCGGACGCATACATCGACGCCCATCTTGAGGACATCAGGCAGCATGCTTCCGACATCGAAACAAGGCTGGAGGACGACTGTACCATCGCCGGGCTGAAGGCGGACAACAGGAGCATCATCGAAGGATACGGGAAAACCGGGGAACCGGTCGTACTCATCCGCTCGGACTACAGGCAGACGATAGATGCGATTTTGGACGATGGATCGTTATGTGACGGAAACTGACAGATCACGCTTTACGGAGGAGATCACTATGGCCGGGCTCGATATCGTACCCCTTCCCAGAGAGGAATGGAAAGGCACCCCCATCCCGATGCGGTATACGACGGAAGAATACTATGACCTGGAGATAACGACCAGTCCTGACGAATTCTCCGTGCAGATGGTAAAAAAGCGCTTCGATCAGCCGGTCACCCATACGCCGGAGGAATATGATTTCCCGGACTGTCTGTATCAGGATCATTGGGAAAACGCCGAGGCCTGGGGCATCATCTCCCAGGAGGGCGGCAAAAAGAAGCTCCTGGCCTGCATCGAAGTGTGCCCGGAGGAATGGAGCAACCGGCTGATCGTGACCGAGCTGTGGGTAGCGGACGAGCTGCACCGCCGGGGCATCGGGACGCGGTTGATGGACCTGGCAAAGGAGCGGGCGAAGGAGCAAAACCGAAGGGCCATCATCCTGGAGACCCAATCCTGCAACGTCAGGGCCATCGACTTCTACCGCAGCCAGGGCTTTGCGCTCATCGGCTTCGACACTTGCTGCTATACGAATCGGGACATCCAACGCCATGAGGTCCGCTTCGATTTCGGTCATTTCCTTGACCGGCGGGACGGCAGGTGGTAATCGTAAAACACCGAAAAAGGGCGTGTTGCAAAATGCAATTACCGCCCGTCATTCCGAGCCAGCGCGCACGCTGGTGTGGGAATCCGTCCTCCATTCGAGGGGAAACGGATTGCCACAGCCCCTTCTGGGCTTCGCAATGACGAGGGAGGGGCATTTTGCAACACGCCCTATTTTATCCCTGCGCCGTTTATTCCTTAACCTGCTTCATGCTCAGGGAGATGCGCTTCTTTTTCTCGTCCACCGCCAGAACGACCACCTTCACCGTATCGCCCACGCTGACCACCTCGCTGGGATGTCGAACGAAACGGTCACAAAGCTCGGAAACATGCACCAGCCCGTCCTGATGGACGCCGATATCCACAAAGGCGCCGAAGTCGATCACGTTGCGCACCGTGCCGGTGAGCACCATGCCGGGCTGCAGGTCCTTCATCTCCAGGATGTCCGTGCGGAAGATGGGCTTGGGCAGCTCATCCCGCGGGTCACGCCCCGGCTTCATCAGCTCTCCCACGATATCCTTCAGCGTCGGCAGACCAACGCCGCAGTCCCTGGCGGTCCGTTCTTCTCCCCTGTCCTTCAACCGCCGGGGCAGCTCGCCGATGCGCCCCGCCTTTACGTCGGCGACGGAATAGCCGCAGAGGGCAAGCAGCTGTTCTGCCGCAGCGTAGCTTTCCGGATGGACGGCGGTGTTGTCCAGCACAGAGCGGCTTTCCGGCACCCGCAGGAAGCCTGCGCACTGTTCAAAGGCCTTGGGACCCAGCTTGGGCACCTTCAAAAGCTGTCTGCGGGAAGTAAACGCGCCATTTTCCTCCCGATAGGCCACGATATTCTTCGCCGTGGCCGCCGTCAGGCCGCTGACCCGGCGCAGGAGCGAAGGGGACGCGGTGTTCAGGTCCACGCCCACGGCGTTGACGCAGTCCTCCACCACGGCGTCCAGGCTCTCCTCCAGCTTTTTCTGAGGCATGTCATGCTGATACTGCCCCACGCCGATGGCTTTGGGTTCGATCTTCACCAGCTCCGCCAGAGGGTCCTGCAGACGCCGTGCGATGGAGACGGCGGAGCGCAGGTTCACGTCATACTGGGGGAATTCCTCCGCCGCCAGCGGGCTAGCGCTGTATACGCTGGCGCCCGCCTCGCTGACCACCATGTAGCTGACGCCGGGGCAGCGGTGCAGCAGCTCCACCGTCATCTGCTCCGTCTCCCGCGAGGCGGTCCCGTTGCCGATGGCGATGTGTTCTACGCCATGCCTGGCGATCATGGCCGCCAGGGTTTCGATGCAGGCGGCGCGCTGCTTCTCCCCATGGGTGGGATAGACCACGGCGGTATCCAGTACCTTGCCCGTGGGGTCCACCACCGCCACCTTGCAGCCCATGCGGTAACCGGGGTCCAGCCCCATGGTCACCTTTCCCTTCACCGGCGGGGCCATGAGGAGTGGCTTCAGATTCAGCGCGAAATTGTGAATGGCGCCTTCGGCGGCGGTATCCGTCAGGGAGGCGCGGGTCTCGGTCTCCATGCTGGGCTGTAGCAGGCGGTCATAACCGTCGGCCACGGCGGAGCGGAGAAAGGCTTCGTTCCTCGCGCCCGTCCGAATCATCCCCTGGGAAAGCTCCCCAAGCGCCAGCTCCCGGTCCAGGGAAAGGGCTACCTTCAGGAAGCCCTCCTTTTCGCCCCGGTTGACGGCAAGGATCTGGTGGCCCTGCAGCCGTGACAGGGGCTGGGAGAAATCATAATACAGCCGGTACACGCTGTCCTCCGTGCCCGTCGCCTCCACCCGGAGGCTGGCACGCCTGCGGATGGTTTCCCGCAGCTTTTTCCGGTTTTCCGCGGAATCGCTGACCTGCTCGGCGATGATATCCGAAGCGCCCGCCAGGGCGTCCTCCACCGTCGCAACGCCCTTTTCCTCGCTAAGGAAGGCTTTCGCAAGCTCAGCCGGTTCCTTCTGCGGCCGGAGGAGGATCGCCGTGGCTAAAGGCTCCAGGCCCCTCTCCTTGGCGATGGAGGCGCGAGTGCGCCGCTTCGGGCGGTAAGGCCGATAGATATCCTCCAATGCGGAAAGGGTATCGGCCTTATCGATCTCGGCGCTGAGCTCCGGTGTGAGCTTTTCCTGCTCCTCGATGAGCCTGCGGATCTCCTCCCTGCGCTGTTCCAGGCTGCGCAGGTAGCGGAGCCGCTCCTCCAGGGTGCGCAGCGCCGTGTCGTCCATGGCCCCGTGGGCTTCCTTGCGATAACGGGCGATAAAGGGTATGGTGTTTCCCTCGTCCAGCAGGGTGACGACATTCTGCACCAGCTGCGCCGGTTTATTCAGTTCCTTTGCAATGCGTTCTGTGATACGTTCCATCGTTCTCTCCGACTTCTTCATGTAGTGGGCTCCAAAAAGAGGAGACGACGCATCCCGCCGTCTCCTCCTATGGGTATTGCGCTTATTCGGGTTTGTCCTCCTCGTTGTGGGGCCAGGTCTCGAATACGGGCTCCGGCTGTTCCTGGGCGGGCGCTTCCTCTGCCTCTTCTTCCGGCGCGTTTACCGAAGCGTCTTCCGGGCCAACATCGGCCTCCGCTTCCACCGGCGCCTCCGGCCCGCTCTCAGGCTGCTGCGGTTCCTCCGGCAGCTTTCTGTCGCGGCAGAGGGCGGCGAAGGTCTCCCCGTCCATGACCTCGTGGCGCAGCAGGTAGTCCGCTGTCAGATTGAGGATATCCAGATTGTCCTCCAGGATCAGGCGGCAGCGCTCGTAGGCTTCTTCCACGATGCGCTTGATCTCCTCGTCGATCTCGGCGGCCACTTTTTCGGAATAGCTCTTTGTGTGGCCGTAATCCCTGCCCAGGAATACCTCCCCGCTGCCGGAATCGTAGACCACGGGGCCGAGGGCTTCGCTCATGCCGTATTTCATGACCATGGCCTTGGCGATGGAGGTCGCTCGCTCCAGATCGTTGCTGGCGCCGGTGGAAATATCGTTGAGCACCAGCTTTTCCGCCACGCGGCCGCCCAGCAGGGAAACGATATCGTCCAGCATTTCGCTGCGGGAATTGAAGCTCTTGTCCTGCTCTGGCAGGTAGATGGTCATGCCGCCGGCATTGCCGCGGGGGATGATGCTGATCTGGTGCACGGGATCGCTGTGCTCCAGGGCATGGGAGACCACGGCGTGCCCCGCCTCGTGGAAAGCGGTCAGCCGCCGTTCCTGGTCGGACACCACACGGCTCTTCTTTTCGGGACCGGCGATGACCTTGATCATGGCTTCCTCGATCTCCGCCATGGTGATGAAGCGGCGCATGCGGCGGGCGGCCAGGAGGGCCGCTTCGTTCAGCAGATTCTCCAGGTCTGCGCCGGTGAAGCCGATGGTGGTCTTCGCGATGGTGGCCAGGTTCACGTCCTCCGCCAGGGGCTTGCCCTTAGCGTGGACCTTCAGGATGGCTTCCCGGCCCTTGACGTCGGGCATGCCCACATAGATCTGCCGGTCAAAGCGGCCGGGACGAAGCAGGGCTTTATCCAGGATATCCTGCCGGTTGGTGGCCGCCATGACGATGACGCCCTCGTTGGTGCCGAAGCCGTCCATCTCCACCAGGAGCTGGTTCAGGGTCTGCTCCCGCTCGTCGTGGCCGCCGCCCAGGCCCGCGCCTCTCTGGCGGCCCACGGCGTCGATCTCGTCGATGAAGATGATGGCAGGCGCCACCTTCTTGGCCTGGTCGAACAGGTCGCGGACACGGCTGGCGCCGACGCCCACATACAGCTCCACGAAATCGGAGCCGGAAATGGAAAGGAATTGCACCCCCGCCTCCCCCGCCACGGCCTTGGCCAGCAGGGTCTTGCCTGTGCCCGGAGGGCCGACCAGCAGGACGCCCTTGGGGATGCGGGCGCCCAGCTCCACATAGCGCTGGGGGTCCTTCATGAACTCCACGATCTCCTGGAGTTCTTCCTTCTCCTCGTCCTCACCGGCCACATCCGCAAAGGTGACCTTTTTATCGGTCGCCCCCACGCGGGTGCGTGCTTTCCCGAAGCGCATGGCAGACTTGTCGCCCCCCATGCCCCGGTTCATCATGGCGAACCACAGGACGCCGAAAACGATCATGATGAGCAGATAGGGCAGGAAGCTGAGCCACCATGGCATCTGCCAGCCCACGTTATAGTTGTACTCCTCGATGATGCCGTCGTGCCACTGCTGGTCGATCAGCTCATGGAGATCCTCGTAAAACACTCCGAAATTGTACAGCTCGTGGCTTGCGGTATACCGCCCCTCGTAGGGATCGCGGAAGGACATGACCAGCGTTTCCCCGTCCACCACGAAGGACTTGACCTTTCCATTTTCAAACAGCCTGCGGACCTCGGAATAGTTCATCCCCTCCGGGGTGTTGTTGGACAGCAGCAGGAAAATGACCGCGATCAGCACCACGATGATCAGCACATAAAAGCCGATATCTCTCTTTTTGTCTTTCTTCAAGGGATCATCCCTCCTCCGGGAATAGTGTAAAACCTGATTATATTACGCGTCTTTCCCGCCCAGATGCAGGATGCACAGGTCGGGCAGCTCGCGGAAATGTTCGTCGTAATCCAGGCCGTAGCCCACCACAAAGGCATCCGGGATCTCAAAGCCCCGGTAATCCGGCACCAGATCCGTCTCCCGCCTGGAGGGCTTATCCAGGATGGTGCAGACCTTGACGGAAGCGGCCTTGCGGTTTGACAGATACTTTTTCAGGTAGGTAAGGGTGTTGCCGCTGTCGATGATATCCTCGATGATCAGCACATGCTTCCCTTCCAGGTCGTTTTCCAGGTCCTTCTTGATGATGATATTGCCGGAGCTGCGGGTGCCGGAGCCATAGGAAGATACCATCATGAAGCAGATCTCCAGCCGGTCCAGTTTCACTTTCCGCACCAGGTCGGACATAAAGATGAAGGACCCTTTCAGTATACCCACAAAAACCGTGTCCTTATCTTTGTAATCGCGGGTGATGATCTCTCCCAGCTCGGCAACCTTTGCCGCAAGCTCCTCGGCGCTGATCAGGGTTTCGAAGGAATAACGTGCATCCATATCTCTATGTCCTTTCCAAGATCACAAGAACCGCATCCGCTTCTTCCGGCACGGCAGCGGCACGGACATCCGCGCCCAGGCCCAAAACGGCCAGCACGCCGCGTTCATCGGCAAATACGGGAAGCCTAGTACGCTCCGCCGCGGGTATTTTCTCCTGGATCATCCATTTTTTCAGGCTTTTTCCACGCCGTCCGGGGAGCTGAAGGTGATCGCCTTCCCGGCGAGGTCTGACGGCTATAGTACCACATATCCTGCTCTTTTTGAAGAAGAAAGTCGTTAATTTCCCGTGAATTTTCGTGTCTTCTGGCTTATCTCCCCAGAAAACCAGCATATCCCGTTCCGGGATCTCCGTCCACGCCCCGAAAGGGAGCCTGGTTTCGGGAAAGGGAGAGGCTTCGCTGCGCCGGGAAATCAGCAGCCGGTCATACTGGCGCCGGGCGGTCAGCTCGCCGGGCAGGTCCAGCCGGGCGGAGGGATTCTCCGACGCCGCCAACCGAAGCAGCGAAGCGATGTGCTTTTCCTCCGGCTGCACGCCGAAGAAAGCGGCGGCCTGCCGCAGGGCACGGGAGCTCAGAGGCTCCGGCAGGCCCAGCAGCGCATGAACGGACAGCACCGCGTCCTCGCCCTCATAAGCGACAGCCTTGCCCGCCATATCCTCCAGCAGCGTTTCATCCGCACGCAGCAGCCTTGCGGTACGGCTGCAGGCCGCGCTGAAGGCTGGATTCAGCTCCCGCAGCAGCGGAAGCACCTCATGCCGCAGCTTATTGCGCCGGTAGGTATCATCCCGGTTGCTGCCGTCTTCTACATATTGCAGGCCACGCTGGCCGAGATAATCTAGGATCTCCTCCCGCGTCACGGTCAGCAAAGGCCGGATATAGGGGCCTCGGAACGGCGGGATGCCGCCCAGGCCTTTGAGGCCGCTGCCGCGCAGAAGGTTCAGCAGCATAGTCTCCGCCTGATCGTCCGCCTGGTGGGCGGTGGCGATTTTTGTTTTTTCGTCCCCCAGACTGTCCAGGAAGCCATAGCGCAGTTTTCTGGCGGCCTCCTCGATGCCCAGGCGATGCTCCGAAGCGTAAGCAGATACGTCGCCGCTGCCCATATGCAGCTTCAGGCCCCGCTGCCCGCACCAGGCGGCGGCAAATGCGGCGTCCCGCTCGGATTCCTCCCCCCGCAGCCGGTGGTTGAAATGGGCGCATTCCAGCCGGAACCCCAGCTCCGGAGCCAGGGTCAGCAGCACGTCCGCCAAACATACGGAATCCGCGCCTCCGCTGAGAGCACAGACGACCCTGTCCGCGCCGGAAAGCATATCGTATTCCCGGATACATTCCAGGACCGAAGTCACCACGCCCATTACGGCTCCTCGCGGTAACGCTCCAGGGAAGCATAGGTGGTGTATTCCGGCATCCACTGCACCGGGATGGTCCCGGTGTTGCCGTGCCGGTTCTTCATGACGATCAGCTCCGCCTTGTTGTGCTCCTCCGCCTCTTTGTTGAAATAATCCTCCCGATAGAGGCCCAGGACGATGTCCGCGTCCTGCTCCAGGGAGCCGGATTCCCGGAGGTCGGAGAGCATGGGGCGCTTGTCCTGCCGCTGGGTGCTGGCACGGCTCAGCTGGCTCAGACACAGCACCGGCACGTTCAGCTCCTTGGCCATGATCTTCAGCATGCGGCTGATCTCCGCCACCGCCTGGATGCGGTTCTCGCTGCTGTCCCCCGTGGCGGAGGTCATCAGCTGGAGATAGTCTACGACCACCAGGCCCAGGTCCTGGATACGTCGGCACTGGGCATTCATATCCGAGACGGTGATGATGGAATTGTCGTCTATATAGATCTTCGTGCGGCTGATGGTCGCCGTCGCGCCGCTGAGCTTCTGCCAGTCCTCCTTGGAGAGCATGCCGGTCTGCAGCTTCTTGGAATCCACATAGGCTTCGCTGGATAACAGACGCTGGGCCAGCTGCTCCTTGGACATTTCCAGGGAGAAGATCGCCACGGCTTTCCCCGTCTTCTTGCCCACGTTCAGGGCCATGTTCAGCGCCAGGCTGGTCTTGCCCATGCCGGGGCGGGAAGCCAGGATGATGAAGTCCGAATTCTTCAGACCCATGATGGTCTCATCCAGCTCGCCCAGGCCCGTGGGCAGGCCGGGGATGCCGCCTTTGGTCTTGCTGAGCTCCGCAAGGTTTTGATAGACCTGGCCCAGGATGGTGGAGATGGGCTCCAGGCCGCCCAGGTTCTTGCCCTGGCGCAAGGCGTAGATGCGCCGTTCCGCCGTTTCCAGCACGTCCTCGCTGGAACCGGTGCCCTCGTTCACCGCTGCGGTGATATCGGAGGCCACGGTAGCGATGTTGCGAAGCAGGGCCTTATCCCGGATGATCTCCACATAGCGCATCACGTTGGCTGCCGTGGGGGTCACATTCATGAGCTCCACCAGGTAGGACTGGGAGCTCTGGGGATTGTAAATGCCCTGCAGCTTCATCTCATCCAGCACGGTGACGGCGTCGATGGGCTTGGCAAAGTTGAACATGGAGGCGATCACTTCAAAGATGCCCCTGTTCAGCTCCGTATAGAAATCATCGGGTTTCAGAGCCGCGATGACCTGAGCCGCGCAGCGGGAATCGATCAGGACAGAGCCGAGGACGGCCTGCTCCGCTTCCAGGCTGTGCGGCATCTGCCGGCTGAACAGCTCATCCATCTTGCTCCCCCCTTTGCTTTCTGTTATTTCTGCGGTTTATTCCTCGATGACCAGGACGTGGATGGTGCCGCTGATCTCATAGCCCAGCTTGCACTTCACCTCATAAGAGCCAAAACTCTTGATGTTTTCCTCCAGCACGATGCGGTTTTTCTCCAGGGTGATGCCGTGCTGCTCCTTGAGGGCTTCGGAAATCTCCTTGCTGGTAACGGAACCGAAGAGCTTGCCATTCTCCCCGCCCTTGGCCCGGACCTTCACCACGGAAGCGCCCAACTGTTTCGCATAGGCCTTTGCCTGCTCCTTTTCCCGCTCCATCTGAGCCTTTTTGGCCTGCTCCTTGAGCTTCAGCGCGTTCATATTGTCCGCCGTGGCCTTGACGGCCAGGTTGCGGGGCAGGAGGTAATTCCGGGCGTACCCCTCGGATACCTCGATCATCTCGCCCTTCTTGCCCTGGCCCTTTACATCCGCACTCAGAATGACTTTCATGTCTTTCCCTCCGTTCCTTCCTCAGAACTCAAATATACGTCGATAGCGCTTTTCAGCTTTGCGCTGACCTCCGCCACCGTCATATCTCTTATCTGGGCCCCCGCGCCGGAACGATTGCCCCCGCCGCCCAACTTTTCCAGAATGACCTGTACGTTCACATCCCCGATGCTGCGGGCGGAAATATTGACCGTATCCTCCGATTTGAACACCACGAAGGAGGTATCGATGCCGGAGATATTCACGAGCTCGTCCGCAGCCTGGGCCGCGATAATCCGGTCCTGATAGGACTGCTCCTCCGCCACGGCGATACCCGGCTTGTATTCCACCGCCTTTTCCACGATGGAGAAGCGGGCCACGGTACTGGGCAGGTCGTTCTGCAGCAGCTTTTTCACCTCCGTGGTGTCCGCGCTGCAGCGGCGGAGGAACGCCGCCGCCTCGAAGGTGCGGCTGCCGGTGCGCATGGTGAAATTCTTGGTATCCAGCACGATGCCTGCCAGCACAGCTTCCGCCTCCGTCTTGCGGATATCCGCCGTCTCCACCAGGTATTGCAGCAGCTCCGTCACAAGTTCGCTGGCGGAGGAGGCATAGGGCTCGTGGAAATTCAAGGCCGCGTTTACGATGTAATCCGCCGCCCGGCGGTGATGGTCGATCACGGCTATCTTGTTGCAGCTCATGAGCAGGTCCTCTGACTCCACCTGATCCGGCCGGTTGGTGTCCACTACCACCAGCAGGGTCCGGCCGTCGGCCATGACGAAGCCCTCCTGCTCCCCGATAAAGATATCCGCGTATTCCGGCAGCCGCTGCAGCCGTTGGACCATTTGCATGGCTACGCTGGTGTCCTTATTGATAACGATGCGGGCGGTCTTCTCCATTTTCCGCGCAATGCAGCAGATGCCCACCGCCGCCCCCAGGCTGTCCAGATCGGCGAACTTATGGCCCATGATCAGGATATTGGAAGCATCGCCGAAGAGCTCACCCAGGGCGGAAGCCATGACCCGCGACTTCACCTTCGTCCTTCTTTCCACCGCCACGGTCTTCCCGCCGTAGAATTCAAAGTTCAGCGGGGTCTTGATGACCGCCTGGTCGCCGCCGCGGGAAAGGGCCATCTCGATGCCCAGCATGGCAAACTGGTAGGCTTCCTCCAGGCTGCCCGCTCCCCGGCCCAGGCCGATGCTGACGGTAGCGGTGATCCCGTTGGGGCTCTGCAGGCCGCGGACGGAATCCAGCAGGCTGAAATGCCCGTCGATAAACCCCTGTATGTTCCTCTCTTCAAAAATGAAGATATAGCGGTCCCGGTCATAACGGCAGAGATAGCCGCCGGAGGCTGCGGTCCAGTCGCTGATCCTGTGGTCGATCTGGGCCAGAATGGAGGACTTGGTCGTCTCGTTCAGGTTTTTGATCAGTTCGTCATAGTTGTCCAGCATGATGACGCTGACCACCGGACGGGATGCATCGTACTCCGCGGAGATGCGCTCATATTCCGTCACGTCTATAAAATAGGCCATACCCCAGCTATTGCCGGATACGGAGCTGTTTTCCACGGAAAACCGGTTCCCATAGACCCGGAACTTCCTGCCGCCGATGTCGGCGGTCTCCGACGCTTCCTTATGGCCCTCCGACAGCCATTTCAGACTGAAGCCCGGCACCATGTCCGCCATGGTGATCTCAAACAGATGCCGGCGTTCTCCGGTGATTTCCAGAAAGCCGTCGTTGCCCCAGAGCATCGTCCCGTCCTTCATGTTGAAGATCACCATAGGCAGCGGCATACTGAGGATCGTGTTGCCGTTCCCCTCCGTCTCCTGCCGCATGGAGGCTCCCAGATAATCCAGCACCTTCCGCTCCTGACGCTTGTGGATGAAGCGGGAATAGAGAAGCAGCAGGGCTGACGCCAGCAGCTCGATGATGCCCAGCTCCCAATTCCGACAGACCAGGGTCAGGACAGCAAAGAATACTAGAATGCAGAAATACAGACGCATGGAAGGCCGAAAGAAGCGAAGAAAGGCCGAATCGCCGCGGGGTTTGGAGTTCGTTTTCTTTTCCATGACATAACCTCCCAGATTGGATTAGTTTATCAAATAATACAAGCGTTTACAATAGACCTGTGGAAATTTCACGGCAGAATTCCGTACGATGCTTCAGAATGCGTATTTCCCGGCGGAAACCGGGCAGTTTAAATCCGGACGCCCGATGCGGGGTGTCCGGAAGGGGAACAAAACCATGAAAGCGATCATTCTCGCCGGCGGCGAAGGTACGCGCCTCCGGCCCCTCAGCGCAAACAAGCCCAAGCCCATGATCCGGCTGTTTGACCGCCCGCTGCTGGAGCATATCGTCCTTTTGCTGAAACGCTGCGGTTTTACGGAGTTGTGCATGACTCTCCACTATCTGCCCCAGGTCATCCGGGACTACTTCGGCGACGGAAGCGACCTGGGTGTCAGCATCGAATACCGCACGGAGACGCAGGCGGCGGGGACGGCGGGCAGCGTCCTCGCCTGCGGGGATTTCATCGGGAACGAGGATTTCCTGGTCATCAGCGGGGACGCCGCCTGTTCTTATGACCTGCGGGCCATGATGGAGAAGCACCGTCTCAGCGGTGCAGACGCCACGATACTGGTAAGGCGCAGCCGGGAGGCCTCGGAATATGGGCTGGTGGTAGCGGATGAAGACGGCAGGGTCATAAGCTTCGTGGAAAAACCGGGACCGGAACGAGTCGTTTCCGATCTCATCAACACCGGGATCTACGCGCTATCCCCCGCAGTCCTGAAGGAGATCCCGGAAGGCCGCAGCGCGGATTTCGGCGGGGAGGTTTTTCCCCGGATGCTGCGCAGAGGCCGCCATCTGCACGTATGGCAGGGAGAGGGTTATTGGAACGACGTCGGCTCCTGCGAAGCATACCTGTCCACCTGCCGGGCCGTGCTGGAGGGAAGCTTCCCCCTCCCTATCCCGGCCGGGCAGAAAAGGAAAGCCTCCGGCCCCTGCTGGATATCTCAGGAAGCCCACGTATCGGGTGAAGCGAAGCTGGGCCCCTTCACGGTGATTGGCAGCGGCAGCACGGTGGAGAGCGGCTGCCGTCTCGCCGGCTGCGTGGTGGACGGCGCTTACCTGCAGGAGGGCTGCACGGCGGAGGATTCGATCCTCTCCGGCGGCGTCCGCCTGGGAAAGGGGGTGCAGATGCGGAGCGGCTGCGTGCTGGCGGAGGGGGTCACCGTGGGCGACGGGTGCCTGCTGCGTGAAAACCTCCAGGTATGGCCCGGCCTGGCTCTGCCCGCCGGAAGCGTCCTGACGGAAAATCTGCATCGCAGTGTGGACGCCCGGCCTCCCCGGTTCCGGGAGGGCGGGGTGCTCTCCGGCGAAAACGGGAGCGAACTTACGCCGGAGCGGCTCCTGTGCCTGGGGCGAAGCTGCAGCGCCGGGCACATCGGCGCTGCAGCCGCGGGCGGGAGCTATGCCCGGCTGCTGGCGGAGGCTTTCCTCCTCGGCGCAGGAGCCGCCGGGAAGCAGACCTTTCTCACGGACGCCTCTACGGCCTCCGCTGCCGCTGCCGCCGGCACCATTTACGGCCTGGACCAAAGTATCTTTTTTCTTCAGGAAGGCAGAAGAACGACGGTTCGTTTCTTTGACGGTGACGGTCTTCCGCTTTCCCGGCAAGAACAGCGGAAAATGGAAGCTGGGCTCACCGGTCCTACTTCCGCTTCCTCTCCGGAGCACAGCTGCGCCTATTCCCTGCTGACCGGCGCGGAGGAAGCCTACCTTGCTTCGGCACTTC
>JAEEGK010000301.1_pt1 | contig 124353 bp, 94 predicted proteins | sample 8958771 | NCBI WGS metagenome assembly JAEEGK01 (sample SAMN16246547, study PRJNA631951) | gut metagenome | biome: gut microbiome; feature: rumen; material: SC-attached | host: Bos | place: Iran: Karaj | collected 2018-10 | reverse complement strand
ACATTATTAGCGTCGGTGCTACATCCGATAGCCTTCATGTAGGCTTTTCTTCGATCGGCCCAACTTCTGACGGCCGTGTCAAACCTGATGTCGTGGCCGAAGGGTGGGATGTTTATTTGTATGGTCCCGCACCTCCCGATTATCCTTATGATTATTGCATTTACTCAACTGGTGGGACAAGTCTATCGTGCCCCATCATTGCCGGTCTCAGCGCCTGTCTCTGGCAAGCCATGCCCCAGTACTCTTCAACGGAAATCATGCAGATAATTCGCGAAAGCAGCCACCTCTACAACAACCCTAACCCCGAATATGGCTACGGCATTCCTGACTTCTACAAAGCCTACACCACCCACGTCGGCATCAGCGACTACAAACCGCTGACCCTCAGCATCTACCCCAACCCCGTCACCGACCAGCTGCACATCGTCAACCCCAACGGCAACATCCAGACCGTCACCCTCTACAACGCCTCCGGCCAACTCGTCCTCCAAACCGCCGTTTCCAGCTCCCCGATTCTCGAAATCAACGTAAGCTCTTTGCCCAATGGTTTTTACATTGGAACGGCCACGCTGAATAACAATCAAACGACCACGTTTAAATTCGTAAAATGATTCTCTACCGAGCTTTTGCCCCTGCCGGGGCCGCTCAAGGAAAATGTTTTCATTAAACCCTTAAACCCTAAACCCTAAACCTTAAACCTTAAACCTTAAACCTTAATAAACCCAATATGAACGCCTTAACAAAAACCAATTACCAATTCCCGAATCAAAAATCGGTGTATCACGGAAAAGTCCGTGACGTCTATTTCTTGGACGATGTGTTAGTGATGGTCGCCAGCGACCGCATCAGCGCCTTCGATGTCATTCTGCCGAAGGGCATCCCTTACAAAGGGCAGATCCTCAACCAGATAGCCTCCAAATTCTTGGATGCCACCAGCGACATTTGTCCGAACTGGAAGATGGCCTCGCCCGACCCGATGGTCACGGTGGGCCGCACCTGCAAGGGCTTCCCGGTGGAGATGATCGTGCGCGGCTACCTCTGCGGCAGCGCATGGCGCTTCTACAAGAACGGCGGCCGCAACCTCTGCGGCAACATCCTGCCCGATGGCATGAAGGAGAACCAGAAGTTCCCCGTGCCGCTCATCACCCCGACCACCAAGGCCGAGCAGGGCGAGCACGATGCCGACATCTCCAAGGAGGAAATCCTCGCCAAGGGTCTCGTCTCCCCCGAAGACTATGCCGTTTTGGAGGATTACACGATGAAACTCTTCCTCCGCGGCACCGAAATCGCGGCCAAGAAGGGACTCATCCTCGTGGATACCAAGTACGAGTTCGGCAAGGCGGACGACAAAATCTACCTCATCGACGAAATCCACACCCCCGACTCCTCCCGTTACTTCTACGCCCAAGGCTACGAAGAGCAGTTCGCCAAAGGGCTGCCGCAGAAGCAGTTGTCGAAAGAGTTCGTGCGCGAGTGGCTGATGGCCAACGGCTTCCAAGGCCAGGAAGGCCAGCAGGTGCCCGAAATGACCGAAGAGGTCGTCAACGGCATCACCAACCGCTACATCGAGCTCTACGAGCACATCACCGGCGAGAAGTTCGTCCCCGCCCCCGCCGACAACGTGGAGCAACGGATTTATGACAATGTGATGGGGTGGCTGAGTAAACGATAATGCATTCACTTGCGAGATGGAGATTCCTTTAACCAACCCAGTAACGTAATGAAGATGCCCATAAACCTTAAACCCTAAACCAATGAAATACCTCATCATAGGCGGCGTCGCCGGCGGAGCATCGGCGGCCGCGCGACTTAGAAGACTGAACGAAGATGCCGAAATCATCGTGTTCGAGAAGGGCGAGTACATCTCGTACGCCAACTGCGGTATGCCCTACTATATCGGCAACACCATCGAAGACCGGAAGCGGCTGTTCGTGCAGACCCCCGTGTCGTTCGGCAACCGTTACGATGTGGATGTCCGGACGTTGCAGGAAGTGACCGCCATCAACCGCGAGGCACACACCGTGGAAGTCAAGAACCTGCGCAACGGCAAGACCTACACCGAGGATTACGACATCCTCCTGCTGTCGCCCGGCGCCGAACCGGTAATCCCCGAGCTGCCCGGCATCCATAGCCCAAAGATCTTCACCCTGCGCAGCGTCAGCGACTGCGACAAAATCAAGATGCAAGCCGTTGAATCCCTGAGAGACAATGCGAAAGCCGTCATCATCGGCGGCGGATTCATCGGGTTGGAGATGGCGGAGAACCTGCAGAAGATCGGCTACCAGATTACGGTAGTGGAGAAGGCTGACCACATCCTCACGCCTGTGGATGAACCCATCGCGGCCATCGCGGAGAAGCATCTGAGAGACAAGGGTGTAGAGCTGATTACGGGCAACGGCATCTCAGGATTCGAGGAAAACGGCGACCAACTGACCGTCTGCTTGGAAGACGGACAGAAGATGGGTTGCGACCTCGCGGTGCTGAGCATCGGCGTGCGTCCGAACACGGCATTGGCAAAAGCCGCCGGTCTGGAAATCAGACGGGGCATCAAGGTCAACGAGTATTTGCAGACCTCCGACGAGCGCATCTTCGCCGTAGGTGACGCAATTGAGTTCCCGCATCCCGTGACGGGCGTTCCGTACTGCAACTTCTTGGCAGGTCCCGCCAATGCTCAGGCCCGTATCGCCGCCATGAACATGGTCTATCCCGAAAGCGTGGTCTATCAAGGTTCGGTGAGTACCGCCATCGCGAAGATTTTCGATTTGGCCGTGGCCAGCACGGGGCTGAACGAAGCGGCTTTGCAACGGGCGAACCTCTCTTACGAGACCGTCATCGTGCACCCCGCGGCGCACGCCACCTACTACCCCGGCAGCACCCCGATTTCGCTGAAGCTGAACTTCTCCATGGAGGACGGCACGATTTACGGCGCACAGGCCATCGGGACGCAGAACATTGACAAACAGATTGATATCATCTCGCTGCTGCTGAAACACCACGGCACCATCTTCGACCTGGTGAACAGCGAACACACTTACGCCCCACCGTTCGGCTCGGCCAAGAGTCCCGTGATGTTCGCCGGTATGGTCGCCGAAAACATCTTCGCCCACCTGATGAACCCGATTCACGTGAAACAGCTGGACGAAATGATTGACAGCAAGGAGGACTTCTTCCTCTTGGATGTCCGCGAACTACCTGAATACAAGAATGGTACGATTGAAGGGGCGACCCGTTACTCTGTGGACGAGCTGCGCGAGTTCCTCGAAGAGATTCCCGAAGGCAAGAAAATCGTGGTCTTCTGCGAGGTCGGTCTGCGCGGCTACGTTGCCTCCCGCATCCTCATGCAGAACGGATTCGATGAGGTGTACAATCTGATTGGGGGGATGAGGACTTATCGGCTGACAGGGAAACACAATGTACAATGAACAATGTACAATGTACAAAACCTGTTCACTGATCACCAATCACTGATCACTAATCCGAAATAAACAAATAAAACCCAATAAAATGAAAAAACATCAAATTTCAACGAAGTTTCTCAGCATTGAGAAGGTAACCAAAATCATTGAGCGCAAGCAGAAAATCGAATTGTCCGAAGAGGCGATTGCAGCGGTGAAGAAGTGCCGCGACTACTTGGACACCAAGGCGGCCACGAGCGCGGAACCCATCTACGGTGTGACCACCGGTTTCGGCTCGCTCTGCAACAAGCACATCTCCCCGGAGGACCTCTCCACCCTCCAGCGCAACCTCGTCATTTCGCACGCCTGCGGCGTGGGCGAAGAGGTACCGCAGGAAATCGTGCAGCTCATGCTGCTTATGAAAATCCAATCATTGTCATACGGCCACTCCGGCGTGCAGCTTGACACCATCCAACGATTGGTAGACTTCTACAACAAGGGCGTGTATCCCGTTGTGTATCAGCAGGGTTCACTCGGCGCTTCCGGCGACTTGGCTCCGCTGGCACACCTCTCGCTGCCTATCATCGGCATGGGTGAGGTCTATTACCGCAACAAGAAATACTCCGCCGCGGAAATCAACGAGAAGTTCGGCTGGCAGCCCATCACGCTGAAGTCCAAAGAGGGTCTCGCGCTGCTCAACGGCACGCAGTTCATGAGCTCCTACGCCGTCTGGTTGCTGATGAAAGCCCGTAAGCTGAGCTGGCTCGCCGACATCATCGGCACCATCTCCTTGGAGGCTTTCGACGGCCGCATCGAGCCCTTCAACATGCTTGTGCATCTCGTGCGCCCGCACTCCGGACAAATCATCACCGCCGCCCACATCACGCAACTGCTTGAGGGTTCGGAGATTATCGCCCAACACAAGGAACACGTGCAGGATCCCTACTCCTTCCGTTGCATGCCGCAGGTGCACGGCGCGTCCAAAGACGCCATCGAGCACGTGCAGAAAGTGGTGGAGACCGAGATCAACTCCGTCACCGACAACCCGACCGTCTTCCCCGACGAGGACATCATCGTCAGCGCGGGCAACTTCCATGGCCAGCCGTTGGCATTGATTCTGGACTTCCTCTCCATCGCGATGGCGGAACTCGGAAACATCTCCGAACGCCGTATCTATCAACTGATTAGCGGCAAGCGTGGTCTGCCGTCCTTCCTCGTGAAGAACCCCGGCCTCAACTCCGGCTTCATGATTCCGCAGTACGCCGCCGCCTCCATCGTGAACCAGAACAAGGCCTTCACGATGCCCTGCTCCACCGACTCCATCGAGTCGTCGCAAGGACAGGAGGACCACGTGAGTATGGGTGCCAACGCCGCCACGAAGTGCTATTTGGTGGTCAACAACGTGGAGAAGATTCTCGGCATCGAGCTGTTCAACGCCGCCCAAGCCCTCGACTTCCGCAAACCGCTGAAGAGCTCCGAATTCATCGAGGAATTCGTGAAAATCTACCGCGAATACGTTCCGTTCGTGGAGAACGACACCTACATGCACGAGCTGATCCAGAAGTCCATCGACTTCGTCAACGGCGTGCATGTGGTGATGTAGTTGGCTGTTTGGCTATTGGCTGTTGGCTGTTTTCAAAAAAAGTGAATAGCCAACAGCCGATAGCTAAAAATGCTATTTTTGCAAACAAATTCGAAACGATGAGAAATATTGGTATAGGGTTGCTGGTCTTTGCTCTGGCGGTTGCCAGTTTCGGATGTCGGCGTGAACCGAAATACTCCGTGGTTCCGCACATCGAGTTTGTCTCGTTAGAGAAAATCGACAACGGCACCGGTCATGACAGCCAGGCGGAGCTGACCATCCGCTTCCAAGACGGGGACGGGGATATAGGGTTGGACGAGACCGACCGTGACCCCGTTTTTGCCGTGGATTCACCCTATTACTACAATTTCTTCATCATTTTGTGTGAAAAGCAACACGGCGAATGGGTGGAGCTGGAGCTGCCCACGCCGCTTCACGCCCGCGTGCCGCATCTCAGCAATGACGTGCCCGAATCCATTGAAGGCACGCTTTCCATCGACACCTATATCAACAACCCCACCTCCCCGTATGACACTGTGAGGCTCACCTGCTGGCTCGTCGATCGCGCCCTGCACCACAGCGACACCATCACCACTCCCGAAATAATCGTAAAAAAATGAAGATAACAGACAAAGTTAAAGAATTGATAGCGTTGACGTTGCGTGAGGATATCGGCAACGGCGACCACTCCTCGCTCTGCTGCATTCCCGCAGAAGCCCAGGGCGATATGAAGCTGCTCATCAAACAAGACGGTGTGTTAGCCGGCGTGGATGTGGCCCGCGAGGTGCTGCGCCAAGTCGATGAGAACATCCGTATGGAGCTGTTGCTCCCCGACGGCACGTTCGTGCACAAAGGGGACATCGCATTCACGCTGCACGGCTCTTCCCGCAACATGCTCACCGCCGAGCGCACCCTGCTCAACTTCATGCAGCGCATGAGCGGCATCGCCACGACGACTCACGAATACGTTGAGTTAGTGAAAGATACGAACGTCATCTTGCTCGACACGCGCAAGACGACTCCGAACATGCGCATCTTCGAGAAGTACGCCGTGACTGTCGGCGGGGCACAAAACCACCGCTTCGGGCTCTTCGACATGATGATGCTCAAAGACAACCACATTGACTTTGCCGGAGGTATTGAGAAGGCCATCGATGCTGCAAACAAATACCTGAAGGACAACAATATGCAACTCAACATCGAGATTGAGACCCGCAGTCTGGACGATGTGCGTCGCGTGCTCGAACACGGCGGTGTGCAGCGCATCATGTTCGACAATTTCACCCCGGACCAGATCCGCGAAGGCGTGAAAATGGTCGATCACCGTATGGAGACCGAAGCATCCGGCGGCATTGTGAAGGAGACGCTCCATGACTACGCCGTCACGGGGGTTGATTTCATCTCCGTCGGCGCCTTCACCCACCAAATCAAGAGCTTGGACATGAGTCTCAAAGCACTGTGATTCGGAACGTAGGATGTAAGACTCAGGATTTTTAACTTTAACTGAACACCCCTCTAACCGAGCACCTCGACAACGTGAACCGATTTGTACGATACATACAGTTGAAGTTCCGACAGTGGAACAGCGACCTGGAACGTATTCCCGGTCTGGGCAAGTATGTGTCCAAATCGAAGAAGATGTCGTTGCCCGGTTTGCAGAAGGTGCCGCTTTACGACGTGATGCGGTTTTTCGCACAGTCGATGAGCAAAGGGGTGGTGTTCCAGCGAGCGGCCGCCATCACCTACCGCGTGTTCGTGGCGGTGGTGCCCATGATCATCGCGCTGTTCTCCGCCATCGCCTTTCTCGGGGAGGACTTCCGCAACACCCTGATTTCGATGTTGCAGTCTTTGGTGCCGCCCTACGCCTGGCCGGCCGTGGAGGGCGTGATCACCGATGTGGTGATGCGGCAGAACGGCACCCTGTCATCAGCGATGCTTGTCGTCGGTATCTATTTCACCATCATCTGCATTATGGGCATCGTGGCCGCCATGACCACCTCCTATTTCAACGAAGGGAAGCGCAACTTCCTACAACAGATTAAGTTAAGCGCCTTATTGATGATGCTGACCTTCGTCATCATCGTCTTTGTGGCGGCATTCTTCATCCTCGCCTCTTTGGCCGTGCGCTATATGCACACACATTGGGGAAACAACCCGCAGCTATACTCCTTCTTTGTGAACTTCCTCAAATGGGTGCTGGTGTTCGGCGCCGTCTATTTCCTAATCAGCACTTTCTACTACTTAGCTCCCGTGAAGCGCGGCAACTACCGCTTCTTCTCCGCCGGCTCCTCCATCTGCACCGTGCTGTTAGTCATCCTCTTAGGGTTTATGAACCTCTACTTCTCCAACTTCACGAACTACAACCTCATCTACGGCTCCCTCGGCGCCCTGTTCGCCATTCTGCTGTGGATAAACTGGAGTGCGACGGTATTCCTTATGTGTTATGACCTCAACGTCAGCATTGCGAAAGCCAAGAGTGAAAACATACAGTTGAGCGATCATTTAGAAAAGGAAGAAACAGATAACCAACAAGATAACACACCTCAAAAATAACGATTATGGATTTTGACACGATACTTTACATTCTGCTGATGGTCGGGTGGCTCGGCATCACTGTATTCAAAAACCTGAAAAAGGCCGAGGCGGAGCGTACCGCACACAAAAACAGGCCCCGTCCGATAGTGGTGGAGACAACCGATGAAACCGAAACTGCGGAACCTCAGAAGAAAACATCTAAAAAGAAAGCCGCCCGTCAGCAGGCGCCGCAGGAGGAGCAGTATTTCTCCTACGAGACCATGAGCGACCGCGATTTCGCCTCCGAGTTCGGGCAGAGCGCCGAAGAGACCGTGACGATATCCGACTCCCCCGCCCCGCGCCCCACCGTCCACCTCAACATGGACGAGGAAGAGGTTTACAAAGGGATTGTCTGGTCGGAGATTCTGAGGCGGAAGTATTGACGTTTGGTTTAAGGTTTAGGGTTTAAGGTTAAAGGACCCTCCAACGGGCACCCTAAACCCTAAACCCTAAACTATAACCCTTAACCCTTAAACCTTAACCCTTAAACCCTTACTGCCTGTACGTAACGGGCACTTGATAGAAGCAGCGGACGGGTTTGCCGTTCTTCTTGCCGGGTTTCCATTTCGGCATGGCCATAACGCCGCGGACGGCTTCCTTGTCGCATTCGGGGAAGAGCGGCACTTTGACTTTGGCGTTACTCACGCGACCGTCCTTCTCCACGATGAATTCGATGAGCACCGTTCCGGTGATGCCGTTGGTGCGAGCCACCTCGGGGTATTGGATCTCGCGGGTTAGGAAGGCGTTGAGCGCTTCAGGACCGCCAGGATACTCCGGCATCTCGTCCGTCCACAGCTCTGGGGGTTCCTCGATGGGAGCCTCATCCACAAGCTCAACATCTTGTTCATCGACTTCTGGGATAACATCGTCGGGCATGATGTCCACATCAAATGAGATGTCCATGTCCACGTGTACATTGTCATCCACGAGTCGAAAAATCACCTCCTGTTGCTGGGGCTGCTGAGGTGGCGGTGGCGGCGGCGTCTGATCCGTGGGGAGGACGTCATCATCCACCACGGTGATGAAATCGTCATCCACCAATTCAAAAGCGGGAGCCCTGTCCTCGCTGGCGAAAAGCTCGAAGCCGGCATACACAAGGCCCAACACCAGGGCAAATCCGACCAATGCAAACAATCCGCGTTTGTTCTCCAGATTCCCCTTGTCTGTTTTCTTTGTAACCATTGTTTTGTGTTTTTAAGTGAGACATTCTTGTTCCGCAATGTTACTTGCTTTAATAGAACAACGCAGACGTAATAAAAAATATTGTATAAAAAAAAGGAATCCAAACGGATTCCTTTTTTTTAGGTTTAATGTGTTTAAGAATTAGGGGTTAAGGGTTAAGGACTTCGTAAAGAAACACCTTAAACTATAAACCATAAACCTTAAACCTTATTGTCTGAAGGTGACGGGCACCTGGTAGAAACAGCGGACGGGTTTGCCCATGTTCTTACCGGGTTTCCATTTCGGCATGGCCATAACGCCGCGGACAGCCTCCTTGTCGCATTCGGGGAACAACGGGACTTTGACCTTGGCATTACTCACACGACCGTCTTTCTCGACGACGAACTCGATGAGGACGGTGCCGGTGATACCGTTGTTACGGGCCACCTCAGGGTATTGGATCTCGCGGGTCAGGAAGGCGTTGAGCGCCTCGGGACCGCCGGGGTATTCCGGCATCTCCTCGGTGAACATCACCGGGGGTTCATCTTCACCGACTTCCTCGACCACCTCGACTTCTTCATCGCCCACATCCGCGATGGCCTCATCTTCGTTGAACTCCACATCGAAAGTCAGCTCGGTGTTGACCTTGATATTGTCCTCCACGATGTTGAGCACCACCTCTTGTTGCTGCTGGGGTTGCTCTTGCGGGGGCGGGGGCGTCTGGTCGGTGGCGATCACATCGTCATCCACGACGGTAATGAACTCATCATCCTGCAACTCGAAAGCAGGAGCCTTGTCCTCGCTGGCGAAAAGCTCGAAGCCGGCGTAGATGAGGGCTAAAACCACGGCAAATCCGACAAGAAGGAACAAGCCGCGCTTGTTTTCCAAATTTCCTTTGTCTGTTTTCTTTGCGATCATAAAACTCTATGTTTTTAACGTTAAATTACACTTTTAATCAGTCCGCAAAAATACTCTTTTTTTTGATATGAACGACGGATGTTGAAAAAATATTGTGGAGAAAAATTATTCCAGCGAATACGGCTTCTCCGTGAACCATTTCTTGTTCGGTTTGCTGCCCATCGTGAAGACGAGCTCGCCACCGGCCATTATCTGTTCGTAGGTGATGTAGGCACAGTGCAGCGGTTTGCCGTTGAGCGTCACCGACTGGATGTAGCAGTTCTGGTCGCTGACGTTGGGGGCCTTGATGGTCAAGGTGTTGCCGTTTTGCAGACGGAGGACATTCTCGGGCAGGTAGGGCGCGCCGAAGACGTACTGGCCGCTGGCGGGACAGACGGGATAGAAGCCCATCGCGCTGAAGATGTACCATGCCGACATCTGTCCACAGTCGTCGTTGCCGCACAGCCCGTCGAGGTGGTTGCGGTACATCTTGTTCATCACCTCGCGCACGCGCAACTGCGTCTTCCACGGCTGGGAGGTCCACATGTAGAGGTACGGAATGTGGTGGCTGGGCTCGTTGCCGTGCACGTAGCCGCCCAACATTCCCTCGCGGGTAACATCCTCGGTTTCAGCGAAAAACTTGTCGGGCACGTACATCGTGAAAAGTTCGTCCAGGCGGTTCACGAAGACCTTGTCGCCACCCATGATCTTGATCAGCCCGTTGACATCGTGCGGCACGTAGAACGAGTAGTTCCAGCTGTTGCCCTCGATGAAGCCCTCGTTGGAGGTGGAGAGCAGGTCGGCGGGCGTCTTCCACGAGCCGTCCTCGTAGCGTGCCTGCGCGAAGCCCGTCTCAGGATTGAAGACGTTCTTGAAGTTCAGCGCGCGCTGGCGATAAGATTCTTTCTTCTTTTCATATCCGGAAGCAATATCTCCTTTGTCAATCAAATTGTAAATCACCCAATCCTCATATGCATTTTCCAGGGTGATGGAAGTGCCCACAGCAGATTTATTGTAAGGCACATAGCCCAGTTTCTTATACAAGTCGGTATGGTCGTAATAATCCAAGTTGGCGCTGTTCAGGATGTAGGGCATAGCATTGATAAGAATCTTATTCATCTTCACATTTTCCCCATAAAAATTTGGATGATGGCAAAGATAGTTGTCCGCCACTGCCGACACGCCGTGATAACCGATCATACACCAGTTTTCGTTGCCGGCATGACTCCAAATTGGAAGAACTTGGTGTACGCTTTGTTCGGCGTGATCTATCATGGAGGAAACCATGTCGCAGGCGGCCTTTGGGTTGATAATGTTCAGCAGCGGGTGTTCGGCACGATAGGTGTCCCACAGGGAGAAAATCGTGTAATTATTGTATCCTTCTAAGTTTTGGTGGATATTGTGGTCAATTCCACGGTATTTTCCGTCCACATCTTGATATATTGAAGGATTGATCATCGTGTGATAAAGCGAGGTGTAGAACATTGCGAGTTGATCGGGAGTGCCTTTTGCATCATAGATGCCGAGTTTGTCATTCCATTCTCGTTTGGTCCTACGGCATAATTCTTCAAATGTTTTCATCGTTGTTATACTTGTGGTTGTATTGTCACTGGGATTCAAGATCACCTTGCGGGATACTTTAGTCTCAGTATCCCAGTTGAGTTCAGCTCCTTCTGTGCTGACTGCCGACAATGCTACCTGCACCTCCAGTTCAGGATTATCATCCTGCTCAAACTCTATCCAAGCCACCACCTTGCGTCCCGCCATTTCGGGGAAGTCGTGGTTCACATCGAAACGGCTCCAGAAGCCGTGGTAGTCCTGTTTCCCGAAATCCTGGTAGCCGTAGTGGGCCACGGGCTTGCTGAAATGGATGGCGAAATAGACGTAGTTCTCCCGTGCCCAGCCGTTGGTGATGCGGTAGCCGGTCAGCGTGTAGGGACCTTCCATGCGCAGGGAGGCCCACAGCACCTTGCCGTCGTAGTTGTAGATGGCGTGGTTGAGATCCACGATGAGCTTCTGGGTCTCGCCTTGGGGGAAGGTGTAGCGGTGGATGCCGCAGTGCGGGGTGGCGGTGAGTTGCACAAGGATGTCGTCATCGCTGAGGCGCACCTCGTAGTAGCCGGGCGAGGCCTTCTCGGTGGCGTGGCTGAAGCGCGAGCGGTAGCCGCCGTCGGGGTTGTCGGCGGTGCCGGGATTGAGCTGCACTTCGCCGGTGAAGGGCATCAGCAGGATGTCGCCCATGTCGGAGTGGCCGGTGCCGCTGAAGTGGGTGTGACTGAAACCCACGATGGTCTTGTCGCGGTACTGGTAGCCGGCGCAGTAGTCATAGACGCCCGGCTGGTAGCGACCATTGATGTTGTGGGGAATGGTGTCCGTGTCGGGACTCACCTGCACGCCCCCGAAGGGGTAGCATGCGCCGGGGAAGGTGTGCCCCATGCCGTTGGTCCCGATCATCGGGTTAACATACTGGGTATAATCGCGTTGCGCGGTTGCGGTCATCATGGCGAGGAGGATTATGGGGGTGATTATCTTTCGCATATTATCAATTTAAGACGGCAAAAGTACATATTATTTCGTTTTATGAACCAGTGGCTGCAGCGAGTCTAAAATAAAATTCCTATTTTTGCCACCGAAAACCAATACCGAACGGTTATGGGAAAAAGATTCTTCTTTGTTTTCATCGTCACCATTCTGCTGTCGATAGCGGCCTCTTCCTGCCACAGGGGCAACCTTTCCCTCGACAGTGGAGCCTGCTATATGACCCGAATCAACGACAAGACCATCGTAATCAGAATCGATGGTATATGCAACAAAAGTTTGATAATCAATGTTTTTCAAACCGATTCGCTCAATGCTGAGCCCAAGCCGTTGGTTTTCGAAATCGCGACTAACGGGAAGGGAGGCACGTTGGAGGGCGCGAGTCTTCAACACCCCGCCAAAGTGCGATGGCGTTTCGGACAGAACCGGTTGGTCTGCCGTTGCCGGAGCGCGGAACTGCCCCGGAGGTTCACCTTGGAACGGTGCGAAACCGACACGGTTCGCTATTGCCGTCAGCTCCTCGACTCACTCTACGATGTGAAAGAGACTGTCGATGTGGAATATGCCCGCGCCAACGGCTTTTGGAGCAGCTACCCCGATGAGGACAAGCCCTTTTCGGCCATCTACACGGAACGGCTTCCGCAGCTGGCCGACACAAATGTCATCCCACTGTGCATGGACATTTACGAGCCCGAGGACCATTCCGACGCCATGCGTCCTTTGATCGTGCTGATTCACGGCGGGGCGTTCTATAACGGCGACAAACAAGACGAAACCTACGTGAAATGGTGCCGCCACTACGCTTCCTTGGGCTATGTGGCCGTGTCCGTCAACTACCGCATGGGTTTTCTGCCTTACAAGAATGCCATCGACTGTGCCGGTTACCGCGCCACCCAAGATGTGAATGCCGCCATTCGATATTTGCTGCATCACGCTGACACTTACAGAATTAACCCCGATTGGATTTTCACGTGGGGCACAAGTGCGGGGGGTATCACGGCGCTGAATGTCGCGTTTATGAAGGATGGAAACCGGCCGAAGTCCGTCCTACAAGAGGGCAAAATCGCCAAATTGAACCCGAAATTCACGGAGACGTTCAAAATCAAGGCCGTGGCGAACATGTGGGGAACCGTACACGACACGAACATCCTCGCCAACAGCCGCATACCCGTCATCTCGTTCCACGGCGACGCGGACGGCATCGTGCCATACGGCTTCGGACTGCCGTTTAAAAACATGATGAGCACTTTTTTATCTTACCAATTGGAAGACCAACTTTCTCGTCTCTTGTCGCCATCAAGCAATGAATGGAGGAGTCTTTTGGAAGTGGGTTTTCCCATGATCTATAGTGGAACTGAGCAATGGAAGGAAAGGGTCATGCAACCAATATGGGACAAAATTGTCTCGCCCATGTACGGTTCCGCGTGCATCCACGAATACCTTGACAGACACGGCGTCCGCAACAAACTGTTCACCGTGGCGGGCGCAGACCAGCACAGCCTCCATGTCGATGAGCACCGCAACATAGTTCCCTATTTCTACACCATCCAAGACTCCGTGGCGCAGTTCTTCTACGCGGAAATGGTGCCTAAGCCCGTAAACCTGCATCAAGAAAGTGCGGGATCCCCATTCTTCCGTATCGACAACACGGATGCCGCCGAGATACATTGGCAGGTAGAAGGTGGCGTGTTGTTGGAAAAGTCCGACAGTCGTGCAAAGGTAATGTTCTTCGGGGATGCGAAGCGGCACGTTGTCCGCGTGTCCGGACGATATAAGAACGGGATAGCGTTTAACGAAGAAATCCCAACGGTTTAGCTTATGAAAACGGTCAGATTTTTGCTTTGCGCGATGGTGCAGTGGACGTGGGGGATTGTCCAGAATGCCATTGGTCTGCTTCTGTTCCTGGTGTTTCTTCCGAACCGGTATTTCGTCTTCCGGTCGAGCGTGGTGACCTGTTGGAAAATCCCTTACAGCGCCGGATGCGGGATGTTCATCTTCCTGAACGACACGGACTTGAGCGAAAGCGGCAAAGGGGCGATTTCGAAGATGGACTACGACTTGCTGGCGCACGAATACGGGCATTGTCTGCAGTCCATCCTGTTGGGACCGCTGTTTTTACCGGTCATCGCCATCCCCTCCATCCTTTGGGCCACCCTGCCCTGTTTTGAACGGCTCCGGAAGAGGAAAAGGATGTCGTATTACGAGTTGTACTGCGAGAAGTGGGCGAACCGGTTCGGCGACCGGGTGTGCGGGAACCGGCGGGTGTTTTGCCGTAAGTGAAATCTCCGCGTATCGCTCGTACCTTCACGGATTATCTCATCGCCTCATCATCACTCATTGCCTCGCCAGCGCAACAACTAACTGCTAACTCCTCACTGTTTCCCCGCCTTCGTCTGCACATGCACAAAGAAACCAATCGCCTCGAACCGATCACTGTTCACTACTCACTAATCCCAAAAAAAATGTATCTTTGCAAGTTTTTTGGAAAAATCTATACTTCGATGAAATATACTGAATACAAAGGTCTTAATCTCCCTGCCCTTGGGGAGGAAATGAGAAAATATTGGGAAGACAATGACATCTTCGCCAAAAGTCTATCGACCCGCGAGGGACACAAACGTTTCGTTTTCTTTGAGGGCCCGCCGTCCGCCAACGGCATGCCCGGCATCCACCACGTGATGGCCCGCACCATCAAGGACATCGTCTGCCGCTACCAGACCCTCACCGGCAAGTACGTCGGACGTAAGGGCGGCTGGGACACGCACGGACTGCCCGTGGAGCTCGGCGTGGAGAAAACCCTCGGCATCACCAAGGAGGACATCGGCAAGAAGATCTCCGTGGAGGACTATAACAAGGCCTGCCGCCGTGAAGTGATGAAGTTCAAGGACAAATGGGACGACCTCACCCGCGAGATGGGCTACTGGGTCGATCTCGAACACCCCTACATCACTTTCGACAACAAGTACATCGAAACCGTATGGTATTTACTGTCAGAACTTTACAAGAAAGGTCTGCTCTATAAGGGCTACTCCATCCAGCCCTACTCTCCCGCCGCCGGCACCGGCCTCAGCTCCCACGAGCTCAACCTGCCCGGCTGCTACCGCGATGTGAAGGATTTGACCTGCGTGGCACTGTTCAAGTTAGAAGTTAGCAGTGAGCAGTTAGCAGTTGAGGCGGACGCGAACATTCCTGTGTACGCGATTGCGTGGACGACCACCCCGTGGACGCTGCCGAGCAACACGGCGTTGTGCGTGGGTCCGAATATCGACTACGTGATGCTGAAGACCGTGCATCCGTACAACGAACAGCCCTGCTACATCCTGATGGCCAAAGCGTTGGTTTCCACGATGTTCAAGGAAGCCCCGGAGGTTGTGAAGGAGTTCAAGGGCAAAGATCTCGTGGGCATCTCCTACGAGCAGCTCATCCCGTGGGTGAACCCCGGCGAAGGTGCCTTCCGCATCATCCCCGGCGATTATGTCACCACGGAAGACGGTACCGGCATCGTGCACATCGCTCCGACCTTCGGCGCCGACGACAAGCGCGTGGCCGCTGCTGCCGGCATCCCGCCGCTCGTGATGATCGACAAGGACGGCATCCGCCAGCCTATGGTCGATCGCACCGGCAAGTTCTACCGCATCGAGGACCTCGACCCCGAATTTGTCCAAAACTGCATGGACGTGGAAGCTTACCGTCCCTACGCCGGCCAGTTCGTGAAGAACGCATATGACCCGACCAAAACCGAGAAGGACAAATCCTTGGACGTCGATATCGTGGTGATGTTGAAGGAGCAGGGCAAGCTTTTCAAGAGCGAAAAGCACACCCACAACTACCCGCACTGCTGGCGTACCGACAAGCCCGTACTCTACTATCCGCTCGACTCTTGGTTCATCAAGACCACGGCCTACAAAGAGCGTATGATGGAGCTGAACAAGACCATCAAGTGGAAGCCTGCCGCCACCGGCTCCGGCCGTTTCGGCAACTGGCTCGAGAACCTCGTCGATTGGAACCTCTCCCGCTCCCGCTTCTGGGGCGTGCCGCTGCCCATCTGGACCACCGAGGACAAGAAAGAGCAGATCTGCATCGGTTCCATCGAGCAGCTGATGGCCGAAATCGACAAGTCCATCGCCGCCGGCTTTATGACCGAAAATCCGTATAAGAACTTCAAGGTCAACGATATGTCGCAGGAGAACTACGACAACAACATCGACCTGCACAAACCCTACGTCGATACCATCGTGCTGGTCTCCACGACGGGCCAAAAGATGTACCGCGAGAGCGACCTTATCGATGTCTGGTTCGACTCCGGCTCGATGCCGTACAGCCAGCTGCACTACCCGTTCGAGAACAAGGAGTTCTTCAAGACCAACTTCCCCGCCGACTTCATCGCGGAGGGTGTCGATCAGACGCGCGGCTGGTTCTTCACGTTGCACGCCATCGCCACGATGCTGTTCGACAGCGTAGCCTTCAAGTCTGTGATTTCCAACGGTTTGGTGCTCGACAAAAACGGCAACAAGATGTCCAAGCGGTTGGGCAATGCCGTTGATCCTTTCGAGATCATCCACAAATACGGTCCCGACGCGACCCGCTGGTACATGATCACCAACGCCTCCCCGTGGGACAACCTCAAGTTCGACGAGGCCGGCATCGGCGAGGTGCAGCGCAAGTTCTTCGGCACGCTGTTCAACACCTACAACTTCTTCGCACTGTACGCCAACATTGACGGATTCACGTACAAAGAGGCGGAGATTCCGTTCGCCAAACGTCCCGAAATCGACCGCTGGATTCTCTCCGAGCTGAACACGTTGGTGAAGCACTGTCAGGAGAACTACATCGACTACGAGCCGACGAAGGTGGGCCGTGAGATTCAAGACTTTACGGACGCTTACCTCAGCAACTGGTACGTGCGTCTCTGTCGCCGCCGCTTCTGGAAGGGCGAATACAGCGAAGACAAGATTTCCGCCTACCAGACGCTCTACACCTGCTTGGAGACCATCGCCAAGATCGCCTCGCCCATCGCGCCGTTCTTTATGGACAAGCTCTATCAGGACCTCAACCGCGTCACCGGCAAGGAAGCGTTCGAATCCGTGCATTTGGCCGACTATCCCGAAGTACACGAGGAGCTGATTGACAAGGAGTTGGAAGAACGTATGCAGCTCGCACAGCAGTTCAGTTCTATGGTGTTGGCGTTGCGTAAGAAGACCAACCTGAAAGTGCGTCAGCCGCTCTCCAAGATTATGATTCCCGTGATGGACGAGCATTTCAAACAGCAGATTTCGTTGGTGCAGGATCTGATTTTGCACGAGGTCAACGTCAAGGAGTTGGTGTTCGTCAGCAACGAGGACGGCGTCTTCGTGAAGCGTATCAAACCCGATTTCAAGAAGTTGGGACCGAAATACGGCAAGATTATGAAGCTCGTGGCCGCCCGCATCACCGGCTTCTCGCAGCAGGAGATCGCGCAGTTGGAGAAGGAGGGCGTAATGAAGTTCGAGATCGAGAGTCAGCCCGTGGAGATCACCACCGACGATGTGGAGATCCAGGCACAGGACATCCCCGGCTGGGTGGTGGCCAACTTCGGCGCACTCACCGTGGCCTTGGACATCGAGGTCACCGAAGAGCTGAAGAACGAGGGTTACGCCCGCGAGTTCGTGAAGATGGTGCAGACCTACCGCAAGGAGAACAACTTCGAGGTGCTGGACAAGATCGCCATCACCGTGGAGAACAACGAGGTCATCACCCCCGCTTTGAAGGCCTTCGAGCAGCACATCTGCAACGAGACCCTCTGCACCTCCCTGACCATCGCCGACACGGTTTCCGATGGCGTGGAGATGGATCTGGAGGATGTGAAGATTAGGGTGAAGATTGAGAGACAATAAATGAATTATGAAAATAATTGGCATAGTGGCTGTAATAGCCAGTCTTTTGATTGTTTTATGTACTTCTTGTAATAAGGTTACCATAAAATGCGGTGTATATGGAAAAGTCACGAAAAGAGTAGGAAATTGGATGCCAGGGGCGAATGATCCTTCCGCACAGGAATATCCGATAGAATGTGAAGTAGCTGTTTTCGACTCTATCAATATCCATGATTTGCAAGGATATTGGATGGACAGGGTAGCTATTTCTGATCTCAATATACACGAAATCGCTCGCACATCCACCAACAATAAAGGTATTTACCAATTAGAGATTCCTGCGGGGAAATATTCCATTGCATTGGTGGATGGTGATACCCTATTGCGTCGTAGTTTATCCGGAAGTGATGGATATGGTTGGATGGATCCACTGGAACTGTTTGATGGAGAATTACGTGAACGCAACATTGTTCTCGATTACGCTGTATATTAGAAATAGCTGCTAAGTCGTAGTCCAGCATAACTTTGACACCTCGGATATCATAAATGATATCTTGAATGAAGTTGTCGGAGGGTAGACTATTCTCTTTCATCTTTGATATTGTTTGCCCGCAAAGTTACAAAATTAAAGCAAACAAATCAAGAGCAAAATACTTTTAATCCATTAAGAATCAATATTATAAAAGTGACATTTTTGGTCCGTTGTAGAGACGCGCCATGGCGCGTCTCTACAACGGACCAAAAATGGTATAATTGCATTTTAGGGACGAATGATTATTCTCGCCCCCACACCGTTACATATCGTTTATTTTGTCGGAGTTTGCCAAAAATAATCGGCATCGTGGGTGATAACGGCCCAATCGCTGGAATTTTCGTATGTTGATGGCGTTTTGTATGTTGACGGTGTTAAAACCACGTGCTTATTCTTCACATACCTATATCTGCTCTCCGGATTAAAACAATAATTTGTCACGCAATCAAACCAATATAGGTTTTTGGCCATATAGCCCTCCAGATAATACTCTTTTGTCTGCTTGTTCTCATAATTCCAGTTGGCATCCTCGTTCAAGAAAAGAGGCCGACCGTCAATTAGTCTCTCCCGCACTTCCTGGATGCTCAAGAAATTACCATTCTCGTCTTTCACGTATGCTTCGAAAGTGGGGTCTATCCAAATCCATTTCTGATATTGTGACGACCAAACCGAATTGATGACGTGGCAATCCTGATCTTTTTCGTCGTATGGCATACAGGTCACATATCGCGACGGTATGCCCATCGAAAGATACATCTCATTCAAAGCAATGGCCAGATGACGACAATTGACACCTTTTCCCGTTGATTTGTGATAATTGTAGATGTCGATAGCATCAAATTCACACAGCGCGAAATTGCCCCCATCGTGCCGGAAAGCTTTATGAACGAAATGAAGGATATTCAGGATCTTGGAAATCTCGTCACCGTCACCGGCAACGGAGTCCAGATCAAAAAATTCCCTGACATTCATTAAACGATAGTCTCCAGAATCCTGATAAACAAATTGCGGCAACGTATCGATGTCTTCCTTGATATAGGCAGACGAATTTTGCAAAATCGTCAATCGGTCATATTGCTTAATCTCTTCAAGTAAGGATTTGAATTTCTTGTCTTCTCTGATACTCTCAAAATCGCTGTCGTTAAGCATATTACGATAATCCTTGTAACCTACGCGTATGGATTTTTCCAGTGTTTCCAATGCCAGTTTCTTTTGTACCGTCAATGCGTAGCAGCATGCAAGATTATAATATACATCGGCTGTCATTTCTTCCTTGTAGATCCTAGCATCCACCCACTGACTGTCAATAGCAGTTGTGTCAAAGAATGTGACAAGTTCTTTTAGCGAGTGAATCGCCTTATCGAACTGTTTGTTTTTGTAAAAGTCATGATACACATCATAAATCTCATCATATTTTTCAAAAAACAAGCCAATCTCCTGCTGTGTCTTCAAAATATGCTTGTTTGACTGTTGAGACATACAAACGTGCCCACACGACAGTAAAAGTACAATAAAAACGGTTGTCAGTCGGATATTTTTCATATTCATAATTAATGCTCGTTTTTTATTAAGACGCAAAAAAACTAAAAAGGGCCACAACTTGGTAAACAACCGCAAAAATACATTTTTTTACCTATGGCATTTGTGGTGAAACGGTGACGGGGCGATGTAGAGACGTGCCATGGCGCGTCTCTACAACCCCAAATATCAACCCGTATTTTATTAACATTCAATATATTACACCCCCCCCCGAACAAAAAAAATCTCATATTTCACCCAAGATTCTCCCCAAATTTTACGTTTTTAAAATAAAGAACCACCCTTAAAAATGTAAGATTATGAAATGCAAACTCCTCTGCGTGTTGTTATGGCTCTGCGCCACCGGTGTCTCCGCACAGCACCTCACCGTCAAGAATTACCAGAAGAAAGTACACCCCGGCCTGACAGCCATCACAATGGAGCTTTATCGCGACCAGAATCCAATCTCCAACGTTGATTGGATGGAGTACCTCTACTGGTTGGAGCAAATCTACGGGAAGGAGGCGGCCGAGTACCAAGCGGCGCTCCCCGACAAGCAGGCACTCCGGCAGCTGCTCCCCGACAGTCTTGCCGAAGTCTATGCGAATCATCCTGCATACAGGTATTCCCCCGTGTTCGGGGTCTCGCCGACGCAGGCCCGCGCCTACTGCGAATGGCGCACCGACCGCGTGGCAGAGCAGATGCTCGTCAGTCTGGGAAGGATAGAATATGACCCTAATCAGACACCCGAAAACTACTTCAGCGTCAAGAAAGGGATGATGCCGGCGGATTTGAAAACGCTCTATTTCTTCCTGCCCGAGGGCAACATTGAAACTTGGTATGGCTTTTCCTGCTTCGCGGAGTGGCGGTAGTTTATCTAAAAGTGTATCTTTGCGGTCTGAAATCGTCACGGAAAGTGACTAAAAACCGAAAAGATGCGAATGAATAATCCGATAAAGACCATCACGACGGCCGTTTTGCTGCTGTTTTCGGCATTTTGGCAGGCAACGGCCCAGCGGTTGAGCGACCGCTATTTCGGCATCTCCGAACAGGATTTTGTCGATACCATCAAGATAAAAATGTGGGAAGGGGCCATCATTGTGCCCGTGGAAATCGAAGGGGAAACCAAGAATTTGATGTTCGACACAGGTGCCGGGACAGGGTTCTGGATAGGAGAAGAAGAGGCGTGGATGCAACCGATGGGCGCCAGCATCACCACACGTGACGCCCAAAACAGAACGAAAAAGAAAGCGATGATGAAGATTCCTTCCCTTAAAATGGGACATCTCACCATCAAGGGCTATCCGGTGGTGGTGGACGAAGGGCTCAGTAATTTCACCTGCGGCATCATCGACGGCGCTTTCGGCTTCGACCTCGTCTCCAAAGGCATCTCGTTCAAATTCGACACCCGTGACAGTCTGCTGATCATGACCTCCCGCAAGGGCTTTTTCGCCAAAGAGGAGAAAGGACACGCCAAGGTGCCCTACAAAGTTTATGGCAACGTACCCTTCCTGTGGACAAAAATTCCGTTTGCCCACCCGAGAATGCTTTTCGATATGGGCGCTGTCGGCGGTTGGTTCGGACTCCCGCAGGATTTGCTGGACCTGTGGGCGAAGGACAACCCAAACATCAAGCGGCAATTGGATTCGATGACGGTGAATGTGGATACGACCGTGATGACCTACGCCGGTCTTTTCGGCGCCTCCTACGATACGGTTATCAATGGAGAGCTCTGTTTTCCTACAATTGAAATCGGCGATATCGTTCTCAAAGAGGTGTGGGTCTCGACCGCCACGCACAACAGGACTGTCGGTTCGGCCTTGTTGGAGCACGTCTCGCTGATTATCGACGCGCCGAAGAAGAGTTTTTACTTCCTGCCCCACGACGGGAACCCGGAAATCACCGTGGCGAACAGGGGAAGAGGCCTCAATCTTGTTCCTGCCGAAGAGGGCGACACCCTCGGGGCGGTGAAGGCGATTGTGCGCAAAGGGACGAAAGCCTACGAGAAGGGACTCCGCACCGGCGATTACCTCATCAGCGTTGACGGCACCCCCATTCCGGATATGTGCACGTATATGTTGCTGGTGCGCCACGGTGCCACGAAACGCTTTGTGTTTCGCAGTCCCGAGGGGGAGATTAAGACGGTGGAGTGGTGATTGCGAATTAATCGTATTTTTTGCCCCCGGCTGTCCCCTTTTCACTTTTTCACGTTATGAATATAGTGAACAGTGATCAGTGAGTGGTGGGCAGGCAGTCGGCAACAGTATCGAATGGACAAGGCAAAATTTTGGGAGAAGCAGTACCGGCGGGGTCACAGCAGGATTGTCGGGATCTGCTACCGCTATGTCAACGACTGGGCGGAGGCACAGGATCCGCCGCCGGAATCGTCCAAACGGCGACCACTAAAGGTGTATCAAGTGATCGGTGAGCCGTGATTTTGGCGTAGGCGTTGTTCGACCCGCTCCTGCGCACGGAGGGAGAGGCTCAGGATGGCAAATATAATATGAGACAAATAAAAAAAAAGTATTTTTGCAGGTGTAAAAGATTTCATCATGGACACCGTCAAGACAATCGTATCCGCCGCGCTGATTATGTTAACGTTGAGCGGCGTGGCGCCGGCACAAACGGACAGTATGACGTATAAAGGACCAAAAACGAGCGACTATCCCCGACATGAGCTTGGGGTATCGTACGGATTGTTCCCCATTATTGGGGTTGTTCCATACGGTAAATATGAGAAATATAAGGATTTACATCCTTTTATTCAGGGTGATATTATCTGGTCCGGTAGCGCAAATGTATATTACCGATGTTGGTTTAACCGTCATAATTCCCTAAGTTTGGATTTTTCATGGGCTATGTATAAGCATCAATCTCGCCTTGCTACAGATATCAATGGTAATGATTTTTATCACAGTCCTACTGATATCCGTTACTATCGGAATACTTATGTGCATTATTTTTCAGTACAATTCGGATACAACGTTCATTACTATACTACTGAAAAGGTCACGCTTTATTCTTCCCTTTTTGTAGGATTTACCACGTATTATTACGGAGATTTATACCCTGTGGAAGATAAGCACTCCGGTTATTCCTTTGCACCCTCTCTACACGTTAATTTTCTCGGACTTTCGGTTGGCAAAAACAACGCCGCCACCTTTGAGTTAGGGTATGGCACACAGGGTGTGTTGAAATTTGGTTACAATTATCGGTTTTAATGGAAAATTTGACTTATGAAACATATTCTATTCACATTTTTTGTTGTATTGTTGTTGACAAGCGTATCTTGTCGCGAGAAAGAGCCCTTGGTCATCGTATTGGAGAGTGCAATAACCGACTATGACGGAAACACTTACAATGCCGTGCAAATCGGTGACCAATGTTGGATGAAAGAGAATCTGCGCACCACGCATTACGCTGACGGAACGCCTGTGGACACAGACTTATTCAGTTGTGTCGCCGATCCTGTAAATGCACCTGACGAATATGGGTATCTTTATAGATGGGATGCTGCTGTGGCTTTAAATCCTTTAACAGATACAGATGGTTCAGTATATGCATGGACGAGTATTGATAATATCACACAGGAGCAAGGAATCTGTCCAGATGGTTGGCATCTGCCCACCAGCTATGAATGGATTGAGTTGGGTCTGTATGTAAGTCGGTTTACGGACGATGTCGTAGGGGCGCTTTGTTCCACAATAGGGTGGGGCCCTGATTCTAACGGAATCCATAGCTCTGCGAAAATCAACAGTTTTGAGTTTTCCGCTCTTCCTTGTAGAATAGTTGAGCAATATTCCGGTAGCAAACCCATAAGTTGCTTTTGGTCTTCTACCGATTATGGGGATTTTTCCCGCACTGATATGGTTACCATGGATTATTACAATAACACTCAATTACAATTTGATACAAAAAATCATGATGTCGCTTCGGTACGTTGTGTGCGTAACAAATAACAAAATCAACACTATGAGCAAAAAAAATTTTCTTATCAGCATATTGTTCGCGTTTTGCGGGTCGCTTGTAGCACAAGAGAATGATTCGCTTCCGGATTTCAAGCGCCACGAAATCGGCATCTCCACGGGCGCGTTCTCCCTGCCATCATTATTTTTTGTCCTATCGGATGTGTATCCCGTGCCATACGAAGGATACGTGTCGGAAAAAGACCCTTTTTTTATGTATAATATCGGCACTTTCTCGCTTTCCTACCGATACCATTTCACCCCACATCATAGTTTGGGCATCGTTACCACCCTGTTGTTCAGCAAAATAGTTGACAAAAATAGTGACAGAAATCGGTCGGGTGTCTTCACCTATTGGTCGTTGGAGCCACAATATCGTATCACTTTCCATCGGAGGAAGAATTATTCATTTTATATGAATTTTTCTTTGGGTGTCACCGTGCGCATTGCCAGTAACGAGGATATTGTCAAATGGGATACTTATACTGGAGGATGGTTTTCTAATGATTATGGGCGCTTTATCGTTCTGCCTTCCACACATATTACTTTATTTGGTGTCTCACTCGGCAAAGACAATGCCGCCAATATCGAATTGGGCATCGGCACGCAGGGATTTTTGAATGTGGGATATAGCAGGAGGTTCTGAGAAAATTTTGTATTTTTGCGCTCCTTTCGAGAGAAGGGGAAAAACCATTAATGAACCTATGTAGAGACATTGCGCACAACGTCTCTACTGCCCGCAATATTGGGTATAACAATTTGTAAGACAGTGATATGGCAGATTATCAAGATGATAACATTATAACCCTGAATTGGTACGAGCACATCCGGACGAGACCCGGCATGTACATCGGCAAGAAGGGCGACGGCTCGTCGCACGACGACGGCATCTACGTGCTCCTGAAGGAGGTGATGGACAACGCCATCGACGAGTTCATGAACGGCTACGGCAAGGTCATCGACATCACCATCAAGGAAAACCGCGTGACCGTGCGCGACTACGGCCGCGGTATCCCCTTGAACAAGGTGGTCGATTGCTACTCCAAGATGAACACGGGCCGCAACTTCAAGGGCGATTTCGCTTCCATCGGCATGAACGGCGTGGGCGTGAAGGCGGTGAACGCGCTCTCCACGCACCTGCTCGTGCAAAGCGTGCGCGACGGCCAGATGAAAAGAGCCGAATTCTCCGCCGGTCTGCTGACCAAGGAGTACCCCATCGAGGCGACCGACGAGAAGAACGGCACGATGGCCTCCTTCCTCCCCGACAACACCATCTTCGAGAACTACGAATGGTACACCGAATACATCGAGAATCTGCTCTGGAACTACGTCTATCTGAACCGCGGCCTGACCATCAACTTCAACGGCAAGCGCTTCTACTCCAAAAACGGCCTCTTGGATTTGCTCAACAAAAAAGTGGGCGACAACGCCTTGTATGAGCCCATCTACCTGAAAGACGACAACTTTGAGTTCGCCATGGTCCACACCAACCGGAAATACGGCGAGGAGTACTACACGTTCGTCAACAGCCAATACACGGAGCACGGCGGCACCCACCAGCAGGCCATGCGCGAGGCCATCGTCAAGACCTTCCGCGACTTCTTCAAGAAGAACTTCGAACCCGCGGATGTCCGCAATTCCGTTGTCGCCAACATGTCCATCAAGGTCAAAGACCCCATCTTCGACTCCCAAACCAAAACCAAGTTGGGCTCCGAACATATAGAACCGGGCGGACAGACCATCCGCAACTACGTGAACGATATGATCGGCCGCTTACTGGACAACTACCTGCACAAGCATCCCGATGTGGCCGATGTGATTCTGAAAAAGATACAAGAGGCTGAGAAAGAGCGCATTGCCATCTCCAATCTAAAAAAGCAGACCAAGGAAATCCAGAAGAAGGTGAGTCTGCACAACAAGAAGCTGCGCGATTGTAAATACCATTTCAACTCCAACGACTCACGCGGTTTGGAGTCGATGATTTTCATCACCGAGGGCGACTCGGCATCCGGTTCCATCACGCAGTCACGCGACGCGAACACGCAGGCGGTCTTCAGTCTGAAGGGCAAGCCGGCCAACATCATCAAGTCGAAGAGCGCCATCTACTCCAACGAGGAGCTGAGTCTGCTGCAGGCCGCGCTCAACATCGAGGATGGCGTCGATGGGTTGCGCTACAACAACATCATCATCGCCACCGATGCCGATGTCGATGGCATGCACATCCGGCTGCTGCTGATGGCCTTCTTCCTGAAATACTTCCCCGATGTCGTTCGCACGGGCCACGTCTTCGTGCTGCAGACACCGCTCTTCCGCGTGCGCAACAAACAGAAGACTGTCTATTGCTACTCCGAGGAAGAGAAATTGCAGGCTATCAAGTCGTTAGGAAAGAAACCCGAAATCACGCGATTCAAAGGTCTGGGTGAGATTTCCCCGCCAGAGTTCAAGGGTTTCATCGGCAAGAACATCCGTCTGGAACCGGTGGTCCTCGATGCGAAGAGCAACATCGACGCAGTCATTGAGTACTACATGGGTAAAAACACGCCGCAACGCCAGAGCTTCATCATGGAGAACCTGCGCGAGGAGATCGACAACTTCTCGGAAGAATCATAACCTCATGACGGTTCAGCGTCAATGACAATCAAGATACTATGAAAGGACGTAACGACAAGCCACACATCGGCATTTTCGGACGTAGGAACAACGGCAAGAGTTCGCTGATCAACGCCATCACGGGACAGGAGGTCGCCATTGTGGACGCCACCGCCGGCACCACCACCGACCCCGTGCGCAAGTCCATCGAGATTTTCGGCATCGGACCATGCATCATCATCGACACTGCCGGTATCGACGACGAAGGCACCGTCGGAGCAAAACGTATCCAGAAGTCGTTAGAGACGCTGAAAGTCATTGACTTAGCCATTCTCGTCATCACCGATTACGAGGTGGGCATTCCCGAACGGCAGCTGATGGAGCAATTCCGCCAATTCGAGCTCCCTTACCTCATCGTCAACAACAAATCCGACCTCGCAACCCCTCGCGAGATGGAAATTGAAGGATGCAAAGTCTTGAATGTCAGTACGAAAACGCATTCCGGCATTGACGAGATGCTGCAAGAGGTCGTGCGCCTTATGCCCGAATCGGCGTACCGCACACGCTCATTGCTCGGTGACCTCATCGGTGAGGGTGACGAAGTGCTGTTGGTGACTCCCATCGACACGGAAGCCCCCGAAGGCCGGCTCATCCTCCCGCAAGTGCAGACTATCCGCGACATCCTTGACAATGAGGCGGTTGCCATCGTGCTGAAGGAGGACAAAGTAGCCACCTACCTACAAAACCACCGTGCCCCGAAATTGGTTGTCACCGACAGCCAGGCGTTCCACAAAGTGGAGAAATCCGTGCCGGAGAGCATCCCGCTGACGGGCTTCAGCGTGGTGTTGGCGCACCAGAAGGGCGAGTTCGGTGCTTATCTCGAAGGTACCCCGAAGTTGCGCGACCTTCGCGACGGCGACCGCATCCTGATGTTGGAATCCTGCACGCACCTTACCTCCTGCGAGGACATCGGGCGGGTGAAGATCCCGCGCCTTATCCGCAAGTTCACGGGCAAAGAGCTGCAGTTCGACTTCGTGTCGGGTCTCAACCAAATCCCTGACATCCAGCAATATGCGATGGTCATCCAGTGCGGGGGCTGCATGGTCACCCGCAAACAAATAAAAGAGCGGCTGCGTCCAGCCATCGAAGCGGGCATCCCCGTCAGCAACTACGGCATGGTTCTGGCTTACATCAACGGCATTTTCGACAGGGCAGTGGCGCCTTTTGCCGCGCTATAAAATATTTTTCCAGTATTTTATCGAACACAAAAAAGGTCGCAGGATTTTTCCTACGACCTTTTTTCACAGTATTCGTGTTTGGATTAGTCCACATCGGCGCGAGCCATAGCGTCTTTGTAGTACTTCTGGTTGACGAAAACGTCTTCCTTGTACGGGTTGATATGGCGCTTCTTGGACTGTCCGATGATGTAGCACAACGCGATGATGTTGGTCACGAGGGCCAGGGCGCTGATGACGGTCATCATCGTCGGGTTGGCAGCCACAACAGAAGGATCGACCGTGGTGCCCACAACACCGTCAACGGCAGCCTGTCCGCCGGCAGCGTACAGTTGCTCGATGGTGGCGACACCTTCCGGATAGAGGACGGGAAGCGTAGCCCAGCTGAACCACTGTTGACCATCTTTGAAGGTCTCTTGGAAGAGCGGGAAAACCTGAGCGAACATACACCAGATAGCCAAGGTGTTGGCACGGTTCTGGATCCAGCCGCCGCGGTTCCACAACAGAGCGGCCACCGTCGGGGCGAGCAGCAAAGCAATACCGCAGTACCAGCTGTGCGTCGGCAGGCAGTTGTATGTGTATGCGAAGTTCCAGATGTCATAAATCACGATATAGACCCACGTCATGTCGGCCCAGATCATGTCTTTTTTGTCCTTGGAGGGATAGACGTTCCACCATGCGGTCATACAGAAGATGTTGATGATACCGGCCACACCGTTCATCACATTGTGCCAGCCGCCGTATTGCCAAACGCCTTCGGAGGTAAGCCACCATTTGTTCCAGCCCATGGCAGCGCTTTCGAAGTCGGAAACGCAGGCAATCAGGATGTTAATGGCCACGATGACGAACGGGAACGGTTTGAACCAATGCTTGGCACCGATGCCCCATTTGTATTTGATCATCATAAAGCCGATACATCCGGCGGTAGCGGCATAGAGCTTGGCGTAGTGGAACCAGCCCTGCATATAGACGTGGGTTTGGTTCTCCAACGCCCATTGCGCACCGTTGCGCACGCCCACGGCAATCGCGAGGAAGTAGGCCGTCAGGGCGACGGGGATGATCAGGAAGGTGAAGATGCCGCCGAACTTGGTGCGACGGGCGAACTCGTTGAACAGGATGAGACCCACGAGGACGACGAGCAGCATCCCCCATTGAGCCAGGGCGTTAGCCCCATAAACTTGGAAAAACATAATACTATTATTTGATTATAATATTGGTGATTATCAATGAACATAACCCGCACTACGCGACTTCGCCGCATGTACGGGACTACCGAGCTCTTGTTCCCTCGGGACTGCTCAAGAAAGTGGTTTCTCAATAGTGGCTACTCGACGTGACTTAGCGAGAGTCCACACGGCCCAGACGGCGGTAAGGACCAGTGACATGGGTACGCCGACGGTGAGCATCTCGCGGAGCATGACCGGGAAGCCACCGGTTTCGAGGGCGGTGAAGAAGGGGTACTGCCAGGTGAGCTCGCCGTTGAGGATGTGATCGACGATGAGCATCACAGTGCCGCCCCAGAGCATCTTCTCTAATGCCGGGATGTTACGCGTGAGTGCGTGTTCTGAACTTTCAATCGCTTTCGCGTTGGCTTTTCTGTAGGCGCTTGTGGCGATGGCCTGCGCCATGGGGATGATAAAGCATGACATATTCGTTACTGTTTTTGTTTTTCTTATTTGTCTTCCCCACACTGCGCTTCGCTTGTATGGGGTTACTTGCGCTTCGCACGTTTTGTCTCTTCGAGACTGCTCAAGGTATTATGTTTTAATATATAAGGGTTCTTCCGACCATAACTACTAACTACTAACTGCTAACTACTATCTCTCGAATCTCGACTTCGTTGCCGCGCAGCAACCAGGTATTCTCACTGTGGCAGTGGGGGCACGTCTTTCCGTGTTTCACCGTCTCGTACTCCTGTTTGCAGTCGTCGCACCAGGTGACAGCGGGGATGATGTTGCACTTCATCTCGCAACCCTTCAGCAGCTCCTCTTTGTCGGCGGCCCAGCGCCAGCAGTCGGTGAGCAGGTGCGGCACCACCGTGGAGACCTCCCCGATGTCCATGACCACCGTGGAGACCCGCTCCACGTGGTTCTCCTCCGCCACCTTTTTGACATCCCGGATGATATAGAAGACGATACCCAGTTCGTGCATATTCAGTTAGCAGTTAGTAGTGTGTAGTTAGCAGTTAAGGTAAGTCGTTATTTCTTCGTGAAAACGATCTTCGCGGCTCGTTTGAGCATGTACGGCAAAATTCCGCTGAACTTGTCCTCGGAGGTGCGCATGATGCTGGCGTCGGGGTTGTCGCGGAAGAGGTGGATAGCGTCGAAAGCGCACTTGGTGGTACAGATGCCGCAACCGATGCAGCGGTTCTCATCAACCACCGACGCGCCGCAGCTCAGACAGCGGGACGTCTCGGTGCGCACTTGCTCCTCCGTAAGCGTGAGCGTGTATTCCTTGAACTTGTCGGCCTGCTCGGACACCCCTTCCACCTGGCGGGAGGAGTTATCGTAGCTCTCCACCACTATGTCGTCCTTGTCGAGCTCGATGAAGTCGCGACGGTTGCGCCCGATGGTGAGGTGGCCGTGCTGCACGTAGCGGTGCAATGATTCGGCACCTTCCTTGCCAGCAGCGATGGCGTCGATGGCGAACTTCGGACCGGTGAAGCAGTCACCGCCCACGAAGATGTCCTCTTCGGCGGTCTGGTAGGTCAGTTTGTCGGCCACGGGATAGACGCCGCGCACGAACTCCACTTTCGTGTCCTTGAGCAGATCCTTGAGGATGACCGTCTGACCGATGGCAAAGATGACCAAGTCGGCATCCAACGTAATCGTTTCTTCCTCATTGTATTGCGGAGAAAATCGGTGATCTTTGTCATACACGGAGGTGCATTTCTTGAAGACGATGCCGGTGACCTTGTCGGTACCTAACACCTCTTTCGGACCCCAGCCGGGGTTGATGACCACGCCGTCCTCGCGGGCCTCGCGGCGCTCCTCCAAAGAGGCGGGCATGATGTCTTCGGACTCCAACGAGAGCATGGTGACGGACTCGGCACCGCCGCGCTTGGCGACCCGCGCCGCATCGATGGCCACGTTGCCGCCGCCGACCACGACGACCTTGCCGCTGACCTTCGTGCCGCAATTGCAGTTATGCAGAAAATCGATGGCTGTGGTGGTCCCGGGCAGATTCTCGCCGGAGATGCCGGGCAATTTGCCGCCTTGACAGCCGATGGCCACGTAAAAGCCCTTGTATCCTTGATCTCTAAGTTGTTGTATAGTAATGTCTTTGCCAACCTCCACACCAGTACGGATTTCCACACCGATTTCGCGCATGATGTCGATTTCGGCTTTGATGACCTCCTTGTCGAGTTTATAGGACGGGATGCCGTATTGCAGCATACCGCCGGGGATCTCGTCTTTCTCGAACACGGTGGGCTTGTAGCCCATCGTGGCGAGGTAGTAGGCGCAGCTCAGACCGGCAGGGCCGCCGCCGATGATGGCGATCTTCTCCTCCCAGAATTCCTTCACGTTGGAACAAATGTTTACCTCGGGAATGAAGCGGGTCTCCGCTTTGAGATCCTGCTCCGCGATGAACTTCTTCACCGCGTCGATGGCGATGGGCTGATCGATGGTGCCGCGCGTGCAGGCATCCTCGCAGCGACGGTTGCAGACACGCCCGCAGACCGCCGGGAATGGATTCTCACGCTTGATCAGTTCCAACGCCTCCGTATATTTGCCCTCTGCGGCCTTCTTCAGATAGCCCTGCACCGCGATATGCGCCGGGCAGGCCGTTTTACAAGGCGCCGTGCCGGTCGGGTAGCAGTTGATGCGGTTCTTGTCGCGGTAGTCCTCGTCCCACTTCTCCGGTCCCCACTTCTTGGCATCGGGCAGTTCTTGCTTCGGATAGGTCTGCTCGCCATGCTTGGTGCAGAGCTTCTGTCCCAGACGGACAGCTCCCGCAGGACAGTATTCCACGCAACGTCCGCAAGCCACACAATTCTTCGGATCTACTTTAGCCACGTAAGCACTACGGCTCATGTTGGGCGTGTTGAACAGTTGGGAAGTACGCAACGCATTGCAGATCTTTACGTTGCAGTTGCAGATGGCAAAGATTTTGCCTTCACCATCGATATTGGTGATTTGGTGAACAAAACCGTGATCCTCTGCTTTTTTCAAGATGGCCATGCACTCATCGTAGGTGATGAAGTGACCTCGGCCCGTCTCCGACAGATACTCCGCCATATCCCCAACACCGATACACCAATCGTGGTAATCGTCGGCACAGCCTTCATCCAGTCCTTTGCGACCAATACGACAGGAGCAGATGCCCACCGCCAGGTGGCCTTCGTAGCGTTTAAGCCAATATGAAATATGCTCTATATCAATGGATTGATTTTCCATGGAGATGGCTTTCTCCACCGGAATCACGTGCATGCCGATACCGGAACCGCCCATAGGCACCATCGGGGTGACCTTCTCCAGCGGCAGGAAGGTCATACGCTCAAAGAACATGCCCAGTTCGGGATGTTTCTTCATGAGTTCCTCGTTCATGTTGGTGTATTCGGCACTGCCGGGAACGAACATGGGCACCCAATACACGCGGTCTTTCCTTTCGTAGGTGGTACCGGGGACGGGCCCGTCTTTGGTGTATTTGTCGCCATAGTCGTACTCCATGACTCCCATGCGAGCCATCAGGTCCAGCAGTTCGTCGAAGGACTTGTCGTCTGGAGTGTAATGTTTTTGGCTGTTCAGTTCGTGGAGCTGCGCATTGGTCCAATGTTTGCGCACTCGGAAAGGATTGCCGGGCAGCATATCCAGCATCAAATCCAGAGCGGCTTCACGGGTGACAGCATCCATTTCGTCCTCGAAGATGCAGGCAAGCCCCCAATACTCAGGGGCGTCGGTATCCATCTTGATTTTACCGGGGATACGATCGGTGATGTGACGAACCAGCTTGAGAAGCTTGGGATTCGGGTTCTTGTCCCCTTTGTGTTTCGGGACAAATTTGGTGGACATTTCGGGCATATTACGATATGTTTGGTGACTTTGTGTAATGACGGCTACCGGGCTCTTGCCCCTTCGGGGCTGCTTAAGGAAGTTGTTTTAGAAGCCATTCGGCAAGGTGGTCGAGGCCGAAGCCGGTTTTAGCGGAGATGGGGATGATTTGGGCTTGGGGGTTACGGAGATGGATGTATTTTTTGCAGCGCTCGAGGTCGAAGTCGAAGTAGGGCACTACGTCCATCTTGTTGATGATGACGAGGTCGCAGACGGTGAACATGAGAGGGTACTTGAGGGGTTTGTCGTCGCCCTCGGGCACGGATAGGATCATCGCGTTGCAGGTGGCGCCGGTGTCGAATTCGGCGGGACAGACCAGGTTGCCGACATTCTCGAGAATGACGAGGTCGGTCTCTTCGAGGTCGAGGTTGTCGAGTCCCTGGCGGGTCATCTCCGCATCGAGGTGGCACATGCCGCCAGTGTGCAGCTGGATGGACGACACGCCGGTCTTCTCTTTGATCTTCACCGCATCCACATCACTGTCGATGTCGGCTTCCATCACCGCCACGCGCACCTTGTCCTTGATGCGGTTCAGCAGCTGGATGAGGGTGGTGGTCTTGCCACTGCCGGGTGCGGACATCAAGTTGAGGAGGAAAACACCCCTGGACCTCAGCTCGTTCCGAAGATCGTCGGCGTCTTTTTCGTTCTCCGCAAAGACGCTCTTTTTGATTTCAATAACCTTTACTTCATTCATTTACACAACTCCCTATTTTGGGTGCAAAGGTACAATTTTTTCGCAATGAACCGACGATTGTCAAACGCTAAATATAGGAGCGCGTTGTGTTTGTCCATCGGTCAACATTCAATTGCAAATATTTTGCATATCGTTTCATATATAAAAAAGTGTACTTTTGCAACGGTGTTCCTTCCAGACTTCGGTTACAGTGTCTCGCGGAGTATGGAAACGTTCAAACAAACAGTAAAATAAAGGATTTTAACAAAATTTACGGTATGAAAAAAACAGGTTTATTCCTTGCATTGGCGGTTCTGTTGTGTGCAGGGCTGTCATCCTGCAACAGCGACAACAACTATGATGGTACTCCGACACCTTTAAGCTGGGTTGACCTGGGACTGCCAAGCGGCCTGCTGTGGGCCAGCCAGAATCTGGGTGCCCTAAGTCCCGTTGATTACGGCGATTATTTCGCATGGGGTGAAAAAACGCCGAAAGAGGTCTACGGGTGGGAAACCTACGCCTACGGCTACGACTGGAACATGCTCACCAAATACTGCAGCAGCGACGGTCTCGGTTGGAATGGCTACACGGACACCCTGACCAACCTTGAGGCTTCCGATGATGCGGCCATGATCAATCTTGGTGACGGTGCCCGCACGCCGAGCTATAACGACTGGCAGGAGCTGATGGATAACACGACAAGCAAATGGACCACCCGCAACAAGGTCCGCGGACTTCTTTTGACCGGCCCCAACGGCAAGACCCTCTTCCTGCCCGCCGCCGGTGGTATCGGCAGCACGGACCTCCATTACGTAGGTGAGATCGGTCGTTACTGGTCGGATTCGCTGTACACGTTCTACCCGGCATCTGCCATGGCCTTCTCCTTTGACGCGCAAGGTCAAAGAATGTACGATTTCCACCGTTGCATCGGGTTCTCTGTACGCGCGGTTCGTGCCCGTCAGAACTAATCCTTTTCGCCGACTTTTGTGTTTATACGGTGCGCGAACCAGCATAACGATGACCTTATAAAAGAACACCTATTCACCCTTAAACATGATAATATGAAAAGAACATTACTGATTTTCGCCGCCTTTTTCGCGATGGTGGCTTACGCGCAGGAACCTCTGCGTACGGCGGTTCGCAACATCGACCCTCCCCATCTGAATTACGACGGATGTATCGAGGGAAGCGGGAACTGCCGGTATCTGATCTTCCACGACAGACTCCTCAACGATTTCATCAAGCTGAGCCGCGACATAGTGGTGGAGGTTGCCAAAGACGGCAGCAAAAGCAACGTGCTGAACATAGAGCGGAACATGGACTTCAAGTTCCTTGCCGCATACGAGGATAACGAAAACGTCTATATGCTCTATCGGCGCAGCAACTACTATACAAGGGAGTTCACCTTGTACCTTAACACTGTGCCGAAAGAGGCCGGCATCGACAAATGGAAACCCAAAGAGCTCCTCACACTCAAGAGGGACCTCAGCGACGGCTTCCAAATGGGCACCGCCGTTTCCCCCGACAAATCCAAAGTCGCTCTGCTGCTGCTGCAGGTTAAAACGGCCGGTATGTTCGATAAGGATAAATCCGACAAACTGAAAGGTTCCGCCGTAATGGTCTTTGAAGGGGACAAGGTCAAAATGTCGAAGCCGCTGGAGTTTGATGTGGAGAACAACACCCTCCAATTCCTTGACCTGTCCATCGACAACAACGGGGAGGTCCTTTTGGCCCTTGCCTCCTTCAATGCAAAAAAGGAGGATGAAGGCAAAAAGGGGAGTCCGAAGGTGACATTGGACCCGAACGAGACTGTCCATATCTACAAGATAACCGAGGATGAGGTGGTCTCCTCCAGCAGCGCAACGGAATTCGGACATGTCTCCAACGGAAGACTGCTCGTCACCAAGTCCGGTCAGACGATCCTAGGCGGATACTACTCTCCCGAGAGCCAAAAGCCGGAGGAGGGCAGTTACCTGTTGACGATAGATGCCTCATTCGCGAATACCAACATCAGCAACGAGAAATTCCCCGAGGAGTATTTCACCTACAAGCACCCGAAAGTCACCAAAAACATCCGGGATTTTAGAGCAGTTCCCATTGAACTGTTCGCATTTGAAAACGGCACCATAACACTGCTGGGCGAAATGCGTGCCTACCAATCCAACATGGTCACCCTTTTCAATTTGGCCGGCCCCACGCTCGTGTCGATGGCTGACAATACCGGTAACCTTACGGATTTCCAAATGGTTACGAAACATCAAATCACCTCCTTGTCGGACTCTCCCTCTTTGTTGTTCTCCTACCACGCCATCATGAAGGACAATCTCGTCCATCTCATTTATACCGATAACCTCACGAACCTGACAACCGGCACCAATGAACCGTTGGAAATCAAGGACTACAGTTTCAAAGGGAAGTGTGCCGCCCACCGAACGCTGGACAGCGAAGGGCACCTTTCGGAGCCCGAGATGCTGATGGACTACACAGCCTACAAGAGTGTTCTGTTCGTCCCGTTGAGCATTGAATCGGATGGTCTCTGGATCTACCATTCCGAGAAAAACGACGGTACGGTTTCCTGGTTACCGCATAATTTCTGATCACCATATTTCATACTAACCTGAAACTGATTTTTACAGGAACAACATATCAGAATAAAATGTACTTTTGCCTTCGAAAAAATCAAAACCTTAAAAATTTATCATTATGGATCTGAACAGTATTATTTCCGCGCTCACCGGCAACAATCTTATCGGAGAAATTGCCAAAAAATTCAACATTGACACGAACAAAATCATCAATGTGATCAAAGAAGCCATTCCCAAATTCTTGAGTGCCATGCAGAAAAATGCCGGTACAGCTGCCGGTGCCGCCGCGTTGACCCAAGCGCTCGGCAACCACGCAGGACAAGGCTTCGGCATCAACCTCGAAGATGGCCAAAAGATTCTGCAAAAGATTTTCGGCGGCAACTTAGGTTCCGTGATTTCCTCCATCGGTCTGAAGACCAGCACTGCCAACGATCAGGTCAACAACATTTTGGCCTCTATCGCCCCGAACCTGCTCTCCGTTTTGGGCAAGGGTGCCGGCACAGGCAACATCGGCAACATCCTGGGCGGTCTGCTGGGCGGCGCTACCGGTGGCTCCAACAGCGGCTCCAACGCCGGAAAAGTCCTCGGCGGCCTGCTGGGAAAGATTTTCAAAAAGTAATAACGCTTAAATCAGACGCAGAGACACGAATTTTCGCGTCTCTACTGAATTTGTGAAACCTGAAATATCGAAGGATGCCTTTTCAAAAGAGGCATCCTTTTTTACTATCGAATCAACGTAATCGAACCGTTCAGGAAATAGTAAATTTCTCCCACTAATGTGTTGACATACAACTTACAACCGTAGTAATAAACGCCGTCTGAGGAGGGAAGTTTTGTGGTCTCGTCAGCACCATCCCATAAGATGTCCGGATCTGTGGTGCGGAACACGCGCTTGCCCCAACGGTTGTATATCTCCATCTCAATCTTCGTGACACCCGAGTAGGGCACGTACGGAGTGTACAGGTCGTTGTAGCCGTCACCGTTAGGCGTGAATACGTTAGGAAGTTGGTAATCAAGGCACTCGAAAACATCAATGCAGACGGAATCGGTCAGCGGAGTGATATTGCGGTTGCTATCGGCGACGCGCATGGCATAGCATCCGACCAGCACTTCCGACCCCGAAACGCTGATATTGTAGCTGCAGGGAGCAGGATAGCAGATTTCCGAATTGCGGAATGAATCAATGCAGGTGAATGTGCCGTCGAAGGTCGGCTTATAGTAGATATAGTAGCGTACGGCATCTGTTGCAGCAGAGTCGGAACTGAACAGCCAGCTGAATTCCACGTTCTGGCAGTCAGTAGTGATGGTGATTTCCGGCAACTCCGGCGGTTCGTTGTCGTATGGTTCGCCACAAGCCCGCTGCGACCGGTTCCATAACGGTCCGATAGTGTCCGGAAGCCAGTAATAACCCTCCGCCTTGATATAATAGCAATATGTTTTCCCGTTTTCGAGATTGTAATCCGTGTAACGAGTCTCCGCAACGGTCGCTACGGAATCCCAATCGTTTGTATGTTCATTGTATCTGAACACCGTGTAAAGTACATTATTCCAAGGTTGCATATCCGTCCAATGGAGCACCAATCGCTTGTCTGCCGAATTTACCGTCAGGAAAATCGATGTGGACTTGTCGGAATTTTCCATCACAGTATCCAAATTCAGAATCGTTACTTTATAGGTGTATGACGAATCCGACGTATTTAAATCGTGATCCAAGAAAGAAAGCGTGTCGGTCGGATTTTGCGGAGCTGCAGTCTGATAGATTTGAATTTGATTGCCGTTGCCCAACTCACGGAAAAGTTGATATTGGTACGGAGGCGGAAAAGCGGTCGAATCGACCTCGGGCGGGAAGAGCCAGCGAACGAGGATATTTCCGTTTTCTTCATCGGTAGTCACCACATCCGTATTGATGAGAACGGGCGCATCATTGGCGATGTGAGCACAGGCCTTCTCGGACACAATGCTTTCGGAACCATCTGGGAACAAGGCTACTACGCGATAACAATACTCATTACCATGATAAATCGGTCTGACCAATCCATCATCGGTGAACGTGGTGTCCGACCAGCTGTCGGTGCTTCCTATTTTGGTGTAACCCGCTTCGGGAGGAAGACCGGTCTGGCAAGAGTCAGGCTCGAAATCATCTTCTCCGTTCCGACGATAGATGTCATACCCGATTGCGTTGAAACAGAAGTCCGGCTGCCAATCCAAGTGAATTACATTTCCTTCCGGAATGGCATTCAAGTTTTCCGGTGCCGGAGCAATGATTCGTATATGCAATGTTTTGAACGATACGAGTTCCACCTGCGGACCGTTATCCTTTGCTTTGAAAATCACTTCGTAAGGATTTTGTTTGACGTGTTCGCAGAAGGTTTGCCAGATGAAATGAGTCCCAAAGGGGACGCTGTCGAAAATGTCAGAGAACTGCGCAGGCGACACATTGACCATAAAAGGTTCGCCCGTGGCCGACAACCTGACTTTCGTAGAGGTGCTGTCATACACCCAAACCAGCTGGTCTATCCGACTTCCGGCAATAACACATGTGTCGTTCACCTCGATCACGGGCGGTTGGTTGTTGCACGGCGCAACCGTGATCTGCATGTCGCGGACCAAACTTCCGATAAGTATTCCATCGCGCCACTCCTCAATCAGGATGGCGATGTTGTATTCGCCTGCCATCAACGGAGAATCCCACGTGAGATCTCCTGTCTCTGGATCAATGGCGATGTAGTTGGACGCAGCAGGCAGCGTGTAGCCCGGAATATCCTCCCCCTCGTAGCCGCGGCAGTTGATAAGACTGTACGACAAGCTGTCGCCTTCGGGATCGTATGCGCCGGGATTGTGATAATAGGGAACGTTGGTACAGGCGTTGTCCAGCGGCGGATTCAGCAGCTGAGGCGAGGAGTTGCCACCAATGAACGGATTGATAATCAGGATAGTTTCAATGAAGAAAGGAATTTCCACCGAACTGGGAATGTTCACAATACCGGCGTTTCGGTTCGGATCTTCGAAGGTGATATGAAAGGTGCCGGCGGCCGTGAATGTGTGCTGCGTGACGTACACATTCTGACTGATATTGTTTTCGAGGTTCACCTTGAGATTGCGGTCGATAATGGAAGAGGTGCCGTCGCCCCAAAACACCTCAATCTGCGGTCTGTCGGCGGGACTCGGCGTGTAGGTATATGTCGTGATGGTGAACTCGTAGGTAAGCCCGGATATATACACATAGCTGATTTCGCCAGCGCGCTGGTGCGTGGCGTTAGCCGTGTTTGCTGTTACGGCTAAGACGAAGATTATCAGAAGAATACGCAGTAATTTACGATACATTTCACTCGATTCTTATGACTTGGTTTTCCGACAGTTGGTAACGTTGGCCGCACTCCGGGCAGACCGCGATACCCTCCTCGTTGAAGACTAAACGACAACCGTACTCGCTCACCCAACCGGCTTGCCGCCCCGGGTTTCCCGTTATCAGAGCATAATCGGGAACATCGTGCGTCACGACTGCGCCCGCGCCGATGAGTGCATATCGCCCGATGGTGTGACCGCATACAATGGTGGCATTCGCCCCGATCGTGGCGCCCTTTTTCACCAATGTCGGACGAAATTCGTGTTTCCTCTCAATGAAGGCCCTCGGGTTAATGACGTTCGTGAACACCATAGAGGGTCCCAAAAAAACGTCATCTTCACATATAACACCCTCATATACAGAGACATTATTCTGGATTTTCACATTATCGCCTATTGTCACGCGGTTGGCGACCATCACATTCTGACCGAGCACGCAATTCTTCCCGATGACCGCCTCCGACATGATGTGCGTGAAATGCCAGATGCGCGTACCTTCACCGATGCGGCACCCCTCGTCCAAGATCGCGGTTTTATGAGCAAAATAATCATTCATAGCGGGAAGTTTTTGATTGTTTGGCAGATATATTCCAGTTGTTCCTCCGTCAATTCTGTGTGCATAGGCAATGACAGCACCTCGCTGCAAAGCCGTTCCGCGACGGGAAAGTCTCCTTCACGGTAGTTCAAGGAGGCGTAGGCAGGTTGCAGATGGGCAGGTACGGGGTAGTAGATCATGGTGGGAATGTTATGGCTAGCCAAATGCTGCCTGAGAGCATCCCTTCTGCCATTCTGCACCGTAACCGTGAACTGGTGGTAGGTAAGTGTAGAGTTAGGGGATGCTTGGGGCACGACAATCCATTCCATTCCAGATAACGCTGAATGATAGTAATCTGCAGCTTGCTTTCGGGCCGTGATAAACGCATCCAAATGGTTCAGCTTGACGTTCAGAATAGCCGCCTGAAGCGTGTCCAGGCGTGAGTTTATGCCGACGATTTCGTGGCGGTAGCGCTCTTTTGAACCGTGACGGCAGATCATGCGCAGACGCACGGACAGTTCTTCGTCTTGGGTCATCAGTGCGCCGCCATCGCCGTAACAGCCCAAATTCTTCGACGGGAAGAACGACAAGCAGCCGATGTCACCCATCGTTCCAGCCTGTTTCACACGACCATCGGAGAAGGTGTATGCCGCACCGATTGCCTGGCAAGCATCTTCTACTACACTGATATTATGTTTTTTAGCAATATCCAGAATAGCCTCCATATCGGCACATTGTCCGTAGAGATGCACGGGGATGACGGCTTTTGTCTTCGGCGTGATGGCCGCTTCCAACTTGTCGGCATCCATCATATAGGAGTCCTCACGAACGTCCACCAACACCGGTTTTGCTCCCACCTGCGCAATGGCCTCAACGGTGGCGATGAAGGTGAACGGTACGGTAACCACTTCGTCACCTGGGCCGATTCCCAGTGCCAACAGAGCGGCAGTCAGCGCGTCAGTGCCATTACCGCAGCTCACAACATACTTGGAGTCAACATATTGTGACAAATGCTGTTCAAAATCAGACACAGCCTCTCCCTGTATGAATGCCGTTGAATCCAACACACACTGAATGGCCGCATCCACTTCAGATTTGATGCGGAGATACTGACTTTTCAAATCGACCATCCGTATGGGTTCCATCGTCATCATTTACAAATTGGAGCGCAAAGGTACACTTTTTTGGGTTACGAGATATCCAGTGTTATAGAGATGCATTGCGGCGTCTATAGATTAACGCAGAACATTCTTTATTTGTTGTTTAAGGAATCTGAAATCGGGTTTACTGGTCAGATAGCGTTGGAAATCCTCCAATGAATCGGTCGGCCTCACCTCCACACGGTGAAGTCTATAGGGATTTTCCCGCAAATTGTTCAGTTTCCACAAAGTGGTGCAGGCGGCCTTGAATCCGATTTCCTGTAGCAGTTCGGGTGTCGCATAGCCGAAATCTCGCTTCTGACCGTATGGGAAGGCGTAGTAATCCACAGCTTTTTGCAGATGCTCTTCCAGAATCTCCTTGGATTCCCGCAAATCCTTGACGGTATCCTCCTTCTTGAAGTACCGCAAAGAGACATGTGTCATCCCGTGAGAGCCGAAGGTGAAGAGCGGGTTTTGGGACAGTTGTTCGATAGCCCACCAGGAAAGGGTGTCTATCTTCTGGTATTCAGGTTCTTCCTCGTCCCAGCAGTTATCACTTCCCACGTGGTAAACGGGGACGAACACCGTAACGGGGATATCGAGTTCACCGAGGATATCTTTGCCGAAGGTGAAGAGGCAGTAGTAGGCGTCGTCGAAGGTAAGCGTGGCGAGCCGAGGGTTGGTATGGCATTCGCGCACGTAAGTGTCCATATCGGTGAACTGCCAATGTTGTTTCACAAAACGGAGCTGCCGCTCGAAATTTTCGGCGGAGACGGTGTTGAAACCGGCTTTTTCATCGATATTATGGTACATCAGGATCATCGCTGGGGTATTTCTAAAAAAGAAAAGTCAGGTCGTGAAAGAACCTGACTTTTTAGCAGGGGAAGAGAGATTCGAACTCCCATCAATGGTTTTGGAGACCACTATTCTGCCCTTAAACTATTCCCCTGTGAAAGAGGAGGCTGTTAAGGGCCTCCTCTTTACTATTTAGTAATGACTAATTAGTCTAAGATCTCGGTGACCTGACCAGCGCCGACCGTACGACCACCCTCACGGATAGCGAAACGGAGGTTCATGTTCAGAGCGATTTCGGAGAGCAGATCGACCGTGATTTCCACGTTATCACCAGGCATGCACATTTCGACACCTGCGGGCAGGGTGATGGCGCCGGTAACGTCAGTGGTGCGGAAGTAGAATTGCGGGCGATAGTTGTTGCCGAACGGAGTGTGACGGCCGCCTTCTTCTTTCTTCAACACATACACGGAAGCTTTGAATTTCTTGTGCGGGTGGATGGAACCGGGTTTCGCGATAACCATACCACGACGGATTTCGTCCTTGTCGATACCGCGGAGCAACAGACCCACGTTATCGCCAGCTTCACCTTCGTCAAGGATCTTGCGGAACATCTCGACGCCAGTGACGACGGATTTCAGTTTCTCAGCACCCATACCGATGATATCGACGGGGTCGCTGGTGTGGATGACACCGGTCTCGATACGACCAGTGGCAACGGTACCACGGCCAGTGATGGAGAACACGTCCTCGACGGGCATGAGGAAGTCTTTATCGACGTCACGCGGAGGCAGCGGAATCCAAGTGTCAACGGCATCCATAAGCTCGATAATCTTCTCAACCCACTTGGGTTCGTTGTTCAGGCCGCCGAGGGCAGAGCCGCGGATGACGGGGGTGTTGTCGCCGTCGAAGCCGTAGAACGTGAGAAGGTCACGGATTTCCATTTCGACGAGGTCGAGAAGCTCGGGGTCGTCAACAAGGTCAACCTTGTTCATGAAGACCACCATTCTCGGAACGCCGACCTGCTTGGCGAGCAGGATGTGCTCACGAGTTTGGGGCATCGGGCCGTCGGTGGCAGCCACAACGAGGATAGCGCCGTCCATCTGGGCAGCACCCGTAACCATGTTCTTCACATAGTCGGCGTGGCCGGGACAGTCAACGTGAGCATAGTGACGGTTGGCCGTCTGATACTCAATGTGAGCGGTGTTGATGGTGATACCACGCTCTTTTTCCTCAGGGGCGTTATCGATAGAATCGAAAGATCTGAGTTCGGAGAGACCTTGTTGAGCCAACACGGTGGTGATGGCAGCGGTAAGAGTAGTTTTACCGTGGTCAATGTGACCGATGGTACCCACGTTCACGTGGGGTTTAGTACGTTCAAATTTTTCTTTTGCCATTTTTTATAAATTTTATGTTTTTAATTTTTATCCTTATGTCTCCTTATTTCAAAAAAAAAAGAGCCGTTGATGAGAGTTGAACTCATGACCCCATCCTTACCAAGGATGTACTCTACCACTGAGCTACAACGGCTTTTTTTTCTGCTAAAAAAAGAACGTTTCCCTTGTGGGAAATAAGGTGCGCAAAAATACACTTTTTTTTAATTCTGCAACACCCTTTGAGATTTTTTTTTATTTCATTGTAACTTACTGATAGTCAGTTTCAAACTATCTCTCCAATAAGGAATAACCATCCCGAGGGTGCCCTTGGTTTTGCCCAAATTGAAGACAGAAAAGGCAGGACGGCGCGCTTTTGCGGGATAATCCGATGTCGGAATCGCTTCCACACGGCAGTCCAAACCGGCCATTTCCATGATGGCTTTCGCGAAGTCGAACCAGCTGCAAACCCCCTCGTCGGCAAAGTGGTAGAACTCCGTCCCCTCCCCTTCCGGCAGATGATCCAACATCCCGAAAACAACCTTCGCCAAGTCGCCGGCGTAGGTCGGCCCGCCGATCTGGTCGCACACGACACGGATGGACTCCCGCTCACGCCCCAGCCGCAGCATCGTCTTCACGAAGTTGTTGCCGTATTCGGAGTAGAGCCAGGACGTGCGGATGACGACTGCCCGGCAGCCGCTCTCCACAATCGCCCGCTCGCCCGCCAGCTTGGTCGAACCATACACCGATTTCGGCGCGGGCACGTCCGTCTCCACGTAAGGCGTGGCCATCTCGCCGGAGAAAACGTAGTCCGTGGAGATGTGTACCAGCGCGAGCCCGTGCTTCTTCGCCACTCCCGCCAAATTCCCGACCGCTGTGCAGTTGAGCCGGTAAGCGTTCTCCTCGTCGTCCTCCGCCTTGTCGACTGCCGTGTAGGCCGCCGCGTTGATGATGATGTCGATGCCGTTTTCCACAACGAATTTCTCTATGGCCTCTGCATCGGTGATGTCTAACTCCGCGACATCTGTATAATAAAAGTTGTATTTGTCTTGATAATCCGCTGCCAAATCGCGCAAACAGTTGCCTAACTGCCCATTCGCGCCGGTGATGAGGATGTTCTTCATAAGTTAATAGTTGATAGATTATAGATAAGAGTTATTTCGGAGTATTTTCCTTAGTCGTTTTAACTATAGATGATAACATTCTGATGAGTTCGTCATTGTCATTCTTTAATGATTTGTATTCCATTTCTGTTAAGTAGTCTGCTGAATAAAGAATTTCAATCCAGTAATCTGTTTCTCCTGCTTCTTTTAATGCGATATTCATTTTGCTGATGAAATCCTTACGACTTTGGGCAAACAATCCTTCCCTTATGTTAGCACCTATGCTAGTTCCTGATCGAAGAATTTGTTTAGACATAATTGTTTCTTTCTTTTTGTCAACTAAAAAACGATAAAGCTTTGCTATTCTTTTTGCGAAAGCCAAACTTTTATCTCCAACTATGCTCTGCCTCGCCATAACTTTTAACTCCTAACTCTTAACTCTTAACTCTTAACTTAGCTCAATGGTTTCCCGGAACTTCGGAACGTAAGCCTGTTTGAAACCGGCCTCCTTCAAATGTTTCGCGTAGGCATCTCGCGCATCGTTCTCGCCGTGCACGACGAAGATCTTCTTCAACCGCTTGTTGCCCTTCTGGCAGGAGAGGTAGCGGATAAGTTCGTTATAGTCGGCATGTCCGGAGTAGGCGTCGATGCGGGCGAGGGTCGCGCGCACCTTGTACTCGTTGCCGAAGATGGAGACCTTCTCGTCGCCGCGCATAATCTTCGCGCCCAACGTGGTCGGGGCGCAGTAGCCCACACACAGAATGGTGGTCTTCGGGTTTTCGATATTGTTGGCCAGGTGGTGTTTGATACGCCCGGCCTCCATCATGCCCGAGGCGGAGATGATGATGCAGGGACGATTGTGCTCGTTCAGCGCCTTGGAGTCATCGATGGTGCGCACGTAGGAGAGCTTGTCGAAACCGAAGGGATCCTTGGTGGCAGCCATGAACTCCCGCATCTCCTCGTTGAAGCAGTCGTCGTGCAGCCGGAAGATGTTGGTGGCGGAGCAGGCCAGCGGACTATCGACGAAGCATTCGATGTCGGGCAGGTCGCCGGCGAGTTCGAGACGGTGCAGCGTATAGACGATTTCCTGTGTCCTGCCGATGGCGAACGAGGGAATCAGCAGCTTGCCCTTGCGTTTCGCGCAGGCGTCGCGCACCACGAGCATCAGCTCCTTGTCGGCCTCGTCCAACGTGGAGTGCAGCCGGTCGCCGTAGGTGGATTCGGTGATGATGTAGTCGGCGTAAGGGAACGGCTCCGGGTCGGGCAGGATGCGTTTGTCGTAGCGGCCCACGTCACCGGTGTAGCAGAGCGTGCGGGTCTTGCGGCCCTCCTTGAAGGTGATGTAGATGGCGCTGCTGCCCAGCATGTGGCCGCTGTCGATGAAGTCGATGGCCACGGCCGGGGTGATGTTGAAGTGCAGTCCGCGCGGGATGCTAATGAACAGCCGCATGCACTCCACCGCGTCCTTCTCGTTGTAGATCGGCTCGATGGGAGTCTTGCCCACGCGCTCGGTCTTCTTGTTGAACTGCCGCGCATCGGCCTCCTGGATTCTGCCCGAGTCGGCCAGCATGATGGCGCAGAGGTCGCGGGTGGCGGGGGTGCAGAACACCTTGCCGCGGAATCCCAACTTATATATATAAGGTATAAGCCCGGCGTGGTCGATATGCGCGTGCGAGAGCAGCACGATATCGATCTTGGTCGGGTCGAAGCCCAAATCGCGGTTCATAGCGTCGGTCTCCAGACCCTTGCCCTGATACATACCGCAATCCAGCAATATCTTGATGCCGTCCTTGGTGGTCAGCAGGAACTTGCTGCCGGTGACCTCTTCGGTCGCGCCTAAAAAATCTAATCGCATAATCTTATATTATTACTGAAATAACGTTAAATTGATGCGACATGAACCTCTACGGAAATTGGTGTGCTATCCGGGATTTTCGGTAGTAAAAACACCTTTATCCAAGGCTCACTTGCAACACAAGTAAGATTCTCTTGAAAAAATAAGTCAATATGGACAACCCCTTCCACGCATTCAATAGCAGCTGTGTTGAAATAAGAACCACCCCCAACCCAACCGCTCCATAATACTACACTGTTGCTGTCAAAATCAATTTCAGGATAGTGTCCGTCAATACAATCTGTATAATGAAAGAAAGATTGGGTATTGTTTATCAGGACCGCCTGGTCGTCGTATGGAATATTGTGCCATCCGCAACCTATTGAGTCGGTAGTAATCTCTGAAAACGGAATGGGACCATCCACAAGGACAACCTGTTCTATAGGATTCACTTCAGGTTCCGGTTCCAGCTCCGGCCGCTCGCACGCGGCAAATAGGACGAAAGCCGCCAACACCATAGCATAAAACACACCAAGCGATTGGCTGCTTTTTCTTTCGGGTTGTCCTATTGTATCTTTCATCGTTTTGAACAATTAATTACTGGTGTACTGATCAAATCCTTCGTACGCTTTACTTTCCAACTTCGGCACACCGTGCCGGAGCGAGGGAATTCCCCTTCCCTTGGGGAAGGGGTGGCCGTAGGCCGGGGTAGGGGTTATTCCTTCTCCCTGTTCGGCCACACATTCCGCCATCCATAGAAGAACCCCAGGTGGTAGCGCGCCGCGAAATAATAGACCGCGTGACGGAGCTTTCCTAACGGCATATAGAGGAACAGCAGGATGCAGCTTATATAATATAATATGGTAACAGCTCCGCAACAGGTGGAGCAGCACAGGTAGAGCGTGGTCATCAGCTGGAAGAGGGTGACCAAACCGCAGGAGATGTAGTCGTCGGACATGGTAAAAGGTTTCAAATCCTTGGAAATCAACCTTCTGACGAACAAGACAATGCCGCAGATCGTACCCAAAGCGGTGGGAATCGCCAGAATCAGATGCCAGTTGCAGCCGCCACCGATCCAATTGTTGAAGAAGGGGAAGAAGGAGAGTACGAAGAAGAGCAGGCAGCAGAAGGCACCGATGTGGAACAGCATTCCCGTAGCATACGACGGAATATGCAGATAGGCCGACTCCTTCTGGTCGGGCATCATCGCGCGGGTGTTGGCGTAAATCACGCCCTCTTTCACGCTGCCGCTCGGCTCCGACTTGTCTTTCGGGGCACCGAGGCGCACAACCCTGACGAAATGCACGAATAAACTAACGAGGCAATAAACCGCCGCGGCTATCGCGATATACTGTAAAACACTCATAGTAAAATGGTTTAAGGTTTAAGGTTAAAGGGTTAGAGGATTAATGGTTTAATGGTTTAAGGTTTAAGGTTTAAGGTTTAAGGGGTTAGGGAATCAAGTGTTAGACCATAAACCTTAAACTATAAACCTTAAACTATAAACCTTAAACCTTAACCTACTATACGCAGCCTTCGGGTTTGGGGAGACCGGCAACACGGCAGGCGCCTCTCGCGGGACCGAGCGGGAAAAGCTCGTAGATGTCCTTCAGTTTCAGATTGGCGGTCTTGCAGATGGTGCGGACCATCGGGGCGATGCCCTTTTCCTCGTAGTTGGCACGGATGCAATCCACGATTTTCCAATGGTTCTCCGTCATCTCCGTGATGCCGTCGGCCTTGGCAATCTCCGCGGCCAGTTCCTTGTTCCACTCTTCGGGATGGACCATGAAGCCGTCGCCGTCCATCTCGTAGGTCTTGTTATTGAATTCAATATTTGCCATAATGATGAATTTTTAGAGGCGCAAAGATACATTTTTTTTGGGTTACAGGGTTACCCGATTACGGGGTGCTCTCGCGTCTTGTCACGTAAGGTAGTAGTCCTTTGTGACGGGTGGCGCCTTCGGGCAGTCGGGCGACGGAAAGTCGTAGTTTTCAGGACCATACGCTGAAACCGCTTTGCGCCAGCAGTTTCCCAACCCGCGTCGGCACTCCTCGAACCGGAAGCACATCCGGCACGGACTCGCGCTCCGCACCTCGCCCCGGGAGATGTTCCACAGCGACAATGCCTTCTCCGAATTCCACATTTCCATGATGGACTGTCGTCTCAGGTCGCCCATAATGAAGAAAGGATGCCAGTAGAGCTGCTCGCAAAGGGTCGCTTTGCCGTCGGGGAGGACGAAGAAGCCGTGCACATTGCCCGTGCACATTGCCCGCTGTTCCCAGTCTTCGCATCGTTGCCCGACACTCTTCGGCTCCTCGCATCCGGCAAACGTCAGAACAGCCGGGCAATCCCTGTTCCGTTGTTCCACAACAGTTCTCAACCGATCCAGCTGTTCCAAGGTGCTGTAATAGACGGGGGGCTTGAACCGGCTGAAACCGGCCGGCGTGAAGTCGATCCGCTTGACGCTGCCAAACGCCGTCAGCGTGTCAATCAAGGCGTTCACTGATTTCTCGGAATCGTTGAACCGCGTGATGACAGGTTTCACGGTGACTTCTATGCCGGCCTCGTCCAACAGCCGGAGACCGCAAAGGACTTTCCCAAGGTACTCCTCGCCCACATACAGCATCTGCTGCATCTCCGCATTGTCCACACTGTCGATGGAGAGCTGGATACGGCGGATTCCCAGACTCCTCAAGTCGTCCACCATGCTTTGCGTAAGGGGATATTTGGTCGAGATGTTGGGCACGTAGTCGTACCGGCGCATCTCATCGAGCAGTTTCCGCCAATCCCGATACAGGAAGAGGTCGCCGCCGTCCACATCCACATCGGGCATCCCCAAATCGTATGCCTCCTTGAGCAGTTCCTTGATCCGGTTGAAGGAGATCGGCTGCAGGATGCGTGGCCTGTCGGCATAGCAATAGATGCAGTCGGTCGCGCAGTTGGTGTTGAGCATCAGCGTCATGCTGTTGGGCACGCGCAATCGCACCTCCGTCAGATCGAAGTGCTCACGGATAAAGGGAAGGTCTATGCCTTGGAGGAGATTGTCGCGCACGATGCCGGCGTGGTTCGGGATCAGGAAGTTCTTCGGGATGGAGACCCAGTGCCGTTCGTATGCGGGGATCAGGATCGGGTCTCGGTTGCAGATGCAGGGGCGCACGGACTCCAAGAACCGTTCCTTGCTCACACCTTCCCGCTCTGCAAAGAGGCTCGCGGTCTCGTCCAGTGTGCGGGCACCGTCGAAATAGCCGAACAGGTACGCCAAATCGGGGTGCGTGCGCCACACAAACGAGGTGGTGATATCGTCACGGCGTCGGTCGGAATCGTAACGGCCCGGGTTGTTGTTGGTAATCACCACATTCCACCGGTCGTCCTTGAACTTGTAAGCCGGGTTGACCACATACTTGACATTGACATCTACTGTTTGCATAAGCGGATAGCGTTCAAAGGGGTTTGCACATTGTTTTTCACGGATTGCCTCATGGAATCAAGAAGCTTGCCGATGCTTTTGGAAAGATTCATTTTGTTCATTTTGTTCGTTTTTCAGATTGTTTTTATTCTGTTTTTTCAAGGGCAAAGATACAACCTGAAAACGCCTTTGTCAAGAGGTTTTTAAACTTTTTTTGTATTCATTTATATATCAACCGTTTGAAAGCGATAGAAACCTCTTTTAACAGGAAAATATTAACAATTAATAGTTAAAATTTCGCGACACTTTCGCAGAAAATCGAGCTTGTGAGGAAAAAATCAAATAAAATGGAAGAGGGGACGGATAGTATTCGAAAAAAGTGTATTTTTGCCGCCCGAAAAATATAAGGTAAAATAAGTAAAATAAAAGCAGTTAAGAAGTTATGTATTTGACAAACGACGTTAAGAAAGAGATTTTCGCGAAATACGGCAAGAACGAGCATGACACCGGTTCTCCGGAGGCTCAAGTCGCCCTGTTTACGCACCGCATCAAACACCTGACCGAACACGTGAAAGAGAACCGCGGCGACCGGGTCACCAAACGCGCCCTTATCACGCTGGTCGGCAAGCGCAAAAAAATGCTCGAATACCTCAAAGAGCAAGACATCGAGCGCTACAGAGCCCTCATTAAGGAATTAGGTCTGAGAAAATAGTTTCAAGCAAGAAGATAATGACATTCAAAAAGGCAATTTTGGAGAAAATTGCCTTTTTGAATATTTGTTATTCTCTGTAATCTCGTATCAACTTATCAAATAATCAAAGAATTATGAATTTAGGAGTTAGAACAACTTTTGATATCGGCGACGGTCGTATGGTTACGATTGAAACCGGCAAGCTGGCGAAGCAGGCCGACGGCGCCGCTGTCGTCACTATGGGCAACACCATGCTCCTCGCAACGGTGTGTTGCAAAAAAGAGGCTGTGGAGGGCACCGACTTCATGCCCCTGCAGGTGGAATACCAGGAAAAATACGGTGCCGTGGGTCGTTTCCCCGGCGGTTTCTTCAAACGTGAGGCCCGTCCCTCGGAGTATGAGATTCTCATCGCCCGTTTGGTGGACCGCGCCATCCGTCCCCTCTTCCCCAAGAACTTCCACGCCGAGACCCAGGTCGTCGTGACCCTCATCTCCGGCGACAAGAACTTCCTGCCCGACTGCCTCGCCTGTCTGGCCGCCTCTTCCGCCATCGCCGTCTCCAACATCCCCTTTGAGTGCCCCATTTCCGAGGTGCGCGTGGGCCGCGTTGACGGACAGCTCGTGGTGAACCCCACCGTCGAGGATATGGAACGCTCCGACATCGACATGATCGTGGCCGCCTCCATGGACAACATCATGATGGTGGAAGGCGAAATGAAGGAGATTTCCGAGGACGACATGGTTGCCGCCCTCAACTTCGCCAAGGAAGCCATCAAGGTGCAGTGCCAGGCGCAGTTGGACCTCGCCGCACAGGTGCCCAGCGCCAACCCGAAACGCGAATACTGCCATGAGACCGACGACGAGGCCATCCGCGAGCGCATGAACAGCGAACTCTACGACAAGGTGTATGCCGTCGCCAAGTCCTTCAAGGGCAAACAGGAGCGCAACGCCGACTTCGACCAGATTCTCGCCGACTTCATTGAGACCATCCCCGAGGAGGAGCGCGACGAGAAGGCCGTGATGGTGAAACGCTACTACGACGAAATCCTCTGGCACGCCATGCGCAACATGATCCTCGACGAGCGCATCCGTCTCGACGGCCGCCACACCGAGGACATCCGTCCCATCTGGATTGAGACTGGCTACCTGCCGTCCGCACACGGTTCCGCCATCTTCACTCGCGGCGAAACGCAGTCGCTGACCACCTGCACGCTCGGCACCAAACTCGACGAGCAGATCATCGACGGCGCCGTGGTCGATGGCACCAACCGTTTCCTGCTGCACTACAACTTCCCGCCCTACAGCGTGGGTGAGGTGAAACGTATCGGCAGCACCTCCCGTCGTGAGGTCGGTCACGGCAATCTAGCCAAACGCGCCCTCAAACCGATGATTCCGTTCGACGATCCGTCGTTCCCCTATACCGTCCGCTTGGTTTCCGACATCCTCGAATCCAACGGAAGTTCCTCTATGGCAACCGTTTGCGCTGGCACGCTCGCGCTGCTCGACTGCGGTGTGAAGATGAAGAAGCCCGTTTCCGGTATCGCCATGGGTCTGATCACTGACGAGGCCACCGGCCGCTACGCCATCCTGTCCGACATCCTCGGCGACGAGGACCATCTCGGCGATATGGACTTCAAGGTCTGCGGTACCGAAGACGGTATCACCGCCTGCCAGATGGACATCAAGGTCAAGGGTCTTTCTTCCGAAGTGATGGCCGAGGCTCTGGCCCAGGCTCACCGCGGCAGAATGTTCATCTTGGGTAAGATCAAAGAGGCCATGCCGGCTCCGAGAGAGGACTACCGTCCGTTCGTGCCGCGCATCGTCCAAATGCAAATCCCGCGCGACTTCATCGGCGCGGTCATCGGACCCGGAGGCAAGATCATCCAAGAGATGCAGCGTGAGACCAACACTGTCATCAACATCGAGGAGGTCGGCGAATTCGGCATTATCGACATCGCCGCAGCCAACGTCGATGACATCAACGCCGCCATGGCTCGCATCAAGCTCATCACCACGCTGCCCGAGGTGGGTGAAGTTTACGAAGGCACGGTCAAGACCATCACCGATTTCGGCGCTTTCGTGGAGTTCCTGCCCAACACCGACGGTCTGCTGCACGTGTCGGAAATCGCCTACCGCCGCATCGAGGACGTGAACGAGGTGCTCAGCGTGGGCGACAAGATCAAGGTGAAGCTCATCGAGATCGACGAGAAGACCGGCAAGTACCGCCTCTCGCACCGCGCACTGCTCCCGAAGCCCGAAGGCTACGAGGATGAGAAGCCGCGTCGCAGCGGTGGCGGCGGAGGTCGCGACCGCGGAGGCCGTGACCGTGGAGGTGACCGCGGAGGCGACCGCAATCGTCAGGGCGGCGGAGACCGCAACCGCAACAACGGCGGCAGCAACAACCCCCACCGCGGCAACAGCAACCAGCATGACGGCCACCGTCACCGCCAGGAGCGCCGCGAACTCCCCGACTTCCCGGAAATGGACTAAAATCAGCATAAGAAGAGCGCCGCGCAATCCACGGCGCTCTTCTTTTCGGTTAGCAGTTAGCAGTTAGCAGTTAGTAGTTAGCCGAAAGCGCAGATAGTCACAAGTCACAAGTCACAAATCACAAGTCACAAATCACAAATCACAAGTCACAAATCACAAGTCACAAATCACAAGTCACAAATCACAAATCACAAGTCACAAATCACAAGTCACAAATCACAAGTCACAAATCACAAGTCACAAATCACAAGCCACAAGTCACAAATCACAAGCCACAAATCAAAAGTCACAAATCACAAGTCACAAATCACAAGTCACAAAACCGATGACGATCAAAGAAGTAACCCAATATTTAGAGAAAAAGTTCCCGTTATACTTGCAAGAGGATTTCGACAACTGCGGGGTGCAGTGCGGCGACGTGCGGCAGGAGATCACCGGCGCGATGGTCTGTTTCGAGATGTCGGAGCAGGTCATCGACGAGGCCTGGGCCAACGGCTGCAACCTCGTGATCTCACACCATCCGCTGATGCTCAAGCGCGGCATCTGCAAGATCGAGCCCCGCGACCGTGTGGGCGGCATGATCTGCAAGGCGCTGGCCCACAATATGGTGCTCTATTCGATGCACACCAACATCGACAGCGGAGAGGGCGGCGGCAACGACGCTTTCGCAGAGAAACTCGGACTGAAGAATGTGAAGGTGCTGGAGCCGCACAAGGGTCTCTACCGCAAACTCGTCGTGTTTGTACCCGCCGACCACGCCGAAAAACTCAAGTCCGCGTTGTTTGCCGTCGGGTGCGGCGAGCAAGGCCGTTACGACGCTTGCGCCTACACCACGGAGGGGCAAGGGCAATTCCGCCCGATGGACGGGGCCAACCCTTTCATCGGCGTCGGACACAAACTTGAGCACGTGGCGGAGGAACGAATCGAGATGATCTTCCCGACAGGGTTGCAACGCGCTGTGGTGCAGGCGGTTTACGACAACCATCCCTACGAGGAACCCGCCTTCGACCTGCTGCCGTTGGAGAACGAGAGCCGCACCATCGGACTCGGACGGATCGGAGATTTGCCAAATGCGATGACTACAGACGATTTTCTGGATTATCTGAAAGACAAACTCGGGCTTACCCATTGTCGTTACGCAGGCGACAAGACGAAAACCATCCGCAAAGTGGCGGTCTGCGGCGGCGGGGGCGCGGGTTTCATCGACCTAGCCATCGCTTCCGGCGCAGATGCCTACATCTCAGGCGATTTCAAGTACCACGACTTCTTCAAGTCCCATTCCGGCACCCTTTTGGTGGACATCGGACACTATGAGGGTGAATGTTTCATCAAAAATATTATTTTTGACTTACTCAACGAAAAATTTACTACATTTGCAACTTTGATTTCTAAGATGGAAAAGGTAGAAGTTAAATATTTTTAAGATATTGACAATCAAATAGATAAATCAAATATGGCCAAGAAAAAAGTAACTGAAGAAGAGGTTGAAAACGGCGCAAAGAAAGTGAAAGTTGAAAAAATCGTCCCCAAAATGAAAAAAATCACCCCGAAACGGGTGAAGGTTCCTCAAACGGAGGAGGTGAAGGAAGAGGTGAAAGAGGAGCCCGTCGAAGTGGTTGAAGAGACCGTTGTGGAGAATGTGGAGACGATCGTGACGGAAGAGGCCCCGAAACCGAAACAGAAAGCGGCCAAGAAAACGGTTGTGGAAACCATCATCGAAGACGACGATGTCACCGTGGAGAAAACTTCCGACGGCGTCGTGGAGGTGAAGAAGCACGAGTCCAACCAGACCACTGCCGAAGAACTTTCCATCGAACAGAAGCTGCTTTCCCTGTACAATCTTCAGCAAATCTGCACCAAAATCGACGACATCCGGATGATCCGCGGCGAACTGCCCGAAGAGATCCGCGACAACGAAGACGAGTGCGAGGGTCTGAACACCCGTATCAACAAGTTCACGGACGACATCAAGAACTTGAAACTCAAAATCGCCTCTGAGAACACCAATGCCGAAGAGGCCCGCGCAACCATCAAGAAATACGAAGAGCAACAGAATTCCGTCCGCAACAACCGCGAATACGAGGCGTTGAGCAAGGAGATTGAATTCCAGCAGCTGCAAATCCAAATCGCCGAGAAGCACAAAGAAAAACACGAGGCGGAAATTCTGGACAAGCAGGCCAAAATCGCCGAGACCAACGAGCGCATGAAAGAGCTTGAGGAGGTCTTGGAGCAGAAAAAAGCGGAGTTGGAAGTCATTGTCGCGGACACCCAGAAGGAGGAAGACGAACTCTTGGTGAAAGCCGAAGAGCTTCGCGCCAAGGTCGATGACCGTCTGCTCACCGCTTTCGAGCGCATCCGTAAGAACGCCCACAATGGCCTCGCCATTGTGAAAATCGAGCGCGACGCATGCGGCGGCTGCTTCAGCAAGATTCCCCCGCAACGCCAACTCGACATCTGCTTGCATAAGAAAATCATCGTTTGCGAAGCCTGCGGACGTATCTTCATCGACGACAAGCTCGTTCGCGAACACCAGAACGATGAACAATAAAACACAGAATTAAACGTTATCATAAACGATCTGTCTATTACGACGTTTTGAAAGAAACTTATTTATTCACCTTTTAAATTAAAAAGTATTATGAAAAAAGTATTAAGCGTATTGTGCATGGCCCTTCTGGCCGGAGGTATGATTTTCACCTCTTGTACGAAATCCTTCACCATCACGGTTAATTCCAACAACGATGCATGGGGTACCGTGACTGGCGGTGGTACATTCAACGATCAAGCCACCGCTACTCTGACCGCTACTCCTAAGGATGGTTATGAATTCGAAAAATGGCAGGATGGTAACACTCAGAATCCTCGCACCATCACCGTCACCGCTGACGAGACCTACACTGCTTACTTCAAAGTCGCTGCCCCTGGCGTGAAAGTGACCTTCAAGGGAAGCAGCTGGGATGCTGGCGATTACGCAGGTAGCTTCTACTCTGGCACTATGCAAGATGGTACTCCTTATTCCGGTTGGGTTGTTTCTGCCGCCCAAACCGCAGGTAGTGACTTTCCGACTTGTGACGTTGCCATGCTGTCAGGCAAGAACACCGGTACTTTCACCGGCACGGCTAATGAATCCAACGGTGGCCTTCCTCAGAGCAGCAGCTTCAACTATATTGAGTACTATGAAACCGGTGCTTTGACCGATGGTACTTACAATTATGGCGACTGGTGGGCTAAGACCGCCACGGTGAATGTCACGGCTTTCGACGCCACTTCTCTTAAAATGTCTGCTAACGTCGACGCTACCATGTTCGATGCTAGAGAGGCTTTTGTCAACCAAGCTGGTGTTGCCGCCGCTCCCACGGCTGCCATGAAGGATGCTATCTCCAATGTCACCCTTACCACTTCCAAAAGCAATGTTGCCCTCAAACACGGTGCCAAAAACCTGGTTGCCGTTAAGTAATTAACCCTATAAGTTAAAAATAATGCTCACGTTTTCACGTGAGCATTATTTTTAAATAGCTAGAAAGATGAGAAAAATAATCATAGTCCTCCTGGCAATGCCCTTACTATGGGTGAGCTGCAAAAGTGAGAAATCTTTGATTGAGCAGTCCGCTATGGGCTATCTCACGGCAATGGGCAATTACCGGATCTCCGAGGCGGAAGCCTATGCTACAGAAGAGACCATTGAAAACACTCTCCATGCCATTGAAAAATACATCATGCCGAATCTGGACCCTAAGGTAATCAAAGAAAACACACCGGCAACAATTAAGATAACGGACGTAACTATTGTTGGCGATACTACTGCTGAAGTCACCTATGTAAAAACGACCCCCGCACAAGTGCAAGAAGGCAAGCTGGATATGGTAAAGCGAAACAAGGAATGGAAAGCACAAGTGTTCATCCAGATTCCAGACGCGCTAAAGATTGAATACAAGGCAGATGAGAAAGCTCTTGATGAGAAGTACAAGGGCAAACTAAGACCTGTTGAATCCAAACAGCCGAATCCGAGCTCCAAAGTCCAACCTAAATAGACGTAGCAGAAAATCGGTTACGGTAATACTATCGCATCGGCCACGACCTCAGCCACGGATTTAATCTCCACACCGAGCTTATACTCGTGGTTGATCTGCGTAAGCTGGTCAGCGCAGTTGTGGCACGGCGTAATCACCACAGAAGCACCCGTCGCCTTGATCTGGTCGGCCTTGATTTTGCCAATCTTCAGGCGACGTTCATTGAATTCGCTCATAGCCAACATACCGCCGCCACCACCGCAGCAGAAGTTATCGCTACCGAATGGATCCATCTCGATCAGCTCCGGCACCGCTTGCTTCACCACATAACGCAACGAATTGAACAACCCACCATTACGCACAATGTTACACGGGTCGTGAATCGTGTATTTTTTCGTGTTTAAGGTTTTGTCCAGCTTTATTTTTCCGGATTTGATGTAATCCTCAATCAGTTCAACAAGCGAAATCATCTTGAAATCAGGATGTTGTCCCATATAGTTGGGTGCTTCCCACCGAAGGGCGCGCGTACCGTGTCCGCACTCACCCAACACCAACGTTTTGCATTTCAGCTTCGCCATCTCGTCGTACATGTGCTGCGCGATTTGCTTGGCGTGCGCATCATTGCCGGAGAAATAGCCGTAGTTGGTCACATCGTACATCTCGTCGGAAAGCGTCCAGTCGGCACCGGCCACGTGGAAGATCTTGGCGGCGGCGGCGATGGAGAGCGGGAAGAACTTCGGCTCACGAGGATTCAACGTGTAGAGAATCTCAGCATTCTCCTTGTTAAGCGGGATCAAAGTCTCCTCCGTTTCCAGCTCGTCCTGCAGTTCCTCCTGCATCCAATCGATCGTATCCACAAAATCCTCCTTGGGGATGGCCATGTTGTTCTTGGTATTGAGGGCGGCATCGACGGTGGCCTGCAGCGAGGCAGGCACACAGTCCATGGCAGCCAGCATCCGGCGGCCCGTGCGCACCACGAACGGGATATCAACCCCGATGGAGCAGTGCTTCACGCAACGACCGCACATCGTGCAGGCACCGTACAGCGAATCCACCATCTCTGCAATATAATCATCCGTCAACTCCTTGGCATTCGTTAATTTAGGCGCAGTTTTGCCCAAAAAGGTGCAGTAACGACGATAAATCGAAGACACCATATCGACCTTCTTCCCAGGTATGTATTTCGGTTCCTGGAATGTCTTGAAAAACAGACAGCTGGTCTCGCACAACCCGCAATGCACGCAGGCGTTAAGGTGCGTGAGTAATTTGCTGTCGGTGAATTTGGTCAGGATATCAACGGCTTTCCGTTTGCTATCGGGGGAAATCTCTTTCATATTCGCTCGTTTTGATTCAGGGTGCAAAGGTAGCTTTTTTTTGCTTACTCAGTTCGTTGGTTAACTGCTAAAAATCAGTGCCCAGGGAGAACATGAACGTGCCCTTCTTGTTGGCGATTTCCCAGTCTTCGACGCCCCAAGCGTAGTCGAAGCGGAGGAAGTAGCCAAGCACGGAGAAGCGCGCCCCGATGCCGAATCCGCCGACCCAGGGATCTGTCTGCCGTTTGACCTCCGCATGGATGGGACCGCTGTCGATGTAGCGGGTGTAGAGGCAGTTATCCTCCGAATAGGGCGTGATACCGGTCCAGGCGGTACCGATATCGCCGAACAGATTGAGTTGTAACGAATTGAGCAGATTCCACGCCACTTTGTGACCGGCGATGAGCTGCACGATAGGCACGCGCAGTTCCCCGTTGAAGAGCATGAACGATGTACCGTTGCGGATGTTCTGCCGGAAACCGCGCATATTGGTCGCCAAGGTCTGGTAGGTATAGTTTTTCGTCGGATCGACCGAGATGTCGCTGTTGAACTTCGCCCCGATCCAATTATCGACACCGCCCATATAATAGACCAACCGCGCCGAGCCGACGTTGGTGCTGCCCGCGAACCGCAATGCGAGGGTCATGTTGCGATACAGCTTGAACGACCGCCTCGCGTCAATACCGATGACGAACAGGTTAAGGGTTTCGCGTTCGAGACGCTGGTCGTATTCGGCGAAGAGTTTCAGCTTGGTGCCGCGCCAAAGGTTCGTGTAAAGTTCCTTGGAAGTGTCGAGGATATACTCCAACTTCGCACCCGCCCAGACGTGACGCGCATCGCCAGCCTGAAGCGTCTGGTCGTTGAGCGCGGCCGTGACATTCGTCTCGTAACGGCCCTTGAGCGTCAACCGCACACTGTTGGTCTTGTTGAACGGGAGCTTCAACGTGTAGAACAAGCTGTTGTTATTCTGCTTATAGACATAGCCACCCACCTCCGAGCTGATGGACTGCCGATAAAGCGTAATCTGTCGGTCCAAACGACGCGACAAATTCTCGTAGCTGAACATAAACTCGTATGTCCTTAAGTTCCAACCAATTCGGAATCCTCCTGTGATTCTGTAATCTTCAAAAAGATCGTTGATACCCAACATAAAGAGTGCGTTGAACCCAGTGTTCAGGTAGATGGGCGAACTGCCCCCCTCAAATTGCTGGTAGGAGGTATTCAGGAAGCTGAAGTCGGCCTGCGTAATCACCTGGTCGATAGAATATTGTACTCTATAAGGCAAGCCAACGGGTATCTGGAATTCTCGGCCCGACTTGGCGGAGGTGTAGGTCGTGTCGCCGTCGAAATCATCCTGATCCGGCACCGGCGCATTTCGCTCGTTAGAGAGAACGAACCCGTGTTGCGGTTCCCCCTCCCCAGTATTCCGGACACTGTCTTTGGCCGCCTGTTTCTCCTTCAACAGCGACTGCTCCAAACGGTTCTGCTGATGAAACTTGGACATGATGATTTCAGGGTGATAGAGCGTGTGCAGATCGGTGAACCAGATGTGTTTCGCCTTGTCTTTCAGTGAGATATCTGCCAAAGTGTTGGTGGCTGGATTGTAGGCCTGCTCCACAATGTTGTAGGCGCGGTCGGTAAGCGGATGCGTAGTGGCGTAATACATATAATGCACCGCCGTATCGATTCGGCTGATGCTGCTGTCGAACACGGCCTCGTAACGGTTGACCACACCACCGTCATCGCTCAAAAACAGAACACGCTGTTTGTCAACGGCTTGGATGTCGTATTCATCGGCGTATGGCGAATCGGTTACGCGCAACAAGGCGGTGTCTTTCGTTTTGTAATTATAGACGAACAGATTGTATTTGCGATCTCTAGACGCATCCATCATATTGTCTTTCAGCAAGATGGAGTCAACCGGGCGATTGGAGGCGAACACCACCTGCTGCGGGTTCATGAAGACAGGGTTGTAATCATCGTAGAAGTCGTTGGTGAGGTTTTGGAATGAGCGGGCCATAAAGCTGTAGAGGAACAGGTCGGACTGCCCATTCTTGAATCCGGAGAAGAGCATCAGCTGCCCATCGGGGGAGTACTGCCACGAGGTGATTTTCTCCACATCCACCAGCAGTTTCTTGCCCCAACGTCGCTTTTCCAGGTCGTAAGGCATGAAGAGGCAGTCGCCCTTGGATTCGAGGGTGAGACCGAGGATGTCACCGGAGGGATGCCATGCGATGAGCGGGAAGGAGAGGTCGGGATTGTCCTCGGTCTTGGCATACTTCCGAAGGATGCATCGCGGTGACTTCCATTCCGGGCGTTTCAACCAAACGCGCACCTGTCCAGCCTCGTTGGTGACGTAGGCATACTTTTCACCGTCGGGGGCGAAGCAGAAACGGGCATAGTCGCGTTTGGGGTTCGGCTTTCGCAGGGTATCGTCACCTGCGGGCATTGACTTGCTCATGTCGGGGTGAAACATCACCATATAGTACTTGTACCATTGTGTGGCCAACGCCTGGAACGGGGTCGTCGTGGCACGCGCCATGCCGTTTTCGAGTGTCTTGCTGGAACGCGTGTAGTAGAGGGTCTTGGCGATAACTTCCTCGCCATAGACATCGACGAGATACTTCCAGAACGAGTGCCCCGCGTAGGTGGCATCCACCGGCGAAAGTTCCTCTAGACGCTGGTAACTGCCTGTGAGAATGCCATCTTTGACGTGCGTCTCAATGTCGCTGTTCCAATGTTCACCGAAATAGGAGGCCAACCCGCTGTAGTACCACGACGGGACATTCATCAGGTAGTCGTAGGAGATGTTGGAGCTGACCGTCGCACCCTGCACCACCCAATGGGCATAGACGTTCATAATGCCGGCGCGAATCATCTTGTCCAAATGGGCGCGGTTGCCGTCGAAGTAGATGTATATCTTGGTACCGTAAATGTTGGTCACACCGCCTTGGTTGTAGAAATCCGCATAATCGTAGGCGAAGTTCGACTCGCGAAAGTCCGACTGCGTGTTATAGACGATGATCTGCAGCTTCTTCTTGGAGGTGTAATTCAGCAGTTTTTCAATCTCCTCCATAATTTCGGGCGTTTTGTAGAAGACGTACTGCGCCAACGCACGGCCGGTGGGATAGTAATAGACATCATACTGTTCCGCCCGAAGGTATTGCCAGTTGAAGTTCTGGTGTTGCACGCGGTTCTTCCCGAAGGTGAGCTGCGAGCCGTTGTAGAACTGGGCATGGGAGGTCAGGAACAGGCACAAAAACGCCCCGATTGTCACGATTCGTCGCGACAATGCATGAAAATTGGGATGTTTTAGTTCAAGGTTCAACAGTCAACGGTCATATAGGGTTTCAAAATTCCTTCAATAAACGCCCTCTTCTCTGCCAGCAACGCCTCTGTCCGGGCTTCCATCAGCAACCGCAGGTAAGGTTCCGTGTTCGACGGGCGGATGTTGAACCACCAGTCGGGGAACTCCACGCGGTAACCGTCGAAGTCGAGGATTCTCTCAGGCTTCTCTTGCGCGACAGCCGTCTTCACCACCGCTTCCATAGCCGCTTTCTTCTCCTCGATGGTGAAGTTGATCTCGCCGGAATTAGCATAACGTCTGATGCGGCCGATTAATTGTGACACGGACACACCTTTCTTTTTCATCTCAGCGAAGACGTGCAGCAGCACTTGGGCGGCAATCATCGCAGAGTCGGAGTAGAAGAAGTCGCGGAAATAGTAATGGCCGGCATATTCTCCGCCGAACGCGCCATCAATCTCGCGCAGCTTCATGGCGGCGTAGGCACGACCCACCCGCCAAATATACATCTCGCGGCCCATCTTCGCCAAGTATTCCGCCACCGATTTGGAGGTCCGAATATCCTGAATGACAAGACCTTGGATATTTTTCTCTTCGATGAAGTAATGTCCCAACACGGCAATCATCAAATCCGGGGGGATGAAGTCGCCGTGCTCATCGACGAACATCACGCGGTCGGCGTCACCATCGAAGACCACACCGATGTCGGCCTTGGTTTCACGCACCTTTTCCTGCAGCGCGACAATATTTTCCGGTTCCAACGGATTCGCCTCGTGGTTCGGGAAGGTGCCGTCCAGCGTGTCGAACAGGTAGAGCGGCTGGTTCCCGAAGATCTCCTTGACGAGGATAGAAGCCATGCCGTTGGAGCAGTCCATCACCAAGTTCAGGTTGTCTATATTATAATGATACTGCGATTGGAATTGCAAGTATTCCTCCTTTACGGGGTAATCGACAATCTTGCCTTTCGGGGCGGTGATGACCACTTCTTCGTGCAGCACTTTCTGTTCCAGTTCCCCGAGACCGGTGTCGAAGCCCACGGGCAGCGCATCCTTCCGGGAGACCTTCAAACCGTTGTATTCCTTGGGGTTATGGGACGCGGTAATCATCACAGATGCCTCGAATCCATGCTTGGCCGTGAAGTAATAAACCATCGGGGTGGTGGTGAGCCCCATGTCATATACATCAGCGCCCGCGTCGGTGATGCCGCGTGCGAGGGCGTGGAACATATCGTCGGAGGTCAGCCGCATATCCCTGCCAATCAGCACCTTGTCGGCATGTAGCAGCGAAGGCAGGAAGAACCCGAACTTGTAGATGGTCTCCAGATCGAAATCTTTGCCGAAGATTCCGCGAAAGTCGTATGCTTTGAATGCGCCCATAGTAGTTCTTAATTTACGAGCGGCAAAGATACGATTTTTAATGGTTACGCGGTTACCCTGACACGGTTATGATTCAATTCGACGACAAAAAAGGCACCCGTTTCCGAGTGCCTTTTCTCATATCCTACAGATCAGGAATTATTGTTTATCCATCTCTCTGTACTCGTTCACGATGCTCTTCACGTTCGCGGGAGCGAGGCGGCCGAAGACCTTGCCGTCAACCAAAGCCACGGGGGCAAGACCGCAGGCACCGACGCAACGCAGGGAGGTGAGGGAGAAGAGACCGGCTTTGTCCGTTTCACCGGGCATGATGCCCAGCTCTTTCTCGAACGCATCCAGAATCTTCTCGGCACCGCGCACGTAGCAAGCCGTACCCATACACACAGACACCGGGTATTTACCCTTCGGCTGCATGGTGAAGAAGGAGTAGAAGGAGACAACGCCATAAACCTTGGCGGTGGGGATGTGCAGACGCTCGGCGATCAGTTCCTGGGCCTCAGCGGGAAGGTAACCCAGGTAATCCTGCGTCTGGTGCAAAACGTTAATCAATTCGCCAGGAGCATTATTGAATCTGTCGCAGATCTCAATAATCTTGTCGCTGACTTCCTTTTTCATTTTGATAATTATCTTATCCATAATGGTGTTTTTTTAATTATTGATGAATACTGAAACAGAATTATTTGTTCAAATCCACTTCAACGGTCGTTTGTCTGTCGAAATAGTGGGTGTGCAAGAGTTCATGCGATTTGTGGCCGCACGGCTCGCCCAGGTATTCCTTATAGATAGCTTGGATGGACGGGTTCTCGTGGGATTTACGAATCGGCATTTCCTTATCGGCTTGATAGATAGCTTCCCAACGGGCTTTGATGATGTCGCCGTTGCCGTGGTGCAGAGGTTGACCACCGCCGTCGATACAACCGCCGGGGCAAGCCATAATCTCGATAGCGTGGAAGTTGCACTTGCCAGCCTTGATGTCTTCGAGCAGCTTACGGGCGTTCTTCAAACCGTGGGCGATACCGATGTTGAGCGGCAGACCGTCAACGTCGATGGTGGCGCTACGCACGCCTTCCAGACCACGGAGTTCCTCGAAGTCGATCTTCGGGAGGGGTTTCTTGGTGATCACCTCGTAGGCGGTACGGACAGCAGCCTCGATCACGCCGCCGGTGGTACCGAAGATGACAGCGGCACCGGTGGATTCGCCGAGCGGGCTATCGAACTCTTCGTCCGGAAGTTTCGTAAAGTCGAGGTTGGCTTGTTTGATGAGGGCAGCCAACTCGCGGGTGGTGATGGAGAAATCGACATCGGGATTGCCGTTCACCTTGAACTCGTCACGACCGCACTCGTACTTCTTGGCCAAGCAAGGCATCACGGAAACGCAGACCATGTCTTCGCGTTTGCAGTTGATCTTCTCGGCGAAGTAGCTCTTCGCGATGGCACCGAACATCTGTTGCGGGGACTTCGCGGTGGAAGGCAGGTCTCTCATTTCCGGGAACTGGTGCTCGAAGAAGTTCACCCATGCCGGGCAGCAGGAGGTGAGGATCGGAAGCGGAACGCTCTTGTCGCCACCAAGATATTTGGTCAGACGGCCGATGAGCTCGGTACCCTCTTCCATGATCGTCAAGTCAGCGCTCCAGTCAGTGTCGAACACATAGTCGAAGCCGAGGGCCTTGAGGGCGGCGGTGAGCTTGCCGGTCACGATGGAGCCGGGCTTCATGCCGAATTCCTCACCGAGAGCCACACGCACGGCGGGAGCCACTTGGACAACCGTCTTCTTGCTGGGATCCACGATGGCGCGGATGACCTTGGCGGTGTTGTCGACTTCGGTAAGAGCACCCACGGGACAAACGGCGACGCACTGGCCGCAGAACGTACAGGGTGAGTGGTCGAGGTGCTGGTTGAAAGCGGTGGAGACGACTGCCGGGAAGCCACGCTCGATGGCGGAGAGGGCACCCACGGTCTGCATCTCGTTACACATCATTTCGCAACGACGGCACATGACGCACTTGTTCATATCGCGGATGATAGAGGGAGAAACCTCAATCTGGTAGCTGGATTGTGCGTGGTCGGGACCGACGAACGGGTTGCTGCGGATGCCGAAACGGATGGCGAGAGCCTGAAGCTCGCACTTGCCGCTCTTGGAGCACTGCAGACAGTCATTCGGGTGGTCGGAGAGCATGAGCTCAAGCACCGTGCGACGGGCGTTGATCACGCGCATCGAATTGGTGCGGACCACCATGTCGGGCATACATTCGGTGACGCAGGCGGGAGCCAGGTTACGACGGCCGGCGACCTCCACGACACAGATACGGCATCCACCGGGTTTGTTGTGGACGTCCATGCCCTTGAATTCAAAGTGGCAAAGGGTGGGGATGGAGATACCCAGCTGCTTTGCGGCGTTAAGAATCGTAGTACCTTTCGGCACTTCAACTTCTCTATTGTCTATTGTTAATTTAATTGTATCCATATTGTTCACCTTTGACTAAATAATACTGATTGCACCGAATTTACATTTCTCAATACACGTACCGCACTTGATACAGAGCTCTTGGTTGATTTCGTGAGGCATCTTGACGGTGCCCTTGATGGCGCCGACGGGGCAGTTGCGGGCGCAAGCCGTACAACCTTTACATTTTTCAGCGTCGATGACATACTGCTTGAGGGCCTTGCATTGTCCGGCGGGACATTTCTTTTCGGTGACGTGGGCCACGTATTCATCCCAGAAGTTGTCGATGGTGGACAACACGGGGTTCGGGGAGGTCTGGCCAAGGCCGCAGAGTGCCGTGTCTTTAATGACGTGGCTGAGGTTCTTCAGCAAGGCGAGGTCTTCCATAGTGCCGTTACCCTTGGTAATGCGGCCGAGGATTTCGCTCAGGCGCTTGTTACCGATACGGCACGGGGTGCACTTACCGCAGGATTCCTCCACGGTGAAGTCGAGGTAGAACTTGGCGACGGAGACCATGCAGGAGGTCTCGTCCATGACGATCATACCGCCGGAGCCCATCATGGAGCCGGCAGCCACGAGGTTGTCGTAGTCGATCGGGGTGTCGAGGAACTTCTCGGTCAAGCAGCCGCCGGAAGGACCGCCGGTTTGCACGGCTTTGAACTTCTTGCCGCCCTTGATGCCACCGCCGATTTCGTAGATGACCTCACGAAGGGTGATACCCATAGGCACCTCGATCAGACCGACGTTGTTGATCTGGCCGGCGAGAGCGAACACTTTCGTGCCTTTGGATTTCTCCGTGCCGATGGAGGAGAACCACTCCCAGCCCTTGTTGATGATGACGGGGATGTTGGCGTAGGTCTCGACGTTGTTCACGTTGGAGGGTTTCTTCATGTAACCCGAAACGGCCGGGAACGGGGGTTTGAAGGTGGGCTCACCGCGCTGGCCTTCCATGGAGTGGATCAGAGCGGTCTCCTCACCGCAAACGAATGCGCCGGCACCGTAGCGGAGGATGATGTCGAAATCAAAGTCCGTGCCGAAGATGTTCTTGCCGAGGAGGCCGTACTCACGGGCCTGGTCGATAGCGACTTGCAGGCGGTGGATGGCCAGCGGGTACTCAGCGCGGATATAGACCAGACCGATGGTGGCGCCGATACAGAAGCCGCCGATGGCCATAGCCTCGATGATGGAGTGCGGGTCGCCTTCCAAGATGGAACGATCCATGAATGCGCCGGGGTCACCCTCGTCAGCATTACAGATGATGTATTTCTGGTCGGCAGCGTTCTTGGCGCAGAGCTCCCACTTCAAACCGGTGGGGAAGCCGGCGCCGCCGCGGCCGCGAAGACCGGACTTCTTGATGATGTCGATGGTGGCAGCGGGATCATGCTGTTCCAGAACGCTGGCCAACGCCTTGTAACCGTCGCGGGCGATGTATTCGTCGATGTTCTCGGGATCGATGAAACCGCAGTTACGCAGGGCGATACGCATCTGTTTCTTGTAGAAACCCATGTGCTTGGAGTCGGAGATATGGGCCTTGTCCTCGGGGTTCTCATAGAGCAGGCGCTGCACCTTACGACCCTTGATGATGTGCTCGTTGACGATTTCGAGGGCGTCTTCGGGCTTCACCTGGGTGTAGAAGGTGTTGTCGGGAAGGATTTTCACGATGGGGCCTTTCTCACAGAAACCGAAGCAGCCGGTGGTCACCACCTGCACATCGTCCGAAAGGTTCTTCTCCTTCAGGATTTGAACGAAATTCTCTCTGATTTTGGGGCTTTCTGAGGCCGTACATCCCGTACCGCCGCAGAGCAGAATGTGGTATTTGTAACTTGCCATAACGGTTCTTCTTACTGGTTATTTGTCGATTTTTTCGTAGTTCACCGGGATGACACCCTCCAGGATTTCGCCCTGCATGATGTATTTGGAGACGAGCTCCTGACCCTTCTTCGTGTCCACGTGACCGAAGACGATGGGGTCTTGACCGGGTTTCTTCACCTCGACGGTGGGTTCAGCGTAGCAGTAGCCCATGCAGCCGGTCTGGGTGACGACGGCCTTGACGTTCTGCTTGTTGCACTCGTCGATGATGGCCTCCATGGTCTGCTTTGCGCCAGAAGCGATACCGCAGGTTGCCATGGCCACCTTGACCTGCACCAGGTTCTCGACGTTTTCGCCGCCTTCGCGCAAATCAATCTTTGACTGCAACTCTTCTCTCTTTTTCTTGAGATCTGCCAATGATTTAATTTTTTCCATACGATAAATTTTGGTAAGTTGTAGATTTTTATTTACTTGTTTATATGTTTCTTACGTTAAAATCCGACTCTATTTTTAGCGCGGCAAAGGTATAAAAAAAAATGATACGGAACCATCAAAAAAAGTAGGGGTTTATCCGTTTGGGATTAGCAGTTAGTAATGAGCAATTTTGGTGATTTCTGGTTTTAGGATTCAAATTCCAACTCAACACAATAAAATTGTTCATCTCACGTTATAGACACCGATTCTTTAACAATCAAAAATCCACCGAATATGAAAAACAAAGCAGTTGTCATCGCGATCATCGCCAGCATCGGGTTCTTTTTGGCGGCCATAGCCGTCGGCATCGCCTATTACATGTCCAAAAAGCCCCAGAAAACCGTCTCCGTCGTCGGCCTCGTGGAAAAGGACTTCACTTCCGACCTCATCGTCTGGGAGTTCGACTACGCCACCAAGGATATGGACATGAAGCAGTCCTACGCCAAACTCAAAGCGCAGAACGAGATTGTGAAGGCCTATCTCAAAAACGCCGGCATCCCCGACAAAGAGGTTGACTTCAAGAAAATCACCACTCGTCCGACGTACAACAGCTACTACTCCAACGGCCATTGGGTGGAAGACTTCGACGGCTACGAAGCCTCGCAGACTGTCCGCATCGAGTCCCGCGACATCGAGAAAATCGAAGCGCTCACCCGCGACATCGCCGAACTGTACGATCAGAACATCATGATTAACAATAACAATCCTGAATACTACTATACGAAGCTTTCGGATTTGAAAATCCAAATGCTGGCTGAAGCCTCTCAGGATGCGAAAAACCGCGCCGAAACCATTACCAAGAACGCTGGTGCGAAACTCGGCGACCTCAAGAGCGCCAACATGGGCGTGTTCCAGATCACCAAGCCCAACTCCTCCGAAGAGTCCTACACCTGGGGCGGCGCCTTCAACACCTCCTCCAAGGAGAAACGCGCCAGCATCAACATGCGACTAACGTATTACGTGAAGTAAAAAGAAGCCCCGCGACGCGGGGCTTTTTTTTTACACAAACTCTTTTCCGAAATCGACTTGGATGTCCGTGACGTACTGTCGGATTTGCTGCTCCTCGGACTTCTTGCAGATGAGCAGCATATCGTTGTTTTCCACCACAATGTAGTCCTCTAACCCTTGGATGACGACCACTTTGTTGCGCGGCATGTTGACGATGCATTTCTCGGAATCGTACATTTTCACGTGATTGCCGACCACCGTGTTCAGCTTGTCGTCCTTCTTGCGGAGATCGTAAAGGGAACCCCACGTGCCAAGGTCCGACCATCCGAAGTCGGCAGCATAGACCTTCACGTTGGCAGCCTTCTCCATCACCCCGTAGTCGATGGATATCTTTCTACAAACTTGATAGATACGGTCGATGAACTCCTCTTCTTGCGGGGTGTTGTAGAGACCATCACCCTGCTTGAAAAGGTCATTGATGTCGGGCAGAAACTCTTCGAAAGCCTTGTCGATGGTTTCTAACGACCACATGAAGATGCCGGCATTCCAAAGGAAGTCGCCGCTCTCGAGGAAACTCTTCGCCATCTCCAACTCCGGTTTCTCCGTGAACGTCTTGACGGAATAGATGGAAGGATTACCCATAAACCCCTCATCCTCATTGTATTGGATATAACCGTAACCCGTGTTGGGGAAGGTCGGGCGGATGCCGATGGTGAGCAGGCAAGGGTTCTGGGAGACCACACCGAGTCCCTTGCTGATGACATCCACAAAGACGTCCTCTTTCTGGATGTAGTGGTCGGAAGGGGCCACCACAATCACGGCGTTGGGGTTCTTGGCTTTGATTTTATAGTTGGCGTAGGCGATGCAGGGGGCGGTGTTGCGACGGTAAGGTTCCAGAATAATCTGCTCGTCGGCAATCTCCGGAAGCTGCTCCCGGGTCTGGTCGTGATACGCCTTGTTGGTGACGATGTAGATATTCTCTTTCGGGCAGACCCTGGCGAAACGGTTGAACGTCTTCTGAATCAAGGTCTGGCCGTCACCCAACACATCGATGAATTGTTTGGGAGTGGTGCTGTTGCTCATCGGCCAGAAGCGTGCGCCCACGCCCCCGGCCATGATGACACAGTAATAGTTGTTATTCAGCATGTCGTAATTTTTGTTGGTAAATTGTTTTTATCCGTTCTGTAGAGACGCGCCATGGCACGTCTCTACAACGGTGACGGATTAATTTTCGTTCAGTGCTTTGACACCCGGCAACTCCTTGCCCTCCAGATATTCCAGCATGGCGCCGCCGCCGGTGCTGATGTAGGAGATGTAGTTGCCGAGGTCGTACTTGTTGACCGCCGCGATGGAGTCGCCGCCGCCGACGATGGAGTACGCGCCCGCCAGGGTGGTGGCCGCCACGCTCAACGCCACGGCACGTGTGCCCTCGCTGAACTTCTCCAGCTCGAACACGCCCACAGGACCGTTCCACAGAATCGTCTTGGAATCCTTGATGACCTTCGCGATGTTCACGCGGCTCTTCGGACCGATGTCGAGGGCCTCCCAGTTGTCGGGGATGTTATTGTCCTCGGTCACCAAGATGTTGGCGTCGTTGCTGAACTTGTCGGCGCAGACGCTATCGACACGGCAGACGAAGTTCACGCCGGAAGCCTTCACCTGGTCGAGGATTTCGTGTGCCACGGGCAGCATGTCTGGCTCGTAGAGCGAGTTGCCGATGGTGAAGCCCATGGCTTTCAGGAAGGTGTAGCTCAGACCGCCGCCCACCACGAGATTATCGACCTTGGGGATGAGGTTCTTGAGGATGTTGATCTTCGTGGAGACCTTCGAACCGCCGATGATGGCCGTGAAGGGGCGCTCCTGACCGTTGAGGGTCTTTTCGAGGTTCATCACCTCGTTGTAAAGCAGGTAGCCGGCGAAGGCCTTGCCCGGGAAGCAGCGGGCCACGGTGGCCGTGGAGGCGTGCTCGCGGTGCGCGGTGCCGAAGGCGTCGTTCACATAGACATCGCCCAAGCGTGCCAGCGCCTTGGCGAAATCGACGTCGCCCTTCTCCTCTTCCTTGTGGAAGCGCAGGTTCTCCATCAGCACGATGCTGCCGGGTTTGAGGTTTTTGCAGAGGGTTTCGGCCTCGGCAGTCAACACGTCGCCGCCGAAAACGACCTCTTTGCCGAGGATCTCGGACACCGTCTTCACGATGTGACGCAAGGAGAACTCGTCCTTCGCCTCGCCTTTCGGACGGCCGAGGTGGGAGAGCAGGATGGCGGAACCGCCGTCGGCTAAAATCTTGCCGATGGTCTCTTTCGTGCGCACGATGCGGGTGACATCGGTCACGTTGAACTGCTCGTCCAACGGCACGTTGTAGTCAACGCGGATCAGGGCTCTTTCGCCGCTGAAATTATGTTCTTGAATGGATTTCATATTGTTTGGTATTTTAGGTGAAAAAATAAGTTATTTTTTTACAATTTTCCGATGATATTCCTTGCCATCAGAAGAATATAGACTTGTTAAACAACGAGAAAGAGAGGTGTCGCAATTGATATCTTCAATGATAAAAATTCGTTTTCCGTCGTTCTCAAGCCCTATTTTAAGACCAGATGAATGATAAAAAAATCGAGATTGTGCGGAAACCTCGAAAGATAGCAGTAAAAAGAAGTAAAACAATATGTTTCTCATCGAGGATAAATTTTAATGAATTTGTAATAATCCAAAATAAATGGAGGTTCCGCATAAAATCCAATATAGAATAGTTCTACTGTGTCTGGAGTGATTGGGCGAATGACGAAAGGAGTATTGATGTTTTCTTGAAAATCATTATGCCAAATTTGAGTAAACCGTAAAATGGTGTCATTTTCAATCTGATAAGTATAGAGGGTCGAATTGCTGAAAAGGAGTTGGTAATTCAATGTCGTGCTTTGATTCACAGAAGAGTAAACAAGCCCTTCTTGAGAAAGAAACTTCAACGTAATGCAAAAATCTTCGGAGTCACAAATCCATGTCGCTTTTATGTCATTTGTATCCACTACGGGTGTTGTTGGCTCTGGTTCGGGCTCGGGTTCCGGCCGCTCGCACGCGGCGAATAGGGCGAAAGCCGCGAGTGCCGCAAAGAACAGCACGCTGCAACGCCTGTCTTTTCTCGTTGTTTGTGTCTTGTTCTTTTTCATTGCTTTGATACTTTAATGTGTCATATTTATTCGCGAAAAACATATTGCCGCTTTATTCAAATAGCCACCTGATTTAAAAATTTACCGTGCTTTCAGACCGCCACGTCCGCCTTGATATGCGGATGCGGGTCGTAGTTCTCTAACGTAAAATCCTCGTATTGGAAGTCGAAGATGCTCTTGACATCGGGGTTGATGCGCATCTGCGGCAGCGGACGCGGGTCGCGGGAAAGCTGTAACTTGGCCTGTTCCACGTGGTTGGAGTAGATGTGCGCGTCGCCGAAGGTGTGCACGAAATCCTTGACCTTTAGCCCGCAGACCTGTGCCACCATCATCGTCAGCAGGGCGTAGGAGGCGATGTTGAAGGGTACGCCGAGGAAGACGTCCGCGCTGCGTTGGTAGAGCTGGCACGAGAGCTGTCCGTCGTTGGCGTAGAACTGGAACATCGTGTGGCACGGCGGCAACGCCATCTGATCGACATCCGCTGGATTCCACGCGCTCACAATCAGTCGGCGGGAGTCAGGATTGCGTTTGAGTTGCTCGATTAGGTTGGTGATCTGGTCAATGACACGGCCGTCGGGAGCCTCCCACGACCGCCACTGCTTGCCATAGACCGGCCCGAGGTCGCCGTGCTCGTCCGCCCACTCGTCCCAAATCGTCACGTTGTGGTCGTGCAAGTACTGGATGTTCGTGTCGCCGCGCAGAAACCACAGCAGCTCGTAGATGATGGAACGCAGATGCAACTTCTTGGTCGTCAGCAAAGGGAAACCCTTCTGCAGGTCAAACCGCATCTGGTAGCCGAAAATGCTGTACGTCCCCGTACCCGTGCGGTCAGATTTGTAGTGACCCTCGTCAAGGATCGTGCGCATTAGATCAAGGTATTGCTTCATTTTGTAGTTAGTAGTTAGCAGTTAGCAGTTAAGCGGGGACTTCCAAGCTCTCCAGCACATCCAGCACGTTCTCCAAGCGGGTCTCCTTGACCTTCTCAATTTGGCCTTGGTCGCAGAGGGTGGCCATCTCGGGATCGATGGGCAGTCTATCCAACAGCTTGATGTTGAACTCTTTGGCGACATCCTCGGCATTGCTCTTGCCGAACACGGATATCTTTTCGCCGCAGTGCGGACAGGTGATGTAGCTGTAGTTCTCGATGAGGCCGAGAATGGGGATGTTCATCATGCCGGCCATATTCACGGCCTTGCTCACGATGAGGGAGACCAGCTCCTGCGGGGAGGTGATCATCAGGATACCGTCGAGGGTGATGGTCTGGAAGACGGTCAACGGCACGTCGCCGGTTCCGGGAGGCATGTCAATCAGCAGGAAATCAATGTGTTCCCAGATCACTTCGGTCCAGAACTGCTTCACCATGCCGGCGACCAGCGGACCGCGCCACAGCACGGGCGACTTCTCATCGGCAATCAGCAAGTTGCTCGAAATCACTTCGATGCCGGTTTCGGTAACGGCGGGATAGACGCCCTGCTCGCTGCCGCGCACCATCTCGTGGAGGTTGAACATTTTCGGGATGGAGGGACCGGTGACGTCAGCGTCGAGGATACCCACGCGGTAGCCCTTGCGGCGCAACGCCACGGCTAACAACGAGGTGACGGAGCTTTTGCCCACGCCGCCTTTGCCACTCACCACGCCGATGACTTTCTTGATATCGCTTAATGCATTCGGTTTCTCGTGCAAATCTCTGCTTCCGCAGTCTTTCTGGCTGCATTCCTGACAATTGTGATTACATTCGCTCATATTCTCTTCTATATTTTATATATGAATCTGAGCGGCAAAGATACACTTTTTTAGTGAATGGTGAGCAGTCAACACCCCATCGCCGAAAGCAAGCCATCGCAGCCCTCCTGCACATCGTCCCAGGTGGCTTGGAAGTCACCGGTGTACCAGGGGTCGGCCACGTCTCGCGGGTGGTCGGTGTAGTCCATCAACAGCGAAATCTTGCCGTCCACGTCTTGCCCGACAATGCGCTGGATGTTCCGCCGATTGTTCTGGTCCATAATGATGATGTAGTCGTAATAGTCGTAGTCGGCGCAGGTCATCTGGCGGGCGGTCTTGCCGTCGCAGGAGATGCCGTGCGACGCCAGCATCCTGCGGGCCGGCGGATAGACGGGGTTACCGATCTCCTCGCGGCTCGTCGCGGCAGAGGCAATCTCGAACTGCGCTGAGAGCCCCCGTTCCGCCACCTTCTGCTTCATCACGAACTCGGCCATGGGACTGCGGCAGATGTTGCCGTGGCACACAAAGAGAATCCGGATCTTCTTCATTCGCGGGTCACTATTTTCCCGATGATGAAAAGAACCATCACAACGATCAGACAGCTTCCTCCCGCTATGGTCATGACGTTTCCGCCAGGCTGGTGCATGAGCAGAAATAGGATTCCGAAAACAAACACTATAGCAGACCACAAAAGCAGTTTTCTCATAAAGTGCTTGTATCCACTTGATCTGAAAAGGTCGTTTAACTTCGCCATAATACAACATTTTTACACGGCAAAAATACATTTTTTTAGGCAATGAGCAATGCGACAATCGTTACCGTATGAGCGTCACGGTTCCCCTTGCGGTTCGCTCCTTCTCCCCTCGCGGCTTGTAGCACACGAAAACCACGTACACGCCTTCCGGGCAGTGGTCGCCGTCCCAGCCACGTGCCAGATCCTCGGTGTAGAACAGCAGATTGCCCCATCGGTTGTAAATCATCATCCGGTAGTACTCAATTTCGCTGGGGTCGCTGAAGACAGGCCGGAACTCCGGATTGAGCTGGTTACCCCCGGGCGTGAAGGCGTTGGGAAGGTAGAGCCAGACCGAAGCAAGCGTGTCTGGCACCGGCGTGACAGGCGGCTCTACTGTGCCAGGATCAGGGTCAGGGTCAGGATCGGGATCAGGATCGGGGTCGGGGTCGGGATTCACGGGAACTTTGTCGAAGAGGACACTGTCAATGTAGAAACGGTAATCTATAGCGACGGGGTTGGTGGTATAAACACTGAATTGGGGAAGCGGCCATGCCGGATATTGGAGTAGCGTGTCGTTGTAAAAAGCCACGAAATAGGGTGCGGGCATGTCCTCGAACCCCGTCACGGTGAAGCGTTCCCAAGTAAGGCGTTCGCGGGTGAGCTCAACGGTATCGACCCCCACAAAACTGCCTTTCCAATCATTGGTGTCGGCGATGTAACCCACCACAAGCCTTTTCCGCACACTGTCACCCGCATAAAAAGGAGCGTAAAGGCCGTATGAAAAGATGCTAAAGCTAATGCTCGACGGCGGGGACTCCAGCTCGGGGCTGATCAGCAGCATCACATAACCTTCGTAGGTACCACCAGAGTAAGTATTAGGCCATTTGTAGCTGGATCCACAGCACGCACAGTTGCCGGGAGGATTGTCAGAAAATAAAGCATCTTGCGAATTGGCAATGCAAGCGTAAAAATCGTCGCCATTCTCCCTCCAACAATTGTCCACGACAAAAGGAGCGAGTTGGGTAAAGAAAGTCCAGTCATCATTGTCGAAGTCCTCGTAATACGGCAGCGCTTTCGGTGGGCAATCCTGCGCGAAGACGGGCAACCGTAAACTGAAAACAAGAATTGCCAACTCTATGAGAGTGCATAAAAACACTTTCACAGAGCACCTTAGATTCACTATTTCTACACCATAATTCATAAAACGCTCTCTTTCGCCCCTCTTTGTCGCACGAAGCCCTCATTTTGTTACAATAGCGCTGAAATTTTTCCTAAAAGCCCCTCCTATTACTAACTGCTAACTACTAACTCTTCTGTCATGCCACCACAGCTGCAGACTGTTGAACAGGTTCTGCCAGATGATGTAGAAGGCCAAGAACACCGACGACAGCGGCTGCAGGTAGGTGTTGGACATCCAGATGCCCATCGCGGTGTTTTTCTGTCCGAGGAGCTGGCCGCCCGCCACGGTGTCGCCGTAACGATGCCCGAGCCACTTGCCGAAACCGAACTGCACCGCACACATCACCGCCGAGAATATTGCACCGAGGACGATAACGCGCTCATTGCCACGTCCTTGCAGGAAGATATAGTCAATAGTGCGGCCCAACGTCATGAAGAGCGCAATGGCCCACAGGTAAAACGACACGTTCTTATAGCGGCAGAGCCAGTCATTGGCCTTCGGGGCCCACAGCTGCAATGCCAACGCTGTGAAGAACGGCAGCGCCAACGTAGGGGTGATGCGCCGCAGGATCATCAGGAACGACTGCCAAAAGGTAAGCTCCGGATGCACTCCGATGACGGTGAAGGCGAGCGGCGCGGCCACGGAAATCACCAGGTTACAAAGCATGGTGTAAGCCGTGGTCGTCATACGGTCGGCACCGAGCATCGACGAGATGACCACCACGGAGGAGGCCACGGGGCAGAGGGCGCACATCATGAAACCCTGCGCCAACGTCTCGTTATGCGACAGTGCCCTGACCGACAAATAGAGTCCCGCACTGACCACCAACTGGAAAAGCATCAGCCAGAAATGGAGCATCGAGAAGCGCAGTCGGCGCAAATCCACCGTCACGAAATTCAGCAACAGGATAGCGAAAAGAAACCACGGAACCAAAAAGGCTATGCGCGCACTAAAGCCGTGGAACAGGAATCCCAACAGGATGGCAACGGGGAGCACATAGCTTCTATACTTCTGCATGACAATAACTTACTCTTTTCAACTGACAATCTCTTTCGGGCTGCAAAAATAGCCATTTTTAGACTCTCCCGACCGCTGTTCACGAATCTCTGTTCACTATTCACTGTTCACCATTCACCTAAAAATCGTACTTTTGCCCCCGAATAAAACTATTAAAGAATGAACCCTGCTTTTCACACCTTAGACATCATCATTTTCGCCGCATATCTGCTGGTAATCGTCGGACTGGGCATCTGGATTTCCCACCGCAAGAAGAACAAGGACAAGACCGCCGAGGACTACTTCCTCGCGGGCAAGTCGCTGCCATGGTGGACGATCGGCGCATCGCTGATTGCCGCGAACATCTCCGCCGAGCAGTTCATCGGAATGTCCGGCTCAGGTTTCGCAGGCGGCTTCGCGGTGGCCTCCTACGAGTTCATGGCCGCGCTCACCCTCATCATCGTGGCCAAGTTCTTCATGCCGGTGTTCGTGAAACAGGGCATCTACACCATCCCGCAATTCGTGGAGCAGCGCTACTCGCGGCAGCTCAAAACCATCCTTGCCGTCTTCTGGCTGGGCCTCTTCATCTTCGTGAACCTCACCTCCGTGCTCTATCTCGGCGCCAAAGCCATCGACACCATCATCGGCACCGGCGACGGCTCGCTCATCATGCCCGCCATCATCGGTTTGGGCCTCATCGCCGCCCTCTACTCCATCACCGGCGGTCTCTCCTCCGTGGCGTGGACCGACATCCTGCAGGTCGTCCTGCTCGTGCTCGGCGGACTCATCACCACGGTGGTCGCGCTGCAAGTCATCAGCCCCGACGGCACCATCTCGCACGGCATACGCCACCTCACCGAGGCGGCCGGCGACCGCATGCACCTGATCTTGCCCAAAGACAACCCCGAATACCATAACCTGCCCGGCATCGCCATGCTCATCGGCGGACTGTGGGTCGCCAACCTCTACTACTGGGGCTTCAACCAGTACATCATCCAGCGGGCCTTCGCGGCCAAGTCGCTGCCCGAAGCACAGAAAGGCTTGGCCTTCGCAGCCTTCCTCAAGCTGCTCATCCCCTTCATCGTGGTCATCCCCGGCATCGTCGCCTACGTGATGTACTCCGAAGGCCATTTCGGGGCCGTGGAAGCTCTCACCAAAGCCAACGGCGCACTCAACAACGACAACGCCTACCCGTGGCTCATCAGCTCCTTCATCCCGACAGGACTTAAAGGACTGGTACTCGCCGCGTTGGCCGCCGCCATCATCTCCTCCCTGGCCTCCATGCTCAACTCCGCCTCCACCATCTACACCATGGACATCTACAAACCCTACATCGCCCCCAAGGTGAAGGAGAAGACCGGCAAGGATGTAAGTCTGGTGCTCGTGGGACAAATTTCCGCAGCCCTCTTCCTCATCATCGCCATCCTCATCGCCCCCGCACTCGGCAGCATCGGACAGATGTTCCAATACATCCAGGAATACACCGGATTGGTGAGCCCGGGCATCCTCGCGCTGTTCCTGTTAGGACTGTTCTGGAAGAAAACCACCAACAAAGGAGCCGTCACCGGCGTGCTGCTTTCGATTCCCATCGCCTTGGCACTCAAGTTCTTGCCCATCGACATGCCCTTCATCGACCAGATGTTCTACACCTGTCTGCTCACGATGGCCATCATCGTGATGGTGAGCCTGTGCACCTGCGAGAATGACGATGACGTGAAAGCCATTTCGTTGACGTCCAGCATGTTCCAGACCACACGCGACTTCCACATCGCAGCGTACGCAATCCTCATTCTTTTAGTGGTGATTTACACGGTCTTCTGGTAAAAACCGCTACTGAAACGAAAGGACAAACGCAAAACGTATTCTGCCGGTAACAACAGCCACTGGCAGAATATCCTCCGTATTCAAAATTGCGGTTAAATCACCTCAACCCCGTAGCATTACGAACACCCGAACCACTACTGCGACAGCATCAACTTCAGCTCGATACCGGTCTCGAAGTTCATGTCGTTGTACTGGTTCTTGTTCTTCGGCTTGTTGATGGCCTGGTTGTAGTAGAACTTCAGTCCGACCAAACGGCTGAACTGGTAATCGGCAGCCGCATTGATGGTGATGTTCAACGCACCGGAGGTAACCTGGTCGTCATCCTCGGTGATACGGCGTAACATCGTCTGATTGTCCTTCAAACCGAAACCGGCGGTGACATTCAGGTCGCTGACAAACTGACGCTTCATACCGGAGAAGACCAAGCCGATCTTGATGTCCTTGAAACGATAACCGGCGGAAACGGCAACCTCCTTGCTGGTGGTCTCCGTAATCTGCGTGTTGGCGAAACTGAGGGAGATGTTGCGCGACTGACGATACTCAATCTTCAGCAACATACTGTTCTTCAACGTCATATCGAAACCAATCAACGGGGCGAACTGCTCGGTCAGAGCCATCTGGCTCAACTCGCTGGTGGGGATGAAGTCTCCTAATGTGTTATAAGCGGTGGGGAATCCGTTGGGATCCTCTCTGTAGGCAATATTGGTACTATAGCTGCCGACGTTATAGCTGCTGGTATAGTTGTGCGTCAGCGAGAAGCTCTGGAAGACCCGCTCCATACCCTTGATCTTGGTCAGGCCGTTGTAGGTGAGACGCCAGTTGGGCAACGGAATCTTCAAGAACGGGGAGAAGATGTCGTTGGATTGGGTACTCTTACCCAAGTAGGTGGTCATGAAGGCACCCATCAACACATCCTGGGAGATGGCGCTATAACCGGCCGGGAATCCCGTCTCGGGATCGATATCACCCGTGGAGTTGGGGTTGTGCTCCGCATAGCGTTGTGCCAGCAATTCGCGCACGGCACGGAAGTCCTCGAACAGATCGTCGTGATCCTTGAAGAAGGTCCCCAATGCGCAGTAGGTCATACTGAAGGAACCGTTACGCTGCGGCGTGTAATGCGACACGTTGCCAAGCTCGTCCACGTGGAAATACTCGGAGTAATTCGCGGTGAAATTGCGGTTGGCCGAGACATCGATACGGAAGTCCTTGAACGGCTCAACGGTGGCACGGAAGTTAATCACCTGGTTGTTGGTACGCTGGTAGGCCGTGTTCATCAGGGAGTCAGTGGTCAGCCAGCCGTTGCGTGCACCGATGTCCAAGATGTCGGGCTGTCCGCCGAACATGAACAGGAATCCGGGTCCGCTGCTCTCCTTGGTATGGCCGACCAACGTGGCCGAATACATATAACCGGGCAGCACCGTACCACGACCCTGGGAGTAGGTGGCCGACACGTTGCGCAACGACATCAGCAGGCGCACCGTACCGTCCAGAATGATACGGCCGACATTCGGCTTGTCGATAGAGTCATTCTTACCCCGTTTCTTCTTGCCCTTTTCCACCTCTTCGGTCAGCTCATCCTCGGCATCCTTGTCCTTGCCTCCCTTACCCTTCTTGTCGGCCTTCTTATTGTTACCGCTGTTCTTCTGCAAGACGCCCTGGTTCACCTTCTTGAGATAAGGAACCGAATTGTACAGCGTCACAAAGTTCAAAGAGGCATTGCCCTGAACATTCTGCGAGTTCTGGATGGTGTTGCCCAAGTAAGAGAGGGAAAGCGCGGAGGCTTGGTACTGATACATAGAGGTGTAGCGCACGTTGGCGGATACGAACTTGAAGAGCGGAATCTTGTTGATAGGCACCTGGTAGGTGGCGCTGAAGTTCTGGCGGTAGTCGGTGGTGCGGCCGCCCCTGCCGAGACAGTGCCACACGGAGTCGCGCTCGACACGCGTGTCGATACGGCCGTCCGGCTCGTCGATGCGCGCGGAAGCGTCAGCCTTGAACTCCAACCGCAAACTCTGGAAAATATCCCAGTTGATGGCATAGTTACGTGTCCAGTCGAACGACTTCACGTAGTTGGTGTCGATGATGATATTGCCCCTGCTCTTAGGCCGATACTTGAACTCCTGCATGTCGCGGTGGAGGGTGGTGCGGAACACGAGGTTCTTCGGCATCGGAGTGATGTTGAAGTCCTTGATGATCTGCAACCATTTGTTGTTCAACCATTTGACCTTCGATAACGGACGATAGTTCTTCGGATTCGTACTGAACGTATAGCCGATTTCTCCATTATGGATGTATTCGTTGTTCATCTCCAAATCCTCATCGCGCTGCACCAATTCGGAATAAGAGTAAGAGAAGTCAAGGTTCTCGATGTCCCAGACGTGCATCTTGCTGCCCTTCGAGAAGTCGCGCTCCTTGCGGACATTCATAAGGTTCACATTCTGGCGGCGGGTAACCTTGTTGGTCATGAAGCGGAGAGAGTCGCGTGCCTCCGCTGTGGGCAGGTCAGCCAACTCATCCTTCATCTTCACGTCGGGATTCAACGGGTTGTACTCCGGCTGCACAACGGCCAACGAGTAGTCGTAGTGCACCGGGATGCGGATGTTCCACTTCTCCGGGAAGAGGATCTTGCCACCGTCGATGTTGGTGGCGAGGTCGAAGTTGATGTTGGTCTCGTGCGACCGCTGCGTGATAGACTCTTCCAGACCGCCGAAACCAGGCGTGGAGTAGGTGCCCGACACCGTCAAATCACCCACGTCGGCGAGCGTCGTACGGGCGCGGAGCAAGGCGGCGAATCCCTGCCGGTCGTCAAAGCCGCTCAAGCGCAACTCGTTGACCCACATCTCCACCGACTTGGGCTTCATGTCGTCGCCGTCGTTCAGCGTTCGCTTCTTGGGGTTGCGGATACCGATCATAATGGTGGTCACCTCGCCCAAATTCGGGTTACCGACCACCGTATAGCGCGGATCCGTGTCGGAAGCTGGCAACATCGTATAAGGAACAAAGAGGCTCGGATGTCGTCCCTCGCGGACGGCGCGGTTACGCTGCATCTTCAAGGAGACCAACGAATCCAAGGTGATATAGACCATGTTCTGCTCAGGCCAGATGGCGTTGGTATCGCGACCGACACCCCACGGCGTGATGGCGATCGGGAGCTCGTACTCGTAGTAGTTCTCTTTGAAGTCGGAACCCAAACGGATGAACGCCGTCACATCACCGGGACGCAGGTCACCGGAGGAGAAGACATCCTCCGCGTGGATGTACATCTGCAGGTTGTTGAACTGACGGAGGTCATACGACGTGCTCTTGTAGATGGCACGGGAATCACCATCGGGCAAATCGACCACCTTCATCGTCACCGACTGCTCGTTCTCCTGATAGGCCTGGGCGGTCATACCGTAGGCGGTCTCACGGATAATGCCCGGAGGCAGCACGTAGGGAATCGGCGCACGGTTGGCGTTCTCCTCATAGCTCACCGTCCCAACGTAGAAGGAGCTCTCGCCGTCGTCCTGCGTCGGCTGGTAGTCGCCGTCCTCGCGAAGACTGAGGGAGTAAGTACGCCAGCTGCTGCGCACCAACTCGAACGTGGCTAAACGGCAGACAATCGGCTCCTCGAAGTCACGCATGAAGATACGCATGAAACGGATGGAGTTGAACCCCGAAATGTTGTTCACGACCTTGTCGGGATTATGGATCGGGATGCGGAACTGATACCATTTCGTGGCCGGACGCTCGCCGTTGGGCAGGATGTTCGGGTGTCCTTCGTACACGTCGTTGATATAGTTCTCACCCACGACCATCTTGTCGGGAGAGAGGTCGATAACATACTGATAGTAACGCTCTTCCTCGCTCAACGTGTTGTCGTTGTTCATATCCTCCATATTCGGGAGGTTGGTGGCGGCGGTGGGGTAGTTCTCCGGACTCTGGTCGTCGGTGGGAGAGTTGCCTTCCGCATTGTTGTAGTACTTGTAGCGCTCCACCACCTTGAGGTCTTCCTGGTCATAGTCACTGCCCCGGAAATAGTGGTAGTCATCGGCGGACGGGTCGTTGACCGCATTCTGGTAGGCCTGCGATCCCAATCCGAAAGCGGCACCCACCCGCTGCACGTAAGTTTCGTCGAAATACTCCCGCTCCCGCGTACTCGGCAAACCGTCGTAACCCACATCCTGGTGTTGGCGGGAACCGTCCTGGTTGTCGAAGGAATTCACAATCAACTGCTTGGTGGGCACACGACCCCATGCCGTGAAGTCCACATCACTGTCGGAACCGTCTTCGGGCAGACCGTTCTCGAAGAACTTCTGGCCGTCTCGAAGAATATCCTCAGAGATATCACCAAGGTTGAAGTATAGTTTACCGCCCTTGTGCTCGGGATTGTCGATGAACGGATCCATCATCCAGAACTCGATGTACTCGTAGTTGGAGGACTCGAAATCGGTCTGGTCGAACTTACGCATGATACCGCCCCAACGGGTTTCGGGGTCTTTCAGGGTACCATCCTCGTTCAAACCGCTGGAAAGGCCTTCCGAACCGTCCACATCGTAGTTGTAGGCACCGCGCTCCGAAGGATAGAAGGCCATATTGAAGACCGTCATCAACGTAGAGAGCTGCGTGGTCGCCTGCTCCTTGAAGGGGAACAGCTCCGGCTCATAGACCGCACGGGCATACGGCTGCGAGAGGTCGTCCTTGCTCAGGTTGGACGGAACCGCGGAGCCGCCGTTATAGAATAACGGGTCGATGATATACCAAGCCATACGGGCACGGTTGTAGCCGTAGGCCAGCTGGCGGCGGGACGGAGAGGTCACACTCACCGGCAAAGCCTCGGGGAACAAATCGGGCTGCCCCTGCGGCGTGGAAGCCATCACCCAGTTGCTGATGTTCATCAGGTCAACAGTCGATTTCGCCGACTCGAAGTTGTCGATGTACGTCGTACCGGCCTTGCCGATCTGGCGGTTGTGACCCGGGATGAAATGGGCGAACTCACCGTCCAAGTTCAAGAACGACTTCGTGGTGGTATGATGGAACGTCAGCAGGTCGATGGCCTTCGTGACGAAGGGAAGCTCGGTCTTGTAAGCAAAGTTCATACCCCAAATCAGGTTGTTGATGGGCTCGTCACCGTAGTTGACCTTGTTGGTGAACGGCCGCTCACGCAAGTTCAGCAACGACGCACCTACCGTGAAATCGGGGGAGAAGACATAATCCAAATTGACACCGAACATACGCTTGTCGGTCTGGTAGGCGTCATCGGTCTCGGGGGTGATCTGGATGGGCGTGCCGGAAGCCAGGATGCTCTGGTTGATGATGGTCACCACACCCATATCGTAGTTGACAGTGTAATCGACATTCTCGACCAGCTGGATACCGCCGGCAGTCACCTTCACCGCCTTGGTGGCACCGCCGCCCGCGAAATGGAACTCCGATCCGTACGACGATCGGTAGCTACCCTCGATGTAGTACTTGTTCTTGTTGGTGATCTGCTGCGCCATGGTCTTCGTCATCGTGTACAACGAATCGAAGGCATACTTGTCGGCCAACTCCGGATCGTCCAACACGGCACGCAAGTCCTTACCGAAAGGCTCCGTGGTGGGGAAATAGACACGTCCGTTCGTGGAGTTGATGGTACCGCCGTTGATATGGGCACCGTCAATGAAGTCGAAGATACCATCCGGAGAGGGATCTTGATGCTGGTTCAAACGGTCGAGACCCATCAGACGAATCAACGCAATGCCCTTCTGCGCACCCTGCGTGAAGAATCCGTTCGGCGTACCCTCCACATCACCGGTGTACAAAACGTTCAAGCGGAACTTGTCGGGCGAAATCTGATAGGCCGACAGGCTATAGACGTTCTTCATCATCAACTTCCACAACGGCGACTTGGTGTTCAGGCTGGAGCTCTTCAACAACTTGACACGAATACAGTTGGGGGTGGCCACCTCATTGGAGAACTCACCGACTTGATACACCTTGTCGTCACCGATCACCGTGTACTGGAACGCCACAGCCAACACCTGGTCGGAGGCGAGGGCGGAGTTCAACGAGATGAAACCCAACTTGGTGTTCACGGAATACTCATTGGGACTGAGCAAACGCGCACTCTCCACTTTCTCGTAGTCCGTTCCCGACTTCATGCCGATGGACTGCATGTTGCTCGACACGTTGGCAATGTTCCGGATCAACGAGCTGTCGGCGTAGGTCGTCAAGTTGTTGATGTCGTTGTCGGGATACTGCCCACCAGGGTACGCGAGATTGTACGACAAGGCGGGGAATTGCGGGTCATACTCACCCAAATCGGTGAAAGCCACAATGTTACGGTTGTTCGTAGTCGCAGCACCGACCGTCGTGCGCCACACCTCGATCTTGGTAATCACGATAGGCGAACTCACCAACGGCAACGTGCTGAGGTACTGGTTGTAATGCTCTTCGAAGAAGTGGCCGATGAAGAAGTGCTTGTTCTCTTCGTACTCGTCGGCTCGGAAGTAGAAATCGGTCTCCTCGGCACCGCCCTCCACCGTAATGGTCTGGGAGGAACCTTTCTTGCGCGAAGCAACCGCCGTGACGTACAGGTTGCCGAACTTGAGCTGGGTTTTGACACCGAACAAGCTCTGGCTACCGTTGATCAACGTGCTGTTCAGCGGGAACGTAATGTCGCCGAACTCAATCAATTGCAGAATGTCATCCTCCTTGCCGTTGTATTTGAGCTTGATCTGGTCGGTCTTGGTCGTCACCGCCAGCTCGTCGGTCGAGTAGTTTAAGTTGAACTCGATCTTCTCACCGATTTTGGCAATCAAGTTGAGCTGTATGTCCTCGTCAAAGTCGAGCTGCAACTGTTTGCGCTGCTTGACGGGAAGGAGGTAGTTGTCTGTCTGTGTGTACTTTACACCCAGCTTCAATCCGATGTTACCGGACGGTCGTATATCGATGGTGTTACTACCGAAGATGCCTTCGAAGATGTCACCGCCGATATGGAGCTGCGGGATGATACCGCTGCCTCGCCGGGAGACGGGACCGCTGCCGATACTGCGGCTCTGGTTCTGCCAATAGTCGTGGATGCTCTGTTGTAAGTCGTAGTTGATGTACTCATTGATGTTCATGTACGCACCCGGGCCGAACGGCGAGTCGCCCGTCATGTACTGGAAGTTGTAGGTGTTGGTCTCGGGGTCGTAGATGATGGACTGCCCGATTCCCGGAGGGTTGTTGAGAAAGAACGGATTATTGGGATTGGGGGCCAGCGGGTTGATGTCCGGCTGGGGGAGAGTCGGAGGGTTCGTGTCGGGCGGACAGAGCGGGTACGACAGTTGCACCCGCGCAGGTAGTGCCTTACGCACGAACGGACTGTGGGCGGCTTTCAGGCCGAAATGCCCGAAGCCCACAATCAAAAACGCTATGATGACAGCGTGTATATATTGTCTTACTTTCAAGTCTCTCTTTTTTTGTTACAATAATTTCAATGCCTTCTTAATTAGTTCTTCCACAGAGAGTTGGATACCTTCAGCTTTGATAATCTTATCCAAGACAGCCTCTGCGCCGGACTTGGGGAAGCCAAGTGCGACAAGAGCGGATAACGCTTCAAACTTGTTATTATTGTATGCGATGTCAATTTTTGTTGCATTGCCCCAAGAGGCCTTCTTCGCCTTGTCCTTGAGCTCGATGACCACACGCTGCGCCGTCTTCGCGCCGATGCCCTTCACCGACTGGATGGCCTTGACATCCTCGGTGGCGATGGCGTTGAGCACCTCGCCCACGCTCATCGACGACAGAATCAGCCGCGCCGTGTTGGGCCCGATGCCGTTGACCGTGATCAGCAGCTTGAACAGCTCGCGCTCCTCTTCGGTGGCGAAACCGTAGAGCACCTGCGCATCCTCCTTCACGATGAAATAGGTGAGCAGACGGACCTCCTTCTGGTCCTTGATTTCGGAAAATGTGGCCAACGAGATATTGATGCAATACCCCACCCCACCGGCCGTCTCGACAATCACGTACGCGGGGTTCACATCCTCTATTCTACCTTTTATATGATTAATCATTCTAGTAAAAAAACAAGCGGCAAAAATACAAAATTTGGGGCATCCTCAGCATCAGAATTTTCGGTCGCCGGTGAAGGTGAACGGGACGCCGTTTTCAAGGCAGAAAACCCGCCACCGCTCTACATAAAACGGGGTGTTGGAACCGTCGGCGATCACCTCCCGGAAAGACAGCGCGGCCATCGCCTCCTCGGGCGGCAACCGCGGATTCCGACGCAACAGCAGACAATCGACGCGCAACGAATCATTCCCGCACGGCTGCAGCCTCTCCTTGTAAGTCAGCATGTAGTAGGTCTTGTCCTCGAAACGGATGAAGTTGCCGCGCTTGCAAAGAAACGGCGTGTCGAAGGCCAGCGTGTCGATGGGCACCATCGTTCCGCTAAGACGATGCCGCCGGGCGTGCCGCGACACGTTGTACTGGAACAGCTTGTCGCCTTCGCCACGCAGGGTGTCCGACAGCCAGACCGTCTGCCCGTGCCAGTTGAACTCCAACACACTGCATTTGCGGACATGGTAGGCCAGAAAACCGGTCTCGCGAGCCGTCAGCACCTTCTTCCCGACGAAAGAGCTGCAGAACAGGATGAACAGCACGCCCGCCGTCCAGAACACCCTCCACTCCCGCCGGTACAGCAGATAGCAAAAACAACCGATAACCCCGTACAACAGAATCACTTGCACAATATGATAGTCGATGTTTTCCGTCACCGAATGCGGCAACCGCTCAACAAAGGTGATGATGGCGTTCATCGCCTTGATCTCCATCGTGAGCAGCCACGTCAGATGCTTGGAGACGAGCGGGACGAAGGAGATCGGGAGCAAGGCCACGCCGGTGATGATGACGGCAAAGGAGAGCGCGATGACGCTGAGGTTGGAGAGTATGAAGTAGTTGGGGAACTTGGCGAAGTAGTAGATCGAGATAGGGGAAGTGCCGAGCTGGGCGGCCACGGAGACCGTCAGCAGCTCCCAAAAGTACCGGCCGACACGGGTCCGGCAGGTATAGAGCGCGGCGAACTTCGGCTGGAATAGCACGATGCCCGCCACTGCGAGATAGCTGAGCTGAAAGCCCACCTCAAAGAGAAGCAACGGATTGACAATGAGCAGAATAAACATAGAAGCAAACAGACTGTGAAAGACGTTGGTGTTGCGCCGCAGCAGCTGACCGAGCGCCACGAAGGTGAACATCGTGGCCGAACGCGTCACCGAAGGCGCGAGTCCGGTGATGTGCGCGTAAAGCCAAACCACGAGCATCACCAACAGGGTCTTGAGAATACGAGAAGTCCGGAACAGGTCCAAAGGCTTCAGCAGGAAGTTGATAATCATAAAGATAATGCCGACATGCATCCCCGACACGCAGAGGATGTGGCTCACGCCCGCCGACGAGTAGGAGGCCTTCAGCTCGGGATCGAGCGTATCGTCGTCGCCGAGCAGGATGGCCTTGAGGATGCCGAGCTCGTCGCCGCTCATGCCCGCCTGCGCGTAGAGGTCCGACAGGCGGGTGCGCGCCGTATTCGCCAAGAACCTCAGCGGGTTAGCCGGCCGGTGCCCTACCCTTTGCCAGCCATCCTCCCGCACGAATCCGGAGTAGTAGATGCCGCGCCGCCGCATGTAGCGCTGGTTGTCGAAAGCGTCGGGGTTGCAGGGCGGCGCGATGCGGGCGAGCGGCGCGTGCACGAGCAGCAGGTCGCCGTAACGCAGCTCCGCGGTCGCGGCCGACGGCTGGAGGTAGAAGAGCACCTTCCCGCCAACCGCCTTCCCATCAACGGATTGCAGCATCTCGGCCTCCACCTTGACGCTCCTCTCACGCGGGGTGGGCTCCGCTGCGACCCGCACCAGCCAGTCCGCATTGGCCTCCATCACCTCATCGGGAACTTTCGGATGGAAGTGACTGTTGGTCAACACGATGCCAGCAAACACAAAGGCCGTTTCCATCACGACAATCCGCACCACACGCCACCGGTAGGCCCTGACGAACGTCATCGCGACGGCCGACAGGAAAGTGGCTCCCGCGACCCACCGGAGCGCCCGGCAAGTGGTGTCGGAAAAGCCACCCAAGTAGGCGATTAGGATGCCGACAAGATACGGAAAAAGCACTTTCACAAGGGGGTAGTTCTGAATTTTCATAGCTCAAAAAGTTTCCAATTCTGTTATAATATTTTAATTCACAACGGTTTATAGCTCCCATCCGGTCTATGGTCTCCCGAATGGTCACCGCCGCAAATATACATTATTTTCCATGCAGAAAACAATGTCCGAAGAATTGTGTATTTTCGCGCTTGGTTTTAACGAATGCAAGTTGCGCAAGCGTAGAAAATAGAAAGACTGAAGCTTATGAGAAACAGAAATACCACAGTGAAGGCGAAGAAGCGGCTGGGACAGCACTTCCTGAACAACCAAGCCATCGCGCAGGACATCGCGGAGGCGGTGCTCACGCCCGACGCGCACGTGCTGGAGATCGGACCGGGCATGGGCGTGCTCACCCAGTACCTGCTACAGCGCGAGTTCCCGCAGTTTGCCGTCATCGAGTTGGACGAGGAGTCGGTGGAGTACCTCCAGACGCACTATCCCGAATTGGGCAACAACCTGATACACGGCGACTTCCTGCAATATCCGCTGTCCAACTTCCACGAGGGCCCGAAGGTGATCGTCGGCAACTTCCCCTACAACATCTCCTCGCAAATCCTCTTCAAGGTCCTGGACGAGAAGGAGACCGTGGTGGAGCTGGTGGGCATGTTCCAGAAGGAGGTGGCCGAGCGGGTTTGTGCGCGGTCGGGCAACAAGCAGTACGGCATCCTCAGCGTGCTGCTGCAGGCGTTCTACGACACCGAGTACCTCTTCACCGTCGGCGAGCACGAGTTCACGCCCCCGCCGCAGGTCAAGTCGGCGGTCATCCGGCTCACCCGCAACTTCGACAAGAAGCTGAGCTGCGACGAGAAGACCTTCCGCACGGTGGTGAAGACGGCCTTCAACTACCGCCGCAAGACCTTGCGCAACGCCCTCCAGAGCCTGCCCTTCGACCCGTCCTTCGTGGAGACCGAGCCGCTGTTCACGAAACGCGCGGAGCAGCTGTCGTTAGGGGACTTCGAGTATCTGGCGGGAGCGTTGATGGGTTAAGGGTTAGGGTTTAAGGGTTAAGGGTTAAGGGGTTAGGGTAATACGTCACTAATCACTAATCACAAGTCACAAGTCATAAATCACAAGTCATAAATCACAAGTCACAAGTCACAAATCACAAGTCACAAATCACAAGTCACAAATCACAAGTCACAAATCACAAGTCACAAATTACAAATCACAAATCACAAATCACAAATCACAAGTCACAAGTCACAAATCACAAATCACAAGTCACAAATCCAATTTCGACTGCAAAGATACAACACGGGGAATGCTGTGGAGACTTTTGATGACCTATCAAACTTTCATCAAAATCCCACACTCTTGTAATCAAGCAGTTACAACGAAAAAAAGATGAGTGTTATCAGAATGGGTGACGCAGACAGGGGGGTACGCGGAAGGCGTCTTGCCGCCGCAAACCTGACACCTCAATCATAACGGAAAAACAAATCCCTCTGGCAAATGTCACCTCCGAGAAACGAAACACACCTAATTAGACACAATCTATATTGCGAGTTCATCATATTGTATATCAGTCATCTCCGTCCAACCGTTCGCCGTTCGCGATTTACGAACACCTGTATGGCTTTGGTGTGCGGAGGGCCCTGAAACTGTTCGATGGTCGCATTAGCGTATACCTGAAAACGGCTTCGTTTCATCATTCCTTATCCAAAATCCCCTCCCCGCTCATTTCCGGCAGCAGCGCGGCGGCCTGGTCCGTCAATTTATTTAGGCCTTCTGATCACATATTGGATGAAAGATGGGGTTGTCTTTGTTTTGATATAGGTGGAGCTTGTAAAAGGACAGTTCCGGACATCTTATGAGTAAATGCCAAATTACTGGTCTTGACGACCATAGATGGGGCGTAATTGCCGTTATAATAACAGAAAAATCAACGCTTTTATTATGCAGAAAAACAAAACAAAAACGCGGTCGTGCTGTTTGACCGCGTTTTTGTTTACCTTAATACCGCGACAACGATTGCGGTTATGAGGACGCAAGGACGAAATTCGAGCGGAAAGCGTGCCCGGTCGCCTTAAATAAAAAGAATTAGACTTTAACCATCATTAGTTTAACGTACTCGAAATATCAGGTCATAAAAACCGATACCGTGGTGATTATGCCGTGCGGGTTGTTTTTGGTGGAGTGTAGGGCGCGTTACGGCAAGCAAAGCCCCAAACAAGTTGTGTTTGAGGTTGCAGCAAAGGAACTTGGGGTAGGATACTACTTATGCAAAAGCCTTGAAGATTTTAAGGCGGCAATCGAAACGGAACAAGAAAGATTTAGGCGGGTGTGGCTAAATGTGTAGGCATAGGATATCCGCATAAGCAAAATGTAACGTTTGGGCGTATGCCAAAACGGTGCATTTTATCCGATGTATTGGGTGCTGGTTAAAACAGTTTATCAACGTAATCAATTTTCCACATCCCGTCCTTGTTTGATAAAGGGACATCTTGTGTATAATCTTTAATTTTGTGTTGTCCTTCGTATTCCGTTGAAACTTTTGTTTTAACCTTTACCGATGCCGTTAAACCATCATCTGAAACAATTTCATCAACAATTTTGTATTCCAAAACCTTGTAGTTTACTGTTTCCAACAAGTAAACCGTTGCTTCGACGGATTTTTCATCTTCAAACAACATTTGCGATGCATTTTTATAGTCGCCCGCTTTTAAATAATCGTAATATTCCCTAACTGTGTTATGGGGTTTATTGCCGTTGTTGCATGAAACGAGCGCGAACACCGCAATTGCCGCGAACAAAAAAATTGTTATCTTTTTCATAGCATGAAATTATTTTAAACAGAAAAAATTCTTTTTGTAAGTCACTATAAAAAACACCAAAAGACCAATCCAACACAAGTAATCTACTATATAGCATATGATGCTAGTCCAAGAAAAAGAAAAGATTAAAACGATTTCTGTCCAGATAATCTCTACGGTTTGTCCAACCAACAAAAGAACGGAAGCAACAATACCAAGAATTGTTGGGTTATTTTTCATAATCTATTTTCTTGTAGAGGGTAAAGAAAAAAACAGAAAGCAACGCAAACCCGACAACTTCTAACAATGGATAAATTAGCAACATCGCGTGTTCCCAATCAAATTCTGAAAACCGTATTAAAGATTTAAACCTTGAAATTAAAAAAAATACAGAAAGCACAACAAGGGCGCAACAACCAATTGCTGCAATAAGCGAGGCGGTTTTTACTTTCATAACAAATTATTTTTAAGTATGCTTATTTTGTTTGATATGTTAACCAAAACAAGTGCAAGTGCGCTTGTCATTAACGATGATAGCAAAACACCAACACCTATAAAGAACATTGTCCAATCGAAGTGGTAGCCTTCACCAGCAAGTGCCATAAAAACTATGGAACTGACAACACCAACGGCAAGGAACACCCATGCACAAACAGTTACGGCTTTTTCCGCAAAGTTGTTTACAATAACCGCCTTTTCTGTTGTCTTTTCGGGCGGGCAAACCTTGCAAATTTCAGCGTATTCTTCATCCGTAACTTCCAACGGCGCATAGTTGTTAACCATCTTGTACCACCCTTGTTCATCTTGGTAATACCCGTTGTTTTTTAGGTATGGTTCGGAAGCCATTCCGTGGAAATATTTTTTGTACGGAATAATTTTTTGCTTATCCACCAATCCAAGTTTTACAAGGTGTTCGTTTTTCTTTCTGTTCACCTCGTTAAGGCTATCTTGTTTTTTCTTTTCAATAAAATTGGAAACTATTTCATTCATATTGCTTAGTGTTAAAATTATTCTTTGTAACCTTTTATCACAACGATTTTTGTCTAAAAAATTGTGCAATTTCGCATTTTCTAAACTTCCCAAATAACGGCGCAAAAATACAAAAAAAGCCGTCACAAACCGCAACGGCTTTCAAAAACTGATCAAACAACCGAAAATGCGATTTTGGGTTATGGGGTCACTTGGTCGTCAAGGTTGGTGGACTGGCCGATGAGGGAGTCCATCACGCCGGTATAGACCTGTGCGGTGGGGGTGTCATAGACAAAGGAGACGGCCGCGCCGTTGTTGTCGCTACCGGCTTTCTCACCTACATGCTGCGTATTTCGCTGGTTTTTGCGTTAAAGCCAGAACAACAACGAGTCAAAGTGTAAATCGACACACCAAATTCTGACGTTGTAAGATGTTGACGACACCTCACGTGTGCCTTTGGCAAAGACGTCTAAAAGTCAAAAAAATGCATATTGTTTTGACTTTTAGAACGAAGAGTTCCTGAAAGACAGACCAAGGCGTATGAGAATGAGTCGGCATTTATATGACTTGCACCAGCTGATGGATATTTTTTTTCACTATCCCACTTTTTTCCCCCATTCGTATGAATAGACTTACTATCTTTGCAGCGGCAAACGGGAATGCCCTTTCCTGCCGCGCAAGGGCCGACAGGAAACGCGAAATCCCGCTGCTGACAAACAAAGAACAAAGATAACCACTAAATTTTGAAAATATGAACCTAGACAAAGACACGCCTCCGGGCACCGGGAACGTCTTCCAGGAAATCAGGATCGGATACGTCGAACAATTCAATAACGGCGTGCAAAGTATTGTCAACAACTTCTACGGAACACAACGGAAACCCCAGACCGACAGCAGGGACCTGGACAATGTGAAGTCCATCCGCGACGATATCCTCCGCTACGTGGAAAAGACGCTTCCGTTCGTCGCCTACACCTGGAAAGACAAGTATATGGCCTTGTGGACCGACATCCTCGAACTTCCCGAGGTGGTCGCCGTGATCTATAACAGAGGCCAGCAGGAGGACACCCGCTTCAACCGGAAGGAGGTGTGCCACATCATCAACTACCTCGGCAAATATGCCAACGGCGGCATCGGCATCTTCCGGAACTACGTGGCCTCACGTATCGCGGAATGCTTCGAAGACGGCAAGGCGCACTCCGTCCGCCCGGAACTCGGCTTCCGCCCCACGAAGGAGATCCAAAGCGCCATCAACAAACTGATGGAGGAGAAATACGCCTGACCCATACCACCTCCACAGCATCCCCTTCCGCATATCCGGAAATTGTCTATCTTTGCGCGGTCAAAATAAATGGTCATGCAGAAACAACCGTTGGCAGAGATTCTTCGTCCGCACTCCCTTGAAGGCTACATCGGTCAGGAACACCTGATGGGTGAGGGGGCCGTGTTGCGCACGGCCATCGAAAGCGGCAATATCCAATCGATGATTTTCTGGGGACCGCCGGGCGTGGGCAAGACCACCCTCGCACTTCTGATAGCCCAGTCCATCGACGCCGAGTTCTTCACCCTCAGCGCCATCAGCAGCGGCGTGAAGGACATCCGCGAGGTCATCGACAAGGCCAAGAAGTCCGAACGACGCTGCATCCTCTTCATCGATGAAATCCACCGGTTCTCGAAATCGCAGCAGGACTCGCTGCTCGGCGCAGTGGAACAGGGCGTGGTCACCCTCATCGGCGCCACCACCGAGAACCCCTCCTTCGAGGTCATCTCCCCCCTGCTCTCCCGCTGCCAGGTCTATGTGCTGCGGGAACTCTCCAAGGAGAACCTCGAACAGCTGCTGCAGACCGCCATCCACTACCTCGAAGGCCAGATGAACTGCAAAATCCGCCTGGAAAACACGGAAGCCCTCCTGCGCATCTCCGGCGGCGACGCCCGCAAGCTGCTGAACGCTATCGAGTTAGTGACCTGGATGACCCCGCCTGTGGACGGCGTGATCACCCTCACCCGCGAGCAGGTCATCCACGTCATCCAACAGAACCTGGCCCTCTACGACAAGAAGGGCGAGCAACACTACGACATCATCTCCGCCTTCATCAAGTCGATGCGAGGCAGCGACCCCAACGCGGCGGTCTATTGGATGGCCCGGATGCTGGTGGCCGGCGAGGACCCGCTCTTCATCGCCCGCCGTATGGTGATCCTCGCCTCCGAGGACATCGGCAACGCCAACCCCAACGCGCTGCTGCTGGCCAACAACTGCTTCCAGGCCGTCAACGTCATCGGGATGCCGGAAGCGCGCATCGTGCTGTCGCAGACGGCAATATACCTCGCCTGCTCGCCGAAGAGCAACGCCTCCTACATGGCCATCGACAACGCCTACGCCCTCATCAAGCAGACCGGCGACCTGCCCGTGCCGATGCACATCCGCAACGCCCCCACCAAGCTGATGAAGGAGCTCGGCTACCACAAAGGGTACCAGTACGCCCACGATTTCGAGCACAATTTCGTCAACCAGGAGTTCCTGCCGGAGCCCATTTCGGGCACGACGCTCTATGAACCGCAGAACAACCCGCGCGAGAATGAGCTGCGCCGGTATCTCAAAAACTGCTGGAACGAAAAGTATAGGTACTGAGTTTCCGTAATTTATGTACCTTTGCGCCGCAGTTTTGAAGCAGTGAACCCATTGTCCCATATCCGGAAAGCCCCCTGTCGGCGCGGCGCGAGCAGATTCGCGCTACTGTGGGCATTGTGCCTGCTCGGCGGCATCGTCACCGCCCAAGACTACCACTTCTCGCAGTTCTACGCCAACCCCACGGGCACCAATCCCGCGTTGACGGCGGCCTTCGACGGCATCGTGCGCGCCTCGGTCATCACACGGTCGCAGTGGATGGCCGTGAGCAAACCGTTCATGACCATCGGCGCGGAAGTCGATGGCGCGGTCTATAAGAGCCACCGGCGACAGGAGCTCGTCGGCATCGGGCTCACCTTCAACGGCGACAAGGCCGGCGACGTGAACTACAGCTCCGTGCAGGCCGTGGTGTCGCTGTCGTACATCAAGAACCTCGGCCGCCACAGCCGCCACAAACTCGGGCTGGGACTCTACGGCGGCATCATCAACAACCACTTCGACCTCGACCTGAGCACGTGGGACAACCAGTTCGTGGACGGCATCTTCCTGCCCTATATGCCGAGCGGCGAGAACTTCGAGTCCATCCAACGGCTCTATCCCGACTTCGGGGTCGGGGCGTTCTGGGGGTACGTGCCCAACAAGAACACGCTCTTCCGGGTCGCCGTGGGCGCGTCGCACATCAACCGCCCGTTCTACGGCTTCGGCGAGAGCAACGCCCGCCTGCCCGTGAAATACACCGCCCACTTCTACTCGCAAATCGCCCTCAACCGCGAACTTTCGCTGTCGCCTATGCTCTACGCCTCGTGGCAACGCAGCTTCAGCGAATACCTCTTCGGCTGCAACGTGGAATATTTCAAGAAAAAGAACAGCTACACCACACTCTACACCCTCGGCGGCGGACTCTTCTACCGTTGGGGCGACGCACTGGTTTTCAACGGGTTCGTGAGCTGGCAGAACCTCCGCTTCTCCATCGCCTACGATGTGAACGTGTCACCGTTCGTGGTGGCCACCCACGGGCGCGGCGGCATGGAACTCGCCATCTCCTATATTTTCAAGAAACGGACCATCACGAGGTCCGGAAAGGAGCCGTGTCCGTATGACATCATGTAGTTAGCAGTTAGCAGTTAGTAGTTAGTAGTTAGTGGGTTAGTAGGTTAAGACACATTGAGAAGTCCCGGCAGGGACAAAAGCTCGGTAGAAAAGATAAAGAATGCAATATAAGTCGCACATAGTATGGGTTATGGTTTTTGTGCTTTCGTTATGGGTTTCGGCGAGGGCGCAGAACGATGTGCCGACGATTTTGCCTATATCGGATTCGATCATCGTGACAGTGACCCCCCTGCCGAAGGCGGTGAACACCCACTTCTCGGAGTATGCCTGCCGGCTGCTACCGGATTCCGCGTTCCTGTTTACCTCCCTGCGCAACGACGCCGACGAGGATGCCGAACATTTCTTCGAAACCAACTGGTACTGCTATCTCTACGAGTCGAGAGCCCTGCCGGAGGGACGGTTTGCGCCGGCGCGACCGCTGCCGAAGTCCGTCAACCACCCTAAGTATTTCAACAGCAACTTCTGCCTGAGCGAGGACGGGGAACGCATGCTCCTGACCCGCTGCGTGCGCGAGGGTGAGGGCGACCTGCGCTGCAACCTGTGGCAGCTCGAGAAATCCGAAGGCAGCTGGCGGAAACCCAAACCGCTGCCCGCCACCATCAACATGAACGGCTACTCCGCGATGCAGCCCTGCCTGGTGGAGCTGCCGGAACACGAGGTGCTCTACTTCGTCTCCGACCGGCCGGGCGGCTACGGGAAAACGGACCTCTGGTACGCCGTCTGCAAGAACGGCCGCTACCAACCGCCCGTCAACCTCGGCCCGATGATCAACACGGAGGGAAACGAGATCACACCGTTCTACGACAAAGCCCGGAATCGGCTCTACTTCAGCACCGACGAGCACAAGGGCATCGGCGACTACGACATCTTTTGCAGTGAAGGGGCCATGGGAGCGTGGAAACGGCCGGAGATGCTCGGAAGGCCGTTCAACTCTGAGTACAACGATTTCTACTTCACGGTGAATCCGGATGGGGAGAGCGCCTTCCTCAGCTCGAACCGCCCGCACGACGACATCGCCGACGAGGACACCTGCTGCAACGACCTCTTCCACGTGCAATGGTCACTGCCGAAACCCGACACCGTGGAGCCGCCGAAACCGCAACCCGACATCCACGAGAAAATCGCCTCCGTGCTACCCATCACGCTCTACTTCCAAAACGACTGCCCCGACCCGAAGTCCGTCTCCGACACCACCGAGCAGGACTACCTCTCCCTGTATAACGCCTACATCGGTGACATCCAGGAATATATCCACAAATCGGGAGAGGGACTGACCGGCGAGGAGCAACGGCGGGCGATGTACGCGGTGGCCGGGTTCATGCGCGACTCCGTGCAGACCGGCTACACACGGCTGCTGCTGCTGCAAGAGTATCTCACCGAAGCGATGGCAAACGGCGACACGGTGGAGCTGATCGTCAGTGGTTTCGCAAGCCCGCTGCACAACAGCGACTATAACAGACATCTGTCATCACGAAGAATTGTCAGCCTCCTGAACTACTTGCGCAAGGCGAACAACGGAGATCTCACCCCGTATATCCTCGGGAAAAAGCCCGGCCTGCGCATCCTCACCTATCCGGAAGGAGCTGTCAATCACTCCTTTGAGACCGACGAAGTGCGGGAAACGGTATTCGGCTTGCGCGCCGCGAAGGACCGGAAGATCGTCATCAGCGGCCGGTGAACGACGCCGTCAGCCGTCAGGTCAACTTCTTGTACACCCATATCGCCAATCCCGCGAAAAGGGTCGCGATAAGCCACCCGCACAGGATGTCGAACGGGTAATGGACCCCCACATAGATACGGCTGTAGCAAGTCAGCAGGGTTGTCCCGAAAACAGCCACCGCCAAAAGCCACCGCCGCTTCACCTTCCCAGACAGGAAGAAAAAGAAGAGGAGAGAGGTGGTCAGGTAGTTGATGGCATGGTTTGAAGGACAGCTGTATTTGCCGCCATAGTAATATGTTCCATCCTTTTTCTGCAGCAGATGCACTTGATAGTCACCATGATACTCCATATCATGCGACGGGCGAAAACGATGGATGGTGGGTTTAAGCACCCTTGCCCCCACGGTGTCCGCCAACAGCGTGACGGCCGCCACAAAGAGCAGAATCTTCCACGATTGCTTGCGATAGAACCAGATCGTCAAGCCAGACAGGAGCAGGAAGAAAACCACCCCGAACTGTGCACTGGTGATCACCCAAATCACCTTATCCCAAAAAGGCGAGTTGTGGCCGTTAATAAATTGGAAAAGGTTCTTGTCCCAGTCGAACCAATGGCTGTAGAAGAGGTTGTTTGACATTAGGGTTTAAGGGTTAAAGTTTAAGGGTTAAGGGGGGGGTAAGGGTTTAAGGGTTATGGGTTAGGGAGTTATTCGGTTAGGGGGGATTTTATGGGTTTGCTGTTGACGGAGCGGCAGACGTAATTGTCCACGCAGACGACGAAGGGGAAGTCGGGGAGGGGGCTGACGGATTGGGTGAGGGTCACGTCGCCGCCGGCGGGGATGGCGATATCAGGCAGTTCGGGGCACATGATGGCATCGTGGAAGCCGTCGCAGATGAAGCCGAGGAAGAGCACGGTGGGGAAGTCGGGATGGTGGAAGCGATAGTCCAGCGTATAGGGGTTGTGGATGTTCATCTCGAGACGCATCGTGTCGCCGTCGATGCAGCATTTCGTGACCGTGACGGCGAGTCGGTTCGCCCCTTGGAAGGCCTCCACCTCGCGCATGGCAAAGGCCGTATTGGGCGTGCGGATGATCTCGGAGCCCGGAATCGGCCGTTTGGTTTCCGACTCCCCGACGAGGCAGACGCGCTTGCCTTGCAGTTCCAAATCGCTTTGCCACAGGTCGAACTGCGTGCGCCGCGAGTAGAAGGAGCTGATGACGGTGGCCTCTTTGCCGGTGTAAAACCAGTAGAGCGAGGGATCTTGAAAAGAGGTGGTGAACACCACGGGAGTGTCGCCGCAATAGCGTTGGATGTCCGCCATCCGAGGTTGATTCCCGATGAGGTGCAGCTTCTCGGAGCCCAAAATGGGCAGCACGATACGCCCGAGCACGAGCAACACGGCGAACGGCACGACCCCGCGCACAAGCAGGTTCCGCCTCTCGGGGGTGCGCAACGCACGGTACAGCAGGATAATCATCGGGATGGAGACAGCCACCGTCCAATGGGGTTCGGCATGCCCCCGTACGGTCATCACCCAGAAGAAGAGGATGAACCCGGCAATGGTGAAGATGCCTGCCCGCTCGAAGAGATCGTCCGTTTTGCGTCTTTTCCAGCAAATCCAAAGGGCGAGGGCAAGACATACCGGGTTGAACACCAGCAGCTGGTTGGGGATATACTCCAACGGGTAGCGCAGCATAAACTGCCGGTTCCGGTCCGCCAGATGGTACTGAAAACTGGGGAAGTCGTTCCGGAACTGCCACACAATGTGGGGAACGAACAGCACAGCGGCGACGAGCAGGGCCACCCACGCCTTCGGGTCTTTCAGGAGCTTGGGATTCGACAGCACGACGAAGCCCAAGACCAACACCGCCATATACTTGCTGTAGAGCATCGCCGCCAACGTAACGCCCAACGCGAGCGCAAGCGGCCAGGCGGGCTTGTCAAGGTAGCGACGGTACAGGAAGAAGAAGAGGGCGGTGAAAAAGAGCAACGGTGCGTCGGGGGTGGTGACGAAACCATAGACCGAGAACATCACGAAGGAGGCGGCGACGGCGAAGAAGGTCAGCACATCACGGCGGGTGGGCGACTCAGAGGCTATCGACCGCCAAATCAGGCAGAGAGTGCCGCCGTGGAGCAGCACCGTAAGGAAGCGGACGGAGAGGTTCCCCTTGAAAAGCGCGCTGCTGAAAGCGGTGAGCAGAGCCACCATCGGCGGGTGGTCGTAGTAACCCCAGTCGAGGTGTCGGCCGTAGAGCGCATAGTAGGCTTCATCGGCATGCAACGGGGTGAATATGGCCACCATCAAATCGGCTATAACCCACAGAATCAGAAGGATGCAGAACAGTCTTTGCGGTTTCATAACGGCTGCAAACGTACAAAAAATAAAAATGTAGAGACACCTGAGCATCTCTACATTTTGGAGGTCTCTTCCAGATTCGAACTGGAGTCAACGGTTTTGCAGACCGGTACCTAACCACTCGGCCAAGAGACCTTTCGTTTGACGCGGCAAAGATACACTTTTTTTTGATATGCCGACGGGTCTGGAAAAAATTGTTGAGAACGGGGGATGGAGAGACTCCCCCACCCTCTTCCTACCGGAACTTACGATGGTTCAGGAAACGGTTCTCACGCTCGATCTCCTGCATCCGCATCCGGGTCTCCTCGGTGAAGAACGACTCCGTCAGTTTCTCTTCCAAATAGCTGATTGCCATATCGTTGGGATGACACAAATCCTTGGCATAGAAGCGATAGTCGCGCAGGTCATCCATCAGGTATTCGTATGCCGGGAAGTAGTAGGTGAACTCGTTGTCCACCAGCTTTTCGACCGCGAGAAGCAGTACCGATTTGCTCAGGGCGTTCTCGTGCGCACCGTCACCCAAGTGGCGAACAGGGCTCACCGTGAAGATCACTTTCATCTCAGGACAAGCCTCTTTCAGCAGCTGCAGCGTGGCATTCCACTGTGACACGATCTTCTTCACGTCCAAGCGAAGCCGCTCGAACTGGTGGTTCGGAATCTTGTGGCAGTTGGAGACGATGAGGTCGCGGGGTATGAACTTGTAGCAGAAAGCCGTACCGAAGGTGACGAAGAGGTAACGCGTACGGCGGAGGAAGTCCGCGCAGTGTTCCAAGTTCTCGTCGATATTGGCCTCGAACTCCTCGAAGTTCTCCTTGGAGAAGCGGCCGTGGTGCGCGAAACTCACCCACAGGTCGCGGTACTTGTAGAAGTAGCGGTTTTTGTCGAAGAGGTCGGGCTGCAGCATGAAACGCACGGCCCGATCGATGGATATGGGGTTGAAGAGCACCCCGAACGGGTTGGAACAGGTCTCGAAACGGTGGGTGTCGAAATAGTGGCCCATGTTGTCGGAGAAACAGGAGCCCACAAGCATCACCGTGTCGGTCTCGTTGATTTGGAACGGATACTGCGGAGCGGGGATAGCGGTTCTGAACTGCATATTCTGTTATTTGGGTATCAGTAATTTAGCGAATTTAAGGACTAACGTTTTGACGCCGAGGTTGCCGAAATCGATGACTGCTCTGGCGTCGGGACCGGTGCCATCAACAGACTGCACCATACCGAAGGCGAACTTGCTGTGATAGACACGCACGCCGGGCTGGATGGCCTCCAAGGGGGCGAGCTCCCCGATTTGGTCGAGCTGCATCTCCGTCTTGGTCTTCACCACCGGCTTGGGAGCGGAGACTCCTGTCACGGGCTTCTTCACGTCGCGTTTGTAGCCTCCCGACGAGGAATAGGTCCCCGAGCTGAAGCGGAATCTGTCCGAAGAGGATTCCGAGGAGGAACGTCCGAACAACCCGCTGCCTTCGGAGGCTTTCATCGTGACTTTCAGGAAACGGGCGGGTATCTCGTCGAGGAAACGGCTCTCCTCGCAAGGACGCCGCTGGCCGTACTGGAAGCGCGACATCGCCATCGTGAGGAAGACCTGCTTGCGGGCACGGGTGAGCGCCACGTAGAAGAGACGGCGCTCCTCCTCCATCTCGTGGCGAGAGTCGAGGCTCAGCGACGACGGGAAGAGGTTCTCCTCCATACCCGACACAAAGACGTAGTCGAACTCCAAGCCCTTGGCCGAGTGGATGGTCATCAGGCGCACCACATTGTCGTCGGCGTCGCCGTCTTTCTTGTTGAGATCCTTCTCGTCGAGCAGGGAAACGGACTCCATATACTGGTCGAGTGACGGGAAATAGGTCTCCAGCATTTCGCCGGTCTCCTCGTTGAGGATGTTGTCGGGCTCGCGCTCGGTGAAGCTCTTCATCGCGTTGAGAAGCTCGTTGACGTGGTCCACGCGCTCCTTTTCCTCGATATTCTCACTCAAAGCCTGCGCCACGCCCGACTTGGTGACAATCTGCGTGCCGAGTTCGTAGGCATCCTTTTTGGTGATTTGGGTGGAGAAGCCATCGATCAAGACGGCGAAGTCGCGCATCTTGGCCATGACACCGCCGTTGAGCCCGGTGTTGTAGTTTTCGGGATGCGCCACCACCTCCCAGAGCGGCACACGCGCTTGCTGGGCGGCCGTAGCCGCACGCGCCACCGTGGTGTCGCCGATCCCGCGCATCGGGTAGTTGATCACCCGACGCAGCGACTCCTCGTCATAGTGGTTGATGACGAGCCGGAAATAGGCCAGCACCGTCTTGATTTCCTTGCGGTTATAGAAGGAAATGCTGCCGAAGATCTTGTATGGGATATGCCGCTTCACCATCGCCTCTTCGATGGCGCGCGACTGCGTGTTGGTGCGGTAGAGGATGGCAAACTGCCGGTTCTCGACATGGTCGCGCATCTGCAACTCGAAAATCTTGTTGGCAATCTCCTGCGCCTCCTCGAGGTCGGATGTCGCCCTGACAATCTCAATCTTCGCCCCCTCGTCATTGTCCGTCCACACATCCTTGGGCATCCGGTCCTTGTTATGTTTGATGACCGCGTTGGCGGCATTCACGATGTTCTGCGTGGAGCGGTAGTTCTGTTCCAACTTGAAGATGCGCGTACCCGGATAGTCACGCTTGAAGTTGAGGATGTTCTGGATGTCGGCGCCACGGAATCCGTAAATGCTCTGGGCATCGTCACCCACCACACAGATATTGTGGTTCAGGGCCGCCAACCGCTTGATGATAAGATACTGGGCGTAGTTGGTGTCCTGATACTCGTCGATGAGAATGTACTGAAACCGGTTCTGGTATTTAAAGAGGGCTTCCGGCGAGTCGCGCAAGAGCACGTTCATGAAGTAGAGCAGATCGTCGAAGTCCATGGCGTTGGACTTGTGCAGCCTGTCGTTGTACTTGGCGAAAATCTGGGAAATCATCGGCTTGTTGGACATACGGTCGGCGGCGATGATTTCGGGGTTGTCGGCATACTCCTGCGCCGACAGCAGACTCGCCTTGGCCATGGAGATGCGGTTGAGCACAAAACCGGGGGTGTATTGCTTGGGATCCAGACCCATCTCCTTGATGATGCTCTTGATCAGGGATTTCGAGTCGTCGGTATCGTAGATGGTGATGTTCGTGGAAAAGCCGATTTTCTCCGCCTCGATCCGGAGGATGCGGTAGAAGACGGAGTGGAACGTCCCCATCGTAACCGCCTTGGCCAGGTCGCCGCCCACGAGATTTATGATACGTTCTCGCATCTCCGCTGCGGCTTTATTGGTGAAAGTCAGCGCCAAAATCCGGTACGGGCTGATGTTATTAACAGCCAACATATAGGCAATGCGGTAGGTCAGGACACGTGTCTTGCCGGAGCCCGCACCCGCCAATACCATCACAGGGCCTTCGGTTTGGGTCACTGCAACCTGCTGCTGTTCGTTCAATTCAGCTAAAATACGCTCTTCGTGTGACATTTTGTTTCTAAAGTTGAATAGATAATAATTAAGAATTAACTGTTAAAATGTTCTAATAAAAAACTTATCAACACTCGCAATCGGGGTGATAAATTTAGTATCTTTGTTTCGTCAACCGCAACAAGGAAAGGGCTGCCGGTAAGTCCCACCTTTTTTACACATTATCATCAAAGTCCCACCTATAAGTATTGGCAATTACTCAATAATAAAATCCGGCAGCCCTTGTTTATCCTTACCTGTTTTGGTTCTCGATTTCCTGAATGACGCTTTCGACTTGGCGGTAGAGATCCTCGAAGTCGCCGTCGTTCGTGAAGAGGTAGTCGGCCATCTGCATGCACCGGCCGATGTTCTGGTGGTTCGGGTCGGTGGAGGACATCTCGCGGGCCTCATTCTCGAGGAACGTCTCGTAGGAGATGTGGTCGGTTTCGGAACCGCGCCCGACGACCCGTTCGTAGCGGATCTTAGGGTCGGCATCGACGGCGAAGAGGAGGAAGTGCTCCTGCTTGCGCAGGGATTCGACCTCGCCGGGGGTGCGCACGCTCTCGATGATGGCGTCGGCGCCGTTCTCCACGGCCTGGAGGTAGAGCTGGTCGGTGATGTAGGAGGGCGAATGCGTGGCGCGCAGGTCGTTGGCCACCTCCACGAAGGTGTCGCGGTTGAGCTCCATCCCGCGCCGCTGCGCCTCCTCAATGAGGTAGCCGCGGACGGAATAGTGCCGGTAGCCGTAATGCTCGCGCAGATAGTCCACGACAGTGCCCTTGCCGGCACCCAATGTCCCGGTGATTCCGATGATGTTCATAGCCTACAACGCGTTGAAAGCGGCGGAGATCTTCGCAGCGGTCTCGGCGAACTCCTCCTTGGAGAGTTGCACGCGGGGGGCTTTGAAGTCCAGATCCCCGACACCGTTGATGGGAACGAGGTGGATGTGATTGTGAGGCACGTCGATGCCGATCACCGCCACACCGATACGTTGGCACGGCAGCACCTGCTTCATCGCCTTGGCCACCTTCTTGGCGAACACCATCATGCCGCCCAACATCTCGTCGTCCAGGTCGAAGATGTAATCGTTCTGGAGCTTGGTGATGACGAGCGTGTGGCCCTTCGCCAACGGGGAGATGTCGAGGAATGCGAAATAGCGGTCGTCCTCGGCGATTTTATAGCAAGGGATATCCCCTTTTACGATCTTGGTGAAAATGGTCTCTTCCATAGGGGTGAAATTAACGTGAAATATCGAGGATTTGGAAATCCATCATACCGACGGGAGCCTGCACGGTGACCGTGTCGCCCTTGGAATTGCCGATGAGGGCTTTCGCGATGGGGCTGGAAACGGAAATCTTGCCACCCTTGAGGTCGGCCTCCGACTCGGGGACAATCGTGTAGGTCATCTCCATACCGTTTTTCAGATTCTTGATCTTGACGATGGAGTAAATGAGCACCTTGGACACGTCAATCTTGGACTCGTCCAGGACGCGGGCTTTTGCGATGAGGTTCTTGAGGTTGGCGATTTTGAGCTCGAGCATCCCTTGGGCCTCTTTAGCGGCATCGTATTCGGCGTTCTCCGAAAGGTCGCCCTTGTCGCGCGCCTCGGCGATAGCCTGTGAGATTTTGGGGCGTTCCACCGCCTCTAATTGGTTCAATTCACGCTTCAGGGCATCCAATCCCTCCTGCGTGTAATACTTAACATCTTCCATAATTAGGTTCTAAATTTACACAAATAGAAGAGACCATGACAGTCTCTTCTATTGTAACATATAATATGTGATAAATAGCTTACAGGCTAATCTTTATGCCAATGTAGTGGTTGCCTCTCCAGTGGTTGGTGAAGCGGTAGGCATAATCAAGATACATACGGGGACCGATGGCGTGGTTCTTGCGTTCCTTGGTGAAGGGAATGAGGATAGAAGCACCGACGGCCGGGCCGGAGAAGAAGGAGTCGCTGTTGAGGAAAATCGCTTGGGCAACAGACAACTCGGGATGGTTTTTGGCCTTGCTGAGTTCAAGACCATAACCAGCGCGAATCATGAAGATGTTGCGGAAGCCGTATTCCAAACCCAGGGAGATAACGTCATTGGTGTAGGAGTTGGCGGTGAAGGTACCGGCGAAGGTGAGACGGTTCTCAGCATCGTCGCGGGTAAGGCCTTCAGCGGCGAGGTCATCCTTGCTGAATTCGGCATACTCACCGCCGAAGAACAACAAGTCGTAAGAAATACCAATGGCAAGCAAGGAGGGCATCTCGAATTCAGCAGAACGCATCTCGAGGGTCTGCTCGTGGTTCTGGCCCGTGATGCGGCCGCGGACGGAGAGACCGTCACCGGAATAGTGCATCGGCAGACCGATGTTCTTCAAGGTGACACCGATTTTGAAGTTCTCGAACTTACCCGTCACATACTGCACACCGGCGTCAATCGCGAAGCCCGTGGCTTTAGAGTCGGAGATACGCTCGTTGATAACCTTGATGCTGATACCACCCTTGATGAAGTTGTTGAAAGACTTCGCATAATGAAGGCCGATGTAAGTCAGCGTGGGGCTGAAGGTACCCATACCACCTTCGGGTTGCTCCGTCGTGGTGATAGGAATCTGACCGAAACCTTGGCTGAAGAAGGAGAGGGAGATGACACCGAAGTCTCTCTTCTTGCCGAGGTGCTGGGCGATGGCCAAGGAGTTGATGCCGATGCCGCAACCGGATCCGACAAGGTATTGGGTGCGGTTGAATGCCAGTTCCGTCTTGCGTACGGAGGTCAAACCGGCCACATTGGTAAAGACGGACTCGAGGCCGCGGACCTCAGCGACTCCCGCACCAGCCATGCCGCTGGTACGGGCCCACGGATCAATCAACAGGTGGGAGGCTCCCGCCTGACCCGAACGGTCTCTGTTACCTGCAAACGCCGGACTGGCGATGGCAGATAAAAGTGCCACTAATGTGCAAATTATTAATGATTTATATAGATTTTTCATATTCTCTGTTTTTTTGGATTAATAATTTTAGAAACCATTCAAGTCGGTAGGACGCATGTTACAGAAGAATTTCAGCGTGCGCTCGCCGATGCCGGGAGCGTTGACGTAGATGAGATACACGCCGCTGGCGATAGGAATATTCGCGTGGTTCTTGAGATCCCACTCCACGTATGAGTTGGCATCGCTACCGTGCGTGAGCGTCTTGATCAGCGTGCCGTTGACCGTGTAGATGGCAATCGAACAGTTGGCGGGCAGGTTCACAATGCGCACATAGGTTTCAAGTGCACCGTGCTCGTAGTTGGAGTATCCATAATACGGGTTCGGGACAATGTTGATTTCCTGCAACAAAGTTTGAACATCTTCAACACGCTCCACTTTCTCGGGCGCAATGTTCTTGGTGGTGAACTCGTACATCGGGTAACCATTGTTCAGGCTGGCGAACGGTGCCTGTGCAGGATCGTCATACCAACGGGAGGAATATCTCATGTACGGACGGGAAACACGCAACTTGATAGTAGCGTCGGAGGAGAGCCACTGATCTTCATACATCTGGGTCGGCATCGGGATGCTCGTCCACATCACGTTATTGAAGATGGACATCTTCTTCGCTCTGCGCGGGGCAGAGGAGTAGGAAGTCTCGGTCAGCGTTTTGAACTTCTCGTTCACCCAATGACATTCATCATACGGACCGCACTCATAGTACGGAAGGCCATCGCCAATTCTGCCACCAAGATTCGAACCCGTGTTGACAACCGTTGACTCAGAATCGTTATAGTTACGTTTACGATTGGCGAAACGATAATAGGTGTTGGCCGTATTACCGGAGCTTCCCATCACATAGACATAGTGACGACCACCGTTCAACGGTTCGCCATAAAGGACACTGTAGTAATCGCGATAGTTATTGAAAGCAGCAGCGCTCATCGGAATAGGCTCACCCTCTTCATCGAGAATCAGCGTATCAGCGTTGAAATCTTTCAAATAAGCATAGACACTCGTGGGATTGAAGAGCATGTCGTTACCATTGTTGAGCTCGTCAGCGGAGTTCTCGGCAAACATAATGTTCAAACGCTCACCCGTCTCCACGTTGATAGCATAGCCGGGGAACCAGCCGAAACCAGTGGAACCGGATTCCGGATTACCATCCTTATCCACAGACGGACATTTCTTCGGTTCCATACGCACGTTTTGGTAGGTCTGGCCGTTGAAATGTTGCGTGACAATGTAGTTGTCGTCCAAACCGGCAGAACCGGACTCCAACACGATGGCGCGGGTCCACAAGCTCTTGTCGGAGGTGAGGACGATATCCACTGAATAGAGGTTGGTCAGCGTCTGGTTGTAACCACCGAGTGCGGGAACGCTATTGAGAGCAGCAAAGTCAAACTCCATCGGTTGGGGAGGATTGGAATTGTTGGTAATATCCTGGACGAGGAACTTCGCCTTCGGGCCACCGTCATACGGGGAGGCCATCATGTAGGGAGCCCAAGTACCATACACCATATCCTCAAACTGAGCATTGGGATCCATAAAACCACGCACCTTTTCGGGTGAAGTAACACCATCATCGAAGGTGTAGAGGTTGAAAAAGTCCTCAGCACGCCACTTCATATAGTCACACTCAGCCTGGTCGGGTTGGACATCGTTGCACGTCCACTTGTTGGAAGCCGTCTGCTGGCCAGCGTGGATCCAGTTGGACGGGTAGTCACCCTCGGCATCGACAACACCGCTGAGCCACGGGATGTCACCACCGAACTCGATGCTTGAACCCAAGACATCGGGCTGCGCAAAATGGGTGATATTGGCGTAGGTATAACCACCGTTCTCTTCCACCCAATCCTTAAGGTTGTTCTGATGAATCTGGAAGTTGTAGTTCTTGATGGAAATGGCAATACCCAAATCGAGGAAGAGCTGCTCATTGGTCATGCTGATGGGCATGGCGGCTGTGGTCACGCGGGAGGGAACCGTGTCGCCTTCCACAATGCTAAAGAGACCGTTGTCAATAAGTTCTCTATCGCTCACTTCGTCAGAAATGATCAGCTGCCACATCGTGCTGTCGTTCACATCTTCGCTAACATTGTTCGGGAGGAACTTGACGGTGTAGTCGTAAGGTTTCACCATCAACGGGTCAACGACCTCAATGTTCAGAGGACCATAGTTGTTCTTGTATTGAATGTTGTTATAGACATTGTTCGCAAGAACCAACTCACGGGACTCATCCGTCATGTCAAGGAACAAACCGCCGTTACCCTGACCCTCAATACGAGTAATCATAGGAACGTCGCCATACTTCGAATTGAGAAGCTGCTCAACCGGTTTATGCGGGATACCAACATACCTGTTGATGTTACGACGACCGGCAAGATACGGTCTGGTCTGACCGTCGAGGTTGTCACCGTCAAGGCTGAAATGCTTGTACTCATTGTAACCGTAGGCCAAGACCATGAAGTAGTACTCCTTATGGTTGACAAGATTCTTGTCAGTACCGGTGGCGAACTTGTCCTCCGTGATTCTGAAGGAGTGGGAGATACCCTCGTTGCCGCCGTTGACCATTTCCGTAGCAACGGAAGTACCGAGAGCGTCATTATAGACCCAGTTGATCAATTGGCCGGCATTGTTCTCAATATCGCATTGGGCGATAAGAAGGGCCTTGCTGGCGTCTTGCAAATCCGTGACACTCACATCGGCGTTAGCCAATTGGTAAATCTGGTAGCCTTCGAACTTATAGGAACGTTGCTCCGTGGTCAGGGTATCCAGCGTCTCAACAGGAACAGTGGAAACCGTCACAATCGTGTCAGGTTGACCATCGGCAGTGTAAGCAAACACAGTGTCATACTGGTTGACATAAGAGGTCGTGGCCAATGTTTTGGGAATCTGGGGATCCAACTCCTCGTAGGTCTCGTGATAGTTGTTTCTCATCGGGTTGTTGTTGGAGATGAAGAGAATCAACTCGTTCTCCAACTCTCTGATGGTGACATCGGGAGCGTCAGGACCGTCAAGGGTCTTGAAGCAGTTTTCGAACAGTGACTGGCACTTGTCATCGGCACGTTTCAACAGTTCGACGGAAGCCTGGGCACCACCTTGGGCAGCACGTGCCCACGGAATACCGACGGTGATGTAGTTGACAGAACCCGGTTTCAAGGTGAAGGGGCCAGCGGACTGCATGAAACGACGGTCGTGCGGAGCATTGCCGACATTGGCCTCGGTCCAACCGTCAGCACCATACTGCGTGGCGAGAGGATCAACACCGTTCGTACCCCAGTTACAGACGTCGGTCAAAGCGGGGAACATGAAGTCACACTCAGGACCGTTAGCACCGTTGGACACGTGGGCGTTGGCACCGTAACGCATCTTGGAGTTGTCGTTCCAGTAACCGCGCAACATGTTGTAGTAGTCAACGGCAATTCTCGGGTCACCGGTCACGCTGTTGTCGTTGTTGTGATAGACGAAACGACGCATACCGAAACGCTCGTTATCCCAAATGCTATCGCCGAAGTTCACACCATTGATGGCCATCTGGTCAAGCACGTAGGCGCTCTTGAGGAATTTGTCACAATAACCGACAACGGAAGCGCTGTCAGGGTAGAATTTCGGGTTGTCGCGACCATCGGCATCCATATACGGGCCTTGGAAGAAGTCGACACCCACGGCAGGCGGTTGGTCGCCGTAAGCCCACTTCTGACCGGAACCATCGACGTTGGAACCGTTGTAGCAGTAACCGAGACCACGGCCCACATCGCAACCCACATAGTCATCGTAAGCATAACCCAAATCGGGGTCAACCCACTGGGAGAAATAGGTCTCCGAAACAGAATAGGTGGAACGGTTGATAATCTCGTAGGAGTAGAACGTCATGTTGTTGAGTTCGTCATTGGTAGAGAAGCCGAAGCACTGGCCACGGATTTCAAGACCGATGGGGTTACCTTGGGTCTCGGTGTGAGGACCGGCGTTATCGTTGAAGATCCAGAAGAGGGTCTCATCGCCCTTAAGCACGTGGTCGGCATAAATCATACCGTTGGAGTTGTGCCAGTCGGTGCCATAGTACATGACATCCTCAGGGGTTCTCGGAAGGGCGTGCTGCGCGGCAAGGGCGATGTTGTCCTCAGTCCACGGGCAGAGGTCGTTGTTGATGTCGTAGTACGGGTAGTCACCGTTCTCGGGATCATAGACAGCATTGTCGTTGACATCCCGGAAGGGGGCGAGGTAGTAGGAATAGCCTTCTTCGCCATGTGCTGGCCAATCGGCAATGCTGGAGGGCATCACGTAGCCGGAGGTGTTGTAGCTGTTGATGTGCTCGTCAACCTCGGCGCGGGTGATCTTGAAGAGCTTGTCGAATTTGATACACATGGACTGTGTCGTGGTGGCACCGCTGAGTTTCAGAGGGCCAGTCCAATAGTCGTCACCGACTTGTCTGAAACGGACAGCCGCCAATTTCAGCTGATCGTTGGCGTCTTTACCACCGATCCACAGAGCGGCGCAGAACATGGACGTTTTGCCAGAGCCTTTCGGCACCTCATATTCGGCCAATTCCTTGAACCACATGGTACCGCCCGTTTCGATGTAGGCGCGCACATTGTTCACCGTCAACTCATTGGAGGCACTTGCCGGAAGGCACGTCGCCGATTCCGCTTTTGCTGAGGAGGAACTTTTAACCACTCCTTTGACTTTTTCAGCACGCAACGACCCGGTCATCGCGAGCACCGTCAGAAGTGTCAAGCAGAAAATTTGTTTAATATTTTTCATATATCTAATTTTTTTCTATTGAATTAAAAACCGAACTGAATACCTAAGCTGGCACGGATAGGACGGCTGTAGTTATACGGGTTCTGAACGGCCATCTGATAGTACCAAATGAAGGAAGGCACATAAATCTGGGATTGGATGTTCTGCTGATAAGCGGCAGCGGAGAGGAAACCATCGTCATCGGGGTTGCCGGTGTAGTCATACACAGAAACGATGTTCTTGAAGTTGAAGAGGTTCTGGATATCGACGTAGATGGTCAGGTAACCGATCTTGGCGGACTTGGCCTTGCCGTTCTCGTCTTTCTTGTTCTTGTTGAAGTTGAACATGAAGGTCTTGTCAATACGCAGGTCAGCTTGGAACTGCCACGGCAGGTTGGAGCCGTTGATGGTACCGGAAATCGTCTTGGTGCCCAGACCGCTCAAAATAGCGGAATAAGGCGTGCTGGAACGGGTGTAAGGCATACCGGAAGCGGCGGAGAACAAGAGGGAGAAGCCCGTGTTGGCCAACCACTCGATTTCCTTGACCGTCTCCTTGCCATCGACGATCTTCACCTTCTCGGTCTTCGGACCGTTGTAGTTGACACCGTCCTCGAAACGATAGTTGAAGTTGACACCGATGTTATGACGCTGGTCGAAGCTCAAGTTGGTCAGAGTACGAAGGTTCGGCTGACCGGCTTGCAGAATGGCCTTCTGTCCATCAGCGCTGGAACCAGTACCCTTGGCGAACTGCAGGGTGTAGTTGGCCTGCAAGGTCACGTTGTTGATTCTGTTCGTCTTGAAGGAGAAGGTGAAGCCTTGAACCGTACCGAAGTCCATATTCTGGTAGGAATAGTAGGTGGTCGGATACGCACCGCTGAAGCGGTAGGTCTGGATCATGTCACGTTTCTCGGAATAGTAGGCGGCCAAGCTGATAGCGGACTTGTTGCCGACTTTCTGACGGAAACCGATTTCGTAGTCGATGCTCTTCTGCGGTTTCAGGTTCGGGTTGTTGATGGTCGCGGTGTTACGTTGGTAGATGAACATGTAATCCACCGGGGAGATGCGCAGACCCGTAGGACGGGAGGTGATGATGTTGTAGTGCGCATAGAACAAGGAGTTGTCGTTCACCGGGAAGGAGAAGGAGATACGAGGCATCACAGACCACTGGGCCTTATAGTCGGTGAAAGCACTGGCTTCCACCTTCGTGATGGAGTTGACTTGGTCGATCTCGTTCTTCAACACAGGACCGTTGACATACAGGGAGAGGTCGGACTCGGGGTTGACCACCACTTCACCGTTGGCGTTGTACCAGGTGTCGCCGTTACGATAACCCACGATGGAGGAGGTGTTGAACTCACCGCCCTGGATGTCGGCCTCGCTCATATAGACGTCCGTACCGGAATAGTAAACCACCCAATCATCCGTGGCATTGCCGACGAAATTGAGGTTCTTGTTGATGTTCTTCAGGTCGCCGACCGTGTAGGCTTCGCGGAAGAGGTAGGGGTCTTTCAAGACAGACTGGTTGGCGTCGAAACGGTCAACACGCACACCCACGTTGAACAACAGGGAGTTGATGGAGAACTTATCCTGAAGATAGAAAGCCATGTAAACGGGCTCGTAGGCACCGATGTGGTAGGTTTTCTGGCCGTCAGGACCGATATTGTTGAAGAAGTCCTCAATGGAAGTCTTGCTGTTGTACTTCTTGCCCGTGTGGTCGTAACCGTAGTAGGTGACCATGGAGCTGTTACCGCCGGACGTACCCAGGAGGAGTTCCTCGGCGGAGAACATATTGACGTCGAAGGTGTTGGGCGAGAGGTTGTCGATATCAATCCAGTCGTCACCATCGGGATTGAGGCCAAGACGTTCACGCAGGCTGCGGTCAAAGTAGGTCTGGCTGGGCAGATCCACGGCACGGTGGTAGAAAACATACAACTCACCGTCCTCATCCCAAACTTCGTAGTTGTTCTTGTCCAACTGCATGATGTGGTAGTTGGCCTCGTTGCGCATCAGCGTCCACAAAGAGTAAGCAGCGATACCATAGTAGGAGTTTTTCAGTTTCTCGAAGTCATAACCGAACTTCAACTCGTGGTTCTTCAGGTTCATGGAGACACTGGCCTTGAAGGCGAGCTGGCTCTCATCACGCTCTGCATAAGAGGTACCACCGATTCCGGGAGGGGAATACATGGAGTAGATGGAGGTAGGACCGTCGCCATTGAACAGGGCGCCGTACTTCCTGTAGGTCTCTCTGCTCCAGGGGTCGCCTGCCATTTGAGCCACGCTCTCGGGTGTGAACTCATTGAGGAAGTCGAGAGTGTAGTTGGCCAACACATTGTTGGCGTTGTGGTCGGGGTTGATATGGAACGCCACGGAGTCACGGTAGCCCAAAAATTCATGCGCACCATAGAAGATAGTAGAGTCATTCACTCTAACGTCTGTGCGCTCGGGATCGAAATATTCGAACTTATGGGTCGTGAACTGGCCGATGTAACCGTAATCAAAGAGGTTTTTCTTGAACAAAGGATCGTAAGTAGCTGCCGTATAACGGTAGTACAACGCGTTAATGTCATACATGAGGTTCTTGAGCACGGCGTTGCCGGAGGTGTCGTTCACAACGCGGTGGTTGAAGTGGGCGTTCAAACGGGTGGAGTTACTTCTGTTGACAGAGTAACGACCAATGTCGAACATACTGCCGCCTGACTTGTTCCAGCCGGGCTCGTACACGCCGCTGAGGGACAGCTTCATGTTGTGGTTCTTGCCCATGATGAAGTCCAGTTTGAGCTGTGCGAGGGCGCCCCAGCCGTTGGCGTTCTTATGGGTATGCACTTTGTGGAAAGACTCGCTGGTGAGATACTCGCCTGCCAAGGTGTACTGGCCGAAGTTGGTCGCGCTATAACGGAGCGGATGTGCCGCAAGGGCTTCCACCACATCGTCGTTGGCCACCCATGTGCCGCCGCGGGCAGGACCGTAAACATCGTGGGTGTAGGAAAACTCACCACTGAACAGGAATCCGATGCGGGTGGGGTCTTGTTTGGTCTTGCCTTTCAACAGCGGACCAGAGACGTCGGCCGCCACCAGGAAGTTGTTGTAGCCGTCGATGGAGCCGCGGAGCTCGAGGGAGCCGTGGAAATCCTTCGGGGCCTGCTTGGTGGTGATGACCGTGAAGGAGGTACCGTCACCGTACTCGGCCGGGATACCACCCTGGATCAACTGGACCTCCTCGATGGAGGACATGGAAACACTACCACCGCGCACACGCACACCGTCGATAACGGTCTGCTGGCCATCGGAACGGTTACCACGAACAGCCGCCACATCGCCGTCCACAGAAGCAACACCTTCTTGTGCGGCCAAGGCGCTACCCACGGAACGACCAGGCGTCGTACGGATCATTTCGCCCGACATACGGCTCGCCGACGTGGTGTTATCCGCGGAGAATACCGGCGGTTCCCACTCAATGATGACTTCTTCCACATCATTCGTGAGGTCGATCTCAAAATCAATGAACACGACCTCGTTGGTCGCCACCGTCACACCAGACTTCGTCATTTTCTTGTTCTGCATAACGGCGTCAACCTCCAGATCGTACGTGCCGGCCTCGATGTTGAACAGTGTGTAATCACCATTTCCGTCAGCCGTCGCCATGTTGACGACACGGTCACCCGTTTTCAGGAACACTCTGGTGTAAGGCAGAGGGGTTTTCTCCTGATCCGTCACTTTACCTTTAATCTGGCTCTGTGCGAATGCCGCGCTTGTGAAAAGGATGATTACTCCTAACGTTGCGAGTAATTTTTTAATCATAGCCTTTAATTTATATTAAACATAAAACTTCTTTTCCACTCTATAATAAGCTTGCAAAAGTATAAAATTTTTCAATACGGATTCTGCAAAATCTTTATTTGTACAAAAAAAATTTGCACTATTTATAATATATATACTATAAATATCTCTAAATCATATAGATAAAAAACCCACAACGCGTGAACGTGTGTGGGGCTGTTGGTGTTGGCCTTGGCTGAAACTCAAAAACTAATTGTACACCCGCAACTGGTACCCGTCATAGCGGGTACGGTACTCCCGCAACGGCCACTTCGCGGGACCGGAAATGACCGTGCCGTCAAGGATGTTGTAGAGGGAACCGCAAAGGGAGTCAATGAGCATGATGTTGCTCGGATGCATCTTCAGCCACGAGCCGTTCTCCTCCCAATCGTAGGAACAGGAACGGTCGTAGGCCACGAACGTCCACTCGTCAACGCGGTAGACCACAATCCCGCTGATACCGCCCGTGAAATACTCATAGCCGCCGTACGTGTTCAGCCGGTAGTACTGCGGGTCGTTGGGATAGATGACGAAATCGACCTTCTTGTAGGGGATGGTCTGGTGATAGTTGAGGTCGCAGGCGGTGAAAAACAACACCGTGAGCAAGACCGTGGCAAAAAGACGCTGCTTCATCACTGTGCTTTTTCGGCGATGGATTTTTTCTTCTTTATCGGTTTAATCGCTTCATTACCAAACGAGTAGGTAATACCCACGATGGCGTTGATGCCGAAGTTGTTGAAACCGTAGTAGTTCGTGGCATACTGGCATCCGATGTTGTTGATGTTCGCAAATGCCGTGAACTGCTTGGTAATCAGATACTCAAACCCGATACCGAAGTTCAACACCGGCTTGACCGACTTGGTACCCGACGCCGATTTCCGGACATCGTTCTCGAGACAGTACTCCAACGTCGGAGGTCCGACAGGATCGCCGTACTCGTCGATGATCTGCGTGTAGGTCGGCACCAGCGCCCAGCGGTCGAGGCCCACCTTGGCATTGGCCGTGAAGATATAACGGTTGTTCAGGATATACTTGCCCTCGAAACCAATCTCCCAGCGCGGGGTGTAGAGCGGTTTGCCACCGGTGACGGAGTCGGAACCGAACCAGTTGTACCCCTCGAGGAAATAGTAATCGTGGTAACGTCCCGTGAGGGTCAGATAGAGATGGTTGATGGCCTCCCAGCTCAGGTTGGCGTTCACGTCCAGCTCCTTGCCCTTTTTGGCATAGACCACGTTGAACTGGTTCTTGAGCAGGCTCGCCGTGTCGAGCATGTAGAACGGCAGGTCGCGACTGAAGGAGTACCGCGCCGACACGTGGTAGTTCAACTTGCTGGTTATCTTACCCTTGACACCGCCGTAGATGCTGATCTGCGTCTTGGTGAACTTCAGCGTGTCGAGATCGGGTTTCAAGTAGGGGTTCTCATAGAGCAGCTTTTTCATAGCGGTGTACTCGCTGCGGCCGTCAACACCCACGTAGAGGTTGAGCACGTCGCGGATGAGACCGAACTGCAGCTCCGCCACGGGATAGATCGGGCACTGCGTCTTGTTGTACTGGTTGAGGATCGGCACACCGACACCCACCAAGAGGTGGTACTCGCGGATGCTGAAGCGCATGGTCGGCTTGAGCTCGAACTTGAGGGTGTTGTCGATGCGGCGACGCAACAGGCTGCCGTCCGTGCCCATCGGCACGCTGTCGTTCCACATATTGTTGTAATAGTCGAGCCCCAAGTCGAGTTGGTAGTGCTGCATGCCGGAGATTTTCAGGAACTTGGCATCGTAGGCCAACATCCCGCGCAAGCCCACGCTGTGCTCGATGTTCTTCCAGCTGGTGCGCAGGAAGTCGTAACCGACGCGCACATCCTCCTTGAGACGGCGCTCCTCGGCGGTATAGTTGGACCGGAAGCCGACTTCCGCGTGCACGTGGTTGAAGTTGTTCTTGATGCTGTCGCGGTAGGCCTTGTCATAGTATTGATCGGGATTCCGGTAGAGCTCCGGGCGCACCCAGTCGGTCGAGTAACCGTAGAGGTTGGCGAGCTCGTGGTTGTAGTCCACGGCGGAATAGAGCGTGTAGTTTTTGAAGATGCGGTTGAAGAAGAGGTGCACGCGGGTGTCGCTCGTGGGGGCGTACGCGTACTTCTTCTGCTCCTTGCCGATCGGGCCCGCCCACGACGAGAAGTGGTGGAAGTTCAAGCCGTAGGAGTATTTCGGACTCTGGCAGTTGTGCATCGACAGTTCAGCCAACGGCGTGATCGGGTAGCCGAAGCCGAGCTTGATGTAGTTGCGGTAGTAGCGCTCCTTGACTTCGGGGTTGAGCTTGCCCACCTGCATGTCGCCCGCCGCGAACTGCACCTGCGGCTTCGCGGGAGCCACCACATAGTTGAACTCCATCTTCTCGCTCACCACCGTGTCCCGCAGCACTGCCTGCTGGTTGATTTTGTTGGAATTGGCCAGCTTCGGCACGTACTTGATCAGCAACTGCGCCGAATCGACCACCTGCGCATTCAGACCAATGCCACAAACCAACATAAGAACCAATAATATCGTTATCTTTTTCATCTTTCTGTATCTATTTTCGATTACTAACTACTAACTACTAACTGCTAACTGCTAACTGCTAATTCTCCAACGCATCGACTTCTGCAATCTTCTGTTGGGCCAACTTCACCAAATCCTCGCCGCCGTAGTTGTCAACGATGCTCTGGTACGTGTGGCGTGCCTGGAAGTAGTTGCCTTTGGCTTTGTAGAGGTCTCCGTAGAGGATGAAGGTCTTGGCGTACCAGTACTCGGAGGAGTAGTCACTGCCGAGGATGGCTTTGATGCGGGCCTCGCAGTCATCGAGATCCTTGTCGTAGTTGAGGGCGATGTCGGCCAGGTGATAGGCGGCCTCGGCGCAAAGGTCGTTGCTGCCCTTGGGCATCAGCTGGCTGTAGTAGTTCTTGGCGGTGGCCACCTCTTTGAGTTGCATGGCGGAATTGCCGGCGATGAGCAGCGCCTCCGACAGCAGATCCTGGTCGGGCTGACCGGAACGGATGATGTTCTCCGCACTCGTCAACGCCGTCCGCCACTCCTTCAGATTGTAGGCGCAGCGCATGGCCCCGTTGTTGGCATAGATGATTTCCTCCTCGGCGGTGGTGTTCTCCATCAGCTTGTTGAAGTAGGTCAGCGCCTTGGCGTATTTCTTGTCATTATATAATATAGAAGCAGCCTTGTGCAACGCGGTCACGTTGAACTCGGTCTTATACTTCTTGATAATCTCCTCGTAGTCCGCCAAGGCATCGTCGTAACGCCGCATTCCGTATTCGCACTCGCCCTTGTAGAAGTGGGCTTTGGCCACGAACGAACCGTTGGGGAACTGCCGCAAGTAGTCCTGGCAGGCCGCAATGGAGGCCTCGCAGTCGCCGCGGTTGTATTTGGTCTCCGCCGCCTTGAAGGCAATGGAGTCCTGACGGTCGGCGGAGATGTTCATGTTCTTGGAGCGCACGTAGTCGAAGAACTCGCTCGTGTTGCCATTCTCCGTGTAGATGGTCTCCAAGTTGGCGAGCGCATCCTTGGCCTCCTGCGAACCCGGGAAGGTCTCCACCACGTACTTGTAAGTGGAAATGGCCATCTGCGGGTTGTCGCTGTTCAGGTAAGCTTGCGCCAGACGGGTGTGCGCCTGACGGATGTACTGGCTCTTCGGGTGGTTCTTGATGAACGACTTGTAGGCCGAGATGGCACTCGCGTAATCGTTCTGCGTATGGTAGGTCACCGCGAGATCAAACTCCGCATCATCCTTGTAACTCGATGAAGGATAGTTGTTTAGCAGACGCTCCAACGTCTGGATTTTCTTATTGTTGTTCTTCTGGTAGCCGTAACATTTCGCCAGCTGATAGACCGCATAGTCGGCGTTCGACTGCCCGAGACGCTCGCACTGGTCGTAATACTTGATGGCGTTGGGCAGGTCGAGCTGCATAAAGTAGCAGTCGGCCAAACGGGCGGAAGCATCCGCTTGGATGTCAATATTTTCCGAATTCTTAGACTTGCTGAGGTAGGTTTTGAAGTGGTTGCCGGCATCCCTGTACCGTTTCAACTTCAACGCCGCATAACCAAGTGAATAATAGGAATCTACGAAATATTCGTTGGAGGAAGCCCCCGTAGCGTTCTGATAGGTCTGGAAGGAATTGTAGGCCTCTTTGTACTGCTCGTTACGGTATTGCGCCTCAGCCTTCCAGTAGAGGGCGTCGAGGTGAGTCTTCTTGTCGGACGGTGAGGCGAGCGTCTTGCCCAAAAGCGTGAGGGCGTCCTTGTAATTCTTGTTGTTGATGAGCTCGAGGGCGCGGTTGTACGTGCAGCGTTGGTAGGCTTTCAGGATGGACGGGCTCTTGCTCTTGAGTTTCTCGATGGAGGTGATGGCGGCCTGGTAGTTCTTGGTGGAGAGGTAGATACGGGAGAGATAGTCGGCGGCCTCCTCGCTGTGCTGCGCATGCGGGTAGCGGTTGAGGTAGTCCTGCAACGCCTCGATGCCGTTGTTGAAGGGGCTGGTGGAGGTTTCGCACTGCAGCTTGGCGTAGTTGAACAGCGACTCCTCCTGGATGGCCGGATCGAAGTCGTACTTGGAAGCCTCCTTGAAGCTCTGGGCCGCGAGCGTGCGCTGGCCGGTCTTCATGTAGCAGTCGGCAATGAGGAAGTAGCACTGCTGGGTCATCGCGTCGGGCTCCTTGTCGTTGGTAGCGTGGGAGAAGTCGTTGATGGCCTCGTTGTAACGCTGCACGCGGTAGTCGGTGAAGCCCATCGCGAACCAATCGTTCCGGTCGAGGGTTATATCGTTGTTGTTCTGCAACTTGGCGAAGTTGTCGGCGGCATCCTCATACTGGTTGAGGTTGTAGTGCGACAGGGCCACGCAACGCGCCACCTGCGACTGGTTCTGGTCTTTCGGGGTGCCGATTTCGGGCGCGACCTGCAACACCTTCTCGTACTCGCCGTTCTTGAAATAGATCTGGGTGAGGAAGTAGGGCACCTCGCTCTTGAACTCGGGATTGTCCTTCAGGGTGAGGAAGTCCTCGAGCGCTTCGTCGTACCGTCCCTCCTGGTAGGCCATGTAGGCGAGGTAATAGGCGCTGCGCTCCTTGTAGGGGCCCTCCTCCTCGCGCGCCTTGCGGAACAGCATCCGGGCGTTGTCGTAATCCTTCGTCATGAAGTAGGCGTAGCCCTTCTTGAAGTGATACTCCTGCACGTTCTCGGGCTGGATCTGCGACTCGTAAATCTCGTCGAACTGGGCGATGGTCTTCTTGTAGTCCTTGCGTGCGAAGTAGAAACGGCCGAGGTAGTAGCGGGCTTCGGGCACGGAGGTGTGCACGGGGTAGCGGTCGATGAACGACTGCAGCAAATACCCGGCATCCTGGTTGTCGAGCTTGGCGGCGCACACGCCCTGGTAGAAGAGCGAGTTGGTGCGCAGGTCGTGCTGCGTGTCGTCGGTGCTCTCATACACGCTGCGGAAGTACTGCTGCGCAGAGCCGTACTTTTCCTTGTTGAACAGGTCCACCGCGGTCTGGTACTCATACTGCGGCGACTTGAAGTTCTCCGTGCGTTGCGCGGAAACGGTCTGGACGATGAAAAATCCTGCCATCATCAGCGGCAGAACGGCTTTGAATATCTTCATATATACCACTTGTTATTAGCTATTTTACAAACGAACAAAGATACAACTTCCAAAAGTCGCTTTTATTGTAGTAAAAATTACTTATAAACAGTGGATTTTTAATATAAAAAAGCCGCAGTGTGGGGCCACGCATGCGACGAAGCCGCAGTGTGGGGCCTCTGACAGCTAATACACGTACGGGAAAATCTTATAACGGTTCAGCGACGTGAACTCCTCGCCGAAGAACTGGGTGTAGCGTGCATAGACGGCTTTGGAGCGCGGGACGATGTTGGCCAGGCTCCAGAGGAGGAACACCGCGCCCGACACCGACCAGGTGAGGATGGCGAAACCGGCCCACTCCAAAATCTCCCCGAAGTAGTTGGCGGAGCTGATCTTGCGGAACATCCAACCGTAGGGGATATAGTAGTTGTTGTCGGTGACATCGCTGCGCAGGTCGCGAATCACGCGGTCGGAATGCAGGTTCACGACCATCCCGAAGAGGAAGAGCGCGGTGCCGAAGATAAACTGCGGCGACCAGAACCAGGAAACGGGATAGGCGTCGGCCGGCGAGAAGAAAAAGAGCCAACCACCCTGCATGATGGCATTGAAAGTGTTGAACAACGCACCGGTGATGATGATGGAGACCGGCATCTTGCTCTGTCCCTTCATCAGCAGCGGGAAGATGAACGATCGTTGGAAATAGTGGAACTCGAAAAAAACGAACATCACGCAGGTCACCACATTGAACGGTTTCACGTTGGTACCCAGCGAGATAAAGTAGAGTATCAGCATCGTGAAGAAAACCGGGCACTCCATGATGAACCAGCCTATGTTGCTGCGAACCGACACGCCCCAGCGGTTGTTGAACGTCATACCGTAGGCCGGGGTCACAAACTGCAGCACGATGAACACCACAATGCCCAAAATGGTCATCACAGGGAGCAGAATGTGGTAAAACTGGGCGAAAATTTCCATAACGTCAGCTTATGAGAATGATTTTCCGTCAAATATTTTCTTACGCTTAAGATAGTGGAGTTTCACCACCGATTCGGGGTAGCAGTCCTGGAAAGCGAGTTTCGGGAAGGTGTTGCGCTTGGCGTAGAACTGCTTGTAGGTGCGCGCAAACGTGAAGATGGCCTTGTACACTGCCGTGAAGTCCTTGAAGTGGCCTTGCGCCAGGAACGAGAAGGCCGCCACTTGGTCGAGGAAGAATCTCAGTATCAAGGTCTTGGCCAACCGCTCTTCCGGCAGGTTCTTGATGAGCAGGTAGAGGCTGTTGCGGAAGTTGAGGAAGGTCTTGTAGGAGTTGTTCTTGGGCAGGGTGCCGCCGCCGATGTGATAGACCACCGAGGCGGGGTTCACCTTGATCTTGTAGCCCAGGTTCTTGATGCGCCAGCAGAAGTCGATTTCCTCCATGTGGGCGAAGAAATCGCCGTCGAGGCCCTCCATAAGATGATAGACGTCGCTGCGCACGAACATGGCCGCGCCGGTGGCCCAGAAGATGTCGATGACATCGTCGTACTGCCCGCGGTCTTTCTCCACATTGCTGAACACGCGGCCGCGGCAGAAGGGGTAGCCGTACTTGTCGATGTAGCCGCCGCTCGCACCCGCGTACTCGAACTCGTCGCGACGGTCGAAGGAGCGCAGTTTGGGCTGCACCGCCGCGATTTTCTCGTTGGCGTCCATTTGCTCGATCACCGGCTCTATCCAGCCGTCGGTGACCTCGATGTCGGAGTTGAGCAGACAGTAATACTTGGCCTCAACACGCTGGAGCGCAAGATTGTAGCCGCGCGCGAAACCTTCGTTGCGTTCGTTCAGCAGCAGCTTCACCTGAGGGAAATGCTCTTCCATGAAGGCCACGGAGTCGTCTTTCGAAGCGTTGTCGCACACCACGACCTCCGCATAATCGGGAAGCGTGCGCAACAAGGTGGGCAGGAACCTTTCCAGGAACCGCTTACCGTTCCAGTTCAGAATGACGATCGCTAACTTCGACATAATCCGCTGATTTCATAAAACGGCAAAGATACATTTTTTTTGGTTCACTTTACAACGTTACTTTTTTGCGGGATTATGCGGCTATTTGGAGGGATACAGGACAGAACACAAAAAAAGACCGATTCGTTGTGAACCGGTCTCTTGCGCTCCCTCAAGGACTTGAACCTTGGACCCTCTGATTAACAGTCAGATGCTCTAACCAACTGAGCTAAGGAAGCGTTCCTTTTTTGATGGCGCAAAAATACACTTTTTTTGATATCCTGTAACCTCTTGCACATTTTTTTTAGAATAACCATAAAGAACTGAATATAAATCAATTATACATCCATTCTTTGAAATAAGGAACTTTTGGTGAGCCTGTTTTGCCTAATCAAATGGAAAAAAAAGGAAGATTTTCAAGCAAAAGGGAGCTGAAGTGAAACGCCCGAAGCGAAAAGCCATAAGCGAAAAATCGTATTTTTGCGGCCGAAAAATTGACAAACGTCTATGGCCATTCCTTTCACCCGACAAACCCTCGCCAACGGGCTGCACGTGCTGGTGCACGAAGACCGCACCACGCCCTTGGCCGCCTGCACCATCGTGTATCGTGTGGGCTCCCGCGACGAAGACCCCGCCTGCACCGGCATCGCCCATCTGATGGAGCACTTCATGTTCAGCGGCTCCGACCACGCGCCCGACTTCGACCTCGCCCTCCAGAAAGTCGGCGCCATCAACAACGCCTACACCTCACAAGACCTCACCTGCTACTATATTGTATTGCCTGCCAACAACATAGAGACCGCCCTTTGGCTGGAATCCGACCGCATGGCCGCCCTCTCCTTCAGCCAGCAAGGACTCGACGTGCAGAAGCAGGTGGTGATGGAAGAGTTCAAGGAGACCTGCCTCAACCAGCCTTACGGCGACCTGATGATGCACGTTTACGGTCTGAGTTACCGGAACCACCCGTATCAATGGCTTCCTATCGGAAAGGAACTGTCTCATATCGAGCAAGTTGACATGAACATCATCCGCCGTTTCCACGACACATTCTACTGTCCGGCGAACGCCATCCTCGTGGTGGCGGGCAACGTCCATGCCGATGAGATTTTCGCGATGGCGGACAAGTGGTTCGGGGACATTCTGCCTGGAAGGCAGAACCCCCACCAATACCCCCAGGAGTTACCTTCAACAGAAAACCGGCTGAAGGTGGTGGAAAAGCCCGTCCCCGACGACATGCTCTTCAAGAGTTGGCTGATGCCCGCCCGCACCGACGCCGACTACTGCGCCTACGATCTGCTCTCCGACATCCTCGGCACCGGTCAGAGCTCCTACCTCTACCGCAAGTTCGTGATGGAGAGCCGCCTCTTCACCGACATCTCCGCTTCGGTGTCCGGCTCCGCCGACAAAGGTCTGTTCTTCGTCAACGGACGTCCCGCCGAAGGAATCTCCATCGAACAGGCCGACGAACAATTAACGAAATATCTCGCTGGTTTCCAATTCAACGACAAATTGAGCTACGACCTGCAGAAAGTGAAGAACAACGCCGAGTCCATCATTTTGGAACGAAACCTGAAGGTCGAGGACCGCGCCAACACCTTAGCCACCGGGGAGTTCTACAGTCGTGCCGAAGACTTCGCCGACGAGCGCACGGGCTACTTCGCCGTCACCGAGGAGGACATCCGACGGATTACCGAGACGATGTTCAAGAGGGAGTGCGGGAATACCTTATATTATTGTAAGGTTTAAGGGTTAAGGTTTAAGGTTTATGGGTTAAGGGTTATGGGGTAGGGTGTCAATGCCTAAATAAGGTTGACCGTTTGTCTCTTATTGGTGATTGCTTTTTTGTTAATTTTCTTTTGCATTTCGATGCGACTCTTTTGGCTGCAGAGTCTGATTTCACGGCCCCCGGGGGCCGTGAAATCAGACTCTGCAAAGGTAAATTTTTTTTCATACCGCGCGGGGCTCATCCGATGTAACTTAATGTGGGGCTTCTCGTTGTTGTAAAGGGCCACGGAGCGGTCAACCTCCATGAC
>JAEEGK010000300.1_pt1 | contig 124367 bp, 121 predicted proteins | sample 8958771 | NCBI WGS metagenome assembly JAEEGK01 (sample SAMN16246547, study PRJNA631951) | gut metagenome | biome: gut microbiome; feature: rumen; material: SC-attached | host: Bos | place: Iran: Karaj | collected 2018-10 | reverse complement strand
CAGCCTTAAAAAGAAGGAGCCCCTTATATTTGTTTCGGATAATGGGAAGGCAGCAGGTTTTACGGGGCCTACCATAAAGGAGCCTTCGGGACGAGGGTATTTCCTTGGAGTGGCAGTTGATGAAGCCTATAGGGGAATGGGTATAGGAACCCTTCTGTTTCATAAACTTTGTGAAGGCTTTAGAAATGCCGGGGTGGAGTATGTGACGCTTTTTACAGGCAAAGAAAACAAAGCTCTGGAAATATACAAAAAAGTGGGCTTTACAGTTGAAGAAGAATTTGCCACAATGAGGAAGGCATTGAATTGATAAACTATGGACTACAGAAGAGACTGGACATACACAAAAGAAAAACTTGTTAACGCCATAAAAGAGCTTGGCTTTCCCCCGGAGCTTGGAGAGCAGATAGCCAAGCAGCTTGGAAGCCCCAAAGCCATGGAGCGAATGATGGCTTATTTATATAACGTAAGACCAAGAAGCGCTGAGCTGGTGGTGGATGAGATGTTGGCCATTTGTAGTGACATCGATGCCTGGAGAAACAAGAAAGCATCCGAGGCAGCCAATGCAAGATATAATGAGATTCTGAATGGGAGTCTCAATGATTACGAAGATGATGAGGACTGGGATTTATGACAGATTATGAATTGATGAATGAGCAGCTTAAGAGTCTGGCGGAGGATGAACCGAATTTCATTCCCGTTCTTTCAAACGCTTCCGCTCTTATTTTTGAAAACCTTGAAGAACTTAACTGGGCGGGCTTCTATCTTATGAATAAGGGCTCTCTTCTTTTGGGCCCCTTCCAGGGCAAAACCGCCTGCATCCGCATTCCCCTGGGAAAAGGAGTATGCGGCACAGCGGCAGAAAAGGATGAAACTGTAGTTGTAAAAGATGTTCACGAGTTCCCGGGCCATATCGCCTGCGACAGTGCATCCAACTCAGAGATTGTGGTTCCAATACACAGCGAAGGAAAGATTGTGGGAGTTCTGGATTTGGACAGCACAAAGTTTGGCCGCTTCAGCGATGCTGATAAACAGGGCCTGGAAGCTTTTGTAAAAACATTGGAAAGTGTTATAGAGTGGTAAGGACATCCAGTATTCCCCCGTCTTTTATGTGGGAGAAATCATAATAAACATTACCGATATCGTTTTCTTTGAACAGGTTAAGAAGGAATCTTGCCTGTTCTTTTTGTGCCTCGCTGGCATGTGGATAGCAGCCCCATTCTCCGATCAAGGTGGGGATATTCATTTTCTTGGCCCCCTCAAGAAGGCTTCCAAAAATGAAGGCTACTCTCTCACATCCGCCGGTTTCATAGGCTTCGGTGTCAACAAGAATGTCATAGCCGTGGGGCGCATAGGCCTGGTTTTCAACGATTCTGTCATCCTCATACACGGCAGGACCTATCATTGTAGGTACACCGGCATTGGCAAAATAATTGCTCTCAAACATTATGATGGTATCCACGTCCACTCTTCTGATGGCCCTTGCCACATCATCGTAGAAGGGATTTAGAATTCTCATTTCAAATTCTGCAGCAATGGGAGCAATCTCTCCTATCATTTCCCCAATCTTATCGAAATCCTCGAGGGCCGACATATCCCCATCCGGCATGTATTTATTCATTATTTCTGCAACCTTCCCACCGGGAGTTCCGGGGAAAGGCTCGTTCATTATGTCATATCCGATAACATAAGGATTCTCGGAATAGCGGGAGGCAATGTATTTCCAGAGATTAATGTAGCGGGTTCTGATTCCCACACCGTCATCAAGAGCCATATCCTTCCAGAAATTATCGAAAGCATGCTGAACCGCAGGGCTTATAAGATATGCATCGCTCCAAAGCTCGGTCTTAATATGCTCCTCTTCATCTGTAATGGTAGCCCACAAAGGCGCCCCGTCTCCGAAAGCCACACCGTATAAGTCCTGATGCATATCAAGAAAAACCGGAATGTCCTCCTTAGCTGCCATATCAATGATTCCGTCAATTCCATTAAAGTACTCTTCGCTGTATACACCGGGCTTAGGCTCACATCCGTCCCAGATCAGGCCGAGCCTTATTAAGTTGAAGCCCTTTTCCTTTAGAAATCTGAAATCCTCAGGCTTGTAATTCCCAATATATCCTCTCTCGGGTTCTTTGCAGACCATGTTTATTCCCTTGGGAATAAAGGGCTTATCCAAATCGGAAACAAATTTGTTTCCATTTACTTTAACCTTCTTCATGTTCATTTTTATTTCCCTCTCTTGCTGCTACGTTAAAATCAGAAATTTCTCTTTCGAGCTTTCTCCCGATGGGGAAGAAAAGCATGGGAATGAATCCAACCACGCACATGATAATAGGTACAAGTCCGGCACCTACACGGATTCCCCATACAGCTCTCTCCGACTGAGCCGCAAGTGTACCGTCATAGCCGTAGCGGCTTAGTATACCGGAGAAGATGGTGGCCTGTAGACTTGTAAGCGATGTAGTTAAAAGGGCAAAAAGGCCACCATAAAGTCCGGTTTTTCTTGTGCCGGTCTGCATTTCGTCGTAGTCGATGAGCTCCCCGTTCAAGACTACGCCGGCAGTCTGAATAACATTCAGAGCAAAAACAATGAGGGTATAGCTGATGACAGCCTGCCACCCCTTTGTAATAAACATAAGGCTTGAGAAACCTGCCACTGCAGGAATGAAAGCAAGAAGTGTAATCAGCTTGCTTCCGTATACCTTAATCTTCTTTCCTGCCCAGGGAAGAAGAATCAGCATTATGACACCGGGTATTACATCAGCCAGAGTCGCAACTGTTCCACTGGTTTTCACCACGGAATCCATAAAGTAAAGGAAGGGCGTAAAGTAGAAGCCTATGGCGCCTCTTGCAATAATATAGAATAGAAGGTATGTGAGGAAAGGCTTTGAAATTACAATCCTCTTAACATCTCTAAGTACTTCGGAAATATTGTGATGCTCCGGCGGTGTGGCTGTCTCATACAAAGAGGCCTTGTCCTTGAGAGTTCTTAGCGCCACAAAATACATGCCGGCATTCACAAGAATCACCACTGAGAATACAGGAATAACCAATGCCCTGTTTCCGCCGCCAACCAAAAGCAGAGTGGGAATTATGGTTGTGATGGCTCCAAGCACATTTCCTATGTAGGTTCTTATAATATCCACATCAACCCTCTCCTCCTTATCCGGCGCCGCCAAAAGGAAATAAGAGTTGTAGGCCACGGAGTAAACCGTATAGGCTGTATCAAATATGAACAGTTCCGCCAAAAGCACCCAGAATACTACCCAGTCGCTCCAGGACGGGGAGGACAAAAGCATAAAGAATATGGAAATAAGCATGGTAGGTGCCGTTACCTTCATGAGGTAAACATACTTGCCCCGCTTTTTGCTAAAGGGAAGCTTATCTATATAGGCTCCCAGAAGCGGATCGTTTATGGCATTCCAAATACTGTAAATGAGATAAATCCAGCCATAGAATTTGGCATCGAGACCGATGATATCCGTATAGAATTTCATCAGCGTGTTATGAATAATGATAGGTCCGATAACAGACGCAGGCCCCGGCAGAGCAAGTGTCAGCTTCTCTTTAAAGGTCAGTTTCCCCATGTGTAACCTCCTATAATAATGTAACCCTACTTTGAATGTACACCTTAAAGTTACTTTAATGTCAACAGAAATAATGATATATTTTTTATATAGTAAAAACCGCGGGGGTCTACATTATGAAAGAGTTCTATACTATCGGGGAAGTCAGCAGAATCTTTAATATTCCTGCACCCACATTAAGATATTACGACAGTATCAAACTTCTGAGTCCTTGGAAGAAGGGTGAGAACAGCTACAGATACTACTCAAAGGCTCAGTTTGAGATTATTTCCATGATTATTTTCATGCGCTCCATCGGAACTCCCATAAAGCGCCTTACGGAAATTCTGAATGACGATAATGCCGGTGGAGTTCAGAAGGAGCTTAAACGCTGCAGAGAAGAGATTAACGACAGAATCGCAGAGCTGGAACTTCTTCGAAATAAGGTCAGAGTTTTCGATGAAAATATCCAGGATACTTGCTATGAATCTGACATTAAGCTTATGAAGCTTCCGGAAATGTATATGATGAGTAAGCCCTTCGGTGAGGAGGACGAACTGGATATAGACGAAATAATAAACGTCACCTCTCCTGCTTCCAAGTGGGCGAATACCGCGGGACTCATATCAACAATAACTCCTGAAAACCTGTTGGCTGGGAAATTTCATGATTATGAGAAATACGGATATATCAGCGAGATACCCTTTGCGATTTCAAATCGGTACACGGAAGTAATTGAAAGCGGAAACTTTGTAGTGGGGAATATGAAGATTAAAACCATCGAACATTTCGAGGCAGACGAAACCTACAAAGCAATGCTTGATTACATAAAGAAACAGGGCCTTAAGATTAAAGGGCCTGCCATAGAGAGAAATATTCTTGATCTTTATTGCGGCAACCGCTTTAACCCCACCATGTTCTTTAAAGTCTACATTCCGGTGGATTAAACAGTTGTTAGTGCTGTTATTGCGGAGAATACTAACAGATTAATAGATGCTAGCATTTGTTAGTGCCGTTATCACGGATAATACTAACAAATCAATGGAAGCTAGCATTTGTTAGTGCCGTTATCACGGATAATACTAACAAATTAATGGATGCTAGCATTTGTTAGTGGAATGCCCGTATGCATGTACTAACAAATGATTATGCTTGCTGTTCCATTAGTGACTTGGCGAGTTGAGTCGCTAACGAGATACTAACAAGAGGACAAAAAGACAAATTTGTTAGTCATACAAGCCAAAAAAATACTAACGGAATTCAAAACCTGAAAATCCATTAGTATTTTGCTATAATTCAGTGCAATCCCTTATCCCCGTGATCAAATTCATACCAGCAAAGCTTTCCGAGAGAAATAAAGGCTTTGTTGAGGGGGTTGGTAAAACTAAAAACATATGACCTTGAAAACGTTTCAAAGTGTTGTTATACTTTTTGGAGAAATGGGTTCCAAATAGGAGGATAAATTATGGCTAATTGGAAAAATCTTGATACATTAAAAAGCTTCTCAGATCTTAAGAACGTTAAGAAGGTCAACCTCAAATCCGTAATGAGCGGTGATGAGGGTGCAAAGAGAGTAGCGAAATATTCGGTAAAGATGGCAGCAGGCCTTAACTACAACTACGCAGCAAAGGCTGTTGACGATGATGTTTTGAAGGCACTTGAAGCCCTTGCCAAGGAGGCAGAGCTTGCTGACAAGTTCAAAGAACTCTACAACGGTGCCGTAATCAACACAGGTGAGAAGAGACTTGTTCTTCACCAGTTAACTAGAGGACAGCTTGGCGACGATGTTGTATGTGACGGCGTTAACAAGAGAGAGTTCTACCTTAACGAGCAGAAGAAAATTGCTGATTTTGCCAATAAGGTACATAACGGCGAGATCGTAAACGGCGCAGGCGAGAAGTTCACCACCGTTGTTCAGATTGGTATCGGCGGAAGTGACCTTGGTCCCAGAGCCATGTACATCGGCCTTGAGAACTGGGCTAAGAAAACCGGCAACTTCAAAATGGAAGCAAAGTTCATCAGTAACGTAGACCCTGATGATGCAGCTGCTGTTCTTAACAGCGTTGATGTTGCACATTCAATCTTTGTGCTTGTTTCCAAATCAGGTACAACACTTGAGACACTTACAAACGAATCCTTCGTAAAGGATGCTCTTAAGAAGGCAGGCCTTGATGCTTCCAAGCACATGGTAGCCGTAACCAGTGAGACATCACCTCTTGCAAAGAGCAGTGATTACCTTGCAGCATTCTTTATGGATGACTATATCGGCGGACGTTTCTCATCTACATCGGGCGTTGGCGGAGCAGTTCTTTCACTTGCATTCGGTCCCGAAGTATTCGCAAGATTCTTAAAGGGCGCAGCTGAGGAAGACAAGCTTGCAACAAACGCTAATCTCCTTGAGAACCCTGCAATGCTTGATGCACTTATCGGCGTATACGAGAGAAACGTTCTTGGAATGGCTACAACAGCAGTCCTTCCTTACTCACAGGCTCTCAGCCGTTTCCCTGCACACCTTCAGCAGGCTGACATGGAATCAAATGGTAAAAGCGTAAACCGCTTCGGTGAACCTGTAAATTACGTAACCGGACCTGTTATCTATGGTGAGCCCGGAACCAACGGACAGCACTCATTCTACCAGCTCCTTCACCAGGGCACAGACATCATTCCTCTTCAGTTCATCGGCTTCAAGAACAGCCAGATCGGAACAGATGTTGTAATCCAGGGAAGCACAAGCCAGCAGAAGTTATGTGCTAACGTGGCAGCACAGATTGTTGCTTTTGCCTGCGGTAAGGATGATGAGAACAACAACAAGAAGTTCGAGGGTAACAGACCTTCATCCATCATCATAGGTGAGCAGCTTACTCCCGAAGCTTTGGGAGCACTTCTCTCACACTTTGAGAACAAGATCATGTTCCAGGGCTTCACATGGAACCTCAACAGCTTCGACCAGGAAGGCGTACAGCTTGGTAAGGTTCTTGCCAAGAAAGTTCTTGCACATGAGACTGAGGGAGCACTTAAGGCTTACAGCGATTTACTTAATATCTAAAATACCGAAAGAGCCCGTTATACGGGCTCTTTTTTTGTGAAATACATTATTGCTAAAGATTTGATAAAATGTTACGCTCTCAATATGAGCAAAAAAACTATCACCGACAATATTACATTTATACCTGCATCAGATAACCCTTTGTCTGCGGATGTATATTTTATTAAGGGAAAAGAGCGCACCTATGTAATTGATGTGGGTAGCAATGAGGAGGCTTTAAGCCTTGTTGAGGAAACAGATAATAAAACTGTAATTATCACCCACTTCCACGAGGACCACGCATCAAATCTTAAACGTATTGAAATTGATGACGAGGATTTGCTGGTTGGTGATTACACAAGAAAGGTATATAACAAGGGGACGGTAATAAAAGAACCCTTTGAGATAAAGGACGGAGTGACTTTAAAGGTATTCCCAATAGCTAACAGTCATGCCAAGGGTTCACTGTGTGTTACAGTGAATGACGAGTATTTGTTTATTGGGGATTCTTATTACTGCTCTGCCAATGGATATAATGTTTCTCTTCTTCACGACGAAATAGAGTTTCTGAGAAATTTGGTTTTTACCAAAGCAATATGCAGTCATGAGGAAAAGATTCATACGAAGGAAGATATTATAAGGGAATTGGAAGAATGCTACTCCAAGAGGGAAGCAGGAAATCCGTACATTAAACTCTGGTAACATCAGGCAAACAATCTGGAGGAATAACAAATGAAGAATATTACAATGGGAAGCACAGGTATTACAGTACCTCAGAATGGATTCGGAGCACTTCCGATTCAGAGAGTATCTCTTGAAGAGGCAGTTAAGATTCTCAGAAGAGCCTATGAAGGCGGAATGAGATTCTTTGATACTGCCAGAGCTTATTCCGACAGTGAGGAAAAGCTTGGAGCAGCCTTCGGTGACGGATGGCTTAATCGTGAGGATATCATAATTACCACAAAGACAGCGGCCAAGACTCCTGAGGCCTTCTGGAAGGATCTGGAAACTTCCCTTAATAATTTAAAGACAGACTATATCGATGTCTACCAGTTCCACCTTATGGGACAGTGCTGGAAGCCGGGAGACGGAACCGGAATGTACGAGTGCATGCTGGAGGCAAAGAAGCAGGGCAAAATTCGTCACATCGGCGGAACGGCCCACAAGATTGGCATTGCGGAGGAGCTGGCTGAGTCAGGTCTATACGAGACAATTCAGTATCCCATGAGCTATCTTGCCGAGGACAGAGAAATTGAGTTGATTAAAACCTGTAATAGGAATAATATAGGATTCATATGCATGAAGGGCCTTGCAGGCGGACTTATTACAAACTCCAGGGCTGCCATGGCTTTTGCCGCGCAGTTTGACGGGCTGGTACCTATCTGGGGCATTCAGAAAATGAGCGAGCTTGAGGAGTGGCTTGCATACATGAACGATACTCCCACCATGGATGAAGAGATTACTGCCTTTATTGAGAAAGAAAGACAGGAGCTTAAGGGTGAGTTCTGCAGAGGCTGCGGATACTGCATGCCCTGCACAGTGGGAATTCAGATTAACAACTGTAACAGAATGTCTCTGATGCTAAGACGCGCTCCCTCTGCGGGATGGCTTAGCGAGCAGTGGCAGAAAGAGATGGAGAAGATTGAGGAATGCATCAACTGTGGCGCCTGCCTTAAGAAGTGCCCTTATGAGTTAAACATTCCTGAACTTCTTAAGAAGAATCTTGAAGATTACAGAAATGTCCTTGCGGGAAAGGTTTCTGTTAAATAAAAGGAAAAGAAAAAATGGATCGAATTTATATATCGGATGAAATAAAAGAACTGGCTAAGGCTGCCGAGAAGGAGTGCAAGCCCTACTTTGATGCAGCGGATGAGGTGGCATTGTTTAACTCAGAGAAGGTGCTGAACGCCTTTCTTGAGAATGAGGTTTCATATCAGGACTTTGCTGAGATTAACGGCTATGCTTTCTTTGATGAGGCCAGAGATAAAATAGAGAGAGTTTTTGCGGAAGTTCTCGGAGCGGAGGATGCCCTTGTTAGAGCCCAGATTATGTCGGGAACCAACGCTATTTATCTTACTTTATCGGGACTTCTTCACCCGGGAGATACTATGATGTGTATCGCGGGAACACCCTATGATCCCTTGCAGGAGATTATGGGTATCAGAGGTGAAAGTCCCCTTGCACTTACCAGAAACGGCGTGAGCTATGAACAGATAGATTTAATCGGTGATGATTTCGATTATGACGCCATCGAAGCTAGAATCAGAAAAGGCGGCGTAAGACTTGTGGAGATTCAGCGTTCCTGCGGATACTCCCACAGAAGAGGCCTTTCAATCGCAAAGATTGAAAAAGTGTGCTCTCTCATTAAGAGCATCGACCCTGATGTTATCATCATGTGCGATAACTGCTATGGTGAACTGGCTGAGAAGAAGGAGCCTACGGAAGTAGGTGTTGATATCATGGCCGGCTCCCTCATGCACAACATGGGTGGCGGCGTTGCCACATCCGGTGGATACGTAGCAGGAAAGGCTGATTTGATTGAGCAGGTTGCCGACAGACTTACTTCTCCGGGAATGGGCAAGTATCTGGGAGCAAACTACAATCAGAATATTAAATTCCTTAAGGGTATTTTTATGGCACCGAGAACCGTTGCCAATGCTATAAAAACTGCCATTTTGACCAGTTACATGGTTGAAAAACTGGGGCTTCCCAAGGTGGTACCCAAATATGATGAATACAGAAGCGACATTATCCAGACCTTTGACTTCGGAAACGAGAAAGATCAGATAGCATTCTGCCAGGCGCTTCAGTCGTATTCTGCTGTTGATGCACACTTTACCGCTGTTCCCTGTGAAATGCCGGGCTACCCTCACGACGAAATTATGTCTGCGGGCACATTTGCTCAGGGCGCAACCATCGAGTTAACCTGCGACGGACCTGTTGTAGATCCTTACACAGTATTTATGCAGGGAAGCTTAACCTATGAAACAGGCAAGCTTTCAGTTTTGGCTGCCTTAACCAAAATGCAAAAAGAAAGAGAGAATTAAAATAAATGGATACAGAATTAAATATTGAACCCAAAAGAAGGAAGAATCTATGGGAATGGCTTAAAGGTTACTTTACCACCTACGAGAAAATCTGGATGCTCTCAATGGTTGTTCTTACCGTTGCGCTTGCAATCCTTTTTCCCGAGGATGACACAAACGGTGTCAGTGGTTTAGTAATCACAATCCTTTATGTTTTTGACGTTTTAATCGGCTTATTATGTGAGCTTTTATTTTCAAAGCAGAACAAATGGGGATTCCTCATTTACAACATTGTAGAGGTTATCGAAATTGTAACAATGATAATCCTGCGCACAAGATTTGCTTCCATGGCTGTTGCCATGTTTTACTGGATTCCTGCACACACATTGGGCTTCTTCCAGTGGAGAAGATTCCAGGATAAGAAAGACAGCAAAAAGACTGTGGTCAGAAAGCTTAAAGCCTGGCAGACAGTTCTTATCTTTGCACTTACCATCATTTGGACTTTGGTTATCGGATATCTTGTGGCTAAGTACAGCCCCGAGACAGAGTTTTACTCAAGCGATACAGTTGTAAAAGTTATCGCTTACATGGATGCCTGCCTCAGCATCATGAGCATCATCGACGGAATTCTTATGTTCTTCCGTTCAAACGAGTCATGGTGGACATGGTATCTTTACATCGCGGTGGAAACTGCCATCAACATTATTTCCGGACAGTGGATACTGCTTGTATACAAACTTGGATATTTGACAAATACCACTTACGGAATTATCAAGTGGACTAAATATATTAAAGAAAATGAGGCGTCTGACGCCACATAAACAGGAGAGTTACATGAGCTTTGACAAATTGACAGATTATCTTGATTCATTGCAGGACACCTACGGAATGCCTGTGGGGGACCTGCTTGTTATGAAGGACCATAAAGAGGTATACAGACACAGCTTTGGCTATTCGGATTATGAGAAAAAAACTCCCGTATCTCCAAACAACCTGTATAAACTTTATTCGGCTACAAAGGTAATTACAATGACGGCTGTTCTCCAGCTTGTTGAGCAGGGGAAACTTAAATTACACGACAGATTAAGTGACTATTTGCCCGAATATGATCACGTTCTTGTAAAAAGCCGCCTTCCCGAAAATGAGGAAGTTTGTCACGTCGCTCATAATGATATAAGAATAATTGACTTGATGACCATGAGCGCAGGGTTTTCCTATGATTTATATGCCCCTGCACTTCAGGAAAAGATCAAGGAAAGTGCAGACAGTGCAAGTACAAGAGAAATGATAGCCGCTCTTTCCAGGGTTCCTCTTTTATTTGAGCCGGGAACCCAGTGGAACTACAGCCTCTCTCATGATGTTTTGGCAGCGGTAATTGAGGTTGTCAGCGGAATGAAATTCTCAGAGTACTTAAAGAAATTCATATTTGAGCCCTTGGGAGCCAAAGACTTCTATTTCCAGAGACAGATTGACGAGGCAACAAAGAAAAGAGTTTGCGCGATTTATACTGCTGACAATGACAAGCCGCCCTTCTATGGAATAAGTGAGGAGAAGGCAGACGAATTTACTTTTACAAAGAATTATGAAAGTGGTGGAGCAGGATTAATCGGAAGTGTTGATTCCTACATCCTTATTGTTGATGCCTTAGCCTGCGGAGGTGTAGGCAAAACGGGAAAAAGAATTCTTAAACCTGAAACCATTGAATTATTCACACATCCCTATACAACCTTCGGCCAGCTTAAGAAGGATTTTGATTCCCTTAACAGAATCGGATATGAGTATGGCCTTGGAGTAAGAGTGCTTGTGGATGGAAGCAAGTCAAAGAGTCCCGTGGGAGAATTTGGCTGGGATGGAGCAGCAGGTGCATACGCTTTGGTAGATACAAAGAATAACATTTCTGTTTTCTATGCTGAGCATGTAACATGCTTTAATGACAACTATCATGTCATCCACCCGAAGATCAGGGATCTGATTTACGAAGGAATAGAAGAATAATAAAGAAGCGCATTATTAAAGGCAGGAGCTTTTGGCTCCTGCCTTTATTGTTTTTGTCCTAAGCCGTTATGGGCTGAGTCTTATATAACTTTACTGTGAAGAAAAGAACTATTGCCAAAACAACCACGCCCGTAACTCCAAGCTTCCAGTCAGATGCGGTGATAATGTCTTTGAAAAAGAAACCAATCTTGGCAATTGCTGAATCCGGTCTGTCGCTCATTGCTGTCATAGCTCTGGGAATACCGAGGCTTCCAAGCATCCAAACTGCCCAAATGCCCCAGAAGAATTTTCTGTCAAATCTTAAATAGAGCATTCCCATGAACATTGAGAAGACAGGGAAGATAAGGCAAATAACTATCACTGTAACAGGGCTGATATCTGTGAGATTTAACATACTTCCATGCTCAGCGCCGGGGAACATGAGTTTATCAACTCCTATCATCAATGCCATTGCTGCAAGAGTAAAGATAATCTGTAAAAGAAGTACAACATATCTTGAAAGGAAGTAATTCTTTCTGGTAACACCCATTGTAACTGCAAGGGTGAAGCTGTTTCTCTCACTGAAACCCCACGCAAACAGCAGGCAGAAAATTCCAACAATCATTACCATAAAGGAGGAAAGTTCCATGTAGAATTCTCTTCCGCTGGCGAAAAAGACGATTGTTGAGATAACCATTCCAAAAAGACCACCGGCAAAGGGGATTACAATGAATGTAAAAATGTCTTTAAGTTCAACAATTAAATTTTTCTTTATCATATTAAGTGTGTTCATATTAACATCCTCTTATTAAATCTCTAAATTCTTGTTGCGAACAATTGCATAAAGCAGCAGGAAAAACAGCGCATCCAATACCAAGGGGGCGAAAAGAATAACAATCATCAATCCCGGGTTTATATTGAGTGCAAAGTCAGCAGAAGCAGATCCGTCAAGTATAAATCTTGAAAGGAAGAATACACCCAGTATGGTTATTCCTACAATTGAAACAAGGTATATAATCATTCCAAGAATCTTTCCGAATTTTGCTGAAAGAACCGCTACCAATCCACCAAAGGCATGGCATGTGAACAATATGGCGAGAACCAGGGGCCAGAAAGTGATAAGTAAACTTGACATGTCAGGCTTTGCAATAATGAAAAAAATGATAGCTACGGCAAATCCGATCAGTGATACAAGATGCTGTCCGATGGTCATACCCAAAAGGCTTGGCATTCTGGTGCTTCCAAGTGAAACTGTCATGGGATAAACAACGGCTATGTTGTTGAAAGCATTTACCATAATCAGGATAAATGTGGAAAAAGCTACATAACCGGCGGAACGTCCAAGGATGGTTGATATGCTTAATGGATCTGCATCCATAAATGCCGTTACGGTAACAATACCTACCATCATGGCTGTAACCATTAAAAAGGCTTTTAAACTGTAGTTAAACCAATAATTGATATTTCTCCCTAATCCTTTCATATTGATTATGCCTCCCTGCCACACATAGCTACGAAGATCTGCTGAAGGTTCATGGCCTGAACGGAAATATCATATCCCTTGGTGTCAAGCTCTTCCTCACCATCCTTAAGAGCGATGGTAGCACCTTTGCTTCTGCCGATTTTCTCTGTGTTATATACTTTTCTGTCAGCGATGACAGAATCAACTTCTTCTTCCTTACCGCTGATGTGAACTACGCTCTCAATAAGATCATTGGTATTCTTTGTAAGAAGAATGTTACCCTGATCAATGATGATTACTTCTTCAAAAACGTCTGCAGCCTCCTCAATAATGTGAGTTGAGATTACAAAGGTTCTTCCGGTTGTTGCGAACTCATCAAGGAGAATCTTGTAGAACTTCTCTCTTGCTACGATATCAAGACCTGCAACAGGCTCATCAAGGAAGGTGAATTCTGCCTTACTTGCAAGAGCAACAATGATGGTTACCATTGACATCATACCTTTTGAAAGCTTGCTGATTCTTTTCTTTGTATCAAGTCCGAAGGACTGAACAAGCTCCTCGGCGTAAGCCTTGTCGAATGCAGGCATGTATGTGGCAGCTGCCTTAAGGTAATCTTTAACCTTTGTGGTGTTTGCTCCGTTACCGTTCATGGGGCTTAACTCTCTTGAGAAGCAGATAAGATCTCTTGCATCCTGATTCTCCCAGACGGGCATTCCGTCTACTGTGATGGTTCCGCTTGTTGCGGGATTCTGACCTGATGCTACTGAAAGAAGAGTTGTTTTGCCGGCACCGTTTCTTCCGATGAATCCGTAAATCTTTCCTCTTTCAAGCTCAAGATTAATGCTGTGAAGCACTTCCTTATTTCCATATGCTTTAACTAAGTCCTTGCAAACTAATTTACTTTCGTTCATTTCTATAATCTCCTTTTCCTTATGCTTCCTTGATCATTGTTAATAATTCTTCTTTTGAAATTCCAAGGCCTTTGGCCTCTTCAATAAGTGTTCGAACGTAGTTATCATAAAACTCGTTCTTTCTTCGTTTCCTTATTGCTTCTTTGGCTCCGCTTGATACGAACATTCCGATTCCTCTTTTCTTATATAGGGTTCCGTTCTCCACAAGGATGTTAACTCCTTTGGCTGCGGTGGCCGGGTTGATAGTGTAGAGCTTTGCCAGCTCGTTTGTGCTTGGGACTCGTTCTTCTTCCAGAATTATGTCCCTTAGGATATCGTTCTCAATCATCTCGCTTATTTGGAGATATATCGATTTTTCCTGAGTCAGAATTTCATTCATTTCATCATCTTCCTTTCCTCCCGCTTTCATTATTCATTTATATACGTCCTCGTCTTTCTTAATTGGTCTGTTAGTTATGTGGTTCATTACTTCTGTAACTAACCATACCACTACGTAACCAACCTGTCAACACCTGTTTATAAAGAATTTATAAAGAAATAAAAAAGCCCGAAAAATCGGGCTTTCCTCAAAGTAGATAATTATGTTTTTACCTATTTGGCATATAAAGCTATGAGCTCTAGGGTGTTGGCTACACCATCAATGTGGCTTCTCTCATAGCCATGTGAAGCATAAACGCCTGCACCTATAAGACCATGCTTAACATCAAAGCCGGCTCTTACGGCGATGTCAACATCTGAGCCATAGTGGGGATAGATATCCACTGCAAAATCAAGTTTGGCTTTCTTTGCAATTGCAATAAGGTTACTTACTATTTCATAATTGTAAGGTCCCCTTGAGGACTTGGCACAGATAGAAACCTGTCTCTCGGTACAGTTAAGACCTTCACCTACACAACCCATATCAACAGAAATTGCTTCTGTAACTCCGGCAGGGATAGATGAACCGCAGCCATGACCCTCTTCTTCGTATACGGTAATGTAGTGATACTGCTTTCTGTCGAGAGTTTTCTTTTCCTCCTTAAGATACTTTGCGTAAGCAAGGAGAATTCCCACGCTTAACTTATCATCCAGAAAACGGCTCTTGATATATCCGCTCTTTGTGACAATAGTGCGGGGATTAAAGCAAACAACGTCGCCGGGCATGATTCCGAGCTTCTCGGTCTCTTCCTTGGATTTGGTATCCTGATCCAGGACTACTTCCATGTTCTCCCAGGTTCTCTTGGTATCGTCGAACTCTCCGTTAACATGAATGGATGCGTTGGTAAGCTGATAGGTTCCTTCGTAGGTTCCATTTGCTTTGGTAACAACCTTGACGGTTTCTGTCTCTGTATTGTTGGGGCTTAAGCCACCGATGGGGTCAAGTCTTAAGCGACCGTTATCCTTTATGGTCTGGACCATGGCGCCAAGGGTATCTACGTGAGCTGCCAAAAGAAGAGCATTGTTTCTATCCTTGCCTCCGATATCGACGATAACACTTCCTTTGGTTGTTACCTGGGGCTTGTAACCCATCTTTTCGTATTCTTTAACCACAAAGTCCACTGCCTTTTTGGTATAGCCGGAAGGGCTGTCGATGGCAAGGAGCTTTTTGGTCATTTCTACTGCGTAATAAACGTACTTTGAAGTTTTCATAGTTCACCTCTCTTTAAAAATGCTCTTTATCTTTTCGTATAGTGGCTCGGACTTGGTGTAACAGCAGAAATCATATAATGTTGAGTCAATATCAATTTCAGCTGTATGTAGCATGGTAAAATCAGAAAGTTCTTCATCGCAATCCAAAGTAAGAAGCCAATAACCTGCTGCAAAATCAGGGTTCATATCAAAACAAAGGGAAAACCCGGTTTTACGCTCTCTCGAAAGATTCCACATAGAGTCCATTTTTTGCTCTTTTGAGATTTCAATCGGCTTAAGTTCAACGGATCCAAGGACATCCATTACTTTCTCGATTTGTTCTTTGTCGGAAATCTGATATTCTTCGAAAGGGGAAGAATGATAATCATAAAACAGGATATTATCAATGGAATCTCTCTGCTCCATCAGTTTTTCAATAGATGAATGTGCTTCTTCCCTTGCTCGCGTGTATCTGATATACTTCGGAACATAAAAAACAGCAAAAAGAAGAACAATCACTACCACTACTATTGTCACTGCATATATTAATTCTTTATACTTTTTCATAACTCAACCCTCCATCTAAATATACTTTATTATATAGTCTCAGGGTAAAAAAATAAAGGTCGCAGAATTGTATCTGCGACCTTTAATGCCTTGATTACGTATATGAATTGTAGAGATTTCCTGCGGCAGTTGCGGTATCATAATTTCCCTTGGCTGTATATGTTCCACCTGCCTTGCTGACGGCTCTGTCAGCCGAGAGCTTAATAAGCGATGCCTGTGAAGAAATCTTGTCTCCATAGGAACCTGTACCCTTGAAAAGAGAATCAACGGTCAGCTTGTTGGCCTTCTCAAAGGTATCCTTGTCAACCGAAAGAGTGCTGTCTTCATTAATGGTAACTCCAACACTTCTAAGTAACTTGTTGTTTGCAAGGGTATCTCCAACCAAACGAGTGGTTCTGTTGACTGTTGAACCATCAGAAATCTTATTGGCAGCTGAAATAAGGGAATTGTAATCATCAACGAATGATTTGATGTCATCGTACCCGATGGTTTCCTTCTTGGTAATTGCTTCAGCAGAGCTCTTAAGATTGTCTGTTGCTGTCTGAACCTTGTTAAGACTCTTTACAACGGGATTATCCTTAGGGTTCTCAGACTTATCGGTTGAAGTCTTGGAAGCATTGCTACCCTTGGATCCGTTATCACCATAATATGCCTTCATGAGTTTGCCATAGCTGCCGTTCTTAATGCTGGCATAATCACTTAAAAGAGAAGATGCCTGATTAACTCCGGATGCCTGGCTGGTTAATCCTTTGAATAAATAACTATAATCATTATTTGAAAAATTAATAGCCATGCAGTCACCTCCATGTTGGGCGCGGTCACATCCTTTTGGCCGCTATTAAGGGTTATCTATTATTATATTACCTATATCGTGCGATTTCAAGCCATTCTTTAGGGATTGAGGGGTTCTGGAACAAAAAAATCGGGATTTTTTGCAAAAAAGTACTTGCGAGGGGGTTATAATTGTGGTAATATACCCTAGTCGGTAACGATACGCGGGTGTAGTTCAATGGTAGAACACCAGCCTTCCAAGCTGGACACGTGGGTTCGATTCCCATCACCCGCTCTCTACAACTTATATTGATTATGCGCGAGTGGCTCAGTTGGTGGAGCGCGACCTTGCCAAGGTCGAGGCCGCGGGTTCGAGTCCCGTCTCGCGCTCTTGCAAAGCGAAGGACATCCGAATGGATGTCCTTTTTGCTTTGCAAATGCGAGAGACGGATTCTCACCGTCATTCCATGACGGTTCGTATCTCGGCGCGTGAGGAACGCGCCTCGGTCGGCGCTAAGCAGGCGCCACCGGCGCCTAGCGCCCCGTCTCGCGCATAATTCTCACTATTTTGCAGGGTGCGTACCCAGTGCGGAGCTCGGAAGCTTGATTTAGGTACTGAAATTTGCGGAAAAGGTGGCCGGAAATTCGGAGCCTGTACCCAGAAGGCTATTTAGAAGCAAGCTTTAGGTACAGAAAGCAAGCGAGAAAGGTCGCCGGCAAAGTGAAGTCTGTACCCAGCAGGGCACTTTGAGGAAAACTTTAGGTACAGAAAGCAAGCGAGGATGGTCGCCAGCATGGGAAATCCTGTACCTAAAACAGAGCCAGAAGCAGGTTTTAGGTACAAAAATGTCCAAATAAGGTTGTATGAGGTTATGCTATATTATAATCAACTCGGCCTTTTTTTATAATCATATGTGATGTGGACTCTATTCAGTTGCTGTGATGTAAGATATAAAGCTATGGTTTATAATGAAAGAAAGGTAATGTGATGCATTGCCAGATTTGACTTGATGAGAAACAGACCAGAGACCTATTTCTTTGAAAGAGATAACAGGATGATTGACGCAACAAAATACATGATAGTGGCAAAGGGGAAAATTGAGACAAGTAGAATAGATACTTGTGTAAAAAATCCGGCCACAAATAAATATGATATTAAGTTTAATAACGGGAAAACATACTCTTACATGATGGAGAATGTTTTAGTTTTGAGTAACCCGGTCGTATTGAACCCTAAGAACTATGTTATAAGGACAGCTGATGGAAAGAAGCTATTTGATGTAAAGTGTATTTATCAGTTTTCCAATGGCAATAATCTGTATTGGCATATTGCTTTCGAGAACTATTCGCAAGATTATGATAAAAATGAACTCCGGATTACAGAGAACTGTTTGGCTAACAAGAAATCTGCCAATTTGTTCGACTATCTAAAGGATGTGTCTGAATTAAGTAATCTCAGGAATGACAAAGGAGAGCTTATCTTAAGTAAGTATTTTGACAATGTGTCTTTTATAGGAGACACATTTGCCTTAGCAAACTTTCTTAATCCTTCAAAACGTATTGAAAAGTATAAACCAAGTTCTTTAATTTTCCCATTTGGCTGTAATCAGAGCCAGTATCAAGCTGTTAAAAATGCAATGGAAAATCAGATAAGTGTCATCCAAGGACCACCAGGAACAGGCAAGACACAGACCATTTTAAATATCATTGCAAATCTTCTAATCAAGAATAAATCTGTATTAGTTGTATCAAATAATAATTCAGCAACTCTTAATGTCATGGAAAAGCTTTCCCAAGAAAAGTTTGGGATGGGTTTTTTAGTTGCGTCATTAGGTAGTTTTGAGAATAAGGATATTTTTGTGCAGAAACAGACAGGAAAATATCCAGATTTATCAAAATGGGTTATAAGCGGCGACGAGATAGTTTCTATAAATGAAATCAATGCATTGGCGGAAAAACTCCAGAATGTATATAAACTCCAAGAAAAAATAGCAAAACTAAAAGAAAAGCGGTATGCAATAGAGATAGAACAGAAACATTTTGATGAGTTCGTTCAAGAGACAGACGTCGATTATAAAACAGCAAAGATAAGAAGAAAAACCAGTTCCGGAAAACTGATGCACCTTTGGCAGGAAGTACAAAATCAAGTTGATAAGGATAAGAAGTTTTCATTATGGACAAAGATTAAAAGCATTTTGCTCTTTGGAATTGCTGGTTGGGATTTCTATGAGCAGGAGTACTCAAAAATTGTTACTGCAATTCAGGGGATGTACTACGCACGTAGTATTGAGGAAATCGGGGCTGCAATAAAGGAAAGTGAAGAGTTACTTGCTAAAGAAAGTGGAGATTACGATAAACAGCTTCAAGACAAGTCCTTAATATACGTGAAGAACATTATTGCTAACCGTTATAAGTGGAAAGAGGAGAGAGTAAAATTTTCTAGTGAAGATCTTTATAAGAAGTCTGCAGCGGTACTAAAAGATTATCCAATTGTATTAAGTACTACGTTTTCCGCAAGGACCAGTCTTAATATTGCTGATATCGAATATGATTACGTTATAATGGACGAAGCTTCCCAGGTAGATATTGCAACAGGAGCACTTTCTTTATCATGTGCTCATAATGCGGTTATAGTAGGAGACTTGAAGCAACTGCCAAATGTTGTTGATTCTGAGAACATGCAAAATGCAGATTTGATAAGAACAAACTATAACATTGCGGATGCTTATGATTTTGCACACAAGAGCTTTTTACAGAGTATGGTAGAGGCCATCCCAAATGTTCCAAGTACATTGCTTAAAGAACACTACAGGTGTCATCCAAGAATTATTTCTTTCTGCAATCAAAAGTTTTATAATAATGAACTCGTTGTAATGACAGAGGATGATAACTTGGGCAAGGCACTTATGGCAGTTAAAACCGTTGAAGGAAAGCATGCAAGAGGGAGGTATAACCAGAGGCAGATAGATATAATTAAAAATGAAATTCTTCCAAACCTGGATGAATCATTAAGTGATATTGGCATTATCGCACCATACAATGAGCAGGTTGATGAGATAAAGAAACAGATTCCGGAAGTAGATGTGGCCACCGTGCATAAGTTTCAGGGGCGGGAGAAGGAAGTCATAATTCTATCTACGGTAGATGATCAAATCAAGAACTTTACTGATGACCCTAATTTGCTAAATGTCGCCGTATCCAGAGCCAAGAAAAGACTTATACTTGTCGTATCTGGGAACAAACAGGAAAAGAGTGGCAATATTGTAGACCTAATATCGTACATTCGATATAACAAAATGGAGGTTGTGGATAGTCAGATATACTCTGTGTTTGACTATCTTTATGGGCAGTATCGGGAAAAACGCTGGGAGTATCTAAAGAATCATAGAAGAGTCTCGGAGTATGACTCGGAGAATCTTGCATATAAGATGATTCTAGATATATTAAAGGATTATCCTGATTACTCAGTTGCTTGTTTTGAACCATTGTCCATGGTTATTAGAGATATTTCTAAACTTGATGCAGAAGAGTTGAGATATGCATATAACCCCAAAACACATCTGGATTTTTTGGTATTCAATAAAATAAGTAAGCAACCGTTACTTGCAATTGAAGTAGATGGCTTCAAGTATCATAAGGTTGGAACAGCTCAACATGAGAGAGACATCAAGAAGAATCATATTCTTGAAAAGTGTGGATTAAAGCTTATTAGGTTAGGAACCAATGAAAGTGGAGAGACAGACAAGATTTTGGCTGCATTGAAAGAGGTTGGAGAATAGTTACCTACGCGGTAGGCGGTTATCCCTGATTTCGAGGGACCGCATAAATGATTATAATCATTCTTGAGGTTGCAATTATACTTCAGGGAATTTATACTACGGGTAGTTTTTATATTTTGAAAGGAGCATTTTTATATGAAAAAAAGATATGTTATCGCTCAGTAGTCTGAGCTTAAAATAAATGAATCGTAAGCTCAGATGAATCCTAAAGAAATATTGATTAGGAGGAGCATTATGAGCTATATCAAGGCAGAGGATATTCTGCCCAGAGAATTATTAGAAACGATTCAGCAATATGTAGACGGTCAGTTAATCTATATACCATGTAAGGAAAAGCAGGAATGGGGAAGCGGCACAAATGCCAAGGCCTTCTTCAGGGAGAGGAACGAAAGAATCTATAGGTCCTTTCAATCCGGGTCCAGTACCGGAGAGTTAGCCCTGACCTTTTCTTTGTCTGAGAAAAGCATTCAAAGGATACTGCACAATCAAAAACTAGCCACATCCTTAGATGCTGAATCCCGCTGAAACCACAGGCATCAGAGTCTTTCATCGATGCGGTGGCTGTGGAAAGAAACAGGAGTTTATTAACTCAGGCAAATTCAGAGTTAACGCAAACGGAAAAGCCGTAGATGTTTGGCTCATTTACCGATGCAGAAAGTGCAAGCACACATGGAATCTTACGGTTTACGAGAGGGTAAAACCGAGCAAGATTCCCGCAGATCTATTTGAGGCTTTTGAGGCAAATGACATGGAGACTGCCATGAGGTATGGCAGGGATATTGATTTTTTGAAAAAGAATAATGCTGAATTAAAGTAAATTCGGGTCGGTTAAGATAAACCGGCCCTTATTTTTTACTTTCCTGAGTAGGTGAACACGTTCTCATAATCTTCGTTGAAGCAAACGTCTAAACTGAACTCTTCAAGGTTGTAGACTGCAGACCAGCGGGTCTGGCGGCTGACAAGATTAAGGGTTGCCATTGCGTCCTCAGAGGTCATGGAGTCCACGGAATTTAAGTTTCTCTCTATCTTGGTGCGGCGCTGGTCGGGGTCGCTGTTTCCTGTGGACATAAGGAAGTTGGTTACAGCGGGGCCTTCCACAACGCTAAGCTCTTCGTCTATCCACTCAAGGATTACTGAACGACCGCTTACATCGGTAACAAAGAAATGGTATGAATTGGTTCGGGGTGAGTAGATGTCATATTCGCCAAGAAGAGATATGGCTTCTTCTACCGAGGCACACTTATCAAGAATTACACGTGAGGCGGAGTACATCAGAAGGTCAGGCTTTGACGTATCATTTACAACATGCTTGTTATCCAGTTCAAGAACAGATATACCAAGACCTTTCTCATTAATTCCGTCGCAGATACACCAGGGTGCTGCGAAAAGAAGGGACAGACTTTCTTCATCTTCAATGGAATAGTCACAGTGTTTTCCAAGATTAATATGAAGCATATCAACTATTCCGATGGAGGAATAGCCATCAGAGGGATGTGTTCTGATAATCAGAGAATCAGCCGGGTAAGGCATATCGTAATTTCTTCCGAAGAGGTGATTCCCGGAAGGATCAAGGACGCTGAAAGATGAGCAGCCCATATCATGAATATCCCCGGTGGGAACTCCATGGGTAAGGTTGTTTGTCATCCAGACATCAAAAGAAATTACGTCTTTGATGTTTTCAGCCAGATACTCTTCTACCTTATAATCCGTGTAGGAATCAAGGAGGTAGATTCCGTCGGCAAGCTTTGTCAGGGAATCAAGAGTTTTCGCTTCAGGATCTTCTGCTGCTACCTGAGAAGCGATCTCAGAAGTACTGGCTTCAGAAGTACCGACCTCAGAAGTACCTGTTTCAGAAGGACTGTTTACAGAAGAACAGCCGAAAAGAAGAGAAGACAAAGATAGTGCGGATAAGATCATAAAAAATTTCTTCTTCATAACAACTCCCTTCCCCTCAAACGTTAATCAAATTATATCTGATAGCCCCAACGCCTAAAACAGGAAAAACTTCACTTAATAAGGGGTGAAAATACAGAGGATATGTTATGATTAAAGAAATCATCTACAAAAAAGAGGAAAATCATGAACAAGAAAGTTTATTTTGCAGGGTCAATAAGAGGCGGTCGTGTTGATGCCGCTTTATATCAGAGAATTATAGAATATATTAAGAAAACAGATGACGTGCTTACGGAACATATCGGAGACCTGTCCTTAAGCATTCTTGAGCAGGGCCGGGATAAGGATGCTTTAATATATGAGCAGGACACAGCGTGGCTTCGGGAATGTGATGTCCTTATTGCTGAGTGCACCTGTCCGTCTTTGGGTGTGGGCTATGAGCTTGCCTATGCAGAAAAATATGAAAAGCCCTGCCATATTTTCTACGATAAGAATAAGGCCGAACTTTCCGCTATGCTTACGGGTGATTCGTATTTTAATATCCATCCCTACGAGAAGGAAGAGGATATCTACCCAATTCTTGATTCTATTCTAAAGTAGTTAAACAGGAGATGACACATGAGTGTTTGGATAATTATATTAATAGTCAGTCTCTTATCATGTCTGGTGGGAGTTTTATACTTGACAGCAACGGTAACAAAGTTCCCGTTTATCAACAGAATATCTAATGGTAAAAAATGGCAGAGGAATCTCATTTCTCTGCTTCTTGTTATAGTCACCTTCCTTATACTGATGCAGATCTGGTCCCTCACCAATGCCATAGTCGTGTTCCTGGGAGCGTTTGTTATAAGACTTGTCCTTGGAATCCTGGGAGCTATTATTAAAAAGATTCGTGGCAGGGAGTTTAAATTCTATTGGCAGGGATGGGGAGCCTTACTCCTGACAATAGTTTATTTTGCCGTAGGTTATTACCTGAATTTTAATGTTTGGACGACTGAGTATAAGCTTCAGACAGATAAACTGGATGGAGGCTTAAGAATAGCCATGTTTGCAGATTCTCACATAGGAACCACCTTTGATGGCGACGGATTTGCAAAGAACATGGATGAGATAATGAAGTACAATCCGGACATCCTTTTGATTGCCGGAGACTATGTGGATGACGGTACCACGAAGGAGGACATGATTAGGGCCAGCGAGGCTCTCGGTGACCTTAAGGTGCCCTACGGTGTGTGGTTTGCAATAGGAAATCACGACAGAGGATACAACAGAGCCGAAGATAAGTCTTTTGACGAACGAGAACTTGTGAAGGCTTTAATGGATAACGGCGTGGGAATTCTTGTGGACGAGAGTGTTCTGATAGATGACAGATTCTATCTTGTGGGACGGGAAGACGCCTACTATGCTGACAGAGCAAGCATTGAAGAACTTACTAAGGATCTGGATAAGAATATATACACCATAGTAATGGACCACCAGCCCAACGATTATGCCAACGAGGCGGCAGCAGGGGTGGATCTGGTGCTTTCGGGACATACCCATGGGGGGCAGTTATTCCCTGTTAATCATGTAGGTGACTGGTTTGGAATTAATGACCGAACCTATGGATATGAAAAAAGGAACAACACGGATTTCATCGTTACCTCCGGCATTTCCTGCTGGGAAATAAAGTTCAAAACCGGGACAAAATCCGAGTTTGTTATAATCGACCTTGAATAGTTTTGAGGCTTCGCTTGTTCTCATACATAAGATTGTCGGCGCGCTCAAAAATATCAGAAACAGAAACATCTGATTCGGGCTTATAAGTTGACATTCCTATGGCAACAATGGGGCCTGTGTTTGTTTTGGCATTATATGTTATTTCTTTCTTAAACTTTTCTACCAAAGATTCTTTTATTGAAAAATCGTTTCCTCTCAGAAAGACAACAAATTCATCTCCGCCGATTCTGAATACAGGGCTGTGGGCAAAGATACTGCATATGAAGGTGCAGCATTCTTTTATATACTCATCTCCTGCCCGGTGACCTTCCAGATCATTAACTTCCTTAAGGTTGTTTATATCGCAAACCACAAGGGAAAAAGTAAGATAATCCAATCCGTTATCAATATTGCCCTGTACGGAACTGACTAATTCCATGTAAGCAGTTTTGTTCTTAACTCCCGTAAGTTCGTCACGTCTTGCCAGTTCTTTCTCGGTCTTAAGAGCCCTAAGACTGTCTTTCTGCTTCTTTAGACGGGCAGATTCTGCAGTAATTTCATCATGTACATCTTTGTCGCAAACAACAATATGCTGATTGTCACCGGCACGAAAGACGGTGAAACTGAAGTATCTTGGTTTCCCTTTAATCATTAATCGATATTTAAAGGAATAGGAACTTTTATCTTCAAGATTTTTAAGCATGGTTTCCTTGTCAAACAAAGACTCTGCGAATTCCTGATCATCGGGATGTACGAATTTCTTGATGTTTTCCTTGGTTTCAGAAAAGAAATCGTTGAGAGTCGTAGGCACGTTCAGGGAGGCATATTGCTCACTGGTGGAGAACTCCTGATACTTTCCTGTTTCCATGTTTATGTAGTAGATTGCCTCAAATTCCTCCGCAAGGGAAGCGGCAATATGGTTGTAGGTTTCCTTCTCCTTGTTGAATATCTTCCTCTGATCTTCCTCAATAAAAACATGTATCAAGGTGGTGGCAATCAGACATCCGACGGTATAAAAAGGGAAATCTGTATATATATTCTGGAAAAACATGAAAAGCGTAAGAGCAAAACCGGAGAAGGCTACGGTTCGATTGTGTATTTTTGCTTTCCCGGTGGTTCTGGATGAAATGATATATGCATGAATTGAGGTGGAAAGAAACATCAAAAACAAAACCCCGAAGGTGAAATACCTGGCTACACCCGGGACATAATCAAATTCATTATCATAGTAGAAAAGAACAGGGGTAAAGAAATTGACTATAAGAATCAGTATTTCGAGTCCAAAGAGTGCATTTGCGGCGTAGATAAGAGCACGCCCGAAACGGTTTCTGGGATCCAGATATGAGACCACGTAATGAACCCACAAAAGGACTGAGAATGTCATAATTATAAAAAATAAAATGGTATCGATATAAAGAAGTATCGCTGGGCCAAAGGTGCTTAGAATTCCCCACAAAATATCCACTGCGACAAAACCGGTTACGCTGAAAAGATAATTCTTGTAGCGAAGATAGGCCGTGGAGGCAGAATCGCTTTCAGATTTAGCAAAAAACTTGTGGTTCAGTATTAAAAGAAGTGATAAAGAAATTACTCCGATGCTTGAATAATTCATCCCGATTCTCCTTATATACGAAAAAGGGCGGAGATTATTCACCCCCGCCCAATAAAATCATAACTCTAAATGTATTTAATTTCAAATTTTGGTTATTTTTAATTCACCAAAGGAAACGGAACCGTCGATTACACACTGCACTGCATCGGCTGAAGTATTGGTGTAAATTCCTCTGTCATCACAATCTCCCAAAGTAGCTGTAACCTTATTGATAACATTCCATTCTTTGGGAATGAAAAGCTGCATCTCACCAAATGAAACCTGACAGTCAATGTTGACTTTACCGCCCGGAACTTCAGCGCCGTCAAAGAATACGCTCATTTCACCGAACTGTGAGCTTAAATCTACAGAATTAAGATTTTTGCTTCTTACATATTTGGTTGCTGAACCAAATCTTAAAGAATAATTTACAATACCGTTTTCGTCATCGACGTTGCCTTCGGAATGGGTGAAGTCATTGGAGTATGACTCGCCATCTTTGTTTTTGCGATAACGGCGATGAAAGTACATTGCGTGTCTGGGGAACAGCTTCTCAAAAGCGATTGTAAGAAGAATTGCTACTATAATTACAATCCAGGGAGTAATTGCTGTGATTCCCAAAGGATCATCAAAGATTATGGCAAGTACGGCTAAAGGAATAAAGATTCCGCCGAAGTTTAAATCAATAACGCTGTGGAAAATAATAACCAGCATGAAGATGGAAATAATGATTCCCCAGGTTCCTACACCCGCGAAAGAAAGGGGTAAGTTAAATACATTAAGTTTCCAAAGAATGAGGCATACTGCCAAGGCAATTAACAAAATTGCTGAGATAATATTTTTTGTTCTTCTGTTCATTGTTTTTCTCCTGTTTAAGATTATGGTGTCAGGCTTTCCTTTAAAGATTTGTAGTAGCTTCTTGAGCAGTACACAATCTTGAAGGTTCCCTGGAACTCTACTTTGCTTGCGCCCGTCAGGTTCTTAGTAATGGAATAAACCTTGTGCGTGTTAAGTATGGTGGATTTGGAAACCCTTGTAAAATATGAAGGAAGTTTCTCCTCTAACTCATAAAGCTTGTATTTTGCTTCGAACTCGTCATTTGCGGTGTGGGCCCTTATTACACCGCCATCAGTTTCAAAAAACAAAATTTTGCTTACGGGAAGGAAGTACTCCGCATCATCTTTAAAGAAGCTGATCTGTCCCACGGAAGAGGAACTGTCAGATAAAAGCTTCTGAATCCCGGCAACCGTACTGTCCACTTCGGCGCATTTAATTGTCACTTCGTATCCCGTAACCTCGGGATCGATTTCGATTTTGACCTTCAAGTTGTTCATGATTGTATTATACAAAAGAAACGCTGTAAAAAAAGGGTTTTGGGGTAACAGGTAAAAAAATAAGGGTAACAGGTAAGAAAATACCCGCTACCCTGTTTATTAGAGTTTCTCAATATAGTCCAAAAGTGAATCCAGAGCTTCAAAGTAGTCCGGAAAGGTTTTGTTTACACATTCGGGATTATCTATGATAATTCCATCCTGCCTTAGTCCCATAAGAGAAAAAGCCATAGCCATTCTGTGGTCCTCGTATGTATCAACAACACCGGGACCCGGAACTCCGGGATAAATGCTTATGGAGTCCTCGGTGTGCTCAGTCTTTATTCCGCGCTTTGTAAGCTCAGTCACAATGGCGTTTAGTCTGTCAGATTCCTTATATTTAAGAGATGACAAACCTGTAATCATTGTGGGACGGTTGGCGAAGCAGGCAAGAACCGCCATGGTCATAGCCTGGTCGGGGCAATCGTCCATGTCGATTACCACACCCTTAATCTCTCCGTCTACGGGAGGGTAAAGGGTTAAGGCTCCGCCTTCTGTGTCAACCTCACAGCCCGTCTGATATAACGCATTGATAAAGCCGAAGTCGCTTTGTATGGAAGACTCTCCCACTCCTTTGACGCTTGCGGGAACTCCAAGCAAAGGACACATGGAGTAAATATAGGCAGCCGATGACATATCCGGCTCAATATTATAATCAAGGCCCTTGTAATTTCCGCCCTTTATGGTGACGCAGTCCTCTGAATAGTCAGGCTCAAGGCCGAAAGACTTCATCAGCTCAACGGACATATCTACATAGCTTAAGCTGTGTTTGCCCGCCATCTGTACCTTGAATCCGTCAGGCAAAAACGGCGCCGCAAGAATTAATCCGGAAAGGAACTGACTGCTCTTTGTTATGTCAACCACCGCTTCCCCGGCAGTTACCTTACCGGCCCCTTTTATGGTATAGGGGAGAGAATTCTCTTTTTCATCGAAGATAAAAGTTGCCCCCAGAGGCTTAAGAGCATTTATTAAATCCCCCATGGGGCGCTTTTTCATCTGCTCTGAAGCATCGATATGATACTCTCCATCGGAAAGGGCAAGGAGTGTGGTCAAGAATCTTGCTGCGGTTCCCGCGCTGTTAACGTTGATGGAGGCTTTCTTAAGGGGGATACGCCCTCCCGAGCCCACAATCTTTACATTTTTCTTCTTTTCATCAAGTGTCAGGGAAAAACCAAGATCTCTCAGGCATGAGATAAAGGCATCCACGTCGTCACCCTTGGCCAAACCGTACAGATTGCTTTCCCCTTCAGCCAATGCGGCAATAAGAAGAGCTCTGTTGGTGATGCTTTTGGAACCCGGCACTGAGATGTTTATACTCAAGGGGTACTCATCCGCATCCTTATATTTCTTTAATATGTTGTAAACGGGTCTTACTTTGTATTGACTCATTATAGGTCTCCAATGAAATTAGTAGGGATTTCTAAGGAAATCGCTGTGAGGGCCAGCCTCGGAAAGATTCTCCAGCATGGCCTCCTTCATAATGGAATTAAGGTTTCCTGCCAGAAGCTCCAGCTCTGTAATCCTGTCGGGTTCTCCTCTTTTCTCATAGATATCCGCAAGAAGGTAATAGGACTGACTTACATCGGTGCCTGACTCCACTGCAAAGTTTAAATACTTCTCAGCCAGATCGAGGTTGCCTGATTTGAAAAGAGAAACCGCTATTTTTTGCAATGTCTGGACCATTGTGGAATAGTTGGTATCCCATTCCGTAAGAAGGGGAAGGTTGGGAGCTCCGTATTTTAGTTTAAGTTCCGTGTTGGTATACTCGGAAAGCTTAACTATTTTGCTCTCTGTCAGGTTTTCAAGAAGGGAAAAGCTTTCCTTTAAATCTTCATCCGAGTCCTCCGGGAGAGCCAGTTCACTAAGGGGAATGGTAATATAGTTTAAATCCGCCAGACTCTTTCTTCTGGTGGAGTCAGCTTCTCTTTCTCTTTCCCAAAAATCCGCCATGAACTTATCGTCTTTCTTGCGGGCTTTATGTATTTCGTAGGCAATCCACACCACAAATACCAGTAAACTTGCCAAAAGGGGGAATTTCATATATAATTCCTTTCAGTTACTTAGTTAAATGTAACAGTTTATGGGAGCGAAAAATGTTCAATTTTCACAATCAGAAAACTAAAAGAATTATTTCCGGAATCATCATCGCAGTAGTTGTTCTTGCAATGGTTGTTCCAATGCTTCTTTATTACGTATAGTTCGGTAATAATTCCATACCATACTATCATAAAAAATAAGACACGGAAAGTAGAAGGAACCATGAGAATCGGGAAAATCTCAGAGAATACGCTGAAGCGATCCGTTTTGAAAAATACATATACAACAGGTAACAGATTGGTGCACGGTGCAAGCCTTAGGGATAATTGCGCCGTTTTTTCATATGGTGAGGAATTTGCTCTTGCAAGCACCCACCAGGTCCTCCTTACAAATCCGGAGGATTCCTTAAGATTCTCCATAATAAGGGGCGTCAACAACATTTATGCCCAGGGAGGAAAGCCTGAAGCTGTGCAGCTGGCTCTTCTTTTACCCGAGAATATGGAGGAGCCCGAGCTTTCCGATCTTATGAAGGCTGCGGCAAAGACTGCAAAGGAACTGGAGATTTCAGTGTCCGGCGGAAGCACCAAAACAGATAAAAGAATCAAGGAACCCGTAATTTCCGTTACTGCAATCGGAAGCAGAAAGGAAAAGGACCTTCCTGAGGTGAAGGCGGGCTGGGATATTCTTCTTACAAGACCCATCGCCCTTTCCGGAACAGCGATTCTTGCTAAAGAGAAGGAAGAGGAGCTAAAGAAAAGATACCCTTCGCGTTATATTGAGGAAGCGAAAGTTTTTGACAGGGATCTGATACTTCTTCCTGAGGCCGCCACCGCCATGAAGTCCTTCCCTTGCAGAATGTTCAGCGTTACTGAGGGCGGAATCTTCGGATGCCTTTGGGAGGCAGCAAGAATTGCCGGGGTAGGACTTGAAATTGAATTAAAGAAGATACCAATTCGCCAGGAAAGTGTGGAAATCTGCGACTTTCTGGGGATTAATCCCTATGAACTGATGTCCGATGGCACCATGCTTGTAATGACTCCTGATGGAGAAGGATACAAGGATGCCTTGTCGGAAGAGGGAGTTGAAGCAGTTTTAATTGGCACAACAAAGGCGAATAATGATAAGATAATATTAAATGACGATGAGGTTCGCTACATTGATAAACCTGCGGCGGACTCCATATACATATTATTTGAATAAAAAGGAGAAAAAGCATGAGAGAAGAATTATTGGCTGTAATCGAGAAGAACAGCAGAATAGATTTGAAAGAACTGGCAGTAATCCTTGGAGTTGAAGAAATAGATGTAGTAAATGAAATGGCAAAGCTTGAAAGCGAAGGAGTTATCTGCGGTTATCACACAATGATCAACTGGGAGAAAACCAGCCTTGAAAAGGTGGGAGCTCTTATCGAAGTAAAGGTTACGCCTCAGAGAGGTCAGGGATTCGATTCCATGGCTGAAAGAATTTACAAGTACCCCGAAGTGGATGCTGTATATCTTTTGTCCGGCGGTTATGACCTTCTTATCATCATTGAGGGCAAGACCATCAAGGAGGTTGCTTCCTTTGTATCCGACAAGCTTTCAACCCTTGATAACGTTCTTAGCACAGCAACACACTTTATCCTTAAGAAATATAAGGAACACGGAACAATCTTCAAAAAAGAACACGCTGATGAGAGAGAGAGGATAACATTATGAGAAATATGCTATCCGACCAGGTTGTCGGCCTGAAGCCTTCGGGCATCAGAAAGTTTTTTGATATTGTAAGCGAGATGAAAGATGCCATCTCTTTGGGCGTAGGTGAGCCGGATTTTGACACACCCTGGCACATAAGAGATGAGGGTATTTATTCCCTTGAGAAGGGTAAAACCTTCTATACCTCAAATGCAGGTCTTAAGGAACTTCGAGTAGAGATCTGTAATTACATGCAAAGAAAGAACGGATTAAAGTACGACCCTCTTAAGGAAGTTTTAATTACCGTTGGTGGCTCAGAAGCAATTGACGTGGGACTTCGTGCAGTTATAAACCCCGGTGATGAGGTTCTTATTCCTCAGCCAAGCTACGTTTCTTACGAGCCCTGCGCAATCCTTGCCGGAGCAAAGCCCGTTATCATCGATCTTAAGGCAGAGAATGAATTCAGGCTTACCGCAAAGGAAGTTGAGGATGCCTGCACTGACAAAACAAAGGTATTGATTCTTCCCTTCCCCAACAACCCTACCGGGGCAATTATGGAGAGAAAGGATTTAGAGGCTATTGCAAAGGTTATCATCGAGAAGGACTTACTTGTTATGTCCGATGAAATCTATGCAGAGCTTACCTATAAAGGAGAGCACGTTTCCATAGCAAGTCTTCCCGGAATGCAGGAGAGAACCATCCTCATTAACGGTTTCTCCAAGGCATATGCCATGACGGGATGGAGACTTGGTTATGCCTGCGGACCTGCAGACATCATTGCTCAGATGACCAAGATTCACCAGTTTGCTATCATGTGCGCCCCTACCACCAGCCAGTATGCAGCTATTGAGGCATTAAAGAACGGTGATAATGACGTGGAAGAGATGAAAACCGCATATAACCAGAGACGTCGTTTCCTTATGAATGCTTTTAAGGAGATGGGTCTTGAGTGCTTTGAGCCCTTCGGTGCCTTCTATGTATTCCCCTGCATTAAGGAATTCGGAATGACCAGTGAAGAGTTTGCCACAAGATTCCTTGAGGAAGAAAAGGTTGCTGCAGTTCCAGGAACGGCATTTGGAAACAGCGGAGAGGGCTTCCTAAGAATATCCTATGCATATTCAATTGATAATTTAAGGGAAGCAATCGGAAGACTTGACAGGTTTGTTAAGAAGCTGAGAGCCGAAAAGAAATAAGAAAACAAATTATTAAGGCGGATACCTCTAGGTATCCGCCTTTTTGATTTATGCAACTTCTTCGATTGTCGCCGGTTCTTTTTTGTAGGCCTTTACTATGAAGACTGCCATAACAGCAACCATTGCAAAGAGAATAATCTCAAGGACAACTGCTGATGTTGCGGAAGCCAATAAAACTGTAACGGCATCAATGAATGCATGGATTGCAATTGCCAGGAAGAACAGTTTAATATTTTTATCCTTAACTGCTCTGTAAACTATGTATGACAGACACAGATGAATGCCGATTGCTGAGATTCTTTCAACTCCACCCAGGTAAAATGTAAGGGCCGGTGTGGTAAGAAGTGTCTCTACACCTGCCTTTGTAGCTGATAAGGTAGGCTCGGTAAGGGCAGAATAAAGGGATTCGATGTTTCCGCTGTTAATCATGGCTGCAGTAGACAGGTTTGAAATACTTGCGGCTCCCAAAAGAATGATGGCCTCGATTCCGCCGTGACCTATGCCGTACATAACGCTGTTTTCTTTGGTGAGGTGTCTCTTCATAACCGTTTTGAAAGCTACAAGACGACCTGTTTCCTCAAAGACACCGGCAGCAAGACCGCCGTATATTGCTCTGAACCACACGTTGGTTGTAATCAGGTCTCCGGTGGCAAGAAATACCACGTTATGAAGAAGGCTCTCAAGAACAAGGGCAAATGCTATAAATGTACCGGCTCCCACAAGAACTGAAAGGAACCAGGGTTTGAGTTTAATCTTTGCGATAATCATAAGCGCGATGGGAAGCAGAATTGCTATACATAATGAAAAAATCATTCCGCCCATTGCTGCGCTTGATACTGTCTGACTCATTACTATTCTCTCTCCTCTAATTATTTAATTGGATGGAACTATTTGAATTTAACTGCAGTACCGAAGGCAATAACTTCAGCAGCGCCCTGCATAACAGCAGAGGAACCGAAACGAATACCCACAATGGCATCTGCTCCCATGGACTCAGCTTCGTCAACCATACGCTTTGTGGCAATCTGGCGAGCCTCAATTAACATTTCGGTGTAGCTTTTAATCTCGCCACCAACAAGGGTTTTCATTCCTGCCATGAAGTCCTTACCAAAGTTCTTGGACTGTACAACAGTACCTTTTACGAGACCAAGGGCCTCAAATTCTGTTCCGGGAATTGTTTCAATACTTACTAGCTTCATCTTCTTCTCCTCCTTCAATTTCCTTGAATCTTTGAATTAATGCAACGATGCAACCGATAATAACGATGGCACCGATACTTCCGATAAGAATCATCATTGAGATGGGCATTCCGTCCGGTATTCCGGCTATTCCGATCAACAAAAGATAACTTATTATCAGAAGTGAGAACACTATGGCAGCTATAAGAGCGCCGTTCTTTTTCTTCTTCACGTCGGTATTTGACACATCCATAAATGTCTTACCTCCTTTTTCGAGATTTCTTATCTCTTCCAGATACTCTTCAGCTTTGAAATCCGAATACTCAAGATTCTTTTCCTTAATGGAATCACACAGTTCATAGGCTGCCTCAAGGGAGTGTATTTCCTTTTTTAAATTAGAACTTTGTTTCTCGAAGCACTGACTTAATGTGATTTCCTTTTTTTGTACCTGACGGATATCCTCCAGAGGAACCGCAAGCTTTCTTAGGAATTTGATTTTGTTAAGCTCGTCTACATCTTTTAAGGAATATTCTCTGTATCCGTTCTCCGGATTTCTGGAAGGATTTAAAAGTCCCTGATCTTCATAGAAGCGAATATTCTTCTTTGAGATATCCACCAGCTCTTCAACCTGATTAATTTTCATTCAAAACCTCGTTAATTATCTCGATTGGCCTTTCGATAAACCGAATTTACACCTTCCACAAGATGGAAGGTCAACACTTTTTTTAAAAATTTTTAAAAAAGTTCGAAACAGCCCTTTCTATCAATTATAATAGATACAGTTATATTTACAATTGAAAATAATGGAGAAAAAAGAAATGCATATAGTTCTACATCAGCCGGAAATCCCCGCAAATACGGGCAATATCGGAAGAACCTGTGTGGCAACAGGCACATCCTTACACCTTATAGAACCTTTGGGATTCAGACTGGACGAGAAGAGTATCAAGAGATCCGGAATGGATTACTGGGAACATTTAAATGTTACAAGGTACATAAACTACAACGAATTTCTTGAGAAAAATCCCGGAGCCAAAATCTGGTATGCCACCACGAAAGCAAGACGTTCTTATACAGAAGTAAGCTTCGGAGAGAATGATTATATTATGTTTGGCAAGGAAAGCGCAGGTATTCCGGAGGAAATTCTGGTGGATAATGAGGAAACCTGTATAAGAATTCCAATGTTACCTGAAATACGTTCTCTAAATCTGTCTAACTCAGTGGCAATTGTTCTTTATGAAGCTCTCAGACAGAACGATTTCAAGTCCATGGAAAGAACAGGGAAACTCCACAGACTGGAGTGGAAGGACTGAGGAAATATGGTAAAATGTAAGGAAGGAGGCAGTCATGGCAGATAACGAACAAAAGATACAGGACTCCGAGTTTCTACGTGAAAAAATTAAGGAACGTCCTTTAAATAAAAGGAGACTTTTGAGAAGAACCCTGATTACAGCCGGTCTGGGAGTTGTTTTTGCACTCATAGCCAGCGTAACCTTCCTTATAATGGAACCTCTCATCAGTAAGAGGCTTGCCCCCGAGGAAGCACCCAAGCAGGTTGACTTCCCTGAGGAGATAGACATCAACGACGAGATTGCTCCTGAGGATATGCTGGTGGATGAGAAACCGGAGGAAACTACGCCTGAAGTTCAGGAAATTCCCGAGGAGAAAATTGAGGAGATTGTAGCCACTATTCCTAAGACTTTGGATGACTATAATCAGCTTGGAGATGCCAGCGTTGAGTATGTAAGGGAACAGCAAAAAGCAATGGTTACCGTAACGGGAGCTGTATCCAACACGGACTGGTTTAATGAAACCTATGAGAGCAAAGGAGCAACTGCCGGTTTTATCTTCTTTAATAATGATGTTGATTTGCTTATTCTGGTAGACAGAACAAACATAGCCAAAGCTGAGAAGATAACGGTTACCTTTTTCGATGGAACGAATGTTGAAGGCTATGAGAAGATGCACGATTCCGAGACCAACCTGGCGGTTGTTGGGGTGCCTCTTGCATCAATCCCAGGTTATTTGACGGAAAACATTAAGATAGCGTCTCTTGGATCCTCCAATCCCGTTTCCGGGCTGGCAGGACTTCAGGTTGTTGCCATAGGAAGCCCTGTTGGACAGGACAGAAGTGTATGCTTCGGCAGAATTACTTCCGACTCGGCAATACTTAATAAGGCCGATTCCAACTACAAGCTTATTACCACCGATATCTACGGTTCCACCAACGGCTCCGGTGTTCTTATGGACATGAAGGGTCAGGTTATCGGAATAATTGCCATGAAGGAGAATACCTCCGACATGGGAAATGCGCTTTGTGCAATCGGAATAAGCGAACTTAAGAAGATAATCACAAAGATGGGCAACGGAATTGAGATTCCTTATGCAGGAATTGTGGGAACAGATGTAACCATCGAGATTCACAATACCCAGGACATTCCATATGGAGCATTCATCAAAGAGATTTATATGGATTCGCCTGCAATGTTAGCGGGAATTCAAAGAGGCGATGTAATAGTTTCGGTCAATGACAAGAACGTTGACAGATTCGCCACCTACACCAACGCCATAATGAACGCACATCCCGGAGAGGTTGTTTCCATAACGGTTAAAAGGCCCTCCCAGGATGAGTACAAAGAAATGACTTTTAAAGTTGAGGTAAAAGCGAACTAAATAGATGAAAAAGACACTCTACCTTAAGTTTATAATTGCATATATTATTTTCGGTGTCTTTGGATTTTTCCTTATAGGACTTTTGGTACCCATGATTGCGCAGGACACATTAAAGAAGGAGAGAGCCGAGGACTTGTACACTGAAGCAGTGCTCATTGCAGACACCTATGCCTCAGGATTGTATACAAACGACACCTCCCTTGGAGCGGTTAAGAATCAGCTGGATGTGTTAAGCGTATTTATAAACGCCACAATCCGTGTTATTAACCCTTCCGGAAGAGTGGTTCTTAGCTCCGACACACCTCTTGATGTGGATAACGTGGAGATAATCGATAACTTTGATCCTACGGCAGCAGGCACTTCCTATTATATGATAGACGATTTCTACGGTTATTATGATTCGGATGTGCTTACGGTTTATGCGCCAATTACCGCTACCTATAAGGTAAGAGGATATGTGGTAATCAACTCATCTCTCACACAGATAACCCAGGCATCAGAGAAGTATTTGAGTATTGCGTACATAACACTTTTAATAGCATTTTTGCTTTCACTGATTGTCCTAATCTTCTTCACGGAGCTGGTTTACTCTCCCCTTAAGAAGATTACTTATGCTACAGAGCAGTACGCATCCGGAAACATGCATTATGAATTCCAGGTTGAGTCCAGTGATGAGATGGGATATCTGGCAGCAGCTCTTGGATATATGGCCAGTGAGATTGCAAGGGCAGAGGATGATCAAAAGAAGTTTGTGGCCAACGTTTCCCACGACTTCCGCTCGCCCCTTACATCCATAAGAGGTTATCTTGAGGCAATGATAGACGGAACAATTCCGCCTGAGATGCACGAGAAATACCTGACCATTGTATTGAATGAAACAGAGAGACTGACCAAGCTAACCAACTCGCTGCTTACATTAAACAATCTCAACACCAAGGGCTTGATGCTTAACAGAACCAATTTTGACATAAATGCGGTAATACGAAATGTGGCTGCCACATTTGAGGGAACCTGCAAGAATAAGAAACTTGCAATCGAGCTTATTCTTACCGGTGAGGAATTGTATGTCAACGCAGATATGGAAAAAATACAGCAGGTTCTCTATAACCTGACAGACAACGCCATTAAGTTCAGCCATCACGATTCACTTATTAAAATAGAAACCACAGAAAAGAAAAACAAAGTATTTGTATCCGTCAAAGACTACGGAATAGGAATTCCCAAGGAAGACCAGAAATATGTATTTGACCGTTTCTACAAGTCCGATGCTTCAAGAGGTAAGGACAAGAAGGGAACGGGTCTTGGTCTGTCCATAACCAAGGAGATTATCCACTCCCATGACGAGCATATCGATGTAATCAGTACCGAGGGAGTCGGAAGCGAGTTTGTTTTCTCCCTTCCTTTGGCGGATGAAAAGGAACAAAAGGTAATTGAATAATGAATGATAAAGTTTTACATACTCTTGAGTATGACAAGATAATAAAACTCCTTACGGACAAGGCTACTTCAGAGCCCGGAAGGAAGTTATGCAGAGAACTTCTCCCCATGAGTGATCTGGATGAGATTGAGAAGGCCCAGACAGAGACAGCTGATGCCTTTGGATATATTCTCAAAAAAGGAAGCATCTCCTTTGGGAATAACAAGGACATTGGCTATTCCGTCAAGTCTCTTGAGATAGGAAGCACCTTATCCATAGCAGAGCTTTTATCAATAGCAGGGCTTCTTGAAAATGTTGAGAGAGTTAAGAAGTATGGAGAAAAGGACAGGGAAGAGACGCCCGATGATTCCCTTACCGAATATTTCGAGGGGCTGTCACCTCTTTCAAACCTTTCCAAAGAAATCAGAAGATGTATTATTTCTGAGGAAGAGATTGCGGATGATGCAAGTCCTAATCTCAAATCCATAAGAAGAAACAAGATACACGCCGGGGAGAAGATTCACTCTCAGTTAAACTCACTGGTTAACGGAAGCGCAAGGACATATCTCCAGGACGCAGTTATTACCATGCGCAACAACAGATACTGCCTCCCGGTTAAAGCTGAGTATAAATCAAATGTACCCGGAATGGTCCATGACCAGTCATCTACCGGCTCAACGGTTTTCATTGAGCCTGCTTCGGTGGTTGAGTTAAACAATAAGATAAGGGAGCTGGAGCTTCAGGAAAAGGAAGAAATCGGAATTATTCTAAGGGACTTAAGTGCAGTTGCTGGGTCCCATACCGAGGAACTTGTTGCCAACCACAAGATAATGTCTAAACTGGACTTCATCTTTGCGAAAGCCGGTCTGGCAGCTGACGAGAATGCATCACGCCCTGTATTTAATAAGGATAAGATAATCAGAATAAGAAGGGGCAGACATCCCCTTTTGGATAAGAAAAGCGTTGTGCCCATAGATATTCATTTGGGTGATGATTTTGATTTACTGGTAATTACAGGACCCAATACAGGAGGTAAAACCGTATCTCTCAAAACCGTGGGTCTCTTTACATTAATGGGCCAGGCAGGATTACATATTCCTGCGGCAGACAGATCATCCCTTTCGGTATTTACCGAGGTTTATGCGGATATCGGTGATGAGCAGAGCATTGAGCAGAGCCTGTCCACTTTTTCGTCCCACATGACGAGTATAGTAAAGATACTGGAGCATGCAGACGAGAACTCACTTTGTCTTTTCGATGAATTGGGTGCCGGAACAGACCCTACAGAAGGTGCTGCTCTTGCCATAGCCATTCTTAATTATCTCCATGACAGGGGAATAAGAACCATGGCCACCACCCACTACAGTGAGCTTAAGGTTTATGCTCTTTCTACAAAGTTTGTGGAGAATGCCTGCTGTGAGTTTGATGTGGAGTCTTTACGTCCCACTTACAGACTTTTAATCGGTATTCCAGGTAAGAGTAATGCCTTTGCAATATCCAAGAAGCTTGGACTTTCAGATGAGATTATAGAAGCAGCCAAGGAGCAGATTACCGAGGAGAAGGAAAGCTTCGAGGATCTGATTGCAACTCTTGAAAACAACCGAATCACCCTGGAGAAGGACAGAGAAGAGGTTGATGCAGCCAAGGCAAGAATTGAGGGCCTGGAGAGAGACTTAAAAAACAGGCTTGATAAGGTAACGGAATCCAAGGAGAAAATAATCCGCGAGGCCAACGAGGAGGCAAGGCTGATTTTGCAGGAGGCCAAGGATTATGCCGATGAAACTATTCGAATTATGAATAAAACCGGCGGCGGAATCTCCATGAAGGAACTTGAGGCCAAGAGAAGCGAGGTTCGAGGCAAGATAAGCCAGAAGAACGAGAAGCTGTCAGTTAAGCAGAAGGAAGCATCGGGCGGTCTTGACCCGGATAAGCTTAAGAAAGGCGATTCCGTAAGAGTACTGTCCATGGGCGTAAAGGGAATAGTAAACACCTTGCCCGACGCAAAGGGCAATCTTTACGTACAGTGTGGTATACTTAGGTCTCAGGTAAATATCAAAGATCTGGAATTGGTTGACGAGGCAGAGGTGTTCACCGAAGGCAGTAAGTTTAAGGGTGGAAACACATCGAAGATTCGAATGTCCAAGTCTTTTGCGGTTCCCACAGAGATTAATCTTCTTGGAAAGAGAGTGGATGAAGCTATTGCAGAACTTGACAAGTACCTGGATGATGCATATCTGGCACATCTTCCTTCCGTAAGAATTGTTCACGGAAAGGGAACCGGGGCACTTCGAAGTGCTGTTCAGAACTTACTTAAGAAGAATAAAAGCGTTAAGTCCTACAGACTTGGCGAGCACGGTGAAGGTGACGCAGGAGTTACCATCGCTGAATTCAAATAAGATAAGGGGTTAGTATGGCGGTAAACAAACAGAAAATACTTATAGTGGATGACGATAACAACATAGCAGAACTTATTTCTCTGTACCTTACCAAGGAATGCTATGAGACCATGATCGTAAATGACGGAGAATCTGCCGTTGCGGCAGTGGATACTTTTGCTCCCAATCTGATTCTTCTGGATCTGATGCTTCCCGGTATCGACGGATACCAGGTGTGCAGAGAAGTGAGAACCAAATCACAGATTCCCATTATCATGCTCTCAGCCAAGGGAGAAATCTTTGATAAGGTTCTGGGCCTTGAGATGGGTGCTGACGATTACATGGAGAAGCCCTTTGATACAAAGGAGCTTGTTGCCAGAGTCAAGGCGGTTCTCAGAAGATACAAACCGGCAGTTACGGCACCTGTTCCGGAAGGTGAGCAGAAGGTTGAGTATCCGGATCTCTCGATTAACAGAACCAACTATTCTGTAATCTATTTGGGAGAGCCTGTGGATATGCCTCCGAAGGAGCTGGAGTTATTGTATTTCCTCGCTTCCTCACCCAACCATGTATTTACAAGAGAACAGTTACTTGACCAGATTTGGGGATATGAGTACATCGGCGATACCAGAACAGTAGACGTTCACATCAAGAGACTCAGAGAGAAGCTTGGAGACCACGAGGCATGGCAGATTGCCACAATCTGGGGCATCGGTTATAAGTTTGAAACAAAGAATTAAGCATTAGGAACGAGGATTTAAATGAAGTATATTAAAGATTTTCACGATGGAGACAGAATTAACGACATCTACCTTTGCAAGCATAAACAGTCCGCAGTGACCAAGACCGGAAAGCCTTATGACAATGTAATCTTGCAGGACAAGACCGGTGCAATCGATGCAAAGATCTGGGAGCCCAACAGTGCGGGAATAGAAGATTTCGATGTTCTTGACTATGTGGACATTACCGGAGAGGTATCGGTTTTTAACGGAGCGCTGCAGCTTAGCATAAAGAGAGTCAGAAAGTGCCACGAAGGAGAATATGACCCGAGGGAGTACCTTCCTGTAAGTAAATATCCCATCGATGAAATGTTTGACCAGCTTTTGTCTCTTGTGGATTCCATTGAGAACGAGTATCTTAAGAAGCTTCTTAACAAGTTCTTCAGAGAGGACGAAGATTTTATAAAGAAATTCAAGAATTCATCAGCAGCCAAGTCTGTTCATCACGGCTTTGTGGGAGGACTTCTTGAACATACATTAAGTGTTACCAAGCTTTGCAACTACTATTGCAAGCACTACCCAATTCTTAAGAGAGATTTGCTCCTTTCGGCTGCGATGCTTCATGATATTGCCAAAACCAGAGAACTCTCCGCTTTTCCCGTAAATGATTATACGGACGAGGGAAATTTCCTGGGACACATTGTTATGGGCGTTGAGATGGTAGGGGAGAAAATAAGACAGATTGACGGTTTCCCCTCTCTTCTTGAGGCTGAAATCAAACACTGCATTGTGTCACATCATGGTGAGTATGAGTATGGCTCACCCAAGAAACCTGCAATCATTGAGGCAGTGGCCCTTAACTACGCGGACGATATTGACGCCAAGATGGAAACCTTTAAGGAGATGCTTGAGGGAACAACCGAAACAGGCTGGCTCGGCTTCAACAGATTATTTGATTCTAACGTAAGAGGAACAGTCATTTAGGTAGGAAAATGGATTATAAGAAGAATGACCTGGCGGAAGTCACCATTACCGATATAGGCAATGACGGAGAGGGAATCGGCAAGATAGATGGATATACTCTCTTTATTAAAGATGCGGTAATAGGCGATACAGTTTCTGCCAAGATAATGAAAGCCAAAAAGAATTATGCCTATGCACATTTGGAGAAGGTTTTGAAACCTTCTCCTTTTCGTGTTGATGCGCCCTGTCCTGTGGCAAGACAGTGCGGTGGGTGTCAGATACAGAACCTTGCCTATGAAAAGCAGCTTGAGTATAAGTTTAACAAGGTTAAGAACGATTTACTGAGAATCGGTGGTTTTTCACAGGAGGAAGTGGCAGCAGTCATGGAGCCCATCGTGGGTATGGACGAGCCCTTCAGGTACAGAAATAAGGCTCAGTTTCCGGTGGGATGCGACAGAGATGGGAACCTGATTTCCGGTTTCTATGCGGGAAGAACCCACAGTATTATTCCTGTTAAAGATTGTCTTTTGGGCGTTGAGGAGAACAAGGAAATACTTGAAGCTGTTCTTTCCTATATGAGAGAGTGCAAGGTCTCTTCCTATGACGAGATTACCGGTAAGGGAATCGTAAGGCACGTTCTTATCAGGAAGGGCTTTAGCTCTGAGGAATTGATGGTTTGCCTTATCATTAATGCTGATAAGCTTCCACATCAGAAAACGCTTGTGGAGAAGCTTCAGAATATAAAGAACATAGTCAGCGTTTCCGTAAACATAAATAAAGAGAAAACCAATGTAATCCTTGGCAAAGAAACCAAGACTATTTTTGGCTTAAAGACAATTGAGGATACTTTGTGGGAAGTGGATCCCTCCACATTTAAGGAAACCGAGGAGGGAGTTACTTACAGTATTTCTCCAAAGTCTTTCTACCAGGTTAACCCTGTTCAGACCCAGAAATTGTATTCTCTTGCCCTGTCTTACGCGGGGCTTACCGGGAAGGAATCAGTTTGGGATTTGTACTGCGGAATCGGAACCATTTCCCTTTTCATGGCACCTCATGCCAAGAGGGTATACGGAGTTGAGATAGTACCTGAAGCCATAGCCGATGCTAAGAAGAATGCTGGGATAAACGGTTTCAATAATACGGAGTTTTTTGTCGGGAAAGCTGAAGAAGTACTTCCCAAATTCTATGAGAATCCTTCAGATAAGGATATGACTCACCCAGATGTAATTGTGGTGGACCCTCCGAGAAAGGGCTGCGATGAAGTATGCCTTAATACAATGCTTCAGATGAAACCTGAGCGAATTGTCTATGTAAGCTGCGATCCTGCCACCCTTGCCAGGGACCTTCGAATCCTTGTGGATGGCGGCTATGAATTGAAGAAAGTTCGCCCGGTGGACCAGTTTCCACATACAATTCATACGGAAGTCTGTTGTTTGCTTGAACAATTAAGATCCGCAAAGGAGCATATTTAAATCACAATCGATGCTGAGGATTACTATAGGATCAAGGATTCCGAGAAAGCCGAATGAATCGGAGAGCGCCTTTACCGGCGATTATTTGTACTATGAGATTGTGATTTGAAGGTGTGCAACTTATAGTTGCGAGAATCGCAGAAAGAGCGCTTCCTGGTTGGTGGAGAGGTTTGCATATATCAGGTAATCTATATTTGCAACGCGGGGCAAAAATAAAAAAGCAAGTATAGATGAAAAGGAGAATCAAAATGAGTTTTGGAAAAAACCTTCAGTATTTACGCCAGCTTAGTAAAAACATGACACAGGAAGCTCTTGCGGAAAAGTTAAACGTAAGCCGCCAGACAATCTCAAAATGGGAAATGGATGCAGCAAATCCGGAAATGGACAAGGCACTGGAAATATGCAGGATATTTAACTGCTCTCTGGATAATCTTTTCAGGGAGGAGATGGACGAGCGCAGTGATGCATATTCAAACCTGCGGGTAGAGGAAGTCGCCGGTTTTTGCTACATAGAGCATACGGTGATCAGCACGGATCCTGAGAGTGATGCGATCAGCCGGATGTATAAGATCGCAAAAGAAAACGGCATTGAAAACCCGAGGGTAATCGGATGGGACTTTCCGAATCTTTCCCAGGAGCAGGTGAATGTCTTTAATATGCATGGATATACAGCTGCGCTGATACTGCCTAAAGGGTTGAAGCTGGAAGGGATGAATGTCAAAGAACAGTCTGCTCATAAATATGTTGCGATTCATATAGACAGACCGTTTGATAATCCATTCGTTACAATACCGGGTGCATATCACACCCTGTTTGATTTTATGAGGACGAACGGTTTGGAACGTGTTGATAATGGAGTGATCCCCTGTTTTGAAACGGATGGAGAGAGCATGGACGTTTATATTGCATGTAAGTGAGGCGTGGCCTATGAGTTTACAGTTATTAAAGGCAGGCACTTCCGATGCGCTTACATTGAACGGAATATCGAAGCGTGCATTTGACAGTGATAATCTAGTCGGGGCACCATCACCGGGTGGCCCACCCGGATATATGTCATTGCCGTTTCATACGAAAATGGCCAGGCAGGGGCATCTGTATAAACTGACAGATGAAGGCCTGATTGTCGGCGGTGCTATTCTTTTTCTCAAAAATGATGTTTTGAATGTTGGCAGGATATTTATTGCGCCGGAACATTTCCGAAAAGGATATGGGATTTTTATGATGCATGAAGTGGAGAACATGTTCCCGGAAGTAAAAGAGTTTACGCTTGATACCCCTGTTTGGAATGCCAGGACAAACAGTTTTTATTCTAAGCTTGGCTATAAAGAAATAAAGCGAGATAAGGAGTTTGTGTTTTATTCAAAACACCGCTGATGCCTGCTCTTGAGAAAAAGTGGTTAATCAACGATATTACTGTTGAGGTAGCAACGCTCCTTGAGCGGGTAAGGAATGCGAAGGAGCATATCGAGATTACAATTGATGCTGAGGATTATTACAGGATCAAAGATTGATTCATGTGAAAAGGAGATGATCAACTAATGCCTGAGTTGTGGGATGTATATACAATAGACAGGAAAAAGACCGGAAAGACATGTTATCGTGGAGAACAAGGTAATCTGGCAGATGATGAATTCCATCTCTGGGTTATGGTCTGGATAAAGAATCCGATTACAGGTAAATATCTGATATCACAGAGAACTGCTGACAAAGACACGGATCCGCTGAAGTGGGAAACCGTAGCGGGGCATTCAATATCCGGTGATACAAGTCTTGATGCCGCACTGCGGGAAGTGTATGAGGAAGTCGGAATTGAGCTTAAAGCAGAAGATGCAAAAATACTTGCAACGAAAATTGCGATGACCATAGACGGACAGCAAAATAACTGGATACGTGATTCGTTCTATTTTGAAACTACTATGGAGCCTGACCTGAACAAAGCAACTACCAAAGAGGTCATACAAACAAAGTGGCTCACTTTTGATGAAATCAAAGAAATGTATGAACGTGGTGATTGCTGTCTCAACATGGGAGATCTTTATGGCTTTGAATTAAATCCTGTACCGCAGAACGAATATCAGGATATTATAGGTCAGATCGTAAAAGGCAAAATAGACCGTCCTATGGGAAGTTACCACCCGACTCACAAAGATCTTTATTATCCGGTAAATTATGGGTATGTCGAAGGCATTATAGGCGGTGACGGAGCGGAACAGGATGTATATCTTTTGGGTGAGACTTCAGCAGTTACAGATTTTGTTGGGAAAGTCATTGCCGTTTATCACAGATACGATGATAACGAAACAAAATGGATCGTAGTTCCCTGCGATGAGGAAGGCAATATACGGAGCAACATTAAGATACCGGGTAAAAACGAAATATATGCTCAGATTGCCTTTCAGGAGCAGTTTTTCAGCGGAGTTTTGGTGGGGTTATGATGAACCCCGGGGACGGGGTTATGGTGTCAAAAATCGGTTTTGCATAAAAAACCTATTCCAATTTATATTTATGTATGCTATAGTAAAGCAGTGTGGTAAAAAGACACAGTACAAAAAATAAATTGGAGGAGAGGAAATGGACACTTTAACTTTTTGCATTATGGTGACCATAGCGGTCTATTTGCTGCTGATGCTGGCCATAGGTTTTATTTACAGCAAAAACAACAGCAGTTCAAAGGATTTCTATTTGGGAGGCCGGAAGATGGGTCCCCTTGTTATCGCAATGTCAGCAGAAGCTTCAGACATGTCATCGTGGCTTCTTATGGGGATTCCGGGACTTGCGTATTTGACCGGTATATGCGAGCCTTTCTGGACTATTTTGGGACTTGGGATAGGAACTTATTTAAACTGGCTTTTGGTTTCAAAGCGATTACGCAGATACTCGGATAACATAGATGCATACACTATTCCTGATTTTTTCTCAAAGAGATTTCATGACACTAAGAAGCACCTGAGTGCCATAGCTGCTGTTGTAATAATCGTGTTCTTTGTACCTTATACAGCATCCGGATTTGCTGCCTGCGGCAAGCTGTTCAACTCGCTTTTCGGAGTGAATTATGTGGTTGCCATGGTGGCATCGGCTTTGATCATTACGGGTTACACCATTATGGGCGGATTCAAGGCCGTGTCGACAACAGACTTTATCCAAAGCGCGGTTATGTCTTTGGCATTGGTCGTAGTGCTGGGATTTTCCGTAAGCGTAGCAGGTGGCTGGAATGCAGTGATCGATAACGCAAAGGCTTTACCCGGACATATAAGTCTTTCATTGTATCATGATGTGCCTAACAACACTGCGGCAAGCTACGGTGGCGTTATTGCGATCATATCGACGATGGCATGGGGACTTGGCTATTTCGGTATGCCTCATATCTTGCTCAGATTTATGGCCATAAAGGATGAAAAGAAACTCGCTCTCTCAAGAAGAGTTGCAACCGTTTGGGTATTTCTTGCCATGGGACTTGCAATGATCATCGGACTTGCGGGTCTTGCCGTAACAAGTACCGGTAAGATTGAATTCCTGAATACAGCGGCGTCAGCCGAAACCATAATAGTTAAGATCTCTGATTTGATCTCCAAGAACGGAGTGTTCGCTGCAATAGTGGCAGGTCTTATCCTTGCAGGTATTCTTGCCGCGACCATGTCTACCGCCGATTCTCAGATGCTGGCGGCTGCTTCGTCTGTATCGGAGAATATCCTTGGAGATTTCCTTAAGGTTAAGATGAATGAGAAGAGAAAACTCCTGTTTGCAAGGATCGCGATCATAGGTATCGCCGTTCTGGGCGTAATACTCGCGCTTAATCCCGATTCATCCGTTTTCAGGATCGTATCGTTTGCCTGGGCAGGATTTGGCGGAGCCTTCGGTCCCGTTATGCTTCTCTCACTTTTCTGGAAGAGGACCACAAAACAGGGCGCTTTATGGGGTATGATCGGCGGAGGCACTATGGTATTCATATGGAAGTTTTTGGTCAAGCCTCTTGGCGGAGCATTTGCTATATATGAACTTCTTCCTGCGTTCATATTCTCGCTTGCTATTGCGATAGTTGTATCGCTCCTTACCAAAAAGCCGGATGAGAGCATCATCGAAGAATTCAAAAAGTCTCAGGCCTGAATGAACCCCGGGGACGGGGTTGTGGTGTCATTTTTGACCCGCGACAAAAAAAGTACCAATAATCCCACAACGCTATGACCGTGAGTTCATCTGTGTTTGTGGGATTTTTGTATAGATAGATCACGCATATCGGGAACGCGCGAAAACAGGATTTAGCAACACAAACTTTCCGAAATGGAAATTTAAATGTATATCAATTGTACAAACTCTATGTTATAATTATCTTGCTCTTCACGTAAAATCAAGTCATAACAAAGCTACACTTAATGTGACAACGAAAATGCGGAGGAAGAGAAAATGATGAATATGAACACGAACATGTATATGTATATGGACTGGATTGAAAGCTTACAGCCCAAGGTTCCCGATTGGGCGCAGGCAGAGAAGATGGAACTCTCATATGCCCAGATAGATCTTTGGAAAAACCACGATCGCAATCCACGTTCAGTGCGGAAAGGGATTTGAATCAGATGCAATTGAAACTGGGCGAGAATATTAAGCGTTATCGCAGGAAAATGGAATTGACACAGGAAGGACTCGCGGAGGCTTTCGGAGTGACGGTGGGGGCGGTTTCCAAATGGGAAAACGGAAATAATGTTCCGGATGTTCTTACCATGATGGAACTGGCGAATTTCTTTAATATATCTTTGGATGAGCTTCTCGGATATGAAATGTCTTCCAAAAATGTGAAGGATATGTGTGAATCTATAGAGAATCTTTGTGATGTTCACGATTTCGGATCCGCTGTCAGAGAAGCAAACGAAGCAATGACGCGCTATCCCCACAATTTTAAGGTGCTTCACACATGTGCTACCATGTACTACTTTAAAGCATTCGAAAACGTGGACTACAAAGAAGACGCTGAAAATGCGATACGCATATTTGAAATGGCGCTGAACCATATTTCGCAAAACACGGAAAGTGAGATCGGCGAGGTTACCATCAAAGAAAAAATAGCCAATATGTATCGCAGGATCGATCCCGAAAAAGCATTGGAGCAACTGAAACAGATCAATTACGAGGGAAGGGAATGCAAGGGGATAGCGAGAACATTGATGAAACTTGAACGCAGGACCGAAGCGCTTGACCACTACTCGACTGCGCTGATCATAAATCTCGTCGAGCAATATGAGGTCAGCATTTATACTGCTCTTGCGCTTGCGGCTACGGGAAAAAGCACCGACATAAAGAAGGCCATGGAACTCATAGAGGCGGAATTGGCGATCCTGGATATATATGCGATCCCCAATAAGGTAACCATGATCCACAAGCTAAAATCCGTGCTGATAATGCATCTGGCATGGGGGTATTCCTGCCTCGGAAAGCCGGAGGAAATGAGAGAGTGTGTCCGACATGCATATGCTTTGGCAACTGTTTTTGACAATGAAAACATACGTTCGGAAATTGCGGAGTCGATAAGGTTTGCATATTTTTCGGAGAAACTGGTGTCGACGTATGATTCCATCGGAGTGAGCGCGGTTAGCGGGATCGAGAGGTTCCTTACGCAAGAGGTTGAAGATCAGTACAAGAAGAATGCGAAATACTTAAAAGACGTTATTGATTACTGGAACGAGATCAAAACGGGAAAAAGGTGACTGCGGTCACTTTTTTTATTGCAAAAACAGAGTATCATAATGACATAAAAATGAACCCATAACCCCGTCCCCGGGGTTCAAAAGAGGTAAAAAAATGATGAAAAGGCTTTGTGCATTTAAGTACATAAGGAATAACAAGAAAAACGTGGGTACGTTGGTACTGGCGCTGACCCTGTCCTTTGTGGTGATGTATGTGGTATATGTGCTGCTGGCAATATCGGGAGAAAGCGAGAAAGCTGTCAGGTTTGAAATGCCAAAAAGGGTATCGTACCTGAGCGTTTCCGCAAAAACACTCGGAGTGTTCGCGGAAAACTATGCTTCCGCGGAGGAAGCGAATGCGGATTTCGACAGGAAATACGAAGAGCTGATCGAGAGCTTGAAAAAGGAAGAGGGAATCGAGGATGCCTACTTCAGACAGGTGTTTATAGCCAACTATAATTCGGTCTTAGGAGGTGTAGGATTCGAATTTCCGCTTATTGAGCCTGAGCTGATACCCGGATATTTAAAGCATACCGGTGCAAAACTTACAGAAGGAAGAATGCCCGAAGGTGACGGAGAGATACTGGTGGACAGCGTGATCATGAAAAACCGGGGGCTGGAGGTTGGCGGCTGGTATATGGAAAACGTGTGGGGGAAAGCCTTTAAAGTGGTGGGGGTCCTCGAGTCAGGACGAATGATCTCGGTGGGGACGCCCCGAGGGTACACCAATGCGGGATGGTACGTGGTTGTGCTGAACGACGAGAATACTACGGATCTTAGGAAACTTCTTAGTGAGAGGGGTTACACTCTGGATCAGGGGGATCGGATCATCGACGGCGTGACCTACAGGCGGTACTATGAGGAAAATATGGAAACGATTAACAGTGCAACATCTGTCATATTCCTGGTGGTAATGATCTTCCTTATCATATCCGTATTGGTGACATATGTCTCCTATTTGCGAAACCGCATGAATGAATATTGCCTGTACAGCTCATTAGGATACAGCAGAGGAAATATATACGGAATGATGATGAGAGAGATGCTCATCCTGGTAGGAACAGCCATTCTTCTGGGGCTTGTTCTGTCTCTGGCGGCAGCGGTGGGGGTACGGGAATTCATAGCATTTCCGAAGGGTCTGCTGAGCAAAGTGTTTTATCCGGAAACTCTGGGTAAGATCATTTCAATGTATGTACTGATCATGGGCGTGCTCCAGATACCGGTGATCATAAGCATAAACGGTGTCAGGACCATAGATGCGATAGAAGATTGACACAGGAAAGGGAGATAATATGTTTGATATAAAAAATATTTGTATGATCTATGATATGGATTCGGATGAGAAAATGTATGCCCTCAAGGGCTTTGATCTTAAATTGCCCGACTGCGGTCTGGTGGGGGTGGTCGGACCCTCGGGAAGCGGCAAAAGTACGCTCATGTATTGTCTTTCGACACTGAAGAAGCCTACGGAAGGAAGTATAGTTTATAACGGCGTGGATTTTACATCCATAAATGAAAAAGAGAGGGAAACGCTAAGGCGGAAGGAGTTTGGGTTCATCTTTCAGAAGCATTATCTGGTACCTTATATGAATGCTTTTGACAACGTGCTGGTTTCCGCTGTGGAAAAGGGCAAAGAAGTGAACGAAAAGGTCTGCAGGCTTATGGCTGATCTGGGGCTTGGAGAGAGGGAGTTTAAGAAAAAGCCTGCGAAGCTTTCCGGCGGACAGTGTCAGAGAGTGGCTATAGCAAGATCCATGATCAATGATCCGAAGGTGGTTTTTGCGGACGAACCGACAGCTTCCCTTGACCACGAAAATGCTTTTAACGTTATGAAAATGCTGAAGACCTATTCAAAGGACAGGCTTGTGCTGGTTGTGACTCACGACAGGAGCATCCTGAAGGATGCCGACAGGATCATAGAACTTTGGGACGGTGATATCAGCGGGGATAAGGAGAATTTGAAAGGAAGCGCGGAATGAAACCTTTATCAGCTTTGTATTATGTGAAAGAAAACAAGGGCAGGGCCTCGATCCTCATTTTTATGATGTTGCTTACGACATTCATTTTTCTCGCGGGTAATTATATTGAGAGCATATATTACTATTTCGATAAAAACATCGAGTACTTCGACCATCTGTATGTTGTAGAGACAATAGGGGGTGCTGACGGTATTGAGGAGTTCGAGGATATATATGCAGATCTTTGCAGGGATGAGGAGCTGATCGTGCAGGTCAGGAGCCCCAGGGGATTTGCGGGTTTGGAGTACAAAAGTACATTAGGCTTTAATATGGGCGGGGATTCCATGGTGTTTGATACTCCGGAGGATATGAAGACGGCCTTTGAGATCTTTGGAGTGGAGTGCGACCTGTCGGAGATCAGGAACAGATCGGTGGTAATGTCTTCGGCGATGGCATTGCAGTTCGGGCTCAAAAAAGGCGACACGGTCGACTCTTCCGTGTATTCGAATATAGACGGCAAATATACGCTTGATGCCATATCAGAGGACAACAGCTATATGCCTTTCTACGTGTGCAAGGATTCTCCGCAACCATTTAGAGTGAACGTATTGGGAAAGAACGGGCTTTCGGGGGATGCGCTTAGAGAGCATATTGTCGGCGTCGTGAACGGAAGAAATGCACAGATCGCCGAAAGAGCAAAGTATATCATTTACAGAGAACTCGATCCGTTCAAATACATCTTCTTGGCGGGCATATTCATTCTCTCCGTGGTTCTGTCGGTCATAATCGGTTCGGTGATCACGGGGCAGTATATAAAGAGAACATATGAATTCGGGGTTTACAGGGCCATAGGTATTTCAAAGAAACGTATCTACGGGAAATGCGGAGCGGAGATTTTACTCATGAACGGGATGGCAGTTTTGATCGGAGCATTTACAGTGCTGCTCATAACGTTTATACTTAATGAATTAAAATACATTCCCGAAGGAAAGTATCTGCCCTATTTCTCGGGGATAGGAGTGTTGGGATTTCTGCTGTCTGAAGTGCTGGTGATCGTTCCCACCGCACTCCTTAAGGGAAGAAGCATGTCAAGGGCGGATGTAACGGAGTTTTAGGCAATATGGCGATAATTGTTTTATCGAACCTGATAACGCTTGTCCTAACGATCGTTTCAGCAGTGTTTTCTGAATATGCTTTTTTGGAAATGCTGCTGGGAGGGATCATGATGATCCTGATCACGGCGGGACATTTTACGGATGGTCACGGGAAGGAGAAGATTCTCCTTGAGATCCTCGTGGCTGTCCTTTTTGCATATTTTTCCGGGCATTTCTGGGGTTTTTTGGTCTTTGCGTGCATATTGGAAATGAAGCCCTTGAAGGCGGTTTTGGCGGCGGACGGAACGTTTGTTTTGGCAGCGGGTGTGAATATGCTTCGAGATCATGCTCTTAACGGACATTCCATTGCAACGGCACTTGTGGAATTGCTCCCGCTGACCGGTGGCGTGGTGATCCTGACGGTTTTAAGAGAACTCATGCTGGAGGATCAGAAACTACGAAGCGAAGAGAAAAAGAGGATGATCGACTACAGCCTCAGGGAAATGCGAGAGATCAAGCGAAACAGGGAATTGTCTTTGCAGAACTTCCATACCGAAAAGAACGCAAGACTCGTTGAGAGAGAGAATATCAGCAGAAACATACACAACAGCGTGGGACACTCGATCACGGCAGCCATAATGACGCTGGATGCGGCGGATATGCTTTTTGAAAAGAAACCGGAGGAAGCTCACAGAAGGATGAATGACGCGACGGAAAGGATCAGAGGAAGTCTGGAATCCATCCGGAGTGCGGTGAGGGCCTTGGATTCGGAGGACTCAGAGGTGTCTGTCAAGGATCTTATGTGCTATATGGACAACATAATTGAAGATTTTGTCATGGACACGGAGCGGACCTGTGACAAGATATATGACATGTATGCGGAAAATATGCTTTTGCCGAAGGAACACGTGGAATTCCTGACGGGTGCGTTGGGCGAGATGCTGACAAACGGCGTGAAGCACGGGCAGGCGGACCGGTTTCTCGTGAAGGTGAGCGGGGACTCGGCGCATATCAAGCTGGAGGTCAAGGACAACGGGAACGGCGTGTTTAGCGAAGAAAACAGGACTGAACTGATCGCAAACGGGTTCGGGCTGAAGAAACTCATGTCATATGCCCGGCGTTGCGGCGGATATGCAGAATTTGAGAACGACAAGGGTTTCAGGTCGGTGGTTGAATTGCCGATAAAAACCGTTGAAAAATAAAATTGACGAGGAAATCGATAGGGGGAAGGTTATGAACAAAGTTTTGCTGGTTGACGATGAGAATATGCTTTTGGACAGTCTGGAGATCATTCTGTCCATGAACGACATGGAGGTTGTGGGAAAGGCGCACGACGGAAACGAGGCGCTAATGCTTCTGGAAAAGACCTGCTGCGACATTGCGCTGGTGGACCTTAACATGAAGGGAATGGGAGGCATAGAGCTTATCGGCCACATGAAAAAAAGGTATCCCAAGATCAGGATACTGGTGCTCACCACCTTCTACGATGACAACAATATCACGGCGGCCATCAGCAACGGCGCTGACGGCTATCTTCTTAAGGACAGCGGGAAAGCGGCCATTTTGGGGGCTGTCGGGCAGATAATGAACGGGGTCAGCGTGCTGGATCCCAAGGTGATGCAGAGGCTTACCGCCCTCATGTCCGGAAACGGGTCCAATGAACTGTACGATGACATGACAGCCAGGGAAAGAGAGATCGCCACACTTCTCGCGGACGGTCTCACCAACCGCCAGATCGCCGACAAACTCTACATTTCCGAGGGCACCGTCAAAAACTACATCTCCACCATATATGACAAAACAGGCATCCACGACCGTGTCAAACTCGTGGTGGCTCTCTCCGGAAAATGAACCTTGGGGACGGGGTTGTGGTGTCATTTTTTGAATGAACCTTGGGGACGGGGTTGTGGTGTCATTTTTTGCAGAGCCTTTTTACGGTTGAGACAGAAACGTTCATTATTCTTGCTACTTGTTTACAGGTAAGGTGCTGTTCCTTAAGTAAACGTATGTTCGAGTTTCTGTCTGTTCTGTTCATGGAGTCGATTTCGGAAAGAGTAGAAATGTTGGTCAGTGACTTGAAGATTGCTATGGCGGTTTCATCCGTGACAAAGTGGGTGTACTCCTGCTCGCATTCGCTAAACATAGCGTCTACGGCATCTTTGTCGGCTGTTGCAAAATAATAGTGCAACGCATGTTTTGAACCTGCGATATTATATGCATAAGTGAGATTGAGCATAGAATTTTTTTGACCGTAATACGCGTTGAAGCTGCTCCAACGATATTCTGACGGATATTTACACATGTTTGCTCTAACAGGGTTGTTATGAATATAGACGAGAGCAGACAGGAAGTAGTTATCGCTGTCAATGACCTGGCTGTGAAAACGTTCCTGAAATAGATGACCGGTACGAAGATATTTATTGTTGTACCAGCGGGCGAATCTTGTTCCCAAACTCTGAAAACAGCTTGACAGCGTCTCCGGCGGGGAATAGATAAGCAGATGAATGTGGTTGTTCATGAGACAATAGGCATATAGATCGATATCATATTTTTCGACGCAATCAGACAGGATGTAAATGAATTTTTCATAATCTTGGGAGTCTTCAAAGATAATATGCTGATTTACAGAACGAAGTGTGATATGATATATGCCGGTCGGACTGATAAGTCTTGATTTCCTAGGCATACGCACTCCTTTTATTTTTTTAATGATGATATTATAGATGTTATGCCACGAAAAAGCAAGAATTTTTTTAAAATGACACCATAACCCCGTCCCCGGGGGTCAAAACAGGAGAAAACCATGAGAACACTTTTGAAGCTTAGCAGGGAGGCGGCGAGATATAAGGGGCTGTATATTATCGCGATACTTTCGACCTTTGGATTGACGGCAGTGAATCTTGCCGCGCCCAAAGTTCTTTCTGCTATGACGGGCATAGTTGAAAAGGGCGTGAATGACATCACGATCGAAAACATACGGAATCTGGCGTTGGGCCTGCTGGGACTGTATCTTTTGAGGGTATTGTTCAGATTTCTGAGCAATTATCTTGCCCATCATGCCGCCTGGTATCTCGTGGGGGAACTCAGGAGCCGCTTGTATAACAAGCTGCAGAGCCTTGATCTGGGCTTTTTCCACGACAAACAGACCGGAGACCTGATGAGCAGGGTAGTAAATGATACAAGAGATTTTGAGCATTTATATGCGCATATGATCCCCGATATACTTACCAATATCGTAACCTTTGTGGGGGTATTGGTGATACTTTTGACCATAAACGTAAAGCTTGCGTTGATCACCTGCGCGCCGATACCGATGATCCTTGTATCGGGAGTGATATTTGCAAAGATCGTGCGGCCGTATTTCAGGGCGTCCCAGAAGGTTATGGGCGAACTGAACGCGCAATTGCAGGACAGTCTGTCGGGACTTCACGAAATACAGGCCTTCGGACAGGAAGCATATGAAGGCGAGAGAGTCAGAAAAAAGAGCATGGATCAGGTCGTGGCCATGCTGCGGGCGCTTAAGGCAAGTGCCATTTTTCATCCGAGTGTGGAATTCCTTTCTTCCTTCGGAACCGTTCTGGTGGTATTGTTCGGCGGTATTCTTGCATATCGGGACCAGCTTTCCGTTGCGGATATAGTGGCATTTGCGCTTTATCTGTCGCTGTTTTATGCACCTGTTTCCGGGCTTGCAAATCTGCTTGAAAACCTTCAGCAGTCACTTGCGGGCGCCGAGCGCGTCACGCTTATCCTCGATACACCTTCTGCCATTGAAAATACGCCGGATGCGCAGCCCCTTGAAAATGTTCGGGGCGCAGTGGTATTTGAAAATGTATCGTTCCATTATGAGAACAAGATACCTGTACTTAAAAATATATCATTTTCCTGCGAGCCGGGCATGATGGTAGCCCTCGTGGGGCCGACAGGCGTCGGTAAAACGACTGCGACCCAACTGATCTCCAGATTCTATGACCCGATCGAAGGAAGAATACTTGTGGACGGAAAAGACATAAAACATGTAACGCTTGAGAGCCTCCGCCACAACATCTCGCCGGTGCTTCAGGACACATTCCTGTTCAACGGCACCATAGCCGAAAACATCGGATATGCAAGACCGACCGCAACCCGAGAGGAGATCGAGAAGGCGGCCAAGGCAGCCAACATCCATGAGGACATCATAAATATGCCTAAGGCATATGAAACACAGGTCGGAGAGCGCGGACTTCGTCTTTCGGGCGGTCAGAAGCAGCGCGTGGCCATAGCCCGTGCGATCCTGAGGAACAGTCCGATCATTATTCTCGACGAAGCGACGGCATCCGTGGATGTAAGTACGGAGCACCGGATTCAGGCTGCGATCTCCGAACTGGCGGGAAAGCGCACGGTCATAGCTATCGCGCACCGTCTTTCAACGATCATGAATGCGGATCTGATCCTTGTTATACATGAGGGTGAGATAGTCGAACGCGGAACTCACGCGGAATTGATGGGAATGAAGGGCTACTATTACAGGATGCAGATGGCTGCACAATGATATTTACTGACACGGAGGAAGAATATGTGGGCATATGAAAGTGTTTTTTATCAGATATATCCCCTGGGGTTTACAGGCGCACCTTTTGAGAACGACGGTGTGCTCTGCCACAGGATACTTAAGATCGCGGAGTGGATCCCGCATATCCGCAAATTGGGTGCAAACGCCGTTTATCTCTGTCCCGTGTTCGAGTCGGACACGCATGGCTACAATACCCGCGACTACACGAAAGTCGATGTGCGGCTCGGCACAAACGAGGATCTGAAGTCCGTGGTTTCAGCCTTTCACGATAACGGTATCAAGGTGGTGCTGGATGGCGTGTTCAACCATGTGGGACGCGGCTTTCACGCCTTTAAGGATGTGTTGGTGAAGCGGGAAAAATCACCTTATATCAATTGGTTCGCACGCATAGATTTCGCGGGCAACTCCCCTTACAACGACGGCCTTTGGTACGAGGGCTGGGAAGGAAATTACGATCTGGTCAAGCTGAATCTGCAGAATCCGGAGGTTAAAGCCCACATTTTTAACGCGGTGGAGGGATGGATAAACGAGTTCGGGATCGACGGGATCAGGCTGGACGTGGCGTATTGCCTGGATCGCGGCTTCTTGTACGAACTCAGGCGGTTTTGCGATTCGAAAAAGGCGGATTTTTTCCTGCTCGGCGAGGTGCTCCACGGTGAATATGGCCGCATGCTTTCCGAAATGAACATTCACTCCCTAACCAATTATCAATGCTACAAAGGGCTCTACTCTGCCATAAACAGCTACAACCTTTTTGAGATCGTGCACTCGCTACTCCGGCTGTTCGGCCCCGAGGATTGGACCGTGGCAAGGGGTTCGCACCTGTTGGCGTTCCTCGACAACCATGACGTGACACGTATTGCAAGCATATTAAATGACGACCGGGAACTCCGCTGTGCATATGCCTTGCTTTTCGGAATGCCGGGTATTCCAAGCATATATTACGGCAGCGAGTGGGGCGCGAAGGGCGACAAAAAGGACGGGGATCCGGCGCTGAGGCCTTGTTTTGAAAAGCCGGAATGGAACGATCTGACGGAGTTCATCGCAAAACTTGCGGAGATCAGGAAGCGTGAAAAGGGGCTGAATTACGGAGGGTTCAGGAGTCTGTATCTGACGAACCGTGCCTGCGTGTTTGAGAGAAGATGCGATGATGAGCGGATCCTGGTGGCGGTAAACATTGATGACAAGCCTGTGACCGCGCAGTTTGAGGCGGGCGGTCAATGGGCGGATGAACTGGTGTCGGGAGAGGTTCACGATTTCACGGGCGGAAGTGAACTTTCGGCTTTCGGAGTGTATTTTTGGAAAATGAGATAGAAACAATGCGGAGAATAAATAAATGGCATATAAAAATGAACCCATAACCCCGTCCCCAAGGTGTCAAAATCGGAGGTTTTACGAGGAACATGTGGGGAAGATGATACATGAGAAATTCCCGGAATATGAGGACAGGATTGCTGTGGGCATAGCGGGAGAAGGCTCGGACTGTTTCGGGTACGATGATGCGATCTCCAGAGATCACGATTTCGGAACGGGGGTCTGCCTTTGGATTACGGATGAGGACATGGAGCGCTTCGGTTACCGACTGTCAATTTTATATAACGAGCTGGTGGACAGCGTGGAACGGTCGAATTACACAAACAGGCTTCGGGAAAGGCGCGGTGTGATGACGATCCGGAAGTTCTATTCGAATATATTGCACATCGAGTGTGACACGGAGAATTGCCGTTTGACGGAGGAACAGTGGTACAGTCTGGATCACTCCTGCCTTAAGACAGCTGTCAACGGGGAGGTTTTCAGGGATGATCTTGGGGCTTTCACGGCTTTCAGGAAGTACCTTCTGGGATACTATCCCGAAAGGGTATGGAGAAGAAGGCTTGCGGAGGAACTGCATGCATATGCTTCCGCTTTTCAGGTGAATTACTCCAGATGTATGAGCAGAGAGGACATTGTGGCGGCTGAGCTTTGCAAGGCAAAGGGGCTTGCTTCCGCGATGGAGATCTTTTTCCTTCTAAAAAAAGAGTATCCGCCTTACTACAAATGGACGTTTCGAGCGCTGACGGAACTGGATGAAGAGGGGGTTATGGCTGCGAAGCTTCGTGAACTTGCGGAGGAGCCAATACGGCGCGAGGCATGGGAAGATACGAAATATCATCCGAACCGCCTGAATATCAAGGACAGGATCGTTTCTCTTTCTGAGGAGATCGCATCGGAGCTTGAGTATCTGATGGCGGAGCAGGGACTGATAACTTGCCGCACCCGCTATCTTGAACCTCATGTGGATGAGATTTTGAAAAAATGACACCATAACCCCGTCCCCGGGGTTCAAAAGTAAAGGCGCAAAAATGAAGATAGTCTATCACCTTCCGGGGTTGTTTGAGTTTTATGAATTGTATAAAATCTTTTTGAAGCTGTACCGTGAGCACAGAGAGTATTTCTATGACGAGTGTGAGATCGGCTCGGTTTACGGCGCTCCGGCGGATTGTCTCTGGGGCGGCGGCAGAGTGGGATACGGCAGTGAAAGAGCCGAAGACGTGGCGGCGCTCATGCGGGCATATGCGATCTCGGCCCGTCTCACCTTCAGTAACTCTCTGCTCAGGGAAGAACATCTTTCCGACAAAAAATGCAATGCCCTGTGCAGGCTTTTTGAGCACAACGGGAGCACTGAAAACGGAGTGATCATATGCTCGGATCTGTTGATCGAACATATTAAAAAGCATTATCCTTCTTTTTATTTTGTTTCATCTACGACCAAGGTGATCACGGATTTTGATGAGTTTAAGAAGGAACTGGCTCGAACGGATTTCAGGTTCGTTGTACCGGACTTCAGGCTGAACAAGGCTTTTGACAGGCTTGAAACGCTGACACGGGAAGAAAAAGACAAGACGGAATTTTTATGCAATGAATGCTGCTTTTTTGGATGCGATGACAGGAAAGCCTGCTATGAGAATGTGAGCAGGAAGAGTTTGGGAGAAGATTGTCCGGAACATATATGCACGGCTCCCGACGGAAACAAAGGTTATCGTTTTTCGGAAGCTATGAAAAATCCGGGGTTTATCGGAATTGAGGACATCCGGAAAACATATGCACCCATGGGCTTTTCACAGTTCAAGATCGAGGGGCGGAGCCTCGGAAGTGCGGTGGTTCTGGAGTTTTTGCTGTATTATATGACAAAGCCGGAGTGGCAGCTTAAGGTCAGGGAGGAGATCTACCTGGACAGTATGTTGGATCTGTTTTAGGAAAGGATGAACGAGATGTTAGACGAGAGATGGGTTTTTCATGACAAAGTAAAGGCCGAAGATCAGGGAAACGGCGTGGTTAGAAGGGTTCTTGCTTACAGTAAGGATCTGATGTGCGTTGAAAATACGTTTAAAAAAGGCGCAATCGGGGCGTTGCATCATCATCCCCACACGCAGATCACTTATGTGGTGAGCGGAAAATTTGAGTTTGAGATAGGCGGCGTTAAGAAAGTCGTTTCGGCGGGAGACACCATGCTGAAGACAAACAGTGTCGAGCACGGGTGCATATGCCTTGAGGACGGCATTCTGCTGGACATTTTTAATCCTATGAGAGAAGATTTTGTGAGTGACTGACAGAGGCGGGCGGAAAGATATGGAAAAGAGTAATGTAGTTTTGATCGGAATGCCCACATCGGGCAAAAGCACAGTGGGAGTCATAGCCGCCAAGATCCTTGGCATGGATTTTGTTGACACGGACATAGTGATCCAGCAAAGAGAAGGTGCGCGGCTTTGCGAGATCATTGAAGAGCGCGGGATCGAAGGGTTCTTGGAGTGCGAGAAACAGGCACTTTTAAGCATCGACGTTAAAAACACGGTCATTGCGACCGGAGGAAGCGCGGTCTACAGTAAAGAAGCAATGGAGCATCTTAAAAATTCCTCTGTGGTTGTTTACCTTAAGGTTGAAAAAGAGGAGCTGTTCAAGCGCCTGAAGGAAGTAAAGGAACGCGGCGTGGTGCTTCGAAACGGAGAGACCTTGGAAGAAATGTACTATGAACGGGTGAAGCTCTATGAAGAGTTTGCCGATCTGACGATCTCTGAGGAAAAAGCGACCATAGAAGATACGGTAAGACGACTTATTGCGGAACTGAAATGAGCCACGGGGACGGGGTTATGGTGTCATTTTAGCAATTTCCGGTGTAAACAAACCTTAGGTTTTCGCGGGCGATCTCCGCGAGCCTGTAGACTTTGGAGACTTCGGTTGCAGGCCGGTCAAGCATATTGAATCTCGGGAAGAACCTGGAAACATGAAGAGGAATTTCGGTTCCGATCGTGTTTCCTTTTTTGTCTTTTAAGGAAGCCACCCAGGATGTCAGTTCACGCATTTCATCTTCACCGTCGTTTTCGCCGGGAACTATGAGGGTGGTGAGCTCCACATGGCAGTCCTTTACCGCTCTTTCGATAAAGCTTTTGACCATACGGAGGTCGCCGCCCAACACATCTTTATAGTAGTGCTCCGTAAAGCCCTTCAGGTCTATGTTCATTGCATCGATAAAGGGCAGGATCTCTTCAAGCACGGAAAGTTCGGCGGTTCCGTTGGAAACGAGGACATTTTTCATGCCTTTTTCGTGAACAAGCTTCGATGTGTCACGGATGTATTCGTATCCGACAAGGGGCTCGTTGTAGGTAAATGCAACGCCGATGTTTCCCGCATTAACGTATCTTTCAGCTATGGAAACCAACTCCGCGGGGGTCACAAAACGCACATTTTCTTCTGAGGTTCCGGTAAACGCCTTTACATCCGGTGCCCAGGAAATCTCGGAATTCTGGCAGAAAGGACAGCGCAGATTGCAACCGTAGCTGCCCACGGACAGGACTTTACTTCCGGGCATGAATCGGGCGAGGGGCTTTTTCTCGATCGGATCCAAAGCGATCCCCGTGAGACGACCGTAGTTTGCGGCTTTGACCTGCCCTTTTACGGCAGTTCTGGCCATGCAAAACCCGAGTTTTCCGTCCTCTATTTCGCAATGTCTGAAACACACTTCGCAACGTGCCATTTTTTCTCCTATTTGTGTCTTATAACTTCAAATCTTTCCAATGAATAGTTATCGGTGGGAGAGATACCTCCCTTTTTCATGGCGATGGAAACCTGGGTGTCCACATCATCCACACCCTCAAGGTCCGGAAGCAGCAGACCGCGTTTCATCCCACAGGTGACGATCACTCCGTAACGCTTAACATCCAGCTCTTCACGACTTGCTATCGGCTCGGGCTCACCCAGAATGTCCACGCTTACATCAAGATATTTGAGTTCATTCTCCCTGATCGCTTCAAATCGCGGATCTCTTGAAGACGCGCTGACCGCATTGTTTGCAATCTCTTGAGCTATGCAGTCGGTTGTGGGCAGGATCGTTCCGATGCAGCCACGCAGATCTCCGCATTTATGTATCGAAACAAAAGCACCGGCCCGTCTGTTAAAGATCTCTGCGGGAAGCGCCTCACGCAGCTGATCCGGAAGATCCTTGGGGATGTTCACTTTTCTCCTGAACTTTACGTAATTATCAACGCAAAACCACGCAAGACGGGCATATGGATCCGCGACTGCCTTTTCTTTATCTATTTTTTCTGCCAGTATTTTTAAAAATCTTCTGTCCTCACTCGGCTCCGGTTCACCGTCTTTGATCGGGTGAAAAGAAGCAATACCGTAGCCCACACCCGTAACATCCTGATGAGAATAGACTTCCGATGAGATTTTAACACCGTCAAAGGCCCCTGCCATTATGACAAAGGATTTGTGACCGCATTCCGCAGCCTTTTGACAGAAGGATGGATCGAAATCGAGCATTTCGCCGAAGGCCGCACGATTGGCGGTGTCCATGATGCGCTCATCATAGACGGGACCTTCCGGAGCAAAACCGTAGGGACCGTAGGTCTGCAGTTTATGTGAAAGATCTCCGCTTGCAACAAATACAGCCCTGCGGCCGAGAGCGTTGACTGCGTCCTGAATGTATATGCCCAATTGATAATGATCTGCGAGGGAAAGGCCGGAAAGGCTGATGCGAACGATCTTTGCGGCTTTCAGGTACTTGCGGATAAAGTAGAGGGGAACCATCGTCCCGTGATCCAGCCGCTTGTCGCGCTCGCCGAGAGTGCCTGCCGGAAAACCGTGCTCGTCGGCGATCCGGCAGAGCTTTTGTACCAGCTCTGTGTCGTAGGTCTCATCAAAGGCAACGCTCGGAGCACGGAAATCTCCGAAATCCCCCTTCGCTCCATTGCCCGGAGATATATGAAAATAGTCGGCATACATAATGGAATGCGGGCTGGTGATAATGATCGTGTCCGGAGCAAGCTCCGCGATCTCACGAGCCACCTTGTTGTACGCCGTTGTCGTCTCGATTATCTGTTCTTCACTGCCGCGTCCCACCTCGGGCACTATCATGGGCGGGTGCGGTACCATAAATCCTGCTATGATTCCCATAAAAACACCTCCGCCCTCATTTTAGTACAAACACTACCTTTTGTGAACCCCCGAGACAGAATGAGCCTCGGGGAATGAGCCTCGGGGACGGGGTTATGGTGTCATCTCAGGTAATTTTTTGTCATCCCCTCCCGCGCGGGGCTCATTTTTTGCCGCAAAAACTTGCTTTCGGATTACTATTCGGTATAATAACTGATATACTTTGACGAAGATCAAAAGCAAATTATGCGTGAAAACGCTTAGACGAATAGGAGGATGGGGCAATGGAATTGTATAAAGGGAGACCCGACAATACGGAGGGGCGTTTACCTCGGGAAGTGAGGACATATGACTTCCTGGATTCTCTGGGGATCGAATACTTTAGGACAGACCACGAGGCAGCGAATACGATGGAGGCATGCAACGAGGTTGACGAGATCCTCGGGGTTGTGATCTGCAAGAATCTGTTCCTTTGTAACAGGCAGAAAACGGCGTTTTACCTGCTCATGATGCCCGGGGACAAGAAATTCAAAACAAAGGAGCTTTCCGCACAGATCGGTTCATCAAGACTCTCTTTTGCGGAGCCGGAGGATATGCTTAAATACCTGGACATTGAGCCGGGATCGGTAAGCATAATGGGACTGATGAACGATAAAGAACACAAGGTACAGCTTTTAATTGATGAGGATGTATTAAAGGATGAAAATTTGGGCTGTCATCCATGCATATGCACATCCAGCCTCAAGATGAAAACAAAAGATGTGACGGAAAAGTTTTTGCCTGCCACAGGACATGATTTCAAAACGGTCCATCTTGTGGGAGAGGATTGAAAACGGCTGTATTAGCCGAATGTAAAAGGATTTTTACGTAAAGATCACAAATGTAAAAGGTATTTGATAGACTTTGGAGGCTTTTTTTGGCATGATCATCTCGTAACAAAGGAGAGGACAGATGGATATAGGAAGCAAGATCAAAAAATCGAGGACGGAAGCCAAGCTTACCCAGGAGCAGGCCGCAGAGGCACTCGGGATCAGCAGGCAGACGATTTCCAATTGGGAAAATGAGAGGTCTTACCCGGACATTATCAGCGTATTGAAGATGAGCGACCTGTATTCCGTCAGTCTGGATTATCTGTTGAAAGGAGAACAGACTATGAGTGATTACAGAGATTACAGAGAATATCTCGAAGAAAGCACAAATGTCGTTAAGAGCAAAACAAAGTTGTCAAAGACCATTATTATTTCAGCTTATCTGGTCATATGGGCCGTGGCTGTCCTGATCTTTTGGCTGTTTATTTCAGGTAGCGATGCGATGGGTTATTCGCTGGTTTTCCTGTGGGGGATCATTCCCATATCAACCTTTGTCATGGCGTTGCTTATCGGAAAAAACGACCACTGGGGCAGGAACAAGTGGTTTTCGCTGCCGATCTTCGGCGTTATGTATATGCTTGCTGAGTATCTGACCTTCAGTATGGCTAATAACATTACCGCAAACCATGTGAATGTTCCCCAGTTTTCCCTGCTTTTGGCAGGCGCAGTCATTTCCGCTGCAGGCGTAGCCCTCGGCAGCTTTCTGCGAAAAAGAAAATGAGCCCCGGGGACGGGGTTATGGTGTCACTTTTTGATACCTTGGGGACGGGGTTATGGTGTCATTTTAGGGTTGATATGCAAGCTGTAATGTGATAATATTGCATCAATAAATGAAAGGAGCGCTTTACGCGTAGGTGAAGGAATGATAATCAGATGATCATGTTTAGGTGAACACATTGGTAATGAGTTGGCTGCCGACGGCAGTTCATTTGTGTATGCTTAAACCGACATCATACATTTCTTCCTATGGTCAGAAACGATATGCGTTTTGCGTTCATATGAACTCTGTCGTTAATATAGGATTTTTGTGTGAGTCTGTTGCGTATGCAAGCAGGCTCATTTTTTTAGAACGGAGGAACAGGCATATATGTTGCAGATTAAAAATCTTACAATTACGCACAGAAAAGATCTGCGAGTGATACTTGAAGATTTTAGTGTGGTGTTAAACGATGGAGACAAAGCGGTGATCATCGGAGAAGAGGGGAATGGGAAGAGTACGTTGATGAAGTGGATCTATGATCCGAAAACAGCAGAGGAGTACACGGAATGCAGCGGAGAAAGGATATGCAATAATGAGGTTTTGGGATATTTGCCACAGGAATTACCTGAAGAAGACAGGAGAAAAACCGTTTACGATTATTTTTCTGAAGGGAAGTTTTTCTTTGATCAAACGCCGGGAGAATTGGCTGCGACAGCATCCGATTTCGGACTAAACTCGGATTTTTTCTACGGAGAGCAGCTTATGGAAAGTCTGTCGGGCGGAGAGAAAGTGAAGGCACAGCTGATGAGACTGCTGATGGATAAACCGACGGTGCTCCTGCTGGATGAACCTTCTAATGACATCGATATTTCGACGTTGGAACTGCTTGAAAAGATCGTTAATGAATGGTCTCATATAGTACTATTCATTTCACATGATGAAACCTTGATAGAAAACGTGGCAAACATGGTAATACATATCGAGCAGATAGAAAGGAAGACTAAATGCAGGTACACCGTGGTCAGGGACGGATACAGAAAGTATCTCGAAAAAAGGTCGGCAGCGTTTGAAAAACAGGAGCAAAAGGCGCTTAATGACAAAAGAGAAAAGAAACTCAGAGACGAGAGATACAAGAAGATACTGCAAAAGGTGGAACGTGCACAGACCACAATTAATCATGCAAACAAGTTTGATCTTGCGGATAAGATGCAGGCGGCGCGTAACCTTAAGGACAAGATGCATACCGTAAAATCCATTGGAAAACGATTTGAAAAGGCTGATGAAAATATGACCGAAATGCCTGAACAGGAAGAGGCCATATTTTTTAAGATGGGCGGCAAGAGCTCCGCTATGCCCGAGGGAAAGACGGTATTGGAGTATTCGTTGGATGAACTGAGAACCCCTGATGGAATGCGGGTGTTGGCAAAGGACATATTCTTAAGGATCAGGGGCAGCGAAAAGATATGCCTGATCGGGGCTAACGGAGTCGGCAAGACCACGCTGCTTAAGAAGATCGCCGATGAACTTTTGGCTCGAACAGACATATGTGCGCAATACATGCCTCAGAACTATGAGGATTTGTTGGACCCGACTGTTTCGCCGGTGGATTTTTTGAATGAAACGGGAGAAAAGGCGGAAAGGACGCGGATCCGCACATATCTGGGCGCGTTAAAGTATACTGCGGATGAAATGGATCACCCCATAGGCGAGCTTTCAGGCGGGCAGAAGGCAAAGGTCTTGCTGTTGAAGATGAGCCTTTCGGATGCAAATGTGCTGATACTTGATGAGCCTACGCGGAATTTTTCGCCCCTTTCGGGACCTGTGATCCGTAAGATACTGGCAGGCTTTCCGGGGGCTATAATCAGCATCTCGCACGACAGGAAGTTTATCAGTGAGGTTTGTACCAAGACCTACACACTATCACAGAACGGGTTAAAATGATACCAAAACCCCGTCCCCAAGGTATCAAAAAGTGAGCCCCGGGGACGGGGTTATGGTGTCATTTTGCAAATTAGAGATAATTATCGACAACTTAGGCGAGCGGGGTTGTTTTTGACAGCGATAATTGGTATGTTATTAGGGATAAAATTGCAATTTGGGGAGTACATGGAGGAGTAAGTTGAAAAAGGATTATTCGGTGATTTTTTTTGATGTTGACGGAACTTTGACGGATTCCGGAAGGGGCATAATGAACGGCTTTGCATATGCCATTGAAAAAATGGGCGGTCATGCGGAAGACAGGGCAATGCTTAAGCAGTTTGTGGGACCACCGCTCAGAGATTCTTTCGGAAGGGTGTTGGGATACTCCGAGGAGGATACGGAAAGAGCCATTGCGTTTTACAGAGAATATTACAACGAAATGGGCGGGAATCTTGAAAACAGCGTGTATCCCGGAGTTGAGGAACTGTTGAAACGTTTGAAGGAACGCGGAAAACGACTTGTTGTGGCTACTTCAAAAGGCGAGCGCGGGACGAATTTTGTTCTGGAGCATTTTGGACTTAAGAAGTATTTTGAAGTCATAGCTACCGCAAACGACAGCGACAGACAGCATAAAAACGAAGTGATCGAATATGCCCTGAAGCTTTGCGGCATACAGGACATGAGCAGTGTCGTGATGGTTGGCGACCGTGAAAATGACATTAGCGGAGCAAAATGCTTCGGAATGGATTCAATCGGCGTTTTGTACGGTTACGGAAGCAGAGGCGAGCTGACCGCGGCAGGAGCGACCTATCTGGCGGAAACGGCGGCGGACATTGATAGATATATTTAAAACGGGGGTAGAATTATGAGCGGATACATTATGGATATCAGGAAATCGGTGGGGCATAGTACGGTGATCCAATGTGCGGCAAGCATAATAATTCTGGATGATCAAAACAGGGTTCTACTCGGTAAAAGGGCGGATAACCACATGTGGGGCTATTCCGGCGGATCGGTGGAAATCGACGAGAAGATAGAGGATTGTGCCAAAAGAGAACTGTTGGAGGAAATGGGGATCGAGGCTCTGAATATGGAGTTTTTCAATGTGAATTCGGGGGCGGAGGTTCATTACGTTTATCCCAACGGCGACGAGGTCTCGAACATTGAGATAGTATTTATATGCAGGGATTGGCGCGGTGAGCCCCGAATGGCTGACGGCGAGGTTGAGGAACTCAGGTTTTTCAACATAGACGAGATCACAGAAGATGAAATATCGCCTCCGATACGGCCTGTTTGGCGTAAACTTGTGGAGCACTTCGATGAGTTTACCGAACTGAAAGTCGGACTTCATGACTGCAGGACTGATCATGCGGAAATAAAAGACGGCGTGGTAAGCTTTGATTTCCCCGACGGCTTTTTCGTGCTGAACGGTAAAGAACCAAAGCGTACAGGCAAGGCAAAGATGACCTGCAGACTCGCGGATACCGACATGGAAAAGCCCACGGTCTATGTTTACGTGGAAAAGGACGGCAACGTGGTACGGGAGGATTGGAGCGAACGGTTCTTCCGGGCGTTGAACCGCGGCGAGTTTGAATTCGAATTTGTTACGACATTTAACTCTTACGAACGGGTGCTGTACAAAGGTTATATCTGGTCTGACGCGGCTCCGTACCATAGCGAATGCGAGATAGAGCTGCACACGGCCGAGATAAAATATGCCTGTGAGCCATGTAAAAATGAACCTCGGGGACGGGGTTATGGTGTCAAAAGGAGAAATAAATGAGACTGGGAACATCATCACCTTTAAAACATGAAACACCGGAAGAATGGGCGGAAAACCAGGTTAAGCTTGGCTGCAGATGCGTGAATTTTCCGCTGAGCTGCAAAGCGCCCGAGGAGAAGATCATTGCGTACAGAGACGCGGCAAAAAATCACGATCTGCTGATCGCAGAGGTGGGAATCTGGCGCAATGCGCTGGCTACGGATCCGGACGAAAGAAAAAAGAATATGGATTTTTGCATAGGCCAGCTCCGGCTCGCGGATTTTCTGGAAGCCCGTTGCGCCGTAAACGTTGCGGGGGCTTTCGGCCCCAGATGGGACGGCCATTATAAGGCAAATTTCACGGAGGAAGCGTGGAAAGAGACGGTTCGGATGGTGAGAGAGATCATAGACGCAGCCGACGTAAAAAGGACCTACTTTACGCTTGAACCCATGCCCTGGATGATACCCACAAGCCCGAAGGAGTATCTGAAACTTCTGGAAATGGTTGACAGAGACAGGTTTGCGGTGCATATGGATGCTATAAACATGATCAATTCCGCGGAAAGATACTTTAATACCGAGGAGTTCATCGACGAGATCGCGGAAACTCTGGGAAACAGGATAAGAAGCTGCCACATAAAGGACGTCCATCTCTGCGAGGAGTTCACTTTCCGTCTGGCGGAATGCGGCCCCGGAGACGGCGAATTCCCGTTAAGATACTATGCTGCAAAAATGAGCGGGTTGGATCCTGATATGCCTGTCATTCTGGAACACCTGAACACAGACGAAGAGTACTTGAAGTACCTTGGAGTACTGAAGGAGGTTCTGAATGGAGTACAGTAGACTTTACGATTCAAATGTCATCAATCGGAAATATATGGATTCCATATTGATAGAGGAGCGGATCATAGGCTCTGCGGTGGCGGACACAAGGACGGAGTTCCTCGGCGAAACCTTCAGCAGCCCCGTGATGACGCCTGCGTTCTCGCACCTTAAGAACTACAACGGGCGCGAGCAGAACGGGCTGGTAGAGTATTCCATCGCCGCCAAAAACCTGAATATCATGAATTTCTGCGGTATGATGGAAAATGATATGTTTAAGAAGATCGCGGATACGGGAGCAAAGACGGTGCGCATAGTTAAGCCCTATGCGGACAACGGCAAAGTCCGCGATCAGATGTGCTTTGCGGAAAGTGTCGGCGCTTTAGGCGTGGGAATGGACATAGATCATATCTTCGGCGAAAACGGAACAGATGTCTGCGTCGGTGAAGAAATGGCGGTGCAGACGGCGGATATGCTTGCGGGATATGTAAAACTCACGAAGCTGCCCTTCATCGTAAAGGGCGTGCTCAGTGTGAGAGATGCCCTGATCTGTGCGGAGATCGGTGCCAAGGCGATCATTGTGAGCCACCATCACGGCAGAATGAACTATGCGGTTCCGCCAATGATGATCCTGCCGAAGATAAAGGAAGCCCTGAAAGATAAGGATGTTAGGATCATTGTGGATTGCGGCATTGAGAGCGGAGCTGACGTCTACAAGGCGATTGCCCTTGGAGCGGATGCGGCAGCGGTCGGAAGATCGATGATGCCCGGACTGGAAAAAGAGGGAATCACGGGAGTTGAAAAATTTATAACCCATGTGAACAATGAATTGCGTTTCATTATGAGTAACACAGGGGTTGCAAAAATATCGGATATTAATGATTCAGTGTTATGGAAATGATACCCTAACCCCGTCCCCAAGGTGTCAAAAAGTGAGCCTCGGGGACGGGGTTAGGGTGTCAAAATAAGGGGAGACTAAAAATGTCAGACTTTAAAGAACGCAAGGATAATCCCTTGCACAAGGAATTCGGAATTTGGAGCAATGTAAGGTATATGCTTCGGAAAATGGCTCAGTACGAGCCGAGCACTATCTATCTGATGGTTCTGGGGATCGTGTGTGCTTCGGTAAACTCGATCTCATTTGGCTTCGTAACCAAATATGCCATTGATATAATCACAGGCGGGTATGATAAGGAAGAGGCCGTGAGACTGCTCATAAAGACGATGGGCATTCTTGCCGCAATCCTGATCTTTTTCAGCATTGGAAACACGATCTCGTATTCAAAGAGCTGGTACAGGCACATCTTCATCAGAATGCGGATGATAACCGAGAGGATCACGAGGGTGCTGAGCCTCAAATATGAGATGCTTGAAAAGCCGGACGTGCTGGACATTGCTGAAAGGGCGAATCAGGCCACGGGCGGTAATTACGACAGCGTCGAAGGTATGATCAAATTCCTGGGCTACATTGCAACAAACATCTTCACTGTTATCGTGACTTTTATTGCCGTTACGGTACTTGATTGGCGCCTCATTATCGCACTGATCCTGCTGGGAGTCGTGCAATTCCTTTATTACAGGAAGGTTGTCAAAAAGGACAAGGAAGAAGTCTGGGACCGCCTTTCGCCCGTGTGGCGCAAGACTCACTACATGGAGAGGGTGACTCAGGACTTTGACTTCGCAAAGGACATCAGGCTTTTCTCTCTCAGCGACTTTTTGGCGGCCAGACAGCAGAAGATCTACGACGTAAGGGCGGAGAGGATCGATCACCACGAGGAAATGTGGTTCAGATACGTCTTTTTCACGAGGATCGCCTACGTCATCATTCAGGCGTGCATATACGGAGCGCTCTATCACGCGGTGTTCCGCGATAACCTGAGCATCGGTGATTTTTCAATGTTTATGACCTTTGCCGTTACTTTTTCGGCTGCCTTCACCAACATGCTTCAGAACTTCGGAAATCTCAAGAAGAACTCGCTTTTCGTGGATGACTTCAGATCCTTTATGGAGTTGGATATCGAAGACGACGGTCAAGCAGGCATATGCCTTCCGGACACAGATTCCTTTGAAATTGAATTCGTAAATGTTTCATATCGTTATCTGAAAGCCGAAAAATATGCCCTGAAGAACCTTAACCTTAAGATAAAGGCGGGCGAAAAACTGGCGGTCGTGGGGCTTAACGGAGCGGGAAAAACCACGATGATAAAGCTTCTTTTGAGGCTTTACGATCCCACGGAAGGCTACATCACGCTTAATGGGACAGACATTAAGAAATTTAAGAGAGAAGAGTACTACAGAGCGTTTGCACCGGTATTTCAGGACATAGAGATCTTTGCTTTTCTTTTCGGAGAGAACATATCGCTTAAGACTATGCTGAACACCGACAGGGAAAAAGCTTTGGCATGCGCTGAGGAAGCGGGACTCAAGGAAAAGATAGCGTCGCTTGTAAAGGGGATCGACACACCCCTTACGAAGATCGTTGAAGACGACGGAGTCGATCTTTCGGGCGGTGAGAAGCAGAAAACAGCATTGGCGAGAGCCTTGTACAAGGGTGCGAAATTTGTGGTCCTGGATGAGCCGACTTCCGCACTTGATGCAATTGCGGAGCAGCAGCTTTACAATCGTTTTGATGAAATGATCGGTACGAAGAGCGCCGTGTACATTTCTCACAGATTGGCATCTACCAAGTTCTGCGACCATGTGGCCATGTTTGCCGACGGCGAAATGAAAGAATACGGGACGCATGACGAATTGATGGCGGCTAAGGGGGAATATGCACGCATGTTTAACACTCAAGCTCAATACTATCGCGAGGAAAGCGAGGTGAGCGGGAATGCTTAAGAAGATATTTGCGGTCATACGTGTTCTTTTCGGAACGACATGGAAAAAGTACCCCATGTTTTTTGCGGCGGAAACCTTGAGAACGCTGGCAGATATTTCAAAGCCGTTTGTCGGGATCTTCATTTCTCCGCTTATTATCGATGAATTGCTCGGGGACAGGAATCTTAAAAAGATCGTTATTTATACGGGCATATTGATACTCGGCGAATTCCTGTTGACGGTGATCGTTGACAGGAGCGGAACGATCATAAACAAGTACCAGCAAAGGCTGAACAATTACTTTAACATTCTGATCGGAAAACACTCTATGGAACTGGATTTTCAGCTCACGGAGGACAAGGCGGCGCTTGAACAGATCGAGCGCGCGAGAACCGGAATGGACTGGTATTCGGGCGGCGTAGTCGGTATCGCCGGACAGATATTTCCCCTTGCGGGAAATGTCATTAAAATAGCGGGATTGGTGGCAGTCATAGTAACCAAAGCACCGTTGTTGATCGGTGTGATAGTGGTTTATGTCATTATAAGTACGTTGATGACGGTACAAAGGAACAAGATAGAGGTGGCGGCTTTCGGCAAACTCTCTAAGGTGAACAGACTGTTCGGATACTTCGGATGGAACATTGTGGATCCCAAGTACGGTAAGGATATAAGGCTTTATGAAGCTCAGGATACAATGGTGGATTATTGGAAGAATAACACCGAGAAGAGCAATACACATTGGAAAAATCAGGCGGACGGACAGTTCCCTTATGTAATGGCGGATGACATTCTGGCATTTTTAAGAGAAGTGTTTACCGTGTTTTATGTAGCTTATCTTGCAATCAACGGAGCATACAGTACAGGCATATTTGCCCAATTGATCTCGGCCGAAGGAAATCTGAGCAATTCGTTAAAAAACATTATGTGGAATGTTACGGAGCTGGTAAAACGCTGTAATTACGCCTATGAATACGTTAAGTTCATGGATTATCCCGCAGCTCTCGAAAAGGGAGAGGTGAAGGTGGAGAAAAAGCAGCATGAGATAGAATTCAGACATGTGACGTTCGCTTATCCCGGAACGGACAAAAAGATCCTTGAGGATGTCAACGTCAAGATCGCTCCCGGAGAGCATCTCTCCATCGTGGGTCTGAACGGTGCGGGAAAGACCACCTTCATTAAACTGCTTTGCAGGCTTTACGACCCCACTGAGGGCGAGATATTGATGGATGGTCGCAACATTAAGGAATACGATTATTCCGATTACATGGACCAGTTTGCGCCCGTGTTCCAGGATTATAAGCTTTTTGCACTGTCTGTGAAGGACAACATCACCTTCGAAAGGGACGATGCCAATCTCGATGAATTGTTTGAGAAGGTAGGGCTTTCGGAGTTTATCAAGAAGCTGGATAACGGAGCGGACACCAACATATTCAAATTTTTCGACGAAGAGGGTGTGGAGCCCTCCGGAGGTGAGCAGCAGAAGATCGCCATCGCAAGAGCACTTCACAAGGATTCGCCGGTTGTCATTTTGGATGAACCCACAGCAGCGTTGGATCCCGTGGCGGAATACGACATCTATCGTCAGTTCAATACACTCGTGGGCGGAAGAAGCTCATTCTACATTTCCCACAGGCTTTCCAGCTGTCGATTCTGCGATCGTATCGCTGTATTCTCGGAAGGACGTATCGCAGAGTACGGCACCCACGACACACTGGTGAATGCCGGCGGCCTCTATGCAGAGATGTTCGAGGCCCAGGCCAAGTACTACAGATGAACCCACAACCCCGTCCCCGGGGCTCACTTTTTGACACCTTGGGGACGGGGTTGTGGTGTCAAAAAAGGAGGTCACTATGAAACTCTATCACACAAGTAAAGTTGAAATACAAACCCCTGACATTCATCATGGCCGGAGAAATGCGGATTTCGGCCCGGGTTTTTATCTGACTCCGGAAAAAGAATTTGCCTGCCGTTGGGCAGGCAAAAATGCTGTGATAAATATTTATGAGCTGGATACTACAGACCTTGATATCCACACTTTTAAGAGAGATCACGACTGGTTCCGCTACATTTTTGATAACAGAAACGCGAAGGACACCGTGGCAGCGGACATTGTGATCGGGCCTATAGCCAATGATACGATCTACGATACACTGGGCATTTTAACAAGCGGTCTCATTTCTGATGAGGACGCCCTCAGACTCCTTATGCTCGGCCCGGAATACACACAGGTCGCTATCAAGAGCGAAAGGGCTACCGGCAGGTTAAAATGGCTCGGCGCAGAGATCCAAGCCGATAACGGGAAGTATGCCGCTCTGCTAAAAGAGGAGCAGGAGGCATATCGGGCACAGTTTGATTCGGAAATAGAAAAGATCGCCGAGAAAATGTGAACGCTCGTGTTTCGTTAAAAATCTCTTTTTTCAATGGTGTTCATGCTGAGAATGGCCGTGACCCCTATGACTGCAAGTGGAATCACCACTTTAAGGACGGTTATTGCGATTTCGGGGATAGAACTGAACATATTGATTAGGGCGGCTGTATCGATACCGATTTTTTCAGCCATTTCCATACCGTATATTCCGACCGCGAAGCATATGCCTCCCATCAAAAGGAGCACAATTCGGGATTTTTCCGAACCGAATCTGATCTCAAAAAAGGTGACTGCCGAGGTGAAGATCAGGAACAGGATCCAAAAGCGCAGATAGGTGGGGAAGTGCTCGATAAAATTCATATCGACTTTTTGTATCATGTTGGAAAAGAATTGCATGATCAGACCAAGTATCCAAAAAAAAGTTACCGATGCCATGGCAAAGAAATGCTTTTCCAGGGCATATCCTTTGCGGGTTGTGGGCAAAGTCATCAGATAGGGAAGCCCGTTGTTGTTTTCGTCATAATTATATGCGTTCAGCCCAAGTATCATGCCAATCAGGCAAAGGTAGGAGACGATAAAATCGGCGTCCATTTTAAATGACAACATGAGCGAGATGCCTATGATGAGGAGCATGAATTTTTTTCTTTGTGCATATACGACCATGACATCCTTTATAAACAAGCCTTTCATTATGCTACCTCCTTTTCGTTTCCGAGGACGAGCATGATTATGTTGTCCAGGTTGCTGTTTTCGATGGTGATACCGGGATAATTGTCGATGTAAAACTGCTTTTCTCCGGTGAGACAATCGTATCCGTAGGGACGTTTCAGTGAGCGGATTATATAGGCCTTATCAAGTTTTTCGTAATCCTCTTCGTTGACTTTGAGCATTCCGTACCGGCCCAAAAGAACATCAGTGTCTTCTTTAAGGATTATCTGTCCGTTTTCAATCATGACGATCTCGTCGCAAAGTCCTTCCAGATCCGTCGAGATGTGGGAACTGATCAGAATGGTACGCTCCTCGTCCTCAAGCATATAGTTTCTCAACATGTCCAGGATATCGTTCCTTGCCATTACATCCAGACCTGCCGTGGGTTCGTCAAGGACCAGCAGCTTGCTGTTGTGGCATATCGCACACAGAACACGCAGCTTCGCCATCATTCCGGTGGAGAAGGACTTGATGGGTTGGTTAAGGGGAAGTACCAATTCTTCGCATTTCTTAATGAACTCTTTTTTATTGAAATCCGAATATAAGTTTTTCAATATTACGACTATGTCATTGATATGCAATTCCTGACAGAAGCCTGAATCGGACATACAAACGCCGATCTTCTCCTTATCTTTTGACGAGAATTTCAACGGATCTTTGCCTAAAACCTCTACGTATCCGCCTGTTGGATGAACAAGCCCGAGAATCGTCTTTAATGTGGTACTTTTTCCCGCGCCGTTCTTGCCGATCAATCCGCACACGGTTCCGGGTTTGATCTCCAGTGAAATATTAAGTTTAAAGCCCGTGTATACCTTTGTTAAGTTATTTAATTTGATCATTTAATTGTCCTCCAAGATCATTTCAAGGATCTCACGAATATCTGCGTCGGTCAGTCCGGCGAGTTTAGCCTTTGAAACGACAAGTGTCATGTCGTCTTCAACCGCTTTTCTTCTGGCTTCTGCAGCCATTTGAGTGTTGGCGGAGGAGACGTAGGTGCCTTTACCGTGCACGGTTTTGACAAGTCCGTCTTCTTCCAGCCGGTCATATGCTTTCTTGACTGTCAGGGCACTGATCTTAAGCTCCCCCGCAAAAGATCTTACGGAAGGCAGGCCTTCGCCCTCCGATAACTCTCCCAACATTATCTTACTTCTTAGTTGCTCCACGATCTGCTCATATACAGGGATCATGGAAGTGGTATTGATTATAATATGCATGCAATTTCCTCCTGGGGGTGCAAACAGTATATAACAGTATTGAACAGTTGTCAACAGTGTATAACAGTTTTTTTGAAAAATGACACCATAACCCCGTCCCCAAGGCTCATTTTTTGACACCTTGGGGACGGGGTTATGGTGTCAAAAAAACATTTAAAAATATTTTTAAATACCTGTTGACAGTATACAGGAGTTGAAATATAATCAAAAAAGAATTTAAAATTTTTTTTAAATACTATAAGGAGTCTTGGTATATGAGAAAAATCATGTGGATCATATCATTTATTTCACTTATCGGAACAGCGATAGCGATCCAATTCATGCCGGAAAGTGTTCCAATGCACCATGATCTTGCAGGAAACATAGACAGATGGGGCTCAAGATATGAAAACTTTATTTTTCCTGCGGTGATCCTGGCAATGTCCTTACACTGGACTTTATTTATTAGGCATTATGAGAAAAAAGCGCGCCTGGCCGGGGATGATAAGAAAAGGGTTGAAATTCTTTCAAATGTTAAGGTTCTGACCATAGTCGGACTGGTTATGGCTGCAGGTTTCACCGTTATGCAAGGGTTCATATTGTATAAGACATATAATGAGGCGGTGTTTAGCGGTGAAAAGCCTTTTATCGATACCGACAGGATATGGGGAATACTGATGGGAGTCATGGTGATTGTTCTCGGTAACTTTATGACCAAAACACGCAATAACGCTACCGTGGGCTTTAGGTGCAAGTGGACAAGGTATAATGACGTTACATGGCAAAAAGGCAATCGCTTTGCAGCTTATGCGCACGTTGTAGCCGGGCTGGTGACTGTTGTGACAGCTGCGTTGGTCAAAAACCTGATGACAACTGCAATTCTGATGGGGGCATATATATTGGCAGCGCTTGCGGTTTCCTTGATATATGCCTATAAGATCTACACAGAGGAAATTAAAAAGAACGGTACGGATAATAATATACAAAAATAAAGGAGAGAAAAAATGGTACATCCTGTTAATCTTGCATCAATTATCGGCATGATCTTTACGTTGATCGCGGCAGTGGGACTTCCGATCACTCTGGCCGTCATAACAAGGAAAAAACTTAAAGCCGAGGTGATGACGGTGGTGGTGGGAGCGGGAACTTTCCTGTTCTTCGCCCTGATATTGGAAAAATCCCTGTTCAACTACCTGATCGTTGCAATGGTCGGCGCGGAAAAACTTCAGTCCAATATATGGATATATGCAATTTTTGCCGGCGGAGAAGCAGCGCTTTTTGAGGAGATTGGGCGTTTCGTTTCGATGAAATTCTTAATGAAACAGAATCTTAATAAGCAGAATTCGATCATGTTCGGAATAGGTCACGGGGGCATTGAAGCCATTTTGATAACCGGATTCGGCTCAATCTCGAACCTGCTCATGACTGCACTCATCAATTCAGGAACGTTTGAAACGTCGCTTGAAGGCCTCGATGTGGTTAAAAGAGAGGAATTGATCGCTCAATCAGAACCTCTTTGGACTACAGCTCCCGGGATGTTCTTCTTGGGAGGCGTTGAGAGGATAGCCGCTATTGCTTTACACATAGCTTTATCATACTTTGTCTACAGGGCTGTGAAATACAAAAAGATCTCGTTCCTGTTTGTTGCCATCGGTTTCCACTTCCTGATCGATGCGTGCACTGTGGTAATGATAAAGAATTTCCCTGACATAGTCACGGAATTGTTCATAGTTGTAACTTCTGCTGCAGCGTCTTTCCTTGCTTTTAAGGCATATAAGGACGAGACGAAAAAAGCGGTAACGATCGAATAGGCTTTTAAAATGAGTGATGCCAATATTTTTAAAGTGCTTGCGGACAAACAACGCAGAGATATACTTGTAATGCTGAAAAAAGGTCGGATGAATGCAGGGGAAATAGCCGAAGAACTTGATATATCCCCTGCTGCCTTGTCCTATCATCTTCGGATGCTTAAGGAGGCGGATCTGATCCTTGAATATAAGCAAAAAAACTATATATATTATGAGGTCAACACATCGATCTTTGACGAACTGCTACTTTGGATAAAACAGTTCGGCGGTGAAAAGTGATGGCTGCATTGAACCCCGGGGACGGGGTTGTGGTGTCATTTTTGAAATAATAATTATTCACGATGTTTTTTTATTGACTAACAAAGAGAAAGAAGTATATAATGCCATTTGGAATGATCTGATGCCAAGGGTATGTCCCGAGGAGCAAGACATGAAATGAGATACGCTAATTTTATGCCCATGTTCGGATTATCCGTTCATGGTTTTTTTTATGCTGAAAAATGAACCCATAACCCCGTCCCCGGGGTTCATCCGAGGGTAGAAAAATGAACCCATAACCCCGTCCCCGGGGTTCAAAAGGAGCTGAAATGCTGAAACATGTGTTGGAAAATGGACCTGCTCGTGCGGGCAGCTTGAGGATATGCGAGGCGGCTTACCCGCAGCCGTTCTATATGGGGCTGGAGTACTCCACGCCTGCAAGAGGGATGTGGAACATTGCGCAGACCGGGTTTTTGATGCCTGAAACGCACCAGATCTTTGTGTGCGCATACGGCTGTCTGAGAGGCGTGGTCCTTACGGCGGCGGAGATGAACGCCCTGGGGCGCTATTCCGCCATCGCCATCCGCGAGAACGACATCATCAACGGGACCATTGAGAAACTGATGGTGGAGGGGGTTACTGACGTGCTGAACAAGCTGTCCTACAAGCCCAAGTGCGTGCAGATATACATCACCTGCCAGCATTTTTTTCTGAGCTACGACCACAACAACGTTTTTGAGCGGATCCGTAAAGCGCATCCGGGCATAGAGTTTCTGGACTGCTACATGATCCCCGCCATGCGAAAGAGCGGCATTTCCCCCGACCAGCGAATGAGGAGGCAGATGACCAGGGTGTGGAAGGGACGGTCAAGATGTGATTCCAAACGTATCAACATCATCGGTTCGAACCTCCCGCTTTCCGAGACTGCGGAGATCAGGAGCTGGCTTAAGGACAACGGCTATGAGCTTAAAAGCATACATGACTGCAAGACCTTCGCAGAATATGTTGACATGGAAAATGCGGAGCTGAACCTGTACTACGAGCCGGTTGCTACGGCTGAGATGCAGGACCTTAAGAAGCGACTCGGCATGGAAAGCTTTTATTTTTCGAACAGCTTTGATTATGACGAGATCGACGAGACCTATGCACGGCTGGCGGAAAAGCTGGGCATAGAGGCTCCGGACTTTTCGGAGAACAGAAAAATGGCGGAAGAGGCGATTGAAAAGGCTGCCCGCTTGCTGGGAGACACGCCCGTGGCCGTGGACTATACGCTTACAACAAGGATATTCTCCTTCACAAAGCTGCTCACCGATCACGGGATAAATGTCAAGACGGTCTGCACCGACCTGGTACAGCCGGAAGACAGGCATATATTTGAAGAACTGCAACAGACTCATCCGGACATAGAGCTCGCGGCCACAAATCAGCCTGAGAGCCGTTTCTTTGCCGGAGAGCATGAGAGAGAAGAAAAGACGGAAAACAAGCCCAAGGTTATGGCAATCGGCCAGAAGGCGGCCTACTTCTTTGCTACCGACTACTTCGTAAATGTAGCCGAGGGAGGCGGATTCCTGGGATATGACGGCATTGTGAAGCTTGCGGGACTGATGGAAGATGCCTTCTTAAATAAAAAAGACAGGAGGAAGCTGATCCGAAAGAAGGGATTTGGCTGTGAGAGTTGCGTATGAAACAGACATTTGCTCTTATAAGTACCTATTCGTCGGATGAGTTCGGCATATGCTCCGCGTTGTATGAGCTTGGCGGAATGGTTGTCATCCACGACGCTTCGGGGTGTAACTCGACTTACACCACCCATGATGAGCCGCGCTGGTATGATATGGATAGCATGATCTACATTTCTGCGCTGTCAAGGAATGAAACGATCCTCGGGAGAGACAGCAAATTGATCGAGGACATAAGGGATACTGCCAAGAAGTATCACCCTAAGTTCATTGCCATAGTCGGAGCTCCGGTGCCTTACATGATAGGCACGGATTACAAGGCGATCGCAAAGCTTTTGGAGGATGAACTGAACATCCCGGGCTTTGGCTTTGATTCAAACGGGATGCAGTACTACACACGCGGCATGAAGGACGCTTTCCGAGCGATCACAGAAAGATTCGCGACGGAAAAGACACAAAATGACGAAAACTCGGAAGATAGTGCAACAAAAGTCAACATACTCGGCGCCACACCGCTGGACTGCGGAATGAACGGCGAGATCGAGTCCTTAAAGAAATGGATCGAGGCCCGCGGAATGAAATGCAATTGCTGTATGGCTATGGGCAGCAGCCTTGAGGAGATCGCAGCGGCCGGGAATGCGGATCTGAACCTGGTGGTTTCCTACGGCGGAAGCGGAGCGGCAAAGATCTTAAAGGACCGCTTTCAAACCCCTTACGTTTACGGCCTTCCCACGGACGCATCCTTCATTGCCGAAAAGATCAGGCAGAAGGGCGATCCCGCGGGCAGGGACATAGTGATCATCGGCGAGCAGATCCGAAGCCTGAGCCTTGCGGAGGCTCTTAAGGACGAAGGCATTCAAAGCCGTGTACTGTGCGCGCTTGACCGCGTCAGGGACGGTAAGGTCAATGAAGCGGGCATAGATTTCGTCTACGCACCGGAAGAGGATGACATTATCAGAGAAACCCGTGCGGCCGATCTGGTCATCGCGGATCCCCTGTACGAGGCTGTCTGCGGGAAGGATAAGCTCATTTCGCTTCCACACATGGCTTTTTCGGGAAGGATGTTCGAAAAGGACATTCCCGACATGATCGGCGGGGGAGAGAAGTTATATGCACGGATGATAAAGGAAATAAAGCATTAAAGAATCGAGGAGTCAGCACATGTTAAAGATTGCGGTATACGGCAAAGGCGGAATAGGCAAGTCCACTACGACATCAAACCTTTCGGCCGCGTTTGCCAGGCTTGGAAAAAAAGTAATACAGATAGGTTGCGATCCCAAGGCAGATTCAACGATGAACCTGCTCAAGGGAACACCCGTGTCTCCCGTAATGCACTATTACAGGGATCATGACAGAGAGCCGGAAAGCCTTGACGAGATCTCAAAGGAAGGTTACGGCGGAGTCCTCTGCATAGAAACAGGCGGCCCCACCCCGGGTCTGGGCTGTGCGGGAAGAGGCATAATCACCACCTTCACACTGCTTGAAGATCTTGAACTCTATGACACCTTTCATCCCGACGTGGTGCTCTATGACGTGCTCGGAGACGTGGTATGCGGGGGCTTTGCGGCGCCCATCCGCGAGGGATATGCGGAAAAGGTGCTGATAGTGACCTCGGGCGAAAAAATGGCATTGTATGCCGCAGGGAACATATGCTCGGCGGTTAAAAACTTCGAGGACAGAGGATATGCAAGGGTTCGCGGCCTCATACTCAATCGGAGGAATATAGATAATGAATACGAAAAGGTCAAGGCTTTTGCGGACGAGAGAAACCTGGAGATCGTTGCGGACATTCCCAGATGCCGGGACATCAACGATTATGAGGAACGCGGAATGACGGTGATCGAGGGCAATCCCGACCTTCCGATCAGCCACATCTACCTTGATCTTGCGAGAAAGCTCCTCATCGAGGACGGACAGGAAGTTAAGGAGAATCAATAGATGGAAGCATTTGGCATGACAGCGGCGATGCTGGCGGAAAAGGGCAGGGACAGCATTCCCGTTGAGTTCCTTTCCAAAGAGCATCTGATATACAGTTCTCCCGCGACCCTTTCCTTCAACTCCCCCGGCGCTCAGGGCTTCGGCGTGAAGAGGGCGGGACTTGCGGTTCCCGGCTCGGTGATGCTGCTGGTGGCTCCCGGCTGCTGCGGAAGAAACACAGCCATATCCTCCGTGCCCGGTCAGTACAGGGACAGGTTTTTCTTCCTGCTTCAGGATGAAACGGACATAGTGACAGGCAGGCATCTGCCGAAGATCAAGAAGGCGGTGAAGGAAGTGGTTGATTTCCTTGAAACCAAGCCTTCCGTGGTGATGATCTGCATCACCTGCGTGGACGCTCTTCTCGGAACCGACATGGAACGGGTCTGCAGAGAGGCGTCGGACTACGCGGGAGTTCCGGTTAAAGCCTGCTATATGTATGCTTTGACCAGAGAAGGGCGTATGCCTCCGATGACGGCGGTCAGAAAGACGGTCTATTCGCTTTTGGAGAAGCGGGAAAAGGATCCGGCTGCGGTGAACCTTTTGGGCGAGTTCGCGACCTTCGATCCCGACAGCGAGCTGTTTGATCTTCTTAAAGGCATAGGCATAGAGAACGTCCGCCAGCTGGCCGGATGCGAGGATTTTGAAGAGTATAAGAGGATGGCGGAAGCCAATTTCAATATAATTCTGAATCCCGAATGCAGGAGTGCGGCGGATGAGATCCAAAAGAAGCTGGATATACCGAGCATAGAGCTGGTGAGGCTTTATCAGATCGACAGGCTTAAACGCCAATATGAGCTCTTTGCGGCAGCCATAGGCTGTGAGTTTGATGTGAGTGCCTATGAAAAAGAAGCGACAGAAGCTGTGGAGGAACTGAAAAACAGCTATCCCGACCTTACGTTTGCCGTGGGGGAATGGATCAATGCGGATGCATTTGAATTGTCCCTGGCACTGTTGAGATATGGATTTAACGTCAGTGAAATTTTCGGAACGATCACGAATGAAAACTTTGTATATATTAAGGCTATTTCCAAAATCTCACCCGAAACTGTAATTTACTCAAATCTTTCACCCACTATGCTAAACTATGCCGTGGGTACAAAAAAGAGTGATTTCACTTTGGGTAAGGATGCGGCATATTATCATCCGGGATGTCCGGGAATAGAATGGAATGACGAGAACAAGCCCTTTGGCTTTGCTGGAGTAAAGAAACTCTTTAAGGCGATTAGAGAAACAATGGATGCCTGTAAGGCTCAGGAAAGGAACGGTGCTCGGATATGAAAGGATTGCTAAAATACCTGTCGCCTTTTGCACCGGATCAATCGGGAGCACAGGCGGTGCTGTACGATCTCGGCGGGATCATAGTGATCAGCGATGCGGGAGGCTGCACGGGAAACATATGCGGCTTTGATGAGCCCAGATGGTTCGGGAAAAAGAGCAGGATCTTTTCCGCAGGCCTCAGAGACATGGACGCGATCCTTGGCAGAGACGACAGACTTGTGGAAAAACTGAAGCTTGCACTTTCTCAGGTGGGCGGAAAATTTGCGGCGGTGATCGGAACTCCCGTGCCTGCGGTAACGGCGACGGACTATCGGGCACTCAAGAATCTGGCTGCAAAAAAGACCGGTATGACGATACTGGCAGTGGAATGCAAGGGAACGGCTCTTTACGACGAGGGCGCTCAAAGCGCCTGGGAAGAGCTCTTCAATACATATGCCCGCGATAACGGCGAAGAAAAGGATGAAAACGCATTGGGTATCATAGGGATGACACCCCTGGATCTGAGCCTTACGGATGCAGGCAGGTTCATGGATGGCATCTGCCAAAGGGAAGGTGCGGAAAAGGTGCTGCCCTACGGAATGGGGGCAGGTCTTCTGGATGTGGAAAATGCCGGAAGCGTGGGGAGAAATCTCGTGGTTTCACCTGCGGGGTTAAAGGCTGCGAGGATCCTTAAGGAAAGGTTCAACACGCCTTATCATATGGGCTTTCCCTTCTTTACAAAGGAGCAGGAAGAGCGCTTTTTGAAGGCTGCGGGGAAAAAGACGCTGGTGATCCATCAGCAGGCGGCCGCCAACGAGCTCAGGGATCTGCTGGAAAAGGCGGACGCATCGAGCAATGTGACCTGCGGGACCTGGTTCCTCAAGGATGCGGAGTTCGCACGTTCCTGTGATGTGCACTTCGATACGGAGGAAAAATTCAGGGAATACGTATTAAACGGCGGTTTTGACGCGATCATCGGAGATCCGCTGTTTGAAAGGGCTTTAAGAGAGTTTAAGGGAGAATATATCGACGCTCGGCATTACGCAGTGTCGGGATATGACGGAGAATAGAATGGACAAGGTCATCAGGATTTACGGAATCGTACAGGGAGTGGGCTTCAGACCTTTTGTGAGCCGGCTTGCCCATGAACTCAAGGTCTTTGGGAGCGTAGCCAACAAGGGCTCATACGTTGAAGTTCTCGCAAGAGCAGATGAGACGGTTCTTGAAGATTTTGCACGCAGGATCAAGAGCGACGCGCCGGAAAGATCCACCATATTAAAACTGGATTCAAAAACCTGCGAAGCCGTGGCTTTTGATGGCCTTAAGACCGACGGACCCTACTGTGAGGACAGCTTCATCATAAAGGAAAGTGAAAAGGAAGCGGGAGACATATTCGTTTCGCCGGACATAGCCATCTGCGACAAATGCGCGAAGGAGCTCTATGACCCTACGAACAGGAGATATATGCATCCTTTCATAAACTGCACCGCTTGCGGGCCGAGAGTAACTATCCTCGATGCCATGCCCTATGACAGGGTGCGGACCAGCATGGGCGAGTTTCCGATGTGCCCGGAATGCGAGAGGGAATACACGAGCCCCGAGACCAGGCGCTACGATGCCCAGCCCGTATGCTGCAACGACTGCGGGCCGAGTGTGTATGTTATAGGTTCTGGCGAAAAGGACCGGGAGGCGATCACCCTTGCCAGACATGCCGTTAAAGAGGGCAAGATCATAGCGATTAAAGGCATAGGCGGATTCCACCTTTGCTGCGACGCAAAAAACGAAGCGGCGGTGGCGAAGCTCAGAGAGCGCAAGAACAGGCCTGTGAAGCCTTTTGCGGTGATGATGAAGAACGCGGAAACGGTGAAGGAGCACTGCACTGTCCTGCCTTCTCAGGAAGAGATCCTTACGGGGCATCAAAAGCCCATATTGCTGTTAAAGAAAAAGGAAGAAAGTACATTGGCAGCCTCGGTGGCTCCGGGAAATCCCTGCGTGGGAGTCATGCTTCCCTATGCACCGGTGCAAATGCTTTTGTTTGATTATAATGACAGTTTCGATCTCGGCACGGACTGTCTGGTGATGACCAGCGGAAACGTGTCCGGAGCGCCCATATGCAGAGACGATGCGGACGCGATCGCTGAGATCGGTGCATATACGGATCTGATACTGTCCCACAACAGAAAGATCCGTTTGAGATGTGATGATTCGGTAATGGATTTTTACAATAACGAGCCCTATATGATAAGGCGCTCAAGGGGATATGCCCCGCTTCCCGTGATGCTGACCGAGGCCTTTAAGGGCACGGTTCTGGCGATCGGCGGAGAGCTTAAAAACACTTTTTGCGTGGCAAAGGACAGCCTCTTTTACCCCTCGCCCTATGTGGGGGATATGGAGGATGTGCGTACGGTAAAGGCTCTGAAGGAGTCTGTGGTGCGCATGGAAACGCTGCTGGAGGCAGAGCATACCGTGGTGGCCTGCGATCTTCATCCGGGCTACAACACGACTGCGGTTGCCCGGGAGTATGACGGAGAATTGCTGCCGGTCCAGCACCACTATGCACACGTGCTTTCCTGCATGGCGGAGAACGATCTGACCGCGGACACAAGGGTGCTTGGCGTTTCCTTTGACGGAACGGGCTACGGAACGGACGCTTCCATTTGGGGCGGCGAGTTTCTGATCAGCGATTACGATGGCTATACGAGGGCGGCGAGCATATGTCCCTTCAAGCAACCCGGGGGCGATGCCTCCGCAAAAGAGGGCTGGAGGATAGCCACCGCCATGCTGTGCGGGCTCTACAAAGAGGAAGAGGGCATGCGGATCGCGGAAGTGCTTGGCTTTGGCGTTTATCCGGCCTTCAAGGTCATACCGGGTATGCTCAGAACAGGCATAAACACCGTGACCTCCACCAGCGCCGGACGTCTGTTCGATGCGGTGAGCGCGCTGCTTTCGGTAAAGGCTGCGTCGACCTTTGAAGGAGAGGCGGCCACTTCGCTGGAATTTTTGGCGGAGGAGTTTGAGGAACGGATGCTGAAGGAAGGAAAACAGCCGTCGGAGGAAGCACAAAGGATATTGAAATATGCAAAAGGAACAAAAGTCGCTGAAATGCCGCTCTTTGAGCCGACAGAAGCCGGTGGCAGGCATATAATGCGTACCGACCTTTTGTTCAAATATTTGACAGAGAATGTTTTGAAAGGAGTGGATCGCGCTCTGCTCGCATATGCCTTCCATGACATTCTGGCGCATCAGATAGCGCAGATGTGTACTAAAATTTTTAATGAATACGGTCAGATGACCGGATCGTCCGAAAAGCCCCTGTCGGGAGTGGCGCTTACGGGCGGAGTTTACCAGAATAAGCTGCTTCTGAAGCTTTCGTCGGAGCGGCTCGAACATACAGGTTTAAAACGTTACAGACACAGGCTCATCCCGCCCAATGACGGGGGCATATGCCTGGGTCAGGCAGTTGCGGCCATGCGTTGGCTTAATAAACGCGAAGATTAAAGGAGGTTTGATCATGTGTGTAGGACTTGCAGCTAAAGTAGTAGGACTTAAGGACGGCGTTGCGCTTGTGGACGCATCCGGCGCAAAGAGAGAGATCTCGGTGGAACTTGTGGAGGATCTGATGCCCGGAGATTATGTAATGGTGCATGCGGGCATGGCGATCGCGAAGATCAGGACGAAAGAGGCGGCAAAAAAATGAAGCATTACAGCATTGCGGAAGCAAAAGAGATAATTACGGGTTACAAGGGACCCCACATCAGGATCATGGAGGTTTGCGGAACTCACACCCATGATATTTTCAAGCTTGGGATACGTTCGCTTCTTCCCGCGAATGTGGAACTGATCTCAGGCCCCGGGTGCCCCGTATGCGTTACACCCGTGGGCTATATCGACGAGGCGGTCATGCTGGCGCTTGAAAAGCAGGCGATCATATGCACCTTCGGCGATCTCATCCGTGTACCCGGTACAAAGATGAGCCTTGCGGATGCCCGCAGACAGGGCGGAGACATCAGAATGGTCTACTCGCCCATGGACGCGCTGGATCTGGCAAAGGAAAATCCCGATCGTGAGGTTGTGTTCCTTGCCGTCGGATTTGAGACCACAACGCCCATCACCTGTCTTTCCGTAAAACATGCGATCAAGTTCGGTATAAAAAACTACTCGATACTTGTGGCGAACAAGACTATGCCCAATGCATATATGGCCTTAAAGGACAGTGCGGATGCTTTTCTGTATCCCGGTCACGTTAATGCCATAACGGGCGAGGCGGTATGTAAGGAAATGCTCGAAAAATACGGAGTGTCCGGTGTTATCGCGGGCTTTACCGCAGAGGAACTGATGGATGCCATGGCGGTCATCATAGTCGGACTTCAGTCGGGCAAACCCTTCTTCGAGAACTGCTACACAAGGGTGGTACGTGAAGACGGAAATGTCAGAGCGATGGAAGCCATAGATGAAGTGATGGAGGCTGTGGACACTGAGTGGAGAGGCCTTGGCATAATCCCTATGTCCGGACTCAAGCTTCGGGACAGGTTTGCGGCTTATGATGCAAGAAAGAAATTTGGAATTCCCGAGATCAAGGGTGTTCCCAACCCTGCCTGCAGATGCGGGGAAGTTTTGCAGGGTAAGTGCAAGCCCTCCGACTGCAAAGTGTTCGGAACCGGCTGTACACCTCAGCATCCCGTCGGAGCCTGCATGGTTTCGGATGAAGGTGCTTGTTCCGCATATTATCAGTATGGCGGAGCTATTTAGAAAATATATGCTTGAAGGATCAATACGATCCTATTGGAGGTATCATGGAAAACGAAGTAGTAACGCTTGCTCAGGGAGCGGGCGGTAAACAGACATCTGAGCTTATAAGCAGGGTTTTTGCAAAGCATTTTTCGAATCCCGAGTTCACGGCGGATGATGCGGCGGTGCTTTCGCTCGGCAACGGACAGATCGCGATGTCCACGGACGGCTTTATCGTATCCCCCTTTGAATTTAAGGGCGGCAACATCGGTAAGCTGTCGATCTGCGGAACGGTGAACGATCTCGCCTGCATGGGAGCAAAGCCCGAGTATCTGACCTGCGCATTTGTGATCGAGGAAGGCTTCCCCATTGCAAAGCTCGAGGAGATCGCGGCAACTATGGCTGCCACAGCTGCCAAGGTAGGGGTTAAGATAGTAGCCGGAGACACGAAGGTTGCCGGCAAGGGACAGGTTGACAAGGTGTTCATTACCACAACCGGCGTGGGACGCCTGACTCCGGGGGTTAAGACCTCCGGCGCTTTTGCAAAGCCCGGGGATTGTGTCATTGTCACAGGCGACATCGGGCGTCACGGCTGCACGATCCTTCTTGAAAGAGAAAATCTTGGTATCGAAGCCGACGTGACCAGCGACTGCGCACCCTTGTGGGATGCGGTCGAGGCCATGATCGGTGTGACCCATGACATACATGTTATCCGCGATGCAACGCGCGGCGGAGTGGGAACGGTCCTTTATGAGATCGCTGCGGAGAGCAATGTGGGCGTAGAGCTTGATTCCGCAAACATTCCCGTAGAAGGCGCCGTTAACGGCGTTTGCGGTATGCTTGGCCTTGATCCTCTCTATCTTGCGAACGAAGGAACCATGGTGGTCATCGCTCCCGAATCCGAGAAGGACAAGATACTGGATGCCTTACACAGTATAGAACATACAAAGAAGGCCGCTGTCATCGGAAAGATCACCGGAGAAATGCCCGGCAGAGTGGTGCTTACCACCGAGATCGGCACAAAGTCCATGCTGCCCGAGCCAGGCGGCGAGCTCCTCCCCAGGATCTGCTGATACCCGGGGACGGGGTTATGGTGTCATTTTTTGACACCATAACCCCGTCCCCAAGGGCTCATTATATTTCACTACAATTGTTACAATTTTGTTGCATTTCACGAATATTATTGACAATATTGATTTAAAGTGATAAAGTGTATTCATTATTCACCGGGGGGAGAATAAATAGGGATTTAGGGTCTCTCTTTAGTACACATATTTGTGCTTCAATTTGTTATCCTTAACCTTCGATTTCTGCTCCTAAGTGGAAGTCGAAGTTTTTTTGTGCCTTTTTTCAAGAGGAGAAATTAGCAGCGTACTTTCAAATATTAAAACGTGTAAAGGAAAGGAGAAACATGTTACGAAAGGGGTTGTTAAAATATATAGGGAGGACTTTTAATGAAAAAACTTATTGCAAAGTATTTAATGTGGATAAGCGTAGCGGTTTTGGCGGTGATATTTTTGCCGAAATCCGAAGCGGAAGCAGCTTGTTCACACAGATGGAGCGCTTGGGTCGTAGAAGAAAATGCGACCTGCAGTCACGCAGGAGCGAAGCACAGAACGTGCTCACGCTGCGGCAAATTTGAGCAGCAAAGTATCCCAAAGCTTTCCCATTCATACGGAAGCTGGGTAACGGACAGAGCGGCAACTTGTACGGCAAGCGGGACCAGGCATAGAAGTTGCGTCCGTTGCGGAACTCGTGAAAACGGGACCATAGCTTCGCTCGGACACAGCTGGAAGGGGTGGGTTACAGTCGAACAGCCTACCTGCGTATATGCCGGCACCAGGAACAATGAATGCAGTAGATGCGGCAAGATGGAAACACAAAGGATCAGTGCCACCGGCCATAACATGGGCTCCTGGCAGGTTACACAGAGCGTAAACTGTAAGCAGGACGGGATCGAAACACGTAGCTGCAGAAATTCAAATTGCGGATATAAAGAAACCCGTGTATATGCGACAAAGACCAATAATCACAGTTGGGGTTCATGGGTGACCGAAGAGGCTGCCACTTGTACACGTGACGGCGCAAAGCACAGAAATTGCACGGTTTGCGGAAAATTCGAGCAGGCCAGGATCAGTGCTACCGGTCACAATATGGGCTCTTGGCATGTTACACAGACCGTAAACTGTAAGCAGGACGGAATAGAAGCAAGAAGCTGCAACAATCCATATTGCGGACTTACAGAAACCCGTGTATATGCGACAAAGACCAATAATCACAGTTGGGGTTCATGGGTTGTTGAAGAAGCGGCAACCTGTGCATATGAGGGTGCGCAGCATAGGTCTTGCGCTGTATGCGGCAGGATGGAACAGGCTAGAATACCCAAGCCCGCCCATGATTATGCCCCCGCCACATGTACAAAACCTCAAACCTGTAGGAATTGCGGAGTAACAAATGGAACCGCTCTCGGACACAACTGGGGTTCATGGGTGATCGAGGAAGAAGCCACCTGTGCATATGAAGGTGCAAAGCACAGAGTTTGTGCGAGATGCAACAAGATGGAGCAGGCAAAGATCAGTAAGCCCGCCCATGACTATGCCCCCGCAACATGTACAAAGCCTCAAACCTGTAGGAATTGCGGACTAACGCAGGGAGAAAAACTTCCTCATGCATGGGAAAATAAAGGTATAGTACAGCAACTTGACTGCAAGCATGACAGGATCGAAAGATTCTATTGCCCGATGTGTAAAACTACAGAAGACAGAGTCACAGAACATACAACCGGGCATATATACATGGACGGTTATCATTTCCCGCATGTATATATAGATTGTGGCGAAACTGAAAAAGAAGTGAACTTTTATTGCATGAGGTGTGGAGAAACTTCTGAAATATATACAAGAGAAGAAATGGATGAGCTTGGTATAGGGCACACGGACACCCATAATCTTTATTATTACGAAGATGCACATGCATGGATGGAACCGTACAGACATTTTCTTCGCTGTTCCTGTGGAGAGCATTGGCTTATGGAAGATCATTGTACGGACAAGAACCATGTTTTGAACGCATACAGCGTAAGAGTAACAAAGGGCTCCGAAGGAACAAACTATGTTGTATGTACGGTCGAATGTAAGGAATGTCATCGCAGCAGCACGTTTACCCTTGTTGAAACACTTGAAAAGACAAAATCTGTCACGGATATAGTAATCGATATCATCGGAACAGCGTGGGATTTTGTTCCCTTAGTCGGTGATTTTGTAGAGTATGCAGAAGATTTTAAAACGATTCTTGACAGTATAACTACCATTCAGGATATATGTGCACAAGTAGAGGCTGTAGGAAGCTGTATCAGAGAGATAAAACAACATATGACGGATGCAGAGTTAGCGGAATACTCAGATCAACTTGCTCAAATGGAGGCTATTTACCAAAAAATGAAGAACGTTCATATAGAGGGCGTTAAGTCAAATACAATAGCTGAAATAGTTGAACTGGTTAATAATGGAACACTTGTCATAGGCAAGTGATCAAAACCTGCCTCGGGGGTTTTCCCCGAGGTTTTTTTTATTTCCTAAAGTACGTTGGCGGGACGCCCATGCTTTTTTTGAATATGGTGCTGAAGTAGCAAGGGTCGCGGAAACCGCAGGCGGTGGCGATCTCAGAGACAGGAATGTTCTGTTCTGTCAACATCTGTTTGGCTTTTGATATGCGAAGTCCGGTCAGATATTCATTCGGACTCATGTCCATAGCACTCCGGAACAGACGACAGAAATGCTGATGTGTGATACCCAAAGTTTCTGCAAGATCGGACATGGGGATGTCCTCGAAGTAGTGTTCGTTCATATATTTGATGGCGGGAATGATCATTGAAAGATGTCTGCTCTTTTGCATATCAGCGTCGGAAACCATCAGCCGGTGAAAGGATATGATGAATTCGTAAAGCAGAGCGGAGCAGGTACACCCGCTGTACAATATATCGGTTTTTAGGGAAACGATCATTTTTTCAAACAGATCAAGCAGGTGAGGCGCATTGTTCATCGACGCCGTCATTACGCCTTCTATACCGAGTGTAGCGAAGGCCGCATCGCAGGAAGGCCCGTCAAAAGCAATAAAATTCACCTCCCATACGGGCGCCACGGGATAGTAGGAGTGGGGCTTGTTCTTGGGAAGAAAGATGATCGTGTTTTCGTGGATACGTATGGCTCTGTTTTCATATTCCAGCATGCCTTCACCGTTCAGACAGAGCAGAAACTGATGCCAGTTGTAGCCCGAAGAACGCTTGATCCTGTGCTGATAGCGCGTTCCGCCTATGCCCTTGAGCAAAAAAGGCAGATTGGCAAGTTCGGGGTTATAGGGATAAATTGTTGTATCTGTTTTCATAAAATTCACCTCGCCAATATAATAAATTAAACTGATGATAATGTCAAATCAAGTTTGAAAAGCACCGTAAACTAAGGCATATACACAGTGAATAGCTTTATGAACTTTTAAAAAATGAACATTTTTAATAAGCGTTTTTTTCAAAATATGATGCTGATTATTCGGCTGAAAGATGCTAAGATATACCCCGATAACAATATTGAAAAGGGGATATTGCAATGAAAAGACTTATTTTTATCACTACACTGGTTCTATCTGCGGGATTGTTTTTGACTGCTTGTGGCGGTAATAACCGGCAGACCGAAAAAGAGGAAGAGTCATCCGTAACGCTGACTCCCACTGCGGAAGCAACACCCACAACAACACCTGCAGCGGTGGCTGCGACAGCGACTCCGACTTTAGCGCCGGTTGAGGAGAAAGACACCGAGGCTGAAGAGAAAGAAAAGTTCAATATGAAGGAATTTGAGGAAAACATGATCGTTATGCCTCTCAAAGGCTATGACAGCACTAAGGAGGGGGTTGATTACCCCAAATTTAAAAAGTATACCTACTATTCGCGGACGGCTGAGCGTGATACCAATGTAAACGTACTGCTGCCGAAGGATTATTCCGAGGATAAAAAGTATCCTGTTATGTACTTCCTGCATGGTTATTACAACAATGAAGATTGGCTCACGACCAAAAATGTGATGTGCAGCCAGATTTATACCAATCTTCTCAGACAGGGCAGAGCAGAAGAGATGATCATAGTAAGTCCGTACATTTTCTGCAGTAAAGAGCTTCCCTACTGCACAGCCATGGACAATGAAAACACACTTGCCTATGACAACTTTGTAAATGATCTTATTACCGATCTCATGCCTTTCATCGAAGAGAATTTCAGTGTTGCAACGGGCAGAGAGAATACCGCGATCACAGGCTTTTCCATGGGAGGTCGTGAATCGTTGTTTATCGGCTGCACCCATCCGGAGCTTTTCGGATATATAGGGGCTGTATGTCCTGCACCGGGGCTTGTAAGAAGTGAAGGTATGCCCACAGCCATGGGGCAGCTTCTCGAATCGGAATTGTCTTTTGGAGACTACCCTCCGACAGTACTCATGATCAGTTCTTCCAAGATAGACGGAACCGTCGGAAGTTCACCCGATCAGTACAGGAAGGTATTTGAAAAAAATGGGCAGGAGTTTATTTCACATGTAATGTCATCTACCTATCATGATCATACCAGTTTTAAACCGCATCTTTACAATTTTTTCCTAACGCTATTCAAATAGCACAAAGGGTGAGCACTCAAACGGCTCACCCTTTCTTATGATTATTTCACGGAAAAGAAAGTGAATTTTTACTATTTTATGGTACTATAAATCGATAGCTTTTTACGAAGGAGGATAAATGATGAGAAAACTCGGTTTATTATTGACCTTTGCACTTACTGCGGCGCTCGCATTATCGGGATGCGCGGGACTTACAGGAGCAAATTCCGCAGCGGAACCGAGAGTTTTGCCGAACGGAGATCCGACGCCCACGCAGATTACTGCTGCGGAAACACCGATCCCCGCAACACCTTCGTTCACCCCTTTGCCTTCGGCAACCTCCAAGCCCAAGGCAACAGCAACGCCGACACGTAAACCGGTATCTACCCCTACGTCTACCCCGACACGTAAACCGGTATCTACCCCTACACCGACACCTAAGGTTGAAACCGGGAAGTTCACGGAGAAGACAGAGAGGGTTTTTGATTACCTTGAAGAGAACTTCGGAAAATATATGCTTAGCTGTCAGATGGAGTCCACCTGGAAGGGAACTCCCGACTATGAGATCAATTATATTGAGAAGACCACCGGTAAGATACCCGCAATGCGCGGTCTGGACTTTATGAACAATGATTTTAACGGAGTCGTGAACCGTGCCATAGCATGGGACAAGAAGGGCGGCCTGGTAACCATATGCTGGCATACCGGTGTCTACGGCAGCGGCTATCAGGAAAGCTTAAATGATAATCCCGATTTCAGCAAGCTTCTTACCGAAGGAACAACGGAATACAATGCCATGATGAAGAGCTGGGAGCAGGCGGCAAAGGCACTTAAAAAACTGAAGGATGCCGATGTCCCCGTGCTTTGGAGACCTTTTCACGAGTTTGACGGACAATGGTTCTGGTGGGGAAAGGGCGGAAAGGACAACTTCATCAAGCTGTGGCGTTTGATGCATGACAAATTCACAAACGAGTATGGGCTCAACAATCTGATATGGGTGCTGGGCTACTCGGGCGAGATAAAGAGCGGCTGGTATCCGGGCGATGAATATGTGGACATAGCGGGCTCCGATACCTATGACAACAGTACAAACCTGAAGGCGTGGAACAAACTGCAGAAGGTGACGGACAAGCCTCTGGCCTTCCATGAATGCGGCAATGTTCCGTCGGTTGAGCAGTTCGAAAAGGACGGTATTCTCTGGTCATGGTTCATGATCTGGCATACGGATCATATAATGGCCAACGATCCGGAAAACCTTAAAGCGGTGTATAACCATAACAAGATCATCACGCTGGATGAACTGCCGGATTTCAATGTGACTGAATAAAAATAAGGCAGGAGACATTCATTTACGAATGCTCCTGTCGTTTTTTTAATAGGTAAAGCTGTAACTGCCTTTGTGCTTTTTGGTTGTAAGGGTTATATTGACCTTTCCTTCCGCGGGAACCTCGAAAGTCTCGTCTCCGGAAAATGTTTTTTCAAAGATTACTTCCTTTGTTTTCTGATCCGTGACCGTTACCGTAAGATCGCCCGATTCGGTCTTGATCTCGCATAGCACCGCTGACGCGCCTTTTGAAGGAAAGAGCGTATGACTGAAGGTGCCCGATATCGAGACGTAGCTTCCGGCATATTTGTGGAAGGTGCTGTTCCCCGCGAAGCCTATCCTTGTTCCGGAATTAAATCCCGCTCCGAATACAAACTTTACTATCAATACGATCGCAAGTATTATGGCTGCGATCAGGCATTTCATTGCAAAGGCTTTTCTGTCTTTCATTTTTTATTCCTCCGTTTTATTCTTTAATTTTTTTATTCTTAAATAAGCAATAAGCATCACTGCCAGGCATATAAACAGTATACAGCCTGAAATTATGGCGGGGATAGGTGCTCCCCAGAAGAGGATCAGCGCAAGCAGTGCGATAAAAGCCGCAAAATTCCAGGGACGGAGCAGACGACGGTAGTAATCGATCCTGTCCGAGGTTTCCGTATGCAGTTCAAACGGCTTGCCGTCATTCTCTTTTTCCACGATCATGAGTTCCTTATTAAAGGTTGAATTTTTGGCGGTGGAAGAGACGCGTCCACCCTTGTCGGCCCAGGGGCGGTAGGTTACTTTGTATACCGAGTAGTCTAAGTTTATATTCTTATAGAAGACCCTGTATCCGCAGCTTTCGAGAAAGGCCTTGTATTCCTCGCATTCCTCAAAAGATCTGTCTCCGACATATTCAACGGTGTAAACATATTTATCGGGGTCACATTCGTCAAAGTCATAGGTCAGTTTCCCGGTCTTGGTAAGCCTGTATCCCTTAGCGGACATTGAGTTCAGCCATTTTGCCTGTCGACCCGTAAAACCTGCAAAGAATCTTATTTTTCTGATGCTCATTTTTCTCCCTCCATAATCTGCCCTGCGATCGCGGTGAGACCGCGCAAGCGTTCCAATTCTCCTGCGGCGATCTCCTTGCCGAGAGCTGTGATGTGGTACTCCTTCGTCCTTCCGTTGCTGTCACCGTACGGTTCTATCCAGTTTTTCTCGGTAAGAGTGTTCAAAGCACCGTACAGGGAACCTGCGCCGAGGAGCAGACGCCCTTTTGTCATCTCATCGATAAACTGCATTATGGCATATCCGTGTCGTGGCGTATATAATGCCAGAAGTATAAAGAATGTAACTTCGGTAAGGGCGCCGCTTTTAACGTTATCTTTCATATTCGATGTCCTTTCCTTTTAAATTGTTTTATTACGTTTAATGTAATAACGCTAAACGTAATATATCACTAAACGTAATAAGTGTCAATACTTCTTTTAACAATATTCTCCCCCGAATCGTAATTATTTACGGTTTTTATTTTTCCACTCCTAAAATAAAATAAAGTTGCTAAAAAGCAAACAGCCCTTAAGGGGCGTAAACAGTATTACAGAGGAGGATATATTTATGATGAAACGTGTATTGGCTTTGGCTATGGCAGCTGTATTGGCACTCTCTTTCGCAGGGTGCGGCAGCAAAAAGAATGAGGGACCCCTCACACTCGTATATGCGGAGGTTAACCCCGAGGATACGATCGTAGGTCAGGTTGCCGCTGACTTCAAGAAGAAGGTTGAAGAGCTTTCCGACAAGCAGATCATTATCGATGTTCAGTACAGCGGTGTTCTCGGAAACGAGAGTGATGTGCTCGATGGTATGCTTACAGGCTCAGGTGTTGCGGACATATCCAGGATCTCCGCATTCTCACTCACCTCATACGGTGCAAAGAAGTCCGTATTGCTTTCACTTCCTTACACCTTTGAATCCAGAGATCACTTCTGGAATTTCGCTACAAGCGATCTTGCAAATGAATTCCTTGATGAATCATATGAAAGCAATATAGGCGTAAAGGGACTTTTCTACGGAGAAGAAGGTTTCCGCCATTTCTTCACAAGAGAGAAGATCGACGGCATCGAGGATCTCGCAGGCATGAAGCTCAGAGTTTCCAATGACCCCGTAATGAACGGTCTTGTAAAGGGCCTTGGCGGATCCCCTACGGTTGTTGCTTTCGGTGAACTCTATTCAGCTCTTTCTTCGGGTATTGTTGACGGAGCTGAACAGCCTATTGCAAACTACAAGTCCAATTCTTTCCCCGAAGTCGCAAACAATATCATTCTTGACGGTCATACTCTCGGCGCTATCGAGATCGTAGTTGCTTCTCCCGTTTGGGACGGTCTCACAAAGAAGCAGCAGGAGATCCTTATCGAAGCGGGAAAATATGCTCAGGAGAACAACAGAAAGAATTCCCAGGCCAAGGAAGATGAGGTCCTTAAAGAACTCAAGGCTAAAGGATGCAACGTTGTTGAAGTTAAGGACATTACGCCTTGGCAGAATGCGGTTAAGGATGTTATCGCAGAAAACTCAAAAGGTCTTGAGAAGCTTTACAAGAAAATCTTAGAGAAAAAGTAATAAACCCCGGGAGGTCTAAATGAAAGCTTTTTTCGCTTCCTTAGGTAAGTTCAGACCGGTCTATGACGTGACTTACAAATTGGTTATGGTCATATGTAAGCTGCTCCTGATCGGAGATATCCTCATCACCTGCCTGGCAGTGCTGGGACGCTTTGTTCCCTTCATTCCCGATCCGGCCTGGACCGAGGAGATCGTTCTGACGCTTATGTCATACATGGCAGTGCTTTCGGCAGCACTCGCCATCAGAAAAGGCAGTCACATTCGCATGACTTCCTTTGACCAATATCTGCCGAAGAAATTACTTGATGTATTGGATCTGGCAGCAAACATAGCAATTCTTGCGCTGGGTGTGATCATGCTGGCAGTCGGCTGGAAATATGCCCGCAGCATAGGAGCAAAGGGTGTTTACATCAGCATGCCTTTCCTGTCCAGGTTCTGGATGTATTTTCCCGTTCCTGTCGCAGGGTTTGCAATGATAATCTTCGAAATTGAAGCTATCTACGTTCAGATCAACAAGATGCTTACAAAGGAGGAGAAGAAAGTATGCCTGTAAATTCTGCCGCAATAGTTATTCTTCTTGTCTCTTTTCTGGTAATGGTAATTTTGAGATTCCCGATCGCCTATGCGGTCGCGATCTCTACTATAATTACCTTCCTTTATATGGGTATTCCGATCACGACCGTATGCCAGCAGATGGTAAAGGGCATCAGCTCCTTCTCACTGATGGCAGTCCCGTTCTTCATCACCATGGGTGTGCTGATGGGGACCGGCGGCATATCGGAAAAACTGATCGCTCTGGCCAATGCCTGCGTCGGATGGATGACGGGCGGAATGGCCATGGTCAACATCGTCGCTTCCTACTTCTTCGGAGGAATTTCGGGATCTGCGGCAGCGGACACGGCTTCTCTCGGAAGCATATTGATACCGATGATGGTGGATCAGGGTTATGATGATGATTTTTCCACCGCTGTTACGATAACTTCTTCATGCGAGGGACTCCTCGTTCCGCCCAGCCATAACATGGTCATCTATGCTATGGCTGCAGGTGGAGTATCGGTCGGCAGTCTCTTCCTGGCGGGGTACGTTCCGGGAGCGATCCTGGCGGTAACCCTTATGGTGGGTTCATACATCATTTCCAAAGCCAGAAAGTACCCGAAGGGTGACAAGTTTTCGCTCAGGATATTGCTTAAACAGCTGGTTAAATCCTTCTGGGCTCTGGCTGCTGTAATAATCGTGGTCTTCGGAGTTGTAGGCGGAATCTTTACGGCTACGGAATCCGCGGCCATAGCAGTTATATATTCACTTTTGGTCAGCGTATACATTTACAGGGGCCTTACATGGAAGGGCGTCTGGAAAGCGCTCGACAAGTGCGTTGACACTCTTGCCATAGTGCTGATCCTGATCTCCACCTCCTGTGCTTTCGGCTATTGCCTTACCAGCCTTCATGTACCTGCGCTGGCAGCCAATGCGATCATTGGTATCACAGACAACAAGATCGTGATAGCTCTTCTCATTAATCTTATTTTACTTTTCCTCGGGTGCATAATGGACATGTCGCCGATCATCCTGATCGCGACACCCATTCTGCTCCCCATAGCTACCGCGATTGGAATAACACCTGTACAGTTCGGTATTATCATGGTGCTGAACTGCGGTATCGGACTTCTTACGCCTCCCGTAGGTGCGGTGCTTTTCATAGGCTCCGCCGTGGGAAAGGTGAAGATGGAGCGGGTTGTAAAGGCAACGGTACCGTTTTATCTTTGCATGATCATAACTCTTTTACTTATCACTTTCATCCCCGAGATCTGCATGGCATTGCCTAACTGGTTGATGTAAGCTTAGGGCTTGAGAAAAATGTCAGTAAGAGCAAGTCTATAATGACTTGCTCTTTATGGGCACTTTGGGGTAAAATAATCAGGAGATCATTATGGAATACAGATTCAACGTAGATGTAACACCTTGGGATTTCTTCAAAATGTCGATGAAGAAAACGTATACTTCTGTCATAGGCGTTTGCAACCTTGTGTTTTTGGCTGCAATGATCCTTATGACCGTAAGGTTTTACGGCGAAGCAAGTGACGGGCTCAGATGTATTATGCTTTTCATGTGCATTATCATCCCCATCCTTCAGCCGATGGGTATTTATTTACGTGCAAGAAATCTCGCGCATATGATTCCTGAAGATATGACCATTGAAACCTGCTGCAGCGGACTGATGGTAAGAGTCGGAGAAGCCTTTGAACTTGTCGGATACGAAAAGATCAAAAAGGTGATCTGCAATGACGACTGCCTTATTCTTGCGGTCGGAGGGGGAAACGGATATTTCCTGTTTAACAGAGTTTTGGGAGATCGGAAGGAAGCATTCACAAAATACATTAAAAGCCGAATGGATTAGCAGATGAAAGCAGCCAAAACCGAACAGGCAAAAAAGAGAATGATCACAACCGGGTGGAAAGACAAGCCTTTAAAGGACAAGATTTCCGCTTTGGTTTTGATTATTTTTTGTATTATATTGAGTACCGTCATACTGGACTTCTGGACGATCAAGCTCTCTCTGTGGGATTTCAAATACTCTCTTGAGAGCAACGAACTGGTGGGAACGCTGGTTGAGGCAATGGAGAATGAATCGCTGGTATTCGGCGATTATACAAAGGGAAACGTATCCCGAACTGAACTGAGCAAGGCTATGGCTTCGACGGAAAAAGCCGTAAAGGGACTTCAGCGGGATTATAAAAGGATAGGAGACGAACGGCTCGCCTGGACTCAAAAGATCGATCGAAGCTATGCGGTATACAGACGTGAGTGTTCGGTTTATTTTGAAATACCTGCGGGAGCTCCCGAGCTTCTGAGCAAGCAGTATGAGATATTTCAGATGCAGGATTATCTGAAGAATTACGGAAGTATTCTGGTTTCGCTTACGAGTAAAGCGGTGAATGAGTTCTATTCACAGCGTTTTCCGCTGCTGTTTTTCTTTCCGGCTATCATTCTGGCTGTGGCTGCGGTCTTGATCAGTGTTTTGATAAAGACCGCAAAAACCATGAGCAAAACACTTGTGGAACCTATAGACAAGCTCGTGGCCGCATCAAAAAAGATTGCCGCAAACGATATCTACATAGACGACATCGTAGTAGAAAACAAGGATGAGATGGGAGGGCTTGTGGATGCCTTCAATACCATGAAGCTGGCAACATGGAATTACATCACGGCCTTGAAGGAAAACAGGGAGGTACTGGACAAGCTTCATTCCGAGGAAATGAAAAAAGCCGACATGGAAAACATGCTGGTGCGTATGAAATACGAGGTTTTGAGAAATCAGATAAATCCTCACTTCCTTTTCAATACCCTTACGGTGATCAGCGGAATGGCGGTTCTCGAAAACGCCCAGACCACCGACAGGATGATAAAGGCTCTCAGCACCCTTTTGAGATACATTCTCCGTACTGATGATAATGAGATCAGTCTGGAGCAGGAACTTACGGTAATAAAGGATTATATGTATCTTCAACAGATGCGTTTCGGAGACAGGATCAAATGCGAGATAGATTGTGACGAGCATCTGTTCAAGGCCGTTGTTCCGACCTTTGTGATCCAGCCCATCATAGAGAACAGCATCATCCACGGGCTTTCCCAAAAAGAAGAAGGCGGCTTCATAAGGATCCACGTTTTCATCGTGGATGAGGATGATGACAACCGGATGCTTTGTATCAGTGTATCTGACACGGGAGTGGGGATTTCCGGGGATAAACTCGAAAGCATCAGGGAGGAAATGACCAAGGGCGGACTTGGAAGAAATGCGATAGGTATAAGTAACATATACAACAGGCTCAAGCTTTTATATGATGATGTGAACCTTGAGATCGACAGTATCCTCGGCGAAGGAACAGTCACAAGATTCAAGATACCTTACAGAGTCTGAGGTTTTACCGGAGAAAAATATGGTTAAAATTCTTATTGCTGATGATGAACCGATCGAAAGAGCGGTTGTAAAGAAAATACTGGACGATGCGTTTTCGGAGGATGCTTTGATCCTGACAGCCTGCAACGGAAGGGAAGCCGTCGAGATATATGAAAAAGAGAACTGCGACATTGCACTGCTGGACATTTGTATGCCCGGTGTGACAGGCATAGAGGCGGCGGAGGCGATCCGGCAGACGCACGAAAACAGCGTGATCGTTTTCCTGACGGCTTACGACGAGTTTGCGTATGCACAAAAGGCCATCAAGGTGCGTGCGCTGGACTATCTGCTGAAGCCCGTGAACGAAGAGGAACTCATAGCCGTGATGGAGGATGCGGAGCGCCTTGCGAAAGAGGGCAGGGCTCACAAGTACAGTCCGTATGTTGCCATACCCGACAAAGAGGAGCAGGCCGGCCTCAGGCAGGCAGCCATTAAAAAGCAGATCACGGAATACATAGAGACCAATTATGTGAATGACATTTCACTGAGTGATGCGGCCGAGGCCATGCATTATTCGGAGCCGCATTTTTGCAAGATATTCAAGGAACTTTTCGGGAAAAGCTTTATCCTCTATCTGACAAGGCTCAGGGTAGATAAATCAAAGGAACTGCTGAGAGACATTACCGTAAATGTCAAGGATGTCAGCGCGCAGGTAGGCTTCCGGGATTCCAATTACTATGCAAAGGTGTTCAAGCGCGAGGAAGGCATGACACCATCGGAATACAGGATCATCAGGGGACTTATATGAAGAGAAGGTGGATCTTTGCAACTGCACTGTTTGTCATCCTGTTATGCAGCGGGATCGCGGTTGCTTTAAAAATCAAAAACAACGAACCGGTACCTGAGTACATCTTTACCTATGCGGAGAATCAGTCCGACGGTTATCCCACTTCCATGGGCGCATACTATTTTGCGGATATGGTAAAGGAAAGGACGGACGGCAGGATCAGGATAGTGGTCTACACCTCGGGAAAACTCGGACGTGAGGCGGATGTCATCACCCAGATGCGGTACGGCGGTGTGGATTTCGCAAGGGTGTCCCTGTCTCAGGTGGCGGAAGTCGCGAAAAACCTGAACGTGCTCCAGATGCCCTATCTGTACGAGGATTCCGAGCATATGTGGGCTGTACTGGATGGCGAAATAGGAGATTACTTTCTGGACTCGGTCAAAGATGTTCAGCTCTGCGGACTTTCATGGTATGATGCGGGTGCAAGAAACTTCTACAGTACCCAAAAGCCCATTCGAACGCTTGAGGATCTGAACGGAATGAAGATAAGAGTTCAGCAGTCGGACCTTATGATCGATATGATCGAGTGTCTCGGTGCGATACCCGTACCTTTGAGCTATGAAGAGGTTTACTCCGCTCTTGAACTGGAAAACATAGATGCTGCGGAAAACAACTGGCCTTCCTATGAGGATACGGATCACTACAAGGTGGCACCTTACTATTGCGAAGATGAGCATACAAGAGTTCCGGAGATGCAGCTTTGCTCCATTCACACCTGGAACCTCCTTTCGGACAGCGATAAGGAGATCATCAAGCAATGTGCCATGGAGTCTGCCGAATATGAACGAAAAGTGTGGAACGAACGTGTTGAGAGATCAAGACAGATCGCCATCGACAACGGAGTACGGGTCACTTCCTTAAGCCATTCCGAGATCGTCAGATTCAGGGAAAAGGTCCAGCCCGTTTATGAAAAGTACTGCAGTGAATACATGGATATACTTAACAGGATCCTAAAACAATAAGCCGGGAATTAAGGACATTAATTTTTATACAATCTATATTATTTTTTATACAGTTATTGACAGAAAAATAAAATAGCATTATATTGTTATGCATTAAAGCGTGCAATGGAGCACAACTTCAAAGCACGTTTTTTTCTTTATCATATACTTCACTATGGTAGAAGGATAGAGTATTAACGATATGGAGGACTGAAGAAATGAAAAAAATGAAGAAGATCGTCGCTTTTCTGGGAGTTGCAGCAATGAGCATTTCGCTGCTTGCAGGATGCGGCAAAAAGGACAGTGGAACGGCAGTTGAGCTTGAGGGAGTAACCTTGAAGAATCCCGGCAAACTCAGTGTAGGATGCGAAGTAGGTTATCCGCCTTTTGAGGATTTCGCCGAGGACGGCAAAACACCTATCGGATATGATATCGACATTATCACCGAAGTTGCCAGAAGACTCGGTCTGGAAGTTAATATCATCAACACCGCCTGGGACGGTATCTTTGCGGGCATAGACGTAAACTACGATGTGGTTTGCTCCGCTGTTACGATCAATCCCGAGCGTAAGAAGGAAATGCTGTTCTCGAGCAGTTACATTTCAAACTATCAGGCTGTTGTTCTTAAAGCAGGAAACGACAAGAAGATCGATTCCTTCAAGGATCTTGACGGTATGACGATCGCTGTTCAGAAGGAAACAACCTCCGATGAACTTTTGAGCGATTACAAATCCACCGGTACGATCGACATTGAGATAGTCGCAAACGAGAAGATCCTCAGCTGCTTCACACAGCTTGACAACGGAGAAGTTGATGCGGTTTGCGTAGACTCGACTGTTGCCGACGGCTATCTTGCAAAGAATCCCGGAAAGTATAACTATGCATTTAAGGATCAGAGCGAACCCGAGTATTTCGGAATTGCCATGGGACTTAACAACACAGCACTTCAGGCGGCTATTACCAAGGCTATCGACGAAATGAAGGCAGACGGCTTCATCGACGAGACCTATGACTACTGGTTTGGCTCAGGTAAATAAAACCCGATCGGATAGGATTGAATCTATATGAACAGTTTTGTGAAAAAAATTACCGAAATAACTAAGTCAGTCACAAACGTAAAGAATTGGAAAAAGAAGACCAAGATCACCGTATGCGTGGTTTTGGCGGTTATTGCGGTCTGCATCGTTCTTTGCGCTCTGAAGCCTTCGGAAGCGGATATGAAAGCACAGGCATCCGATGAAATGCAGCAGCTTTTAAAGAATGACGAGACAAGTTCGAGAAAGAGAGTGACTGTTACCTATAACAGCCTGTTTATTATCAATTATTGCTCTTTTTCTTCATCGGGCGCGGTTGAGCTTTCGGAAAAATATGTTGGCTTTGCAGGCAAGATCTTCCATGCGGATGAAGGCGCCGGAAAGATCACGGGACAGATGGTGAATTACACCTACCGTATGCTGGGCTGCGGAGAAAACATTCTTCACGGAGCAAAACTTACCCTGCTGCTCACCACCCTTTCGATGGTTATCGGTGTTGCCTTCGGTACTGTGCTGGCTCTCGGTAAGATATCCAAAAACAAGGTGATCAGCAAGATATGTTCCGCTTACATTTTCTTTTTCAGAGGAACACCTCTTTTGATCCAGCTTTTTGTCATCTACTTTACACTGCCTGCGGTGTTCGGCTTTGCATGGAGAGATTTCTTCGGGGACGTATACACGGGCGCTTTTATGGCGGCTCTGATAGCATATGGCTTGAATTCCGGCGCTTATTGCGCCGAGATCGTGCGTGCCGCGATCCAGTCGATAGAAAAGGGGCAGCATGAGGCTGCGAAGGCTTTGGGACTGAGTAACGGTCAGACGATGCGACTCATCATCATACCTCAGTCCGTGAGAAGAATGGTGCCTCCGGTATGTAACGAATTCGTTATGATGCTTAAGGATGCCTCGCTGGTATTTGCCATTTCACTTATGGACATCACCACGATCTCGAAGAACATAATGACGAGCGAGATCTCCTATATCGTATTCCTGCCGGCCCTGATCATTTATCTGATCATCACAGCCTTCTTCACATGGATATTCAATGCCGTTGAGAAGAAGTTTTCATTGTATGAGTAAGGAGGCCGCCATGGAAAACTATGATTATATTTTGGAAACCGAACATGTGAGCAAGAACTTCGGAAACCTGGTGGTTCTTAAGGACATCAACCTTCAGGTAAAGAAGGGAGAAGTCATATGCATTATCGGCCCTTCCGGAGCGGGTAAATCCACTTACCTTCGTTCGTTGAATCAACTGGAAAAGATTACTTCCGGAAAGATCTTTATCAAAGGCGATCTTTTTCTTCACAGGGAAAAGGATCACACCGTGGAAAGAATAGAAAAAGAAAAGCAGAAGGCACTTTTGCTTGAAATGGGCATGTGCTTTCAGCGATTCAATCTGTTCCCTCACAAGACGGTGCTTGAAAACATAATGCTCGCGCCCATAGAAGTAAAGGGTGAGAAGAAGGAGACGGTCAAGGAAGAAGCTCTTGAGCTCCTTAAAAAGGTCGGCCTTGCCGATAAAGCCGATGCATTTCCCAATCACCTTTCCGGCGGACAGCAGCAACGTGTTGCGATTGCAAGAGCATTGGCAATGAAGCCTGAGATCATGCTCTTTGACGAACCCACCTCCGCTCTTGATCCCGAGCTTGTAGGAGATGTTCTGCAGGTAATGAAGGATCTGGCAAATGAGGGTATGACCATGTTGGTGGTCACTCATGAAATGGGATTTGCAAAAGAGGTGGCAAATCGTGTATTATTTATGGCTGATGGGATCATTGCAGAGGAAGGAACGCCGGATCGGATTTTTAATCATCCCGAGAACCCCAGAACAAAAAGCTTCTTAAAATCTGTTCTGAACGTATAGGGGAAACCGGCTGAAGAAAATGAAAGCTAAACAATTAAGAAGTTCATTATTATTGGTGCTCACTGCGGGTATCTGGGGTGTTGCGTTTGTGGCGCAGACCTCGGGCGGAGACGCGGTGGGCCCCTTCTCATTTAATTTTGTCCGTTTCATCATAGGATCTGCGGTTTTGCTTCCGGTCATAGGCGTACTGGACAAAACGGGGCTATCGACACGCAGACCCGAAACCAAAGAGGATCGTAAGAAACTCTGGATCTCCGGGATCATGGTGGGAATAGCACTTTTTCTTGCGGCCAATGCCCAGCAGCTTGGCATATATCTCGGAGCTCCCGTGAGCAAAGCGGGATTTTTGACCGCCTTGTACATCATCCTGGTTCCGATACTCGGGATCTTCATTAAGAAGAAATGCGGCTGGAACATCTGGCTGGGCGTAGGAATCAGTGTTGTGGGGCTGTATTTCCTGTGTATGAGCGGAGGCTTCGGATTTCAACTCATGGATCTGGCCCTTATGGCATCTGCATTTTTGTTCTCGATACAGATACTTCTGATCGATCATTATTCGCCTCAGGTGGATCCGGTCAGACTGTCATCGATACAATTTCTCGTATGCGGTTTATTTTCCGCAATACCCGCCTTCGCGGTAGATGTTCCGAGAAGCGGTGGCTTTGGAGAATGGATCGATGCTTTTGCAAGTTGGGAGGCTTGGATACCCATCCTCTATGCGGGAGTGTTGAGCAGCGGAGTGGCCTATACTCTTCAGGTGGTCGCCCAACCGGGGCTGAATCCCACGATAGCATCGCTCATCATGAGCTTTGAAGCGGTGTTCGGCTCTTTGGCCGGATGGCTGCTGCTGAAACAGACCATGAGCACAAGGGAGATCTTTGGCTGTATATTGATGTTTACGGCTATTGTGATAGCACAATTGCCTTTACCGACGATTGCGGACAGGGGCGAAAAACTGACCGGACAAACGGGACAAACATAAAAAAAAGATGGTTGCGAGCTGCAGCCATCTATTTTTTATACATTTTTCTGTAATCCCGCGGGGAATAGCCGGTTATCTCATGAAAGATCTTGTTAAAAGCCGTGGTCGACTGGAAGCCGGCTCTGAAAGCACATTCCGTCACCGAAAGGTTTTCGTCCAACAGAAGGGATGCGGCGGTTTTAACGCGAATGTTTGACAGATAGGCGGGAAATGACATGTGCATATGCTGTTTGAACAGCTTTGAGAAGTAAAACGTGCTAAGGCCTATATGCCCCGCAACCTCAGTCTGAGTGAGGTTTTCGGCGGAATTATCGGTAATATAACGGCAAGCGGCATGTATATAATGCCAACTCGGACTTCCTATGCTGTTAAAAAGTGCCTCGTTTTTGCTCTTACTCAGGGCATATTCGCCCAGTTTCAAAAGAATTTCATATATGCATAATTTGCATCTGGTCTCCGCAAGCGGAGAAGCGGATCTGTGATGTTCTCTGATCTCCGAAAGCTTGGAGGCAATGAAGGCAGACAGTTCCGGTTCTTCCGAGGCTTTTATGTGGTTGATCTCATATAAAAACCGGGAAATGGATATCAGGTCCAGGTTGTTTTCTATGATGACCGAGGGAAACTGAATAAAAAGCGCACTACCGCGTTGGATCCTTACGGTTTCATGGATCTGCTGCGGCCATACAAGCATAATGTCTCCCTTTTTCAATTCGTAAAGGACATCGTTGACACGGTATTTACACCCGTCCTTGATGGCTACCGTAAATTCCGCGGCGTTGTGCCAGTGGGGCGGATAAATCTCCGGAGCACCTTCATCGGTAACCAGAATAGCGGACGGAGTATCGAATATTATTTTTTCTTTTGCCTTTTTATCCATACCACTATGGTAACAAAAATTGGGCAAAAATCAACAATATTATTATCTCATTTTCATGAAAAATGTATTAGAATGGCGGTAAGATGAAGATAGGAGTATAAATGGATAATAAAGAGATTAAGATCATTAGATCCCGTGAGATCGATTTCACAAAAGGCAGTCCGGTAAAACTGATTCTTTCGTTTTATTGGCCTCTTTTATTGACCAGTATGCTGCAACAGTTCTATAACTTTGCGGACACCTGGATAGTGGGAAAGGGATTGGGCGACAATGCATTTGCGGCTGTAGGCAACATGGGCTCACTTTTCTTTTTGATAGTGGGCTTTTCTTTTGGCATTGCCAACGGATTCGGAGTTTCCGTTGCGCAGAGCTATGGTGCAAAGGATTACGATGCGTTGAAGCACAGAGTCGCCGGCATTATACAGCTGGGAGTCGTTCTGGCTCTGATCCTTTCTTTAACGGCGGTTTCCTTTCTACCCACTGCTCTTCGCATATTGAAGACTGACGAATTGATATTTGCGGACAGTTTAAAATATGGATATATAGTATTCGGCGGGCTGTCCGCCGGTATATGTTACAATATCTCCGGAGCCATCCTGAGAGCCATTGGAGACAGCAGAACTCCCTTAAAAGCAATTATTATTTCCTCAATTTTTAATCTATCGCTGGACAGCCTGCTGATCTTTGTATTCAAGATGGGAGTTGAAGGAGCGGCCATAGCAACCGTATGCTCTCAGATCATTTCCGCCTTCATATGCATACGCCGTCTCGGCCGGATCGAAGTTGTAAAGATCGGTAAAGAACATTATGCCAACGGAAAAAAAATCTTTCTCGAACTGCTGAAAAACGGAGTCCCGATGGCTTTCATGAATTCGATCACAGCCGTGGGCTGTATGGTGGTCCAGTCCTTCGTAAACAGCTTCGGAGTCGTTTATACCGCGGCATATGCGGCTTGCAGCAAATACCTGAATCTGTTCATGAATCCCGCGTCTACTGCAGGAAATGCGATGTCTGCCTATACCGGTCAGAATTACGGTGCTGGAGAATACAAGAGGATCAAGGACGGACTGTTCGTATGTCTTGGGATCAGCACCGCAGCATATCTGATCCTGGGCACGCTCATGACCTTTGCGCCCCGCGCGTTGGCTGATATCTTGCTCTCGGGTGATGAGCAGATCGCGCTGGCTGCGGATTTTCTTCCGCGTTGCGGAGTTGTGCTTATCATAGTGGACTGTCTGTTCGTGATAAGAAGCGGAGTTCAGGGGATGGGGAAACCTATGCTTCCGATGATCTCGGGCATAATTGAAATGGTCCTCAGAGTGTTTGTGATCTCCAAGTATATCGGAATTTTGGGCTTTGCGGCAACTGCCTATGCAGAGATAAGCGCCTGGATCGGAGCCTTTATGATCAACGTTTTTGCATTCGCTATCGTACTGCTTCCGCTTTTGGCCAATAAAGGAGATAATATAAAACAAAACAGCATGAGAAGCCCCGAATTCAGGCCGAGACACGGTCTGTCCTCTCATTGAGCGGGCTTGAGAATATAATACAGCGGAGGAGGAGCAAGCATGAAAGCGTTATTTATCGGAGGAACGGGAACAATCAGTATGGCAATAGTGAGAAAGCTGGCCGAGGATCCTTCCCGGGAAGTTTGGCTTTTGAACAGAGGAAACCGTAAGGCGGAAGTTCCCGCAAACGTTCATCAGATCGTAGCAAACATATATGATGAAGAGGCAACGGCAAAATTGCTTGAAGGCATGGAATTTGATGTGGTCAGCGAATTCATAGCGTTTGATGTAAAGGCTGTGGAAAGGGATTACCGCCTGTTTAAAGGAAAAACGAAGCAGTACATTTTCATCAGCTCGGCATCGGCATACAACAAGCCTGCGGCAAGCTATGTAATCACCGAGGGTACGACTCTGGCAAATCCATACTGGGAGTATTCCCGCAACAAGATAGCCTGTGAAGAGTTTCTTATGAAGAAATACAGGGAAGAAGGCTTTCCTGTTACAATAGTCAGACCCAGCCACACTTACGATGAAAGGAATCTCCCTTTGGGAATACATGGTAACAAGGGCTTCTATCAGGTGATAAAGCGTATGCTTTTTGGCAAGCGCATCATCATTCAGGGCGACGGCTCCTCGCTTTGGGCATTGACCTTTAACACGGACTTTGCTGTAGGTTTTGTGGGCCTTATGGGAAACAGGCATGCAATAGGAGAAGCTTTCCAGATCACGGGAGATGAGATACTCACCTGGGATCAGATATACAAGACCATCGCCGAAGCTTTGGGCGTTGAACTAAAAGCCTGCCATGTGTCCTCGGAATTCCTGAGTGATGTGGGAGCAAAGTGCGGTTATGATTTCAGAGGAAGCCTGCTTGGAGACAAGGCGGTTTCGGTAGTGTTTGACAACAGCAAGCTCAAGAAACTTGTTCCCGACATGAAGACCACGATACCTTTCCATAAGGGCGTACGGATCGCGCTGGACTATGTTCTCTCGCATCCGGAAAACTACGAGGAAGACCCGGATTTCGACAGGTTCTGCGACAGGGTACTGGAGATCGTAGACAAAGCAAAGCAGGAATTCTGACTTCATAATAAATCATTCCCAAAAGCGGACAAGCGTGCGGAAAAATAAGCATCTTGTCTGCTTTTTCGATACTGTGGTATAATAAAACCGTTGATTCAACAAAACTGATCGGACATAAGGTTAAAACAGAAGGGAAGAGATCGATGAAGAGATTTATCTCATGGAATGTTAACGGACTCAGAGCCTGCAGAGATAAAGGTTTTACGGAATTCTTTAACAAAATTGATGCGGATGCTTTCTGCCTGCAGGAGACAAAACTTCAGGAAGGGCAGATCGAGCTTGAGCTTCCGGGATACAAGCAGTACTGGAACTATGCGGAGAAAAAAGGCTATTCCGGGACGGCTGTATTTACCAAGGAAGAACCGCTCAGGGTTACCTACGGCCTTGGGATCGAAAAGCACGACCACGAAGGAAGAGTGATCACACTGGAGTATCCGGAGTATTACCTGATCACCGTTTATGTACCCAATTCAAAAGAGGATCTTTCGAGACTTGAGTACAGGATGGAGTGGGAGGATGATTTTCTTGCATATGTAAAGGGGCTTGAAAAGACTAAGCCCGTGATCTACTGCGGGGATCTGAATGTGGCCCACAAAGAGATAGACCTTAAGAATCCAAAGACAAATCATCACAATGCGGGCTTTACGGATGAAGAGAGAGCAAAGTTTGACAATGTTGTAAACAACGGTTTGACAGACACCTTCCGCTTCTTCTATCCCGACAAGGAGCAGATCTATTCCTGGTGGAGCTACCGTTTTCAGTCAAGAGCAAAGAATGCGGGATGGAGGATCGACTACTTCATCACATCCGCATCGTTGAACGATCGGCTGAAGGATGCAAAGATACATACGGACATATTGGGATCGGATCATTGTCCCGTGGAATTGGACATCGACCTGTAAAAAAAGACCTTCGGCAAAAACCGAAGGTCTTTTAAAGCAGTGCAGGCAAGTCGCCCGCCTTGGTACTTTATCAATTGTCCGATCTTGAATATCCGCATTTCATATGCACGGAGGATTCACCGAGGACTGCAGTGAGTGCTTTGGTGGCTTCTCTTTCTGCCATCTTGCAGAGTCTCGAGTTTGCGGCATCGATCTGAGAGAAATCCCTGGACGAGATCATCTTCTCATCAGACTCGTTTACGATGCGTCTGCTTTGGTCTGCCATGGCGTGCTGATAGCGCTCGATCAGCTGGATGCAGCTTCCGAAGCAGGGGTCTGCAAGGGCTCCGATGAGTCTGCTCGTCCAATAGAAGTTGGTCGAGGCAGCGTCAAGCGTAACCTTGCTCAGGTAATCGGGGATCCTGCCGGTGTTGGTATAAACAGGAACGACCGCGTTGAAGGGATTGGCACCGAAGCATATCCATTCGAGAGCGGAGATCTCCTTCGGAACATTGTTCCTGAGCTGAAGGATCGCCATCACACCTGTGCGGTTTACACCGATGGGACGATAGATGCCCTTGGTGGGAAGATCTGCCTTTGCATACGGATTGTAGGGCGTTCCCTGATAGTAAGAGGAAAGGATGTATTTGACATCTTCAACGGTAACTTTGAGCTCGGGGATCAGAGACCAGGGGATGTTGTCCGATTCGGGGGTGAAATCCGCATCGGGCCCTTCCCACTTGTACCCGGTGGGGCAGAAGTACCTGCCCATGTACCAGCCTCTGGGGGTGTTGTAAACGTGATCGGAATCATCGCGGCTTCCGAAAATATGCCTGGGATTGAAGCTGTCCGATGAACCGGTGTTAAGCGAGTACTTTTCGATGAACTCCTTGAGGTCCTTCGAACACATATAGTTTTCTGACTTACCGAGGGCGTCTTTAAGATCGAAGTGATCCAGACCGAACTGGTTGGGCATTATCACGATCTCTTCATCCTTAACCTTTGCGGCGATCCAGTGGTGTCCGCCGATGGTTTCAAGCCACCAGATCTCGTTGTTGTCGGAGAAAGCGATACCGTTGTTTTCATAGGTACCGTACTTCTCCAAAAGACTTCCGAGGCGCTCAACACCTTCCCTTGCGGAACGGATGTAAGGGAGAACTATTGTGACAAAGTCTTCTTCGCCGAGACCGCCTATGACTTCTTTGTTGGTCTCGGGATCCTTTTTCTTATAAACCACGAGAGGGTCGGCACCCTGTACGCGTGCGTTGCTTGTGATGGTTTCCGTTGCGGTCATGGCAACGTTTGCAGAGTTGATCCCGCAGGCAGCCCATATGCCGTCCTTCGGGTCAACGCTGGGACAAGCGGTGTAGCTCATGGGATTGTCGGGCAAATCCACACTCAGGTGCGCGATCTTGCTTTTGTATTTTTTCGGCTGATCCTTGGGCCTGACCACGATCAGTTTTTTGACGTCGAAATGTCCGTCGTCATTTCTTGCAATCATGGTAGAACCGTCATTTGATGCTTTTTTTCCTACCAGTATTGTTGTGCATGCCATATATATTAAGTCTCCTTGAATATTGTTATCCGTGAGTTGAACTCACTGCGCATGAAAGTATAGCACAGGAAGTTTGGGGAAGCAAGAATGACACCTTGGGGACGGGGTTATGGTATCAAAAAAATGATACCATAACCCCGTCCCCAAGGTGTCAAAGACAAAAATGTTAAAAATTTATAAACTGTTTGTTGCAATAGTTATGCGGTAAATGTTATAATATAATTTAATGTATTATGCGCTAACTATGTTGACTTTATATAGTTGGTTTATCGATGTGGCAATTGACAAAAAAAGGTTGTTTGATGATTAAAAAACGAAATCCATACAATGTAATCTTGCTCTCGGTCGATGCGGTTGCGCGACCTGATGCGAAGGATTTTCTTTCGCTGCCGGCATTTGCATATTTTACGGAAAGAGGAGCCTTTACTGACAATGTAAAGACCATCTATCCCACGATCACCTATCCGATACATTCTTCCGTGATAACAGGAAACTATCCGGACCGTCATAGCATTGAACACAATGAGCCGTGGCAGCCGGATGTGAATGACAGGATGCGTAAATGGTATTGGAGTGTAAAGGATATCGGCACGCGTACACTGTGGCAGGCGGCTTCCGAGAAAAAGCTTTCCGTGGCATCTTTGTTGTGGCCTGTTTCGGGCAAGGCCGGGAAGCTGATCAGGTGGGATTTTCCCGAGGTACTTCCGCTTCCCGGAGAGATACCGGTTATAAAAATGCTTAAATACGCCTCCAGGCTATGGCTTGCAAAAACGGAAATGCTGTATAAAAAGTACAGAGTCGGTCTCAAACGTGAGTATATGGATGATTACATGGCATTGCTGTGTGAGAAACTAATAGAAAGCAGGAATTATCCTGACCTTATTACCGTGCATTTTGCGGATACGGATGATACGAGACACAACGAAGGAGTAGGGACTGAAGCGGATAAAGCAGCGATCCTTCGAATGGACAGAAGAGTTCAGCGGTTGATAGATGCGGTTAAGAAGCGCGGCATTGAAGACAGGACCATATTTGTTGTAATGAGCGATCACGGACAGCAGAATGTTACCAACGGATATATACCGTTAGATGCAATGCTTTGCGACGCGAACATCGGAAGAGCACAGTCTGTCGGCCTCGGGGCATATATATATGCGGATGATACCGCTAAGGCGGCTGCTTATCTCAAAGAACACAAGAGCGAGCTTCATATTAAATATATCCTCACGGAAGAGCAACTCAGAGAGATCCGTGCACCGAAGGAGATCAGGCTCGCGGTTCAAGCGGAAGCAGGCTTCGGTTATGTTGACAGAAATTGTGAATGTGACCACCTGGGAGACCACGGTTTCGGACTTGAAGCTCCGGAAGCGAGGACCTTGTTGTGGCTTGCCGGCGGTCCGTTTAAAAAAGGATTTGTTTTTGAAGGAGCCGACATTGTGGATATAGCACCGACAATAGCCAAAGTAATGGGCATTGATATGCCCGGATGCGATGGAAAAATAATAGATGCAGCTTTCGACCATGGCGTGAACAGTTATTTCTAAGATACAAATTGTGACATATAATTACCATTATTTTGCAATAAAAATCATGTATGATCTATATATCAGACATGTTTTGACTGTATAAGGGATTGAACAGGAATCGTAGGAGCTACCGGATGAGTAAGATAAGTAAAAACAAATTAATATTGTTTTCTTTGATCATTGCACTGCTGATGTCGTTTGGAGTGGCTCCCAACAGTGAGAGTCTTGCTGCGGTTTCGGTACAAAAGCAGGTTGCCCGCAACACCAATAAGAATAGTGCATATTCCGTTGCAAACGGTACAAAGTATTGTTCGGACTGGATGTACTGGAATCAGGGAGCATCGGCATATTGGTGCATGGCCGAGTGGGGGTGCCACGTTGTGGCATATGCAAAGCTTCTTATGGAATGCGGTTGTCCCGTTCCCGATAATTTTAATCCCGATACCCTTTACAACTGGGGACGTACAACTAAGTATAACGATAAATATTACATCCTGAACAATATGGATGAGTCAAACTGTGCGGGTAAAGGAAAATGGCCCGTAAGATATGCCAAGGATGTATGCGGTTTTAATCTGACTTTCTGCAAAAGAGTTGATTTCGGTAACAGAACCGAAAAGAGAAAAGCAGATCTGATGATGGATTATCTCAAGGCGGGTTACTATGTGATCCTTTGCTGCGATCAGCATTTTACTTATGTTTTGAGAGAGGAAAGTCTTAGAAGGGGCCAACCTGTTATCAGTGAGTCCTGGGGGTCTGTGAGTGTAAACGCAGACGGCGTCTTTAATTTCCTGGATTATCCCAGCCATTGGCATTCGAACAGACCGACCTATACTTCATTTTTCGTATACGGAGCTTCTGCCGGAGGAGCGGCGAACACCTCCCAAAGGGAGGCTGAAGCACCTTTTTCATATGGCAAAGCGCAGCTCGGAACGTCTTCGGCTTCCATCGGGGAAAAAGTACATTTGAAAATCGGACAGTCGGCTAAGATTAATTTCTACAATGTGTACGATTACAATGCTTCCACAGATATAGGGAGTATTACATGGGGAAGTTCGAATGAAAAGATAGCAACGGTGAATTCGGAGGGCGTAGTGAAAGCCTGTAAGGCGGGAAATTGTGCTATCAGGTTTACCGTCACCGCAATGGGAAGCAGAACGATCTATTCGGGAGAGATCATGGTTTCGGTAGGTCAGAATTATACACCGACACCGACTCCGATCCTTCCGGTTGAACTCTTCATCGGTCTGTCGGACGGATCCAACCAGATCAATATTGTTGAGGGCGATCAATACAACCTCAATGATTTCCATGTGGAGTATGTCACCGGTAATAACAGCACCATTACCTGGAGATCGGTATGCAATGATATTGCTTCGGTAAATCCCGACAATATACTGACAGCCAACAGTTCGGGTATCTGCTATGTGGTATGCGATGCCGTAGATAACAATTCCGGACAGAAATACAAAGGAAGCTTTATAATCAGCGTATCAAAGCTTACACTGGATATTATTCTTTCGAGAATGGATACGATCGATGAAATGCTTCAGTTGTTGTTGGACAATGCAGATTATGACAACAACATCAAGCCCGACTTTACATATAATACCAAGACGGAGCTTATGCTCAAGGGTATTATGGATGTAGCTTCTATTGCAACAAATATTGCAAATGGCACGGACGACAGAAAATCACTCTCGATCGCTATTCCCAACACCTGGAGCATCGATGATCTGGTTCAGCTTATGAATCTGGATGTTCTTAAAGGCTTTATCGGAAATGAGGCAGCTGAATACAGTTCTGAGTTAGAGAATAACGAAGATCTTAAGCGCGGTGCGGCAGAGGGCATTGTTTACGGCATCAGAGAAGGAAGACTCAAGATCAAGACTAATGATGATTATTACTTCATAATAGTGGATTTATCGTAATTTCTGTTTGACTTTTTAATGTAATTATGTGTATAATTAACTTGATAAGTTGTTAAGTCTTTAACTTTGATATTCCCTCATCGAAGTCCGGTTTGGAAAAGAAACCGTCGGAGCAGTGGACAGCCGTGAGCCGGGGCGATGGGAATAAAATACATTTTTTGCGTCGAGTTCTTTGCTTATGCAAGGGATTCGACGTTTTTTTATGTATGAGTCCTTTTCTGCTTGACAATTTTAACTTGATGGTGTAAAAATAGGTTAATTTTTTTAACGGAGAACGAACCTATGAACAGACGATTTGATATTAACAACAAGGGTCATTTAATGCTTGGTGGCATGGATTCGACAGAACTCGCAAAAGAGTACGGAACTCCGCTGTATGTTATGGAGGAGGATACGATACTTTCGGCAATGAGAGAGTATAAGGCTTCCGTTGACAGGTTTTATGACGGAAACGGTCTCATATGCTATGCATCTAAGGCTTTTTCGTGCAAAGAGATATACAGGATCGCTATGCGCGAGGGCCTCGGTACCGATGTGGTTTCGGGCGGAGAATTATATACGGCGCTTTCGGTGGGATTTCCCGCAGAGAAGATATGCTTTCACGGAAACAATAAATCGGATAAAGAGATCGAATATGCCTTGGAATCAGGCGTAGGCAGGATCGTAGTGGATAATGCCGAAGAACTGGAAAGACTTTCTGCGGCTGCGGAAAGATTAAAGATCAAAGCACCCGTCTTGTTCAGGATCAAACCCGGAGTGGATGCGCACACGCACAGTTTTGTAATGACGGGACAGATCGATTCGAAGTTCGGCTTTGCGATCGAAACCGGTGAAGCGGAAGCTGTGATCGCAAAGGCTGTAAAGATGCCCAATATTATATACAAGGGTATACATTGTCATATCGGCTCCCAGATCCATGAACTGCTTCCGTTTACGGAAACAGCCAAGATCATGATGGATTTTATGGGAAGGATAAAAAAAGAAACCGGAGCGGATACAAATGAACTGAATCTCGGAGGCGGTTTTGGAATCATCTATACCGATGAGGATGACAGGATCGAGTATCCTTCCTATATGAAGGCGGTATCCGAGATCATCCATGAAAAATCCGAAGAATTGGGCTTAAAGCTTCCCTTCATCCTGATGGAGCCCGGAAGGAGCATAGTGGGAGAGGCAGGCACAACTCTTTACACCGTGGGAGCGGTCAAGACCATACCCAATATCAGGACCTATGTGTCGGTTGACGGAGGAATGTTTGACAATCCCCGTTACATCTTATACGGATCAAAATACGATTTTCTGCTTGCCAACAAAGCCGATCAGCCGGCTGTTAACCGTGTAACGGTTGCGGGAAAGTGCTGTGAGAGCGGAGATCTTCTCGGAGAGAACGTTCCGCTTGGAAATGCCGAGAGCGGCGACATCTGTGCAGTATTCTCCACAGGAGCATATAATTACTCGATGTCCTCCAATTACAACAGAAATGTGATCCCTCCCGTTGTTTTCGTGAAGGACGGGAAGGCAAGAGTGGTTGTTAAACCTCAGACCTATGAGGACCTTGTCAGAAATGACATCTGATCCGAAGGGAAAATAAAAAACAAAGCATATCAAATGAGAACAGTCTCAGATGATATGCTTATTTTTTATTCCTTGAAGGTGTATCTTTTATGGATCTTATCTTCTCCGCAAACCTGTTTGGTGCCGTCAGCGTCGATGATGACATAATCTCCGACGCCTATGAAGGTACGGCCGCGACGGTGAAGAATGTATGGACATACGATGTCGCCGTTGGGACGCTGAAGCTTTATCAGGGAATCGGTTACGATCCATCCGTCGGTAACTACATCAGAGAATAATTCAAATCCGTCTTCTATGCCCTTATCGGGTTCATATTTGATTATATCTGCTTCCATAGCGGTTCTGATTGCTTTCATAAGGCACCTCCTTTGAAATCCGATGTGATTGATGTTCTTTTATCTTCTGCACTGTATATATCGGTATGGCTGAGTATATAATTAAGACAGGGCGTTTCTTAAAGCCTCCTTTGAAGCTTTTACACTGCCGCTGACCATTTCGGATCTGCCGCCGCCACGGGCGTTGAATTGAGCCAGTTTCTTCTGGACTTCTCTGCAATCGACCGTTTTGCTTGTTATAAAGTAGGCCCAGCCTTCTTCCTCGCTACCCGAGAAAAAGGAGCATATGCCCTTGTGCTTTTCCGCCAGTTTGTTAATGACGGTCCTCATTATGAAGGAGTCGGTCTTTTCCTTAAAGACGGTCACGTTCTCCAGGGATTCGGGAATGCTCGAGAGCTCCGCAAGCAACAACTCCTGCTTTGCGCTTGCAAGGCTGGTGTTCAGACTCTGGATCTCGGTTTTCATGGCTGAAATGTTTGCTTTGAGATTATCGCGGCCGGTGGTCATCACATCGGTCAGAGAGTCGATAAGATACAAGCTTTCTCTGAAGTGATCCATAGCGCGCTTTCCGCAAAGTATGTGCAATCTGACGCCACCCTTGTAGTTTTGCAGCTGAATGACCTTGAGAAGTCCGATCTCCCCGGTCCTTTTTACATGAGGAGCACAGCAGGCACAGCAGTCATAGCCGGGGATGGTTACGATCCTGATGGCGCCGGACAGCTCCTTCTTGCATCTGTAATCGATCGAGGCGAGCTCCTCTTTGGAAGGGTAGCCGGTGATGATCCCGATATTTTTGTATATCGCTTCGTTCACCTTTTTCTCAAGGAGGTCGATGTCTTTGGCGGTAAGAACGCCGTCATAGTCCATGGTTACCGAATTGTCACTCAGGTGAAAGCCCACATTGTTGAAACCGTACAGGGAAGAAACCAGCCCTGAAAAGATATGCTCTCCGGAATGCTGCTGCATGTTGCTGAAACGGTGAGAGAAATCTATGCAGCCTTTGACTTCGGAATCCGTTTGAACGGGAGCTTCTGTGAAGTGGGTAATGATGTTTTTTGAGATCTGCACATCTATGACGTTTATATCGTTTATTTTGCCCTTATCGGGGCTCTGACCGCCTTCCTCGGGGAAGAACAGGGTGCGGTCCAAAACGACCGCATAACAGTCGATATTGTTCCTTACAACGGGGGTGCAGCTTAAAACCTTTGCACTGAACTCAGTGGCATAGGCATCGTTATCATAAAGTTTTATCGTTTCCATTTTTATAACCTCAGATCAGTTTGAGCAGGTCGGCAGGCTTTTGAATGACCCCGTCGGGGGAAGCTACCTTGCCGAAACCGTAAGAGGCATACAGGATGGGAACTCCCGCTTCCGCGCAGGCATCGGCATCCATTTGCGTATCGCCCACATAGACAGGGTGTTTCAAACCGTGCTTTTCGACTATTAAGGATATGTTGGCCGCTTTCAGGAGACCTTTATCACCGTAGCAGGCAAAATCTTTCACGAAGCTGCCCATTCCCGTCTTTTCGAGGAGCAGCTCAATGTAACCGCTTTGGCAGTTGCTGACTATGAAAAGAGGAAGCTTTTCGGAAAGGGCTTTAAAAACTTCTCTGATCTCAGGGTAAAGAATACCGGGTTCTCTGTGAAGGTATTCATGTTCATTTATGTAGCACAGTTTTTTAAACTCCTCTCTTTTTTGGGGAGGCTCATTGGGTAAAATGTCCGCTATGATGTCGTCCATGGGAAGCCCGAACAGACCTTTGAGGCGGGCGGCATCAACGTGGGCATGGGAAAGGCCGCATTCATCGAGAGCGGCATTCCAGGCTTTTGCAACGATCGGTGTCGTGTCCCAAATGGTACCGTCGACATCGAAAATAATGGAATCTGTCATATTAAAAATCTCCGTAATTGGTCATACACCTTTATTTTAACCTATAATCAGCGGTTTGACCACTTTTTTAGATATTGTTCATTATCTTTTTAGATAAAAATGGTTGAACAGTAACATTAAAAAGTCCCGGCACAGCCAAGGCCGGGACGGGATAGTCTTTATAAAGCTTTTTTGATTGCCGCGAGCAGCTCGTCGTATTCCTCAAAAGCCGGAAGATCGGGATTATCGGCCTTGATCTTGTCGGTGCTCTTGAAAAGGAAGCCTGCTTTACTTGCACGGATCATTCCGAGGTCGTTGTAGCTGTCGCCGGATGCGACGGTTTCGAAGCCGATGGACTGAAGGGCTTTGACCGTAGCCAGCTTGGACTGGGCGATCCTCATTCTGAATCCTGTGATCTCACCGTTGTCGGCAACTTCCAGAGTGTTGCAGAATATAGTGGGCATACCCAGCTTCTTCATAAGAGGAGCTGCAAACTGGGTGAAAGTATCGCTAAGGATAATGACCTGAGTTATGCTTCTGAGCTCGTCAAGAAATTCTTTCGCACCCTTCATGGGCTCAATTGTGGAAATAACCTTTTGAATCTCCTTGAGACCGAGACCGTGGTCCTTTAATATGCCGAGTCTCCAATTCATCAGCTTGTTGTAATCGGGCTCATCTCTTGTGGTCCTTTTGAGTTCGGGAATACCCGATGCTTCCGCAAATGCGATCCAGATCTCCGGAACGAGAACACCTTCCATGTCAAGGCAGACAATATTCATGTCGCTCATATCATAACCTCCTGAAGTAATATCCAACACATTGTATACTATCGTTAAATTTTTTGCAATCAAAGTTTTAAATTTATGTTGTGTCGAACCTCAAAAAGGGGTATGATTACACAGTAAAAATTTCAAAAAGGGAGCAAATGTAATGATAGGCATAGGATTTGACAACGATAAGTATCTTAAGATGCAATCTGAACACATTCAGATGAGGATTGACAGTTTTGGCGGAAAACTTTATCTTGAATTCGGCGGAAAGCTTTTCGATGACTTCCATGCGTCCCGTGTTCTTCCGGGATTTAAGCCTGACAGTAAGATCAACATGCTGGTCAAGCTGAAAGAGGATGCGGAGATCATTATTGCGATCAATGCGGGGGACATTGAGAAAAACAAGGTCAGAGGCGATCTGGGCATTACATATGATATGGATGTTTTGAGACTCATTGACGCCTTCAGAGGTTACGGCCTCTATGTGGGCGGAGTGGTAATGACTCAATATGCGGAACAGCCCGCAGCCATCGCTTATGCCAAAAAACTGGAGAGCCTTGGCATTAAGGTTTATCATCACTACAAAATCCCGGGTTATCCCGCAAATCTTTCTCTCATAGTCAGCGATGACGGTTTTGGAAGAAACGAGTATATCGAGACCACTCATCGTCTTGTGGTGGTTACCGCACCCGGTCCCGGAAGCGGAAAGATGGCCACCTGTCTTTCTCAGCTCTATCATGACAACAAAAGAGGCATAAAATCCGGATATGCAAAGTTTGAGACCTTCCCTATCTGGAACCTGCCCTTAAAGCATCCTGTCAATATGGCATATGAAGCTGCTACAGCCGATCTGAACGATGTCAACATGATAGATCCTTATCATCTTGAGGCATATGGCCGGACTACGGTAAACTATAACAGAGACGTGGAAGTTTTTCCGGTTCTGAATGCCATGTTTAAATCGATCCTCGGAGAATCCCCTTACAAGTCTCCTACTGACATGGGCGTCAACATGGCCGGAAACTGTATTATCGATGACGGCATATGCACAAGTGCCTCACGAGAGGAGATAATCAGACGTTATTATGCTGCTCTTTGCAACAGAAGATCCGGCAATGGGTCCGATGCGGAGGTCCTTAAGATAGAACTTATAATGGAACAGTCGGGTATCAGCGTTTCTGCAAGAAAGGTTGTGGGTGCTGCCAACCTTAAGGCGGAACTTACCGGAGCTCCCGCTGCTGCGGCTGAACTTCATGACGGAACGGTGATCACGGGCAAGACAAGCTCTTTGCTTGGAGCATCCTCTGCATTGATCCTTAACTGTGTTAAGGTCCTTGCGGGAATTCCGGATGATGTGGAACTCATACCGCCATCGATCATAGAGCCTGTGCAAAAGCTGAAGACCGGAGTCCTTGGAAATCACAACCCGAGACTGCATACAGATGAACTTCTTGTTGCACTTTCGATCTGTGCGGCTACGGATCCCATGGCTGCCAAAGCTCTCGGAAAGCTTTCCGAGCTTCGCGGCTGTGAAGTTCATTCCAGTGTAATGCTTTCTGAGGTTGATAAGAATGTATTCCGTAAACTGGGCATTAATCTCACGTGCGAACCCAAGTATCAGACACAGAAGCTTTTCCACAAATAGTATAGTACAGCGGAGGAACAGGGGAATGTTTGAAATTTTAAAAGCCGTGTTGTACGGCATAGTCGAGGGGATCACCGAGTGGCTGCCCATCAGCAGTACGGGGCATCTGCTCCTGCTTGAGAAACTGATACCCTTTGAAGAGACTTCGGAAAACTTTTTCAATGTATTTGACGTACTTATACAGCTCGGCGCCATCCTTGCGGTGGTTTTGCTCTATTGGAACAGACTATGGCCCTTTGCTCTCGGAAAAGAACAGAGGAAAAACAATAATGATTCGGTTGTAAGAAAGGATGTGTTCATCCTTTGGGGAAAGATCCTTATAGCTTGTTTGCCTGCTGCATTGATCGGAGTTTTTCTCGACGATTTCTTTACGGAACATTTTTATAATGAGATCTCGATCGCAGTGGCGCTGATCGTTTTCGGCGTTATCTTCATACTGGTCGAAAAGTATGTTGTGGGAAAACGAACGGACAGGATCGGAGATATCGCGGACATCACGTTGACCATGGCATTGGAGATCGGTATTTTCCAGATCATTGCCGCCGTATTTCCGGGAACTTCCAGGTCGGGGGTAACCATTATCGGAGCCCTGCTGATCGGCGTATCAAGACAGGCGGCAGCGGAGTTTACATTCTTCCTTGCGGTTCCTGTCATGTTCGGAGCGAGTCTCTTGAAACTTGTGAAAAACGGTTTGGATTTTTCAGGCAACGAATTGGCAGTACTCATCGTCGGATTCCTTGTTTCGTTTGTGATCTCTCTTTTTACGTTGAGATTCTTCATAGGTTTTATTAAGAAGCACAACTTTAAGCCTTTCGGTTGGTACAGGATCGCACTCGGAGTTATCGTGCTCGCTGTAGCGGCTCTGAACTTCTAAACTTTTAAACTTCATAAACAGCGCATTAAGGCATCCTATTTCGGCATAGGATGTCTTTACTTTTACCGCCTTTTCGGTATAATGGTCTTAACAATTTGTGCATAGGCACGTTTAAAATGAAGGGAGAAATATTATGATATCAATTATTCTTGCAAGTCAGAGTACAACAGTTACCTGGATCGTTATTCTGTCGCTGCTGATACTGATCCTGATATCGGGTATCAAGATCGTACCTCAGTCATATATGTATGTATTGGAATTCCTCGGTAAATACTATAAGACATGGGATTCCGGATTGCATTTTATGATCCCGCTCCTCACAAGGATATCAAAAAGAGTCTCGATCAAGGAACAGGTTGCGGATTTCCCTCCTCAGCCCGTTATTACAAAAGATAATGTAACGATGCAGATCGATACGGTTGTTTATTACAGAGTTGTAGATCCCAAGCTTTTTGCATACGGCGCAGAGAATCCCATTCTTGCGCTGGGTAACCTTACCGCAACAACACTTCGTAACCTTGTAGGTGAACTGGAACTCGATGAAACACTTACATCACGTGATATCATCAATGCAAAGATGCAGAATATCCTGGATGAGGCTACAGATCCCTGGGGTATCAAGGTTGGCCGTGTAGAGCTTAAGAACATCATTCCTCCCAAGGATATTCAGGAATCCATGGAGAAGCAGATGAAAGCAGAACGTGAAAAGAGACAGACTCTCCTTGAAGCGGAAGCTCACAAGCAGGCAAGCGTTACAAGAGCAGAAGGTGACAAACAGGCACTCATCCTTAAAGCGGAAGCGGATCGTGACGCAGCTATCGCAAGGGCAACCGGTCAGGCAGAGAGCATACGTCTCGTATACGAAGCTGAGGCAAAGGGTATTGAGGCACTCAAGAATGCCAAGATGGACAATGCCGTAATGACACTTAAGAAGCTTGATGCTCTGAAGGCTCTCGGCGACGGACGCGCTACAAAGATCATCGTTCCTACGGAGCTTGCCACATCGGCAGCGGATATCAATTTTAAGTCGGAAATGTTTGGGTTCGGTGAACCTATCGATAAGACGGAAAAGAAGATCATCCCCGTAAAGAAGGAAGACGCTTGCTGCGATGAACCCGAAAGAACAGCGGTTACAAAAGACTTAAGAAGCTGATGTAAGATTAAAAATGATCGCAGGGTCGTGTAAGCGGCCCTGTTTTTGTATGACGGGCATGCCGTCAATCTGTGGTGAAAGTCCACAAGGGGCGTAGTTGCCGACGAACCCCAGAGCGACTCCCAAGGTTTACTCTGCGAAGAGTAGGCGAGAAGAAGGGATAGCAA